>Ga0180223_1000107_pt1 | contig 173670 bp, 143 predicted proteins | sample eDN5th30CKraftOP_FD_151337 | JGI IMG/M metagenome (GOLD analysis project Ga0180223, IMG submission 151337) | Enriched Organic Plus compost microbial communities from Emeryville, California, USA - eDNA 5th pass 30_C Kraft OP (version 2) (version 2) ...
AGGCCCGCTGAAGGCCGAGCCCTTCTACTACCAGCTCGACCACCTGGGCACTCCGCAGGAACTGACCAGCTACGGCGGCGAAATCCTCTGGTCGGCCCGCTACCGCGCCTACGGCAACGTCGCCCGCTTGGAAGTAGCGGAAATCGACAACCCGCTACGCTTCCAGGGGCAGTACTACGACGCGGAAACCGACCTGCACTACAACCGGCATCGTTACTACAATCCCAACACCGGCCGTTTCCTGACCCCGGACCCGATCAAGCTGGCGGGTGGATTGAACCACTACCAGTACGTGCCTAACCCGACGGGGTGGGTGGATCCGTTGGGGTTGATGACCATGCCGGGGGATGGATGCCCTGAGGTAGGAGGGAGCCGCCTAGATAAACCGGCGGATAGTAACGGTTCCCTCAATATTGGGGCGGGCGAAAATCCGCTAGATGGATACTACAATATTGATATAGATCCTAAAGTTCCTGGGGTATATAAAGGTGATGCTGCCGACTTGTCAGGGATTAAGACTGGTTCTCAAAGTAGAATAAATATAGATAATCCATATGGTTATGATCCTCTTAATTCTGAAATTTTGAGAGTCTTGAGCCCTGGTGGAAAGATTGTCATGACAGGAAATGCACAGTCCAATGGATATATGAAGAGGGCTTTGAGGAGGGTGGGGGAGCTCAGTTTGGAGATCGTTTCTAGTAGGCAAGTATCTTCGGAAGGATATAAGTTGGTAGATGGTGGTAAAATGACGGGTAAGGTTTTGACTGAAGTGACTTTGGAGAGAGGGAAGTGAATATTGAGATTGATGTTTCTAATTCTTTTGGGTCTTTGGATTTAGATAATTCGGGTGGGATAATTTCATATTTAGACTCATGGGAGTGGGGTGAGAAGAACATTATTTTAAGGTTGCGTGGAGTGGTTCTAAACGTTTCAGATAATTGCGTTAGAAAAACTTTTGAAGGATGCTTTAATAAAGAGATTAGTTCTGATGATGCTTTCTGCGTCGTTAGGTCTGGGGTTCTAGAGTTTTTGGGGTGTGAGGCACAGGAAACTCTAGTTTCCATAGCCGGAGGAGGATCCCGTTGTGCTAAGCTGGGGCGTGAGTATAAGCTTGGCGATAGGGTTTATTTTGCGAGTACTAGGCTAGGGATGAATCCTGCCTGCATTATAAATTTTGCATTTCTGAATCCATTATCTATTAAGTTCAGGTTTTCGTCTGCTGACTGTTTTTTGGAAAATAGCTATTCTAATGGTTTTGTAAGAAATTTTAATGCCTCTTCAATGGTTCCCGTTACCAGCGGAGGGGCGATTTTTGATGCGGATTTCTTGAATGAGCACTGTCAGGAGGACTGGGAAGGTGGTTGTTTTGTATTCCTGAGAATATAGTGCGATTCTTAAATGTTATGGGGCTGGTTATTGGGTGTGTGGTTAAGGTTTCTTACGGGGGCTTGAGGTATTTCTAATAATTTCAAAAATATTATACAAAATTTCACGGGTGATTTTAAAAGGGCTGAAAATAATAACTTGCCGGACGGGAGCTAGGCTAGCTACTGCTACGACGGCCTTCAGCCGCCGCATCGCTATTGAAGTGGACAGCAGGAGTACCGAATTCATCTGGCAGGATGATCGCCTAAAGCGGCGAAGGCCGCTACCTCAACTAAGTCTACGAACCCGGCAGCTTCCGCCCGCTGGCCATGCTGGACGGCGAAGGCCCGCTGAAGGCCGAGCCCTTCTACCACCAGCTCGACCACCTGGGCACTCCGCAGGAACTGACCAGCTACGGCGGCGAAATCCTCTGGTCGGCCCGCTACCGCGCCTACGGCAACGTCGCCCGCCTGGAAGTGGCGGAAATCGACAACCCGCTGCGTTTCCAGGGCCAGTACTACGACGCGGAAACCGGCCTGCACTACAACCGGCATCGTTACTACAATCCCAACACCGGCCGTTTCCTGACCCCGGACCCGATCAAGCTGGCGGGTGGGTTGAACCACTACCAGTACGTGCCTAACCCGACGGGGTGGGTGGGTCCTTTAGGGTTAACTGGCATATGTAATGATGGGGGCGGTCGTTCTACAGATCTTGCACCCCAGGTGGAGGAGGGAAATCTAACTCCTCCACAAACTGGTGGTGCTGCCCGAGCGGCTATGTATTCTGAAAATTGGCCAAAAGCAAGTTTGAAATCAGCGGTAGAAAAGTTTGCGGGGCCATCGCCAATTGTAACGGTAACGGATAAAGGTAAGCGGATTTACAAGAACTCCAATACTGGTATTGAGGTCGTGGAAGATTTGAGTGGGAACTATTTTAGAATCTATGATCCTTCTGTTCCGGGCAAGAGAGCTTATCTAGACTTAAATGGTAAGATTCCAAGTAATAAGACGCTACCAAACGGTAAGCAAACGGGGCGCACCCAGGCGGAATATAATGAGATTACACACTTTAATATTGAGGAGTAATTGGTGAAATTTATAAGTGTCCCGCTTTCGGAAGGTGCTCTTGAGCGTTTGGATAGAGACGAGTGCATTGCTGGTGATCTTTATGAATTGGTTCTTGGTGATGAACAGCTAGATTATCTTTTTTCAAGCGGAATTGTTGATCTGCTAAATAGTGCTTTGGGTAAGGAAATAGATGTTTATGAGGATGATAGAATTGTCGGGGAACAGGATGTTGCAACGGCTTTGAAGTTGCTGCGTAAGTTTCGGGAAACAGCTGGGAGTAAACTCCTGGATGATATTATTTATGGTTTCGAGTTGGCGAAGGAAAAATCAACAGGAGTGTTTTTCTATCTTTAGTTTTAGTGGTTGTTGTGTCTGCTGTGGAGGCTATATTCTGCCATGCTAGCAGAGGATGTTTCTCTTAGGCTCTTTTAGTGAATTAGGAACCCAACCTTGTCTTGAATGGTTATCGGGTCTAGTGGGGCACTGTTAGGAATTATATAATTTCGCCTGGGAGATTGTAGAGTTGCAACAGTGGGATGGTGATGCACAATCTCCCATTTCCCTACTTTGCTGTCGGGGGGCAGGCAGGAATCGAGGTGTATAAAGGCAGGGCTGGGGAAAAGCGAATTCTACGTAGGTGGTACTCCGCAGGTAATTGTTTTTAAAACCGTGGGCTATAGACGGTGCAGAGATGATTGAACAATGACGTTTGAAATGAAAAGGTCTCAGGAAGTCAGAGATGTATTGTCTCAAATGATTGTACTTTTGAATCATGGCGGGGCGAGCGAGTGGGCGAGGGCCCTAGAGATTCAGAACTCGTGATCTTAGCTCTGATCCAGACTTGGTTGTGAGTAACATTTTGTCTATGTATTTAGGTATGGGGCCCCTTAATGATGTTGTTTTGTATAAAGATGGAAAGATTTTAAAGAACGAGAATGATAATTTGGATGATCTGCGAGAAAGACTGTATCAGCTGTGCCTATGAGCATTGCTCTTGGGGTGTTGATTAATTTGTTTTCAAATTTAAATGCGTGCTGTTTATGCTGTGGTAGGAAAGAGATCAGCCACTACTGAGTCGTGCGACTATCGACAATAGGGGCCGCGGTGAAGAAAAAAATTCAAATGGCGTTAGAGAATAAAGATCCGGTAGAGTTTTTTTGTGGAAAAGGGCCTTATTTTTCACCTGATCCTGACTGGGGGGAGCATTTATATATAAATAACTGGCAAGGTATTTGTGCGCATCTAGCTGAGTCGAATATTGAAATATCTATATTGAATGACTTCTTCCTTAGATACTTGGAAGGGATTTCTATTTCATATGAGGCAGCCGACAGCCTACTAATGAATCTGAGCGCCTACTACGGACTTCGTCGTGATAAAAAAGTTCTTCAGCGAGGAGATATACTAAGCGAAATAGGAGTGCTTGGTCGAGAAAAGGTTGGTGAATTGTTTAGGCTTCTAAGGCGGGAGTATGCTGAGAAGAATAAACACAGAAAGGCCAGGTCATTGAATGATTGGCTTGAAAAGATAAAAAGTGATGGCTGTATATATGATTTGGAAGGGCTTTAAAGTAAGAAGTACAGAAATAGAGCGATTTCTCCGCCGGAAGTGATGGCTGCCCTGTCTTAGTTATATCTGTAAATCCGACAGTTTTCGTTCGTTGGCAATAGTGGATAGCGAAGTTCCACTGAAAGCCGCTTTCCAACTCGACTGTCTAGTGTCTGCAGAAAACTGATCAGCTACGGCGGCGAAATCCTCTGGTCGGCCCGCCCGCGCCTACGGCAACGTCGCCCGCCTGGAAGTGGCGGAAATCGACAACCCGCTGCGTTTCCAGGGCCAGTACTACGACGCGGAAACCGGCCTGCACTACAACCGGCATCGTTACTACAATCCCAACATCGGCCGTTTCCTGACCCCGGACCCGATCAAGCTGGCGGGGGGGGGGTGAACCACTACCAGTACGTGCCTAACCCGACGGGGTGGGTGGATCCGTTGGGGTTGAATACTTGTCTGGGCAGGGAGGCGCAGGATCTTGGCAAGATTGGAGATTCCACAGCAGGAGTAAAGGTAGATTTAGGGGAGCCAGCCACACCTGCATCAATTGGATATGGCCCTAATGACCCGCCAGTCCGAATTCAAGGAGATTGGTCAGAAAGTGATCTTAAACAAGCACTATTAGGACATCCTCCGAGAGGGCTTGGCAGCCCGGATTTACATCATGCGGATCAAATGCCTGGTTCTGCTATACATGAAATAATCCCAGCGGAGCATCGAGGGAATAAGCTTTTGCATCCCAATAGATATAATCAGGGTGTTACTCTTGAGATGCGAGATAGTGATCGGAAGCTCCACTGGTGGTATAGAGCTAGAGAACAAGGAGCTGATCAAAGGCTTCCAGAATGGATATATGATAATAGAGGTGGGAATTAATGGATTTTAATGATTTCAAATCTCTGGTCGTTGAGCGGGTTCGTGAATACCCTGTTTGGTTTGGGCTGCCCTCCGATAAGCTAGCGAACTCTGATGCAGTGAATGCTGCCGAGAAACAACTGTGTGTGAAGTTTCCTGTAGAGTATGTGGAGTTCCTGAAGAGCTATGGGGGGGGGTATTTTGCTTTGGGGGTAGTTTTCTCGTTAGATTGTGAGAGTGAGTTTTATGTTCTTAATAAGAATACATGTGAGTCAGTCTTGAGGTCAGGGTATCTGATCTTTTCCGAGAATGGGGCTGGTGACTATTATGGTTTTCCTGTTGTCTCTGGGGAATGTCGTTCTGAAGTGTTCTTCTATGATCACGAAGATGCTTCCTGGGGAAGTGCTGGTAGTGGAAATTTATTTGATTTCTTGGCGAGGTTTGCACTTTCAAATTGAGTTGTAGTTTGGCTAGGTTTTCTAAATATAAAGAAGACCATTTATTCGATGTGTAGATGGATTTTTTGGACTTTGGCTAGTGGGCTGGGTGGTATCAGGTAAAGCTCATCGTTAACTCTAAATTTTCTCGATGATGATTAAGGTTGAAGTGGCGGTAAAATTGAGTAAGCCATATGCAATTACACAGAGATTAACCCACTTGATTTTATGGCTCGTAGTGTGTTTTCAGTCAATCCAAGCTTGGCTGCAGAGTGTGTCTGAGCGATTAGTAATAGTAATGGAGTAAATTTCTATTTTGACTCTGAGGTTGTTGTTGATGAGGTGAGTCCGAAAGATCAGGTTGAATTTTTTAAAAAGTGGTTGCGCTCTCTCGGTAATTAGGTATTTTAATGTTTTGCTCGTTTAATAAGGGCTTGGGTGATCTCTAAATTACGCTGTTGTTTATAGCGTTGTTTTATTAAAGTGCAGAGTGAGATGTATGGGTTGTATTTTTTAGGGTTGATATGAAGTTGATTCGGTTGGGGGAAGTGCTTTAGCAAATTTTCTTCCAAGTAAGTTTGCGGTTACGGAATACTCTCCATCAGCGTTGCTGAAAGTGGATGATGAAACCACTAGGGAAACTCCGAACTAGTTAGCCACGCGCAGCCGATTGGCGACCTGATTGCCTTCTAGTCCAAACGTCGGGGGCAACTGGATTTCGCCCTGGTTTCTGTGCTTTACAGGCGCATCTCTCCCGCATTCCTCAGCAAATGCCGGCGCGCCATCCACAGGTTCGAGAGGAAGAACAGGGTGGCTAGGTGCGCGGTGTTCTTGGCCAATCCCCGGAAGCGTACTTTCACATAGCCGAACTGCCGTTTGATCACCCGGAACGGGTGTTCAACCTTGGCCCGAACCTGCGCTTTGGCCTTCTCGATCTTGTGCCTGACCTGGTACAGGACGCTGCGCTTGCTCAACTGCTTGTAGGTGCTACGCCGGGCCGCGATCTGCCTGATGACCTCTCGCTCTGCATGTTCGGGACGTTTCTCTACCCCGGTGTAGCCCGCATCGGCACAGACCATGTTCTCCTCGCCGCGCAGCAGGTGGTCGACTTAGGTGATATCGGCCACGTTGGCCGCCGTACCTACGACGCTATGCACCAGGCCGGACTCGGCATCGGCGCCGATATGAGCCTTCATGCCGAAGTAGTAGTGGTTGCTCTTCTTCGTCTGGTGCATCTCTGGATCACGCTGGCCGTCGCGGTTCTTGGTCGAACTCGGTGCGTGGATGATGATGGCATCGACAATCGTGCCCTGGCGCAGCGAGAGTCCGCGCTCGCCCAGGTGGCCATTGACTACTGCCAGAGTTCCCATCGCCAGACTGTGCTGCTCCAGCAGGTGGCGGAAATTCATGATCGTCGTGTCTTCCGGGATGCTGCCCTGGGTCAGCGACAGCTTGGCGAACTGGCGCAACGAGGTGATCTCGTACAGCGCTTCCTCCATCGCCGGGTCGCTGAGGGCGAACCAGTTTTGCAGCAGGTGGATGCGCAGCATGGTGTCCAGCGGATACGGTGGACGGCCATTGCCAGCCTTGGGGTAGAGCGGCTCGATCAGTGCCAACAGCCCAACCCAGGGCACCACCTGTTCTATTTCCGCCAGAAAGCGCTCGCGCCGGGTTTGTTTGCGTTTGCCGGCGTACTCGGCATCGGAAAAGCTCATCTGGGTCATATAGCAGGGCTTAGCTTCAGCGTGGAACCATTTCAACAGATCGATGGGGACCTTTCCGGAGTTTCCTTAGGTATTTCCCGCTCGGCAATATAGCCGCTGCGCGTAAAAACACCCTCGCCAAATAGTATATGAATCCGCGATTCATAAGGGCTGCAAGGGCTCTTGATGTTCTGCTTGTTCATATCCCGTCTTCGCCTGAAACCATTCTGCAATATTCGAAAAACAAGAATCGGCCCCAGTTTGGGGACAAGGTATTCGCCGGTGGCGGAGAACTTTGTGGGAACCGAATTAATTGGGTGGCAGTTGCCGCCTTTATCGGATTTCAGGAGATTCTTGATGCGTAGTATTTCTGCACTGGGCGGGATGGGGATTTGTGCCGGGGCATTGCTCGTTGTGAGTGTTCCGGCGCAGGCGGGGGTCGATGCCAGGCTGTTGGAAATGCTCAAGGCCAATGGCTCGATCAGCGCCGCCCAGTACACCGAACTCACGGCCGAGCTGGACAGGGAGAACCAGGCCGCCGCGGAGCAGGCCAAGGTGAAGAAGGAGCAGATGAGCGCTTTCGAGCAGAGCATCGCCTGGGCCGCCAGGACCCAGGTGAAGGGCGACGTCCGCGTGCGCCAGGAAACCGTGCATGCGCAGAACAGCGGCAGCAAGGGCGACCAGAACCGCCAGCGTATCCGCGCGCGGGTCGGCTTCTACAGCCAGATCAACCCGCAGGTGGACACCGGCATCCGCATCGCCACCGGCAGCGGCGACGACGCCCGTGCGACCAACCAGAGCATGGACAACTACTTCGACAAGAAGCAGCTGTGGCTGGATCAGGCCTACATCGACTTCCACCCCGCGGCGGTGAAGAACCTGCACCTGATCGGCGGCAAGATGAACCAGCCGTGGGTCAGCGCAGGCGATGTCATCTGGGACGGCGACATCAACCCCGAAGGCTTCGCCGCCACCTACAAATACCCGCTGGGCGGCAGCGCCGAGCTGTTCGGCAGCGCCGGCTACTTCAACCTGAAGGACAACGTCGACGGCGAAGGCTACGCCTTCCAGCACGACCTGCGCCTGTACAGCGGCCAGTTCGGCGCCCGCTTCGCGCCCATCGACGGCATCAAGGCGACCCTCGGGGCGAGCCTCTACGCCTACGACAACGATACCGACAGTGCCTGCGGCTCGGCCACCACGACGCCGTGCCAGCTTTCCGCCAACGGCAACACCACCAGGGACTTCCGCCTCTACGAAGGCTTCGGCCAGCTGGACTTCGGCAACCTGCCGGTTCCGCTTTCGCTTTATGGGCAATACGTGGTCAACCAGGCGACCGATAGCAACGAAGATACTGCCTGGCTGACCGGCGCGAAGACCAAGGTGGGCGACTTCAGCTTCGACTACAACTATCGCGATGTGCAGCGTAATGCGGTGGTCGGGGCATTTACCGATTCGGACTTCGCCAATGGTTACACCGCGTCTCGTGGTCACAAGTTCAAGGTTGCCTACGACATCGACAAGAACTTCGCCCTGGGTGTCACTTATTTCATGGCCAGGTCGGATGCCGCCAGTGGTTCGCGTAAAGATGCGGATATCGATACGTTGCAATTGGACCTGGAGGCGAAGTTCTAGGTTAGTTGCGGATTTAAAGATTTTTCGAAGTATCAGTTGATACCGCGTGCTCCATATATCGAGGGTTGTCCATTGACTTCATTCAAACCGCCTTGAGTTCGTGAATGCCGGCTTCGGCCGTCCGATTCATTCCCCTTGGCCGCCACGACGACCCCATGCGTCGTGGCGGCTTTTTCATGGGGGATCGGAGAGCTTTGCGTAGGAGCAACTGTCTTGCGCCGAGGTGCTCTTCGTAGGATGGGTTGAGCGAAGCGATACCCATCAGCGCAACCGCATGGGTTTCGCAAGCTCAACCCATCCTACGAAAAGCCGTGCTTCCTGGAACCGTAGGGCCCTGCCCGCGAAATCGCGCGCAGGGCGCGCTCCTACGAAGAGCAGCCCGTGCGGCCTAACGCCCGGGGCGTTATGCGCCCTACGCTGCGATGGGGGAGCGCCCGAGGGTGGGATAACTCGCCGGCGTCCATGTCTGGCCCCCTCGGGCGCTCGGTTCCACTATGTTTGCGCCGGAGACCGGAAACGAATGACCTGGGTCAAGGCTTCCGGACTGTTTCCATGCGCGATGACCGCACCGTTCAACTGTTGTTCAGGTTTGGCCTGGCGCTTTCGAAGTGAGGCGGCCTCAACTCGTCCGCGCATAGAGCAGCAGGCCATAGCCCAGCAGCATCAGCGGCCAGGCCACGGGCGGCCCGAACAGCAGCGCCCAGAGCCGGCCGCGCGGGTCGAAGCCCACGCCGTGGACGAAGCCGCCGCTCACGCCGAGCATCACCAGCATCAGCAGGCCGTGGCTGTAGCCGCCGTTGGCGTCGAGCATCAGCGCCGGGTGGATCAGCAGCACCAGCGCCAGCGGCGGCGCCAGCAGCAGCGACAGCGCGCGGCTCCAGCGGCGGCGCAGGGCGCGTTCAGGACTGGCGGCGGTCATCGCTGTCCAGGTCCTGGGTGGTTTCCAGCCAGAGGGCGTTGATGATGCCGAAGCTGCAGGCCAGCAGCACACCGAGAATCCAGGTGAAGTACCACATGCTTGTCGCTCCTCAGTAGAGTCCGTGGGGGTTGGCGTCGATGTGCCCGCGGTTCAGCCGGCCCCACATGCGCGCGTAGCCCCAGAGCGTGTAGCAGAGGATCAGCGGCACGAAGATGCAGGCCACGGCGAACATGATGCCGAGGGTCTTGTGGCTGGACACCGCGTCCCACAGCGTCAGGCTGGCCGCCGGGTTCTCGCTGGAGGGGAAGACGAAGGGGAACAGGGCGAAGCCGGCGGTGCAGATAGTGCCGACGATGGCCAGGGCGCTGCCGAGGAAGGCCAGGCCGCCCCTGTTGCCGCTGGCGCTGGCCAGGGCGAGCAGCCCGCCGAGGATGCCCAGCGCCGGGGCCAGCATGGTCAGCGGTTGCTTGTGGTAGTTGGCCAGCCAGCCGGCGTTGTCCAGCGTCACCTGCTTGTGCAGCGGGTTGAGCACGGCGTTGCCGTCCACCGCCGAGGCCAGGCTGAAGCCGTGCATGCCCAGGCTGAGCCACAGCCCGGCGCCGATGAAGGCCGCCAGGTACACCAGCGCGCACAGTTGCGCGGCGCGGCGCGAGCGTTCGGCCAGGGCGCCGTCGGTGCGCAGCATCAGCCAGGCGCCGCCGTGCAGGCAGAGCATGCTCAGGCTGACCACCCCGGCGAGCAGGGCGAAGGGGTTGAGCAGGGCGAAGAACGAGCCGCTGTAGGTCGGCCGCATCATTTCGTCGAGGTTGAACGGCAGGCCCAGGAACAGGTTGCCGAAGGCCACGCCGAACACCAGCGCCGGGACGCAGCCGCCGACGAACAGCGCCCAGTCCCAGGCCGCGCGCCAGCGCGGGTTCTCCAGCTTGCTGCGGTAGTCGAAGCCCACCGGCCGGCAGAACAGTGCGAACAGCACCAGCAGCATGGCCCAGTAGAGCCCGGAGAAGGCGGTGGCGTAGACCATCGGCCAGGCGGCGAAGAGCGCGCCGCCGGCGGTGATGAACCACACCTGGTTGCCGTCCCAGTGCGGGGCGATGGTGTTGATCGCCACGCGGCGCTCGTGGTCGTCCCGGGCGACGAAGGGCAGCAGCGCCATGGCGCCCATGTCGAAGCCGTCGGTGAGGGCGAAGCCGATCAGCAGCACGCCGATCAGCACCCACCAGGTGATCTTCAGGGTTTCGTAGTCCATGGCGGGCTCCTCAGGCAATGGCCGGGCGCTGCGCGGCGCCCTGCTCGAAGTGGTAGCGGCCGGTGTGCAGGCTCGACGGGCCGAGGCGGGCGAACCTGATCATCAGGTACATCTCCACCACCAGCAGCAGGCTGTAGAAGGCCACCAGCGCGATCAGCGAGCCCCACAGGTCGTGGGTGCCCAGGCTGGAGGCGGACAGGTGCACCGGCAGCACCTCGCCGATGGACCAGGGCTGGCGGCCGTGCTCGGCGACGTACCAGCCGGTCTGCGCGGCGATCCACGGCAGCGGCAGGCTCAGCAGCGCCCACTTCAGCAGCCAGGGCTTGCGCTCCTCGTTCTTGCGCGCCGAGGCCCAGAAGGCGCAGGCGAACAGGGCGAGCATGAGGAAGCCGCAGGCGACCATGGCGCGGAAGCTGAAGAACAGCGTGAGCACGTCGGGGATGGTGTCCAGGGTGGCCAGGCGGATCTGCTCTTCGCTGGCGTCCACCACCTTGTCGGTGTACTTCTTCAGCAGCAGGCCGTAGCCCAGGTCCTGCTTCACATCATCGAAGGCGGCGAGGGTGGCCGCGGAGGTGTCGCCGCCGCGCAGCCGCTCCAGCAGCGCGTAGGCCTGCATGCCGTTGCGGATGCGCGCCTCGTGCTGCACCAGCAGGTCCTTGATGCCGGTGACCTCCTTGTCCAGCGAGCGGGTGGCGATGATGCCCAGCGCATAGGGAATCCTGATCGCGTAGTGGGTGCGCATCTGCTCCTGGTCGGGGATGCCGAACAGGGTGAAGCCGGCCGGCGCCTGCTCGGTGCTCCACTCGGCCTCGATGGCGGCCAGCTTGGTCTTCTGCACGTCGCCGATCTCGTAGCCGGACTCGTCGCCGAGGATGATCACCGAGAGGATCGAGGCCAGGCCGAAGGCCGAGGCGATGGCGAAGGAGCGGCGGGCGAAGCCCTGGTCGCGACCCTTGAGCAGGTAGTAGCTGGAGATGGCCAGGACGAAGACCGCCCCGGTGACGTAGCCGGCGGCCACGGTGTGGACGAACTTGACCTGGGCCACCGGGTTGAATAGCAGCGCGCCGAAGTCGGTCAGCTCCATGCGCATGGTCTGGAAATTGAACTCCGCGCCCACCGGGTTCTGCATCCAGCCGTTGGCGATCAGGATCCACAGCGCCGAGAGATTCGAGCCCAGCGCCACCAGCCAGGTTACGCTCAGGTGCTGGACCTTGGACAGGCGATCCCAGCCGAAGAAGAACAGGCCGATGAAGGTGGATTCGAGGAAGAACGCCATCAGCCCCTCGATGGCCAGGGGCGCGCCGAAGATGTCGCCGACGTAGTGGGAGTAGTAGGCCCAGTTGGTGCCGAACTGGAACTCCATGGTCAGCCCGGTGGTGACGCCGAGGGCGAAGTTGATGCCGAACAGCTTGCCCCAGAACTGCGTCATGTCCTTGTACACCTGCTTGCCGGTCATCACGTAGACCGACTCCATGATCGCCAGCAGGAAGGCAAGGCCCAGCGTCAGGGGCACGAACAGGAAGTGGTACATCGCCGTCATCGCGAACTGCAGGCGTGACAGGTCGACTACGGCTTCGGAAATCATCACGGGGACTCCTTGGCGGGGGATGAGGTGGGGGTGGATACGGGGTCGGGGGTGCCCAGCAGGTGCGCGCTGACCTGCCGTTCGCCCTCGGCGGGAAGGGTGGGGTGGTCGAACCAGATGGCCTTGATGGCCAGGAGCAGGGCCAGCTTGATCAGCAGGATGGCCGCCAGTTCCTTCACCAGCTTCGGGTAGCGGATTGACGCACTCACTTGTGCACCTCCGGAGCGACTGCTGTAATACCCCATAGGGTATGTTGGAAATGCCCTTCCAATGAGATGGCAGATTGACGCAGCGGGCGCGCGGACCTTCGTCCGGCGCCCGACCCGGCAAGCCGGCCGCTCATCTTCACCGCGCTGGATGGCCAGCGCGGGACCTGACCAAGGAGATCGTCATGAAAGCGAATGTCGGGACCATCGATCGCGCGGTGCGCATCGTCGTGGGGCTGCTGCTGATCGGGCTGAGCCTCGCCGGCGTGATCGGCTGGTGGGGGTGGATCGGCATAGTGCCGCTGGCCACCGGCATCTTCCGTTTCTGCCCGGCCTACCCGCTGCTGGGCATCAGTACCTGCGGGAGCTGCAAGCGCTCCTGAGGCCGGGCGTGGGCCATGCCCGGCGACTGCCTCGCCGCCGGGCTGGCCGTGCCCGCCGAACAACGCTACCCTCACGCCCGGGCGCCGGGTTGCCGTGGATGGGAACCCCATGGAGCCTTCACCTCGGGATGCGCGTTGGAAGGTACACGTGAGCAGAAAAAGCGATATCACCCCCCAGGAAGCGATGCTCAACCGCCTGGCCCGGGTCGAGGGCCAGATACGCGGGTTGCAGGCCATGATCCGCCGGGGCGAGGAGTGCGAGACCATCGCGCTGCAGTTCCGCGCGGCGCGCAAGGCCCTGGAAAAGGCCTACCAGGAACTGCTCGCCTGCCTGCTGGAAGAGGCGTTCGAGGACCAGGAGCAGGACGCGGCGCAGACGCTGCAGCGGGTCCGGGCGATCTTCACGAAATACACCTGAGCGGTGCGCAGCCCGGCCGTTCATATGACGCCCAGCGCCCCCAGGCTGCGGTAGAGCATGTACAGCGCGGTGGCGCCGATCATCGCCGCCGACACCAGGTTCAGGGTGCCCTGGCTGCGCGACAGGCGCGTCGCCAGCCAGGCGCCGCACAGCCCGCCGGCCACCCCGCCGCCGATGAACACCACCGCCAGCGGCCAGTCCACCAGGCCCGAGCGCGCGTAGTTGAGCGCGGTGGTCAGGCCGAAGGCGGTCACCGCCACCAGCGAGCTGCCCACGGCGAAGAGGATCGGCATGCGCGTGGCGGCCATCAGGCCGGGGACGATGAGGAAGCCGCCGCCGATGCCGAAGAACCCCGACAGGGCGCCGGCCAGGCCGCCGAATGCCGCCAGCCGCGGGGCGTTGCCGCGGCCCAGGGCCACCGCGGCGTCGCCTTCGCTGTCGCGCCCGCGCAGCATCAGCGCCGCCACCAGCAGCATCAGCAGGGCGAACAGCGCCAGCAGCTTCTGGCCGTCGAAGGCCTTGCCCAGGGACGAGCCGAAGAAGGCGCCGACCACCCCGACCAGGGCGAACAGTGAGGCGCAGGGCCACTTCACGTTGCCGCGGCGGGCATGGTTGAGCAGGTTGGCGGCGGCGTTGGCGGCCACCGCCAGGGCGCTGGTGCCGATGGCGACGTGGGGGTTGTCGACGCCGACCAGGTAGACCATCAGCGGCACGGCGAGGATCGAGCCGCCCCCGCCGACCAGGCCGAGGGTGAAGCCCACCAGCGAACCGGCGGCGGCGCCGAGCAGGTACTGCAACAGGCTGAGGGTCGGCATCGCGGCTTCCTCAGGCGGACTGTCCGGCGCGGCGCCGGCCGGGCGCGCAGAGCCACTCGCGGCCCTTGAGCATGGCGTTCCAGTAGATGCCCGGCAGCGCCTCGGACTTCAGGTGCCAGGCCAGGCGCGACGGCTTGCGGCCATCGAGCAGCCAGCGCGGGAAGGTGGGCAGCAGCTTGCCGCCGTAGCCGAACTCGGCGAGCACGATCTTGCCGCGCTCCACGGTCAGCGGGCAGGAGCCGTAGCCGTCGTAGGCCGCCGTCAGGGGCTGGCCGTCGAGGCAGGCGAGGGCGTTGTGCGCCACCACCGGGGCCTGCTTGCGCGCCGCCGCGGCGGTCTTGGCGTTGGGCGCGGCGCTGGCGTCGCCGAGGGCGAAGACGTTGGCGAAGCGCGCATGGCGCAAGGTCACCGGGTCGACGTCGATCCAGCCGTCGCCGCCGGCCAGCGGGCTGCTGCGGATGAAGTCCGGGGCGGTCTGCGGCGGGCACACGTGGAGCATGTCGAACTCGCGCACTTCCTCGTGTCGCCGGCCGTCGGCATCGGTGCGGGCGAAGGTGGCGGTGCGCGCCGGGCCGTCGACGGCCGCCAGGGTCGAGCCGAAGTTGAGCTGGGCGCGGTAGCGCTCGACGTACTCCATCAGCGCCGGCACATAGTCCGCCACGCCGAACAGCGCGGCGCCGGCGGTGTGGAACTGGATGTCGATGCCCTCCAGGCGGCCGCCGCGCAGCCAGTGGTCGGCGGACAGGTACATGGCCTTCTGCGGCGCGCCGGCGCACTTGATCGGCATCGGCGGTTGGGTGAAGAGCGCGCGGCCGCGGTGCAGGCCGCGCACCAGCTGCCAGGTGTAGGGCGCCAGGTCGAAGCGGTAGTTGGAGGTCACGCCGTTGCGCCCCAGGGTGTCGGCCAGGCCGGGGATGGCGTTCCAGTCCAGCTTCAGGCCGGGCGCCAGGATCAGCACGCGGTACTTCAGGCTGGCGCCGTTGGCCAGGATCACCCGGTCGTCCTGGGGCGCGAAGGCCGCCGCGGCGGAGCGTTCCCAGGCCACGCAGTCGGGGATCAGCGCCGCCATCGGGCGCACCGTGCGGTCCTGGGTGAAGACGCCGGCGCCGACCATGGTCCAGCCCGGCTGGTAGTAGTGCTCCGTGGCCGGCTCGACCATGCAGATGCTCAGGTTCTGGCGGCGCTTGAGCAGGCTGGCGCAGGTGGCCAGGCCGGCGGCGCCGGCGCCGATTACCACCAGGTCATAGGTGGGCTCGCCGCGCCCCGGACGGGGGCTGGCGGCGGCCTGCAGGCGCGGGCGCAGCTGGCCGAGATCGAAGCCGGCCCTGGCGGCGCGGGCGAGTATGTCGTCCAGGGGCCGTTGCCCGGCCTGGGACAGCGCCCAGAGCGTGGCCGAGCGGGTGCCGGTGCGGCAGTAGGCGAGCACCGGGCCGGGCAGTTGCTCCAGGGCGGCGGCGAAGGCGTGGACGTCGGCGTCGCCGATGGCGCCGCTGATCACCGGCAGGTAGGCGAACTCCAGGCCCTGGGCGGCGGCCGCCGCGGCCAGGGCCTGGCTGCCCGGCTGGTCGTCGGCCTCGCCGTCGGGACGGTTGCAGACCAGGCTGCGGATGCCGGCGGCGGCCAGGGCGGGCAGGTCTTCGGGGTTCAGTTGCGGGGCGACGCAAAGGCCATCGTCCAGGGGCAGACGTTGCATGGCGGATTCCTCTTCTTCTTTCGGCGGCGCAAGGCAAGGGGAGGGCGGCGGGACAGCGGCCGTCATGGCCCGCCGTCGGCGGCTCAGAGCAGGTTCAGCGGCAGCTTGAGGTAGCGCACGCCGTTGTCTTCCGGCTCCGGCAGGTGGCCGCCGCGCATGTTCACCTGCACCGAGGGCAGCATCAGGCGCGGCATCGGCAGGGTGGCGTCGCGGGCGTCGCGCATGGCGACGAACGCGGCCTCGCTCACGCCGTCGTGGACGTGGATGTTGCCGGCGCGCTGCGCGCCGATGCTGGTTTCCCAGGCGTAGTGGTCGCGGCCGGGGGCCTTGTAGTCGTGGCAGAGGAACACCCGCGCCGGCTGCGGCAGGCCGAGCAGCCGGCGGATGGAGCGGAACAGCGTGGCGCTGTCGCCGCCGGGGAAGTCGCAGCGCGCGGTGCCGTAGTCGGGCATGAACAGGGTGTCGCCGGGGAACACCGCATCGCCGATCACGTAGGCCATACAGGCCGGGGTATGCCCGGGCACGTGCAGGGCGATGGCCAGCAGATTGCCGATGCGGAAACTTTCGCCATCCGCGAAAAGATGGTCGAACTGGCTGCCGTCGCGGGCGAAGGTGCTGCCGGCGTTGAAGATCTTGCCGAAGGTCTGCTGCACCCGGGTGATCCGCTCGCCGATGGCCAGGCGCCCGCCCAGGCGCTCCTGCAGCAGCGGCGCGGCGGACAGATGGTCGGCATGGGCGTGGGTCTCCAGCAGCCAGGACACCCGCAGGTCGTTGGCCTGGACGAACTCCACCAGGGCCTGGGCCGACTCCTGGTGGGTGCGGCCGCTGGCCTGGTCGAAGTCGAGCACGCTGTCGATGATGGCGCAGGCGTTGCTGGTGGGGTCGCGCACCACATGGCTGACGGTGAAGGTGGCTTCGTCGAAGAACGAGGTGACCTGCGGGGCGGGGGCGCGGCCGCTGGTGGCGTCGTCGACCAGTGCGCTGGCGGCGGCCAGGGCGGCATCGGCGTGGAGGGCGGACATGGGGGACGTCTCCTGCGACATTGACCTGAATCATGCTTACACTATTTCTTTAATAGTGCAATTATGAAAACATCGAAGTGTCGCCGTCGACGCTACCGGGCCGGGGCGGTAGCATGACGGGCCTGTTCAGCCGAGGATCTGGATCACCGTGGAAGCCAATGCCTGTTCCGCTCCCTCCATGCCGCCGCTGCGCCAGAACGACCGTGCGCCGGAGTTCCGCGCCCGCACCACCCGCGGCGACGTCGCCCTGAGCGACTACCGCGGCCGCTGGCTGCTGCTGTTCTCCCACCCGGCGGACTTCACCCCGGTGTGCACCAGCGAGTTCATCGCCTTCGCCCGCGCCAAGCCGCGCTTCGACGAACTGGGCTGCGAGCTGCTGGCGCTGTCGGTGGACGGCCTCTACTCGCACCTGGCGTGGATACGCGACATCCACGAGCGCTTCGGCGTGGCCATCGACTTCCCGATAATCGAAGACCCCTCCATGGCCATCGCCCGCGGCTACGGCATGGTCGGCCCCGACGCGGTGGACAGCTCGACCACCCGGGTCAGCTACGTGATCGATCCGGAGGGCATCATCCGTGCCCTGAGCTGGTACCCGATGAACGTCGGCCGTTCGGTGGAGGAGCTGTTGCGCCTGGTCGCCGCGCTGCAGGCCAGCGACCGGCACGCCGCTTCCACGCCGGAGGGCTGGCAGCCCGGCGGCGCGCTGCTGGAGCCGGTGGCCCTGGATGCCCATGAGGCGTTGCAGGTCGAGCCCGGCCCGGACGAAACCTGGTACTACCGCTGGAAGAAACCATGAAGGCGCCGGCCGACGAGGGCCTGGAAGCCCTGAAGGAACGCGCCAACGACGCCGCCGAACTGCTGCGCCTGCTGGCCAACCCGACGCGCCTGCTGCTGCTCTGCCAGATCGCCCGTGGCGAATGCTCCGTGGCGGAACTGGAACGCGACCTCGGCCTGCGCCAGCCCGGCCTGTCGCAGCAACTGGCGGAGCTGCGGCAGAACCAACTGGTGAAGACCCGCCGCGAATCCCGCTCGATCTACTACAGCCTGGCCGACGCCCGCGTGCAGGTGCTGCTGGAGGCGTTGCACGAGGCGCTGTGCGGCGATCCGCAGTTGCAGCAGGTTGCCAGACTCCCCGTCAGGGCGACGCCGGCGCCCGGGGAGAGCGCACGCTTCGCCCGTATCGAGCGTTAGGCCTGCCGCCATACCGCCGCGCGCAGCGGCGGTCACTCCTTCTGGCTACATCCCCGCCTGCCGGCTGATTTCCGTCTTGCACACCTCCAGCGCCTCGCGGAACTCGGCTTCGCGTGCCTGGAAGCGCGCGCTGGGCGCCACCACCGACACCGCGTGCGGCCCCATGAACGTGGGGATCAGGATGCTGAGGGCGCTGATGCCCGGCGTGTGTTCCTCGACGTCCCGGGCCATGCCGCTGCGGCGGATGGCCCGCATTTCCGCGAGCAGCGCCGGCAGGTCGCGGGTGTGAGGGGTCAGCCTGGCCGGGGAGGGGCCCAGCCACTGGGCGATGCTGTCGTCGTCCAGGGTGGACAGCAGCACCTTGCCGTCGGCCGTGGCATGCATGGGCAGCGAGTGCCCCATGGGGATCACCACGCGCAACTCGGTCTCGGCGATCACACGGTCGATCACGTGGGTCTGGCGGGCGCGGATGCAGGATAGCGCCACGGTTTCCTGCAGGGCGTCGCAGAGTCGTTCCAGGGAGTGCCGGGCCACCGAGATGATGTCGCTGTGGGCCTGGTGGATCAGTTGCCCCAGCGCCGGGCCCAGGCGGTAGCCCGTGCCGGGGCGGATGGCCTCCACCAGCGCCTCAGCCTCCAGCGCGCCGATGATGCGCTGCACCGTCGAACGCGGCAGCCCGACGGCCTGGGCGATGGCCGCCAGGCTCAGGCCCTGGGGCTGCGCGCCCAGCGCCCGCATGATGGCGCTGGCCCGGGCGATCACCTGGATGCCGCCGCCGCGCGACTCTTCCGGCATGTCTTTCTCTTCGCTCATCTCGTTCCTCGAAGCTCTGCATCGCCGCATGCGCCGTGGCGACCGGCGGAGTGTACAGCCTTGCCGCGCGCTCGGCAGGAGCTGTGAATTCAGTTGTACCATATTGCGATACAGATAATCGTATTGTGGTACACTGCCGCCTCGCCCGATCCGACCCCGCCGTTGGCGGAAGTCCTCCGCGCGGCCATTCGGGCATTGGCGGCATGTCCAAGGAGAAACCATGAAAGTCAGAGCTTTGCGGAGCCTCGGGGCCCTGTTGTCGACGGCGCTGGTGCTGGCGGCGTGCGAAAAGACCGAGCAGAAGGTGGAGGCTGCGGCCCCCGAGGTGGGCGTGGTCGAACTCAAGGCGCAGGACGTCCTGCTCAGCGGCGACCTGCCCGGGCGCACCGCGCCCTACCGCGTGGCCGAAGTGCGGCCGCAGGTCAGCGGGATCATCCAGAAGCGCCTGTTTGCCGAAGGCAGCGTGGTGAAGAAGGGCCAGCAGCTCTACCAGATCGACCCGGCGCTGTACCAGGCCGCGGTGGACAAGGCCCAGGCCACCCGCGACAGCGCGCGCAACCTGGCGCAGCGCTACCAGCGCCTGCTGGAGACCCGCGCCATCAGCCGCCAGCAGTTCGATGATGCGCAAGCGGCCTGGAAGCAGGCCGAGGCCGAGCTGAAGACCGCCCGCATCAACCTGGAGTACACCCGCGTGCTGGCGCCCATCGGCGGGCGCATCAGCCGTTCCAACGTCACCGAGGGCGCGCTGGTGAACGCCGGCCAGGCCCAGGAGCTGGCCTCGATCAACCAGCTCGACCCCATCTACGTCGACGTCAACCAGGCCGCCACCGACATGCTGCGGCTGCGCCGCGAGCTGGATTCCGGGCAACTGAGCATGGCCGGCCCGGGCCAGGTGCAGGTGCACCTGAGCCTGGAGGACGGCTCGCGCTACCCGCTGCCCGGGGTGCTGAAGTTCTCCGAGGTCACGGTGGAGCCGAGCACCGGCGCGGTGACCCTGCGCGCGGTGTTCCCCAATCCGGACGGCCTCCTGCTGCCGGGCATGTTCGTCCACGGCTCCCTGGCCGAGGGCATGCGCCGCCAGGCGCTGCTGGTGCCGCAGCAGGGCATCAGCCGCGACCTCAAGGGCGAGGCCACCGCCTGGGTGGTGGGCGAGGGCGACAAGGCCGAGCTGCGCCAGGTGCGGGTGTCGCGCACCCTGGGCAACCAGTGGCTGGTGGAGTCGGGCCTGGCCGCCGGCGAGCGCGTCGTCACCGAGGGCGTGCAGCGCGTGCGCCCCGGCGCCGTGCTCAAGCCGGTGGCGGCGAACAACGTCGCGCCCGTGCAGACCCTCGCCAGCTCCCACGAATAGAACTGCCCCGGCCTAGCCGCAATCTTCCGGTAATTCCCAATGGCATCCTTCTTCATCAACCGGCCGATCTTCGCCTGGGTGATCGCGATCGTGATCATGCTGGCGGGTGGGCTTTCCATCCTCAAGCTGCCGGTCAACCAGTACCCGAACATCGCCGCGCCGGCGATCATCACCACCGTCACCTATCCCGGCGCCTCGGCGCAGACGGTGCAGGACACCGTGGTGCAACCCATCGAGCAGCAGCTGAACAACCTCGACGGGCTGCGCTACATCTCCTCGGAGAGCAACGCCGACGGCAGCACCAACATCATCGTCACCTTCGACCAGGGCACCGACCCGGACATCGCCCAGGTACAGGTGCAGAACAAGCTGCAACTGGCCACCCCGCTGCTGCCCGAAGAGGTGCAGAAGCAGGGGCTGCGGGTGGCCAAGTACCAGATCAACTTCATGCTCATCGTCGGCCTGTATTCCGAGGACGGCAGCATGGACGACTTCGACATCGGCAACTACATCGCCTCCAACCTCAAGGACCCGATCACCCGCACCAAGGGCGTCGGCGACTTCCTGCTGCTGGGCGCGCAGTACGCCATGCGCATCTGGGTCGACCCGCAGAAGCTGCTCAGCTACCAGCTGACGCCGCAGGACGTGATCGACGCGGTGCGCGCGGAGAACGTGCAGGTATCCTCCGGCGCCCTCGGCGGCCTGCCGACGCACCAGGGCGTGCAGCTGAACGCCACCGTGCTGGGCATGTCGCGGATGACCACCGCGGCGCAGTTCCGCGAGATCCTCCTGAAGGTCGACCCGGACGGCTCCCAGGTGCGCCTGAAGGACGTGGCCGAGGTCGGCCTGGGCTCGGAGAACTTCTCCATCTCCGGCACCTACAACGGCAAGCCGGCGGCGGCCATCGCCCTGCGCCTGGCCACCGGGGCCAACCTGCTGGACACCGTCAAGCGCGTGCACGAGACCGTGGCCGAGCTGGAGCCCTATTTCCCCAAGGGCCTGAAGGTGGTCTACCCATACGACACCTCGCCCGTGGTCAGCGCCTCCATTCATGAGGTGGTCAAGACGCTGTTCGAAGGCATCCTCCTGGTGTTCCTGGTGATGTACCTGTTCATGCAGAACCTGCGCGCCACGCTGATCCCCACCCTGGCGGTGCCGGTGGTGCTGCTGGGGACCTTCGGCGTGCTGGCGGCCTGCGGCTTCACCATCAACACCCTGACCATGTTCGGCATGGTCCTGGCCATCGGCCTGCTGGTGGACGACGCCATCGTGGTGGTGGAAAACGTCGAGCGGGTGATGGTGGAGGAGGGGCTCTCGCCCCGGGAGGCCACGCGCAAGTCCATGGGACAGATCCAGGGCGCCCTGGTGGGCATCGCCATGGTGCTTTCGGCGGTGTTCGTGCCCATGGCCTTCTTCGGCGGCGCCACCGGCATCATCTACCGGCAGTTCTCGGTCACCATCGTCTCGGCCATGGCCCTGTCGGTGCTGGTGGCGATGATCTTCACCCCGGCGCTGTGCGCCACCCTGCTCAAGCCGGTGCATGGCCACCACGAGAAGAAGGGCTTCTTCGGCTGGTTCAACCGCAGCTTCGACCGCGGCGCCGAGCGCTACAAGACCGGCGTGGACGCCATCGCCCGGCGCAAGGGGCTGTTCCTGGGCATCTATGGGCTGATCGTGGTCGCGCTGGTGTGGCTGTTCCCGCAGATTCCCAGCGCCTTCCTGCCCGACGAGGACCAGGGCAACATGGTGGTGCAGGTGCAGATGCCGAGCAACGCCAGCGCTGCCCGTACCCAGGTGGTGCTGGACGAGATCCGCGACTACCTGCTGCACGACGAGGCCGGGCTGATCGACTCCGCGTACACGGTGAGCGGCTTCAACTTCGCCGGTCGCGGGCAGAACTCCGGGATGCTCTTCATCGGCCTGAAGCCGTGGGGGGAGCGTAGCGGCCGCGACGACACCAGCATCTTCGCCCTGGCCCAGCGCCTGCAGGCGCGGATCGCGCAGATCAAGGACGGCACCGCCATCGCCATAGTGCCGCCGGCGATCCTGGAGATGGGCAACGCCACCGGCTTCGACCTGTTCCTCCAGGACCGCGTCGGCCTGGGCCACGAGAAGCTCATGCAGGCCCGCGACAGGTTCCTCGAACTGGCCGCCGCCGACCCGGTGCTGAAGAACGTGCGGCCCAACGGCATGAACGACGAGCCGCAGTACCAGGTGGTGATCGACAAGGAAAAGGCCCGCGCGCTGCAGGTCAGCATCAGCGACATCAACGCCACCATGAGCACCGCCTGGGGCTCGGCCTATGTCAACGACTTCGTCGACCGCGGACGGGTGAAGAAGGTCTACGTGCAGGGCGCCATCGACTCGCGCATCTCGCCCGAGGACTTCGCCAAGTGGTACGTGCGCAACGCCCGCGGCGAGATGGTCAAGTTCTCCGCCTTCGCCTCCGGCTACTGGACCTACGGCTCGCCCAAGCTGGAACGCTACAACGGCGTGCCGGCGGTGGAAATTCAGGGCGAGCCGGCCCCCGGCTACAGTTCCGGCGACGCCATGCAGGCGGTGGCGCGCATCGTCGCCCAACTGCCCGACGGCATCGGCCTGCAGTTCACCGGCATCTCCTACGAGGAGCGCCTGTCCGGCTCCCAGGCGCCGGCGCTGTACGCCATCTCGGTGCTGATCGTGTTCCTCTGCCTGGCGGCCCTCTACGAAAGCTGGACGGTGCCCCTGGCGGTGATCATGGTGGTGCCGCTGGGCGTCATCGGCGCGGTGCTGGCCACCCTCGGCCGCGGCCTGGCCAACGACGTGTTCTTCCAGGTCGGCCTGCTGACCACCGTGGGCCTGTCGGCGAAGAACGCCATTCTCATCGTCGAGTTCGCCAAGGCGCTGCACGAGCAGGGCATGCCGCTGCTGAAGGCGGCTTCGGAGGCGGCGCGCCTGCGCCTGCGGCCGATCATCATGACCTCGCTGGCCTTCGTCCTCGGTGTGCTGCCGCTGGCCATCTCCCATGGGCCGGGCTCCGGCAGCCAGCACTCGATCGGCACCGGGGTGGTCGGCGGCATGCTCACCGCGACCTTCCTGGCGGTGTTCTTCGTGCCGATGTTCTACGTGCTGATCACCCGCCTGTTCAGCCGCAAGGCGAAACCACTCGACGCCCAGCAGGGAGAACACGCATGAATCAGCTGAAATGGCGGGCGATGCTCAGCGTCGCCCTGGCGGTGGGCGCGCTCGGCGGCTGCTCGCTGATCCCCGACTACCAGCGCCCGGAAAGCCCGGTCGCGCAGGATTGGGCCGCGCCCCGGGCCGGCGCGGCGCAGGCGCTGCTGCCCTGGCAGGGCTTCTTCAAGGACGAACAGCTCAAGGCCCTGGTCGCCGATGCCCTGGAGAACAACCGCGATCTGCGCGTGGCCGTGCTGAACATCGAGAAGGCGCGGGCGCAGTACCGCATCAGCCGCGCCGACCTGTTGCCCTCGGTGGATGCCGGCATCTCCGGCAACGGCCAGCGCACCCCGGCGGACCTGTCCAGCAGCGGCCGCACGGAGACCACCCACCGCTACGACGCCGGGGTGGGCATCGCCTCCTATGAACTGGACTTCTTCGGCCGGGTACGCAGCCTCAACGAACAGGCGCTGCAGACCTACCTGCAGACGGTGGAGGCGCAGCGCAGCGCGCGCATCGCCCTGGTCGCCGAGGTAGCCACGGCCTACTACCAGTTGCAGGCGGACCTGCAGTCCCTGGCCATCGCCCGGCAGACTCTGGAAAGCCAGCGGCAGAGCTACGCCACCATCCGCAGCAGCTACGCCGCGGAAGTCGCCACCGAACTGGACCTGAGCCAGGCGGAAAGCACGGTGCGGGCCGCCGAGGCCAGCCAGGCGCAGTACCGGCGCCTGGTGGCGCAGGACCGCAACGCCCTGGTACTGCTGGTGGGCCGGCCGCTGGATGCGCAGCGGCTGCGCCAGGCGGCGCCGCAGGCGCTGGCGCTGGACGAGGCGCTGCCGGTGGGCCTGCCCTCGGAGGTGCTGACCCAGCGCCCGGACATCCTCGCCGCCGAGCACGCGCTCAAGGCCGCCAACGCCAACATAGGCGCGGCGCGCGCGGCCTTCTTCCCGCGCATCGGCCTGACCGCCTCGGCCGGTTCGGCCAGCGCCGAGCTCGGCCAGCTGTTCGCCGGCGGGCAGGGCGCCTGGAGCTTCGTGCCGTCGATCAGCCTGCCGATCTTCGACGGCGGCCGCAACCGGGCCAACCTCGACGTGGCCAAGGTCCAGGCCTCCATCGAAGTGGCCAACTACCAGAAGGCCATCCAGGTGGCCTTCCGCGAGGTGGCCGACGGCCTGGCCGCGCGCGGCACCCTGCAGGAACAGGTGCGCGCCCAGGCGCTGCTGGTGAAGGCCAACGCCCACTCCTACGACCTGGCCCGGGCCCGCTACGAGCAGGGCGTGGACACCTACCTCAACTCCCTGGACGCGCAGCGCAGCCTGTTCGCCGCGCAGCAGGAACTGGTGGCCACCGAACTGGCCCGCCAGCAGAACCTGGTGGCGCTGTACAAGGCCCTCGGCGGGGGCGACAGATGAGGGCCGCGGCGCGCGCCGCCGGGGAGTAGGGCCATGGACCTCTTGCAAGGCATGCAGGCCTTCGTGCGGGTGGTGGAGAGCGGCAGCTTCAGCCAGGCCGCCCGCGCCCTCGACATGTCGCCGTCGAAGGTCTCGCGGCTGATAGCAGGCCTGGAGGAGCAGCTGCGCGCGCGCCTGCTGCAACGCACCACCCGCAGCGTGGCGGTGACCGAGGCCGGCCGGCGCTACTTCAAGCGCTGCAAGGGCATCCTCGGCGAGATCGACGACGCCGCCGCCGAGGCCGCCGGCTCGCTGTCGCGGGCCAGCGGGCGGCTGCGCCTGCACGCGGTGACCGAGTTCGGCCTGGAGCACCTGACACCGCTGATCGCCGCGTACCGCGAGCGCTACCCGGAGGTGTCCATCGACCTGTCGCTGACCCAGGACACCCCGGCGCTGCTGGAGGAGGGCCTGGACGTGCTGGTCACCCTGTCCCGCGGGCTGCCCGACTCGGCCTTCGTCGCCCAGCGCCTGGGGCGGGTGTTCAGCGTGCTCTGCGCCGCGCCCGGGTACCTGCACCGCCACGGTGTGCCGAGGAGCCCGGAAGACCTGCGCGAACACCGCTGCCTGATGCTGGCCGACCCGCTGTTTCCCGATGGCTGGTACTTCAGCGAGCAGGCCGAGGAGGCGCCTTTCGCCTTCGAGGACGTGCTGCGCGTCAACCTCCCCGAGGCGGCCTGCCTGGCCGCCGCCTCGGGCATGGGCGTGTGCCTGCTGCCGGGCTTCGTCGCCGCCCGCGCGTTGCGCGAAGGGCGGCTGCTGCGGGTCCTGCCACAGCTGCGCCTGCACGGCCGCGACGTCTTCGCCCTGTATTCCTCGCGGCGCTTCCTCGACGCCAAGATCCGCACCTGGGTCGAGTTCCTCAAGGCGCAACTGCCACAGGCCTTCGCCAGCGACCTGGCGGTGCTCGACGACCCGCGCTACTGGGCCCGCCCGCGGCCGCGCCTGGCCGGGTGCGGCGGTGAGGCTCAGGCCCCGTTGCGACGATAGGCGAGGAACTCGCGGCCCTCGCGCGAGTTGAGGTTCAGTGACCATACCGGGCGTGGCAGGTCCAGCGCGCCCGAGCCCCAGTCCTGCAGGTAGGTCAGCGAGAAGTCCACGCCGCGCCGGCAGGTGGCCGCGTCGTAGCCGAGGCTGGCCATGGCCATGTGCACGCAGGCGTCGACGTACTCGTTGACCTTCTCCACCCCCTGCAGGATGGTCTGGATGCACAGGGCCGAGGCGCCCATGAGGAAGTCGGTGGCGGCGTCGAGGCGCTCGAAGTGCAGTTCGCCGGCGGCGCGCCCGCCCTCCAGGTCGCGGCCCATGTACTCGGCCACCAGCGCGTGGTGCGGCCAGACGTCGACGCGGGTGACGAAGCCGGCCCACTTGCGGTCCAGCAGGGCGCGCACCAGGAACACCCGGAAACCCACCGAGATGCGCTTCCACGGCTCCTGGAGGATGTCGTAGAGCGGCAGGATGTCGGTGGTCATCTGGTTGCTCAGGTCCTGGCCGAGGGCGACCAGCACCTGGTCCAGGGAGTCGAAGTAGCGGTAGAAGGTGCCGCGCGAGACCTTGGCCTCGCGGATCACGTCGTCGATCACCGGCGTGGCCGAGCCGGGCTCGGCGAATACCCGCATCGCCGCGTCGAGCAGGCGCGTGCGCATCAGCAGGCGTTTCTTCTCCGCCATCTTCGGGCGGTGGTCGGGGTTGGCCCGTCCGCGGGGGGAGGGCTGTTGGTCGTCGGACACGGACTTCATCTCCGGGAGTGACAAAATGTCATTGTTAAAAACTATGCCGATAGTCGGGTGAATAAATTTATTTGATCGCACCCCTTGTACGAGCGGGGCGTCTGTCCTACATTGCTGACCAATGTCGGAATGACAAGTATGTTCAGTCTATAACGTATTCGTCGCTCTGGCGCTTTCGTCATAAAAACAACAGGAGACGAAAAATGATCCGTAACGCCTTGCCACCCCGCCTGTCCCGCCCGCTTCCTCCGCCGCCGCGCCGCAAGCGCCCGCGCGCCTGATATTTCCCGCATCCCTAGCCACTCCGGGTAACCGTATGCCTTCGGGGCCGCCAAGGTCCTGAGCGCCGACGCCTGCCCGCGAGGAATCCGTTGCCGTCCACTGCGCCCTGGCGCCACGGCCGGCGGGATTCGTTCGCCCAGAACAAATGAATGACATTTTAGTCATTGTGACATACAAGGTCGAAGCCATGAAAGAAGCGATGAAAGTGTCCGACGTAAGCGTGCTGCCGCTGGCCGAGCAGCGTCCCTCCCTGCAGGAACTGGTCAAGCGCGCCGAAGCGCTGCAGCCGCTGCTGCGCAAGAACGCCGCGGAGTCGGAGAGGAATCGCCGCGCCGCCGAGGAGAACATCCAGGCCATCCGCGACGCCGGGCTGTTCCGGCTGATGGTGCCCAAGCGTTTCGGCGGCCACGAAGGCACCCTGCGCTCGCACCTGGAAGTGTCCGCGGCGCTCGCCGAAGGCTGCGGCGGCACCGCCTGGGTGGCCGCGCTGACCAACGTCTGCGCCTGGTTCACCAGCCTGTTCAGCGAGCGCGCGCAGAACGAAGTGTTCGGCGCCAACCCCGACGCCCGCGTGTCCGGCGTGTTCAATGCCTCGCCCAACACCCGCCGCGTCGAGGGTGGCCTGATCGTCTCCGGCAAGTGGTACTTCTCCTCCGGCAGCCTGCACGCCGACTGGGCCGCCGTGGGCGCCGAGGAGCGCGACGCCAACGGCGCGCTGGTGGCCCAGTACCTGGCGCTGATCCCGCGCGAACAGTTCTGCATCGAAGACACCTGGTTCACCACCGGCATGCGCGCCTCGGGCAGCAACTGCATCGTCGCCGAGGAGGTGTTCGTGCCCGACCACCGCCTGCTGAACATGGGCGCGGCCATCGAGGGCGACTACCCCACCGAATTCAAGGACGAGGCCAGCTACCGCCCGCTGTTCGTGCCCTTCGCCGCACTGATCCTCAACGGCCCGCAGCTGGGCCTGGGCCGCGCCGCGCTGAAGTACGTGATCGACAACGCGCCGCGCCGCGCCATCGCCTACACCTCGTTCGAGAAACAGACCGACTCGGTGCTGTTCCAGGCCCAGGTCGCCGAGGCCGCGCTGAAGATCGACAGCGCCGAGCTGCGCGCCTTCCGCGCCGTCGACGAGATCGACGCCGCCGCGCGCGAGGGCCGCAAGCTCGACGCCACCACCCGCGCGCGCATCCGCGCCGACGTCGGCCTGGTCAACAGCCACATCACCGACGCCATCAACATCCTGCTCACTGCCCACGGCGCCGGCAGCTTCGCCGAGAGCAGCCCGATGCAGCGCTGGTGGCGCGACTCCAACACCGCCGCGCGGCACGCCGTGGCCCTGCCGAGCATCGGCCTGGAGCTGTACGGCAAGGCGCTGCTGGGCTTGGAAAACACCGTCACCCCGCTGATCTGACCGGGAGGGCAACCCCATGGACCCCAAACTCCTGCGTACGGTGATGGGCCAGTTCGCCACCGGCGTCACCGTGATCACCTACCTCGCCGACGGCGAGCCGGCCGGCATGACCGCCAACGCCTTCATGTCGGTGTCGCTGGAGCCGCCGCTGATCCTCGTCTCGGTGCGCAACGCCTCGCGTTTCAACCAGTGGGTGAAGGAGGGCGTGCGCTACGGCGTGAACTTCCTCGCCGAGACCCAGCGTCCGCTGAGCGCGCACTTCGGCGGGCGCCCGGAGGAGGGGCTGGAGCTGCCGTTCTGCCGGCACCAGGACACCCCGCTGCTGGACGGCAGCCTGGTGCAGCTGGTGGCGCGCACGGTGGACGTGCACCCGGCCGGCGACCACCAGCTGTACATCGGCGAGGTGGAGCACCTGCGCATCGGCGAGCAGCGCAAGCCGCTGCTGTTCTACAGCGGCCGCTACCACCAGATGCACGCCCGCTCGCCGGGCGCCGAGTGGAACGGTTGCCGCGAAGGCTGGTAGGCCCGCGCACCGACGATTGACCGCGCGAACGCCACGGCGCCCCCGGCAGGGGGCGCCCGGGGGCGGCTCGCGCCTGCGAAACCCTGATCGAGCGAAGAACCATGACAGCCAGGATCACCGAATCACCCCGCGAGCGCGCCGAACAGGACAGCGACCGCCAGGAAACCCACGAATGGCTCGACGCCCTGGAGGCCGTGGCGCGCAGCGCCGGCGGCGAGCGCGTCGACTTCCTCCTGCAGCGCCTGGCCGAGCATGCCAGCCACCTGGGCGTGCGCCCCTCGGCGCACCCCTATTCGCTGTACCAGAACAGCATCCCCCTGGAGCAGCAGCCGGCCTTCCCCGGCGACCTGGCCATGGAGGAACGCATCACCTCGATCATCCGCTGGAACGCCCTGGCCATGGTGGCGCGGGCCAACAAGGCCTACGGCGAGCTGGGCGGCCACATCGCCAGCTACGCCTCGGCGGCGGAGATCTTCGAGGTCGGCTTCAACCACTTCTTCCGCGCCGACAGCGCCGCCGGCAAGGGGGACCTGGTGTACTTCCAGCCGCACTCGGCGCCCGGCGTCTACGCCCGCGCCTTCCTCGAAGGGCGCCTGGGCGAGGAACAGTTGCAACGCTACCGCCAGGAAGTGGACGGCGGCGGCCTATGTTCCTACCCGCACCCCTGGCTGATGCCGGACTTCTGGCAGTTCCCCACCGGCTCCATGGGCATCGGCCCGATCAGCGCCATCTACCAGGCGCGCTTCCTCCGCTACCTGGAGCACCGCGGCATCGCCGACACCGCCCAGCGCCACGTCTGGGGCGTGTTCGGCGACGGCGAGATGGACGAGCCGGAATCCCTCGCCGCGCTGTCCCTGGCCGCCCGCGAGAAGCTCGACAACCTGACCTTCGTGATCAACTGCAACCTGCAGCGCCTGGACGGCCCGGTGCGCGGCAACGGGCAGATCATCCAGGAGCTGGAAGCGCTGTTCAGCGGCGCCGGCTGGAACGTGATCAAGGTGATCTGGGGCTCGGACTGGGACGCGCTGTTCGCCCGCGACCGCAACCACGTGCTGCTGCGCCGCTTCGCCCACACCGTGGACGGCCAGTACCAGACCCTCGGCGCCAACGACGGCAACTACAACCGCGCGCACTTCTTCGACCTCGACCCGGAACTGCAGGCGCTGGTCTCGCACATGAGCCCCGAGGAGATCGACGGCCTGCGCCGCGGCGGCCACGACTTCCGCAAGCTGCACGCCGCCTTCGCCGCCGCCAAGGCGCACGACGGCCGGCCGACGGTGATCCTGGCCAAGACCAAGAAGGGTTTCGGCATGGGCCAGGCCGGCGAGTCGCGCAACACCTCGCACCAGCAGAAGAAGCTGGACATCGACGCGCTCAAGGCCTTCCGAGACCGCTTCGCCCTGCCGCTGGACGACGCTGCCCTGGAAGAAATGCGCTTCTACAAGCCGGCCGAGGACAGCGCCGAGCTGCACTACCTGCGCGAGCGCCGCGAGGCCCTGGGCGGCTACCTGCCGCGCCGCGTCGGCCAGGCCGAACCCCTGGCGCTGCCGGCGCTGGAGAGCTACGCGCAGTTCGCCCTGCAACCGGACGAGCGCGAAAGCTCGACCACCACCGCGGTGGTGAGGCTGTTCTCCAACCTGCTCAAGGACAAGCAGCTGGGCCCGCGCATCGTGCCGATCGTGGCCGACGAAGCGCGCACCTTCGGCATGGCCAACCTGTTCCGCCAGATCGGCATCTACTCGCCGGCCGGCCAGCTCTACGAGCCGGAAGACGCCGGGGCGATGCTCTACTACAAGGAAGCGCGCGACGGCCAACTGCTGGAAGAAGGCATCACCGAGGCCGGGGCGATCTCCTCCTGGGTCGCGGCGGCCACCTCCTACAGCGTCAACGGCGTGGCCATGCTGCCGTTCTACATCTACTACTCGATGTTCGGCTTCCAGCGCATCGGCGACCTCATCTGGGCCGCCGCCGACCAGCGCGCCCGCGGCTTCCTGATCGGCGCCACGGCCGGGCGCACCACCCTGGCCGGCGAGGGCCTGCAGCACCAGGACGGCACCAGCCAGCTGATCGCCTCCACCGTGCCCAACTGCCGCGCCTACGACCCGGCCTTCGCCTCCGAGGCGGCGGTGATCATCGACCACGGCGGCCGGCGCATGCTCCAGGAGCAGCACGACGAGTTCTACTACCTGACGGTGACCAACGAGAACTACGTGCAGGCGCCGCTGGACGCCGCGCAACACGCCGACGTGATCAAGGGCATGCGCCTGTTCGGCAGCCGTGGGGAGGGCGCGCCTGCGGTCCGCCTGCTCGGCTCCGGGGCCATCCTGCGCGAGGTCATCGGCGCCGCCGAACTGCTCGCCGAAGAGTGGGGCGTGGCCAGCGAGATCTGGAGCGTCACCAGCTTCTCCGAACTGGCCCGCGAGGCCCGCGAGGTGGAGCGCGAGCAACTGTTCGGCGACGACAGCGAGGCGCGCAGCCACCTGCAAACCTGCCTGCCCGGCGAGGTGCCGGTGGTGGCCGCCAGCGACTACGTGCGCGGCTACGCGCAGCTGATCGCGCCCTACCTGCGGGCGCCGTACACCGCCCTGGGCACCGACGGCTTCGGCCGCAGCGACACCCGCCCGGCGCTGCGCCGCTTCTTCGAGCTGGACCGCCAGCACATCGCCCTGGCGGCGCTGGCCGGCATCGACCGCGACAAGCATGCCCAGGCCCGCGCGCGCTACGCCATCGACGGCGCCGCCGGCGCCCCCTGGAACCGTTGAGGAGTGAACGCCATGCAACAACTGATGGTTCCGGATATCGGCGACTTCAAGGACCTGCCGGTGGTCGAGGTGCTGATCAAGGCCGGCGACGTGGTCGCCGTGGAACAGCCGCTGATCGTGCTCGAATCCGACAAGGCGGTGATGGACGTGCCCAGCACCCTGTCCTGCACCATTCGCGAAGTGCTGATCAAGCCGGGCGACAAGGTCTCCCGCGGCAGCGTGATCGCCCATATCGAGCCGGCCGGGGAGGGCGCGGCTGCGCCCGCCGCCGCGCCTGTGGTCGCCGAAGCTGCGCCTGCGATTCCCGAGGCCGAGCCCGTCGTGGCGAAAGCCGAGCCGGTGGCCGCCGCTCCCGCGCCCAGCGTGCAAGCTGCGCCGGCGCCCGCCGCTGAAGAAGTCCGCAAACCGCAACTGGCCCTGGCCGGCCCGGCGGTGCGCAAGCTGGCCCGCGAACTGGCGGTGGACCTCGACCAGGTGCCGGCCAGCGGCCCCAACGGCCGGGTGCTGCGCGAGGACGTGCTGGCCTACGTCAAGGCCCAGCGCGAGCAACCGATGGCCGCCGCCAAACTCGGCGGCGGGCTCGACCTGCTGCCCTGGCCGCAGGTGGACTTCGCCCAGTTCGGCCACGTCGAGCGCCGCACGCTGTCGCGCATCAAGCGCATCTCGGCGGCCAACCTGCACCGCAACTGGGTGAGCATCCCCCACGTCACCAACCACAGCCAGGCCGACGTCACCGAGCTGGAAGCGCTGCGCGTGCAGCTCAACGGCGAGGCGCGCGAAGGGCAGTCCAAGGTCACCCTGCTGGCCTTCCTGATCAAGGCCTGCGTGGCGGCGCTGCAACGCTTCCCGCAGTTCAACGTGAGCCTGGAGGGCGACGAAGTGGTGCAGAAGCACTACTTCCACATCGGCTTCGCCGCCGACACCCCCAACGGCCTGGTGGTGCCGGTGATCCGCGATGCCGAGCGCAAGGGCATCGCCGCGCTGGCACAGGAAATGGCCGAGCTCTCGCAACTGGCCCGCGCCGGCAAGCTGAGCCCGGCGCAGATGCAGGGCGGCTGTTTCTCCATCTCGTCCCTGGGCGGCATCGGCGGCGGCCACTTCACCCCGATCATCAACGCGCCGGAAGTGGCGATCCTCGGCGTCGGCCGCGCCGAGCTGCAACCGCGCTGGAACGGCAGCGCCTTCGAACCGCGCCTGCAACTGCCGCTGTCGCTGTCCTGGGACCACCGCGCGGTGGACGGCGCCGAGGCCGGGCGCTTCCTCGCCTACCTGGCGACCCTGCTCGGCGACTTCCGCCGGGTGCTGGTCTGAGTACGACAACAAGGAGAACCGAGATGACTGCTTCCCAAGCCACGCCCGCCGAACGCATCGTGCCGATGAAAATGGCCCACCTGGTGTTCCGCTGCGCCGACCGCAAGGCCATGGTCGACTGGTACCGCAAGCTGTTCCAGGCCGAACTGGTGTTCGAGGACGACATCCTCACCTTCATCACCTACGACGACGAGCACCACCGCCTGGCCTTCTTCAACATGCCGCACCTGCCGCCGAAGTCCGACGAGGTCACCGGCGTGCACCACATCGCCTACAGCTACGCCAGCATCGCCGACCTGCTTAACACCTACCTGCGCCTGAAGGAAGAGGGCATCCGCCCCTACTGGTGCATCAACCACGGGCCGACCACCTCGCTGTACTTCCGCGACCCGGAAGGCAACGACATCGAGCTGCAGGTGGACAACTTCGTCGAGGCCGCCGACGCCGCGGCCTTCTTCCACAGCGAAACCTTCGCCAACGACCCCATCGGCCTGGAGTTCGACCCGGACGCCATGGTCGAGCTGTGGCGCAGCGGCGCCAGCGACGCCGAGCTCTGCCGGCTGGGCACCGCCGCCACCGGCACCCGCACCGTACTGGGATAAGGAAACGACCATGAAACTCTGCACCTTCAAGACCCCCGGCGGCCTGGTGGGCGTCGGCATCGTCAGCGGCGAGGGCATCATCCGCGTCGCCGACCACCTGTCCGCCGCGCCGCGCGACATGGCCGGGCTGATCGGCGAATGGCAGCTCTGGCAGGAGCCGCTGCAGCGCCTGGCGCAGCTGCAGAAGGCGGACTTCGCCCTCGATGAGGTGACTCTCCTGGCCCCGGTGCCGCGCCCGGGCAAGATCCTCGGCATCGGCCTGAACTACGCCGACCACGTCGCCGAGTCGGGCATGGCCACGCCGGCCGACCAGCTGTGGTTCGCCATGATGAACACCTCGGCCAACGGCCCCTATGCGCCCATCGACCTGCCGCAGGTGTCGGAGCAACTGGACTACGAGGCCGAGATGGTCTTCGTGATCGGCAAGCGCTGCCGCCACGTCAGCCGCGAGCAGGCGCGCGAAGCGATCTTCGGCTACTGCGTGGGCAACGACGTCAGCGTGCGCGACTGGCAACTGCGCACCTCGCAGTTCGTGCTCGGCAAGTCGTTCGACGGCCACGCGCCCTTCGGCCCCTGGCTGGTCACCCCGGACGAGCTGGGCAACCCGCACGAACTGGGCATCCGCTGCTTCGTCAACGACGAGAAGCGCCAGGACTCCAACACCCGCGAGCTGATCTTCGACTGCTACCAGCAGGTGGAGCACCTGTCCAAGGTGATGACCCTGGAGCCGGGCGACGTGATCTTCAGCGGCACCCCCGGCGGCGTCGGCGTGGGCTTCAAGCCGCCGCGCTGGCTGCGCGAGGGCGACCGGGTACGGGTGGAGATCGACGGCCTGGGCGCCATCGAGAACATCGTCCGCGCCGAGCGCGCGGCAGGAGGCGGCCATGCACGCTGAAGCCATCCAGCAGGAAATCCTGCGTCTAGAAAGCGAGCGCTGCCGCGCCCTGGTGCAGCGCGACCTGCAAACCCTGGCGGCGCTGATGGACGACGCCCTGGTGCACGTCCACGCCACCGGCAAGGTGGACGACAAGGAGCAGTACCTGGAAATGGTCGCCAGGCACATCGACTTCCTCAGCGTCGAGCGCAGCGACATGCGCGTGCGCGTGTTCGGCGACACCGCCATCGCCAGCGGCCGCCTGGAACAGGCCATCGTCCTGCGCGAGAGCGGCGAGGAGCGGCTGATGAAGGCCTACACCACCCAGGTGTGGCTGCGCGGGGAGGACGGCTGGCGCCAGTGCGCCTTCCAGGCCACCAACCTCTGACGGAGACCGATGCAAGTTCGCGGGCCGGCGACGGCCCGCGCCGGCAGGGACGCCGGAACCCACCCCACTGACAGAACAACAACAAGAGTCCACTTCCATGAACAACATCCGGGTGAAAGCGCTGGGTGCGGTGCTGGCCGCCTTCGCGATAATCGATTGCCACGCCGAGCCGGCCGGCGAGCCCGCCGAAGGCACGCTGTTCCGCAGCCTGTTCGGCGACGGCCTGCAACGCGACTACGGCATCACCACCTCCTTCCTGCTCGACATCGGCTACTCCCGCAACAACCGCTCCACCCACGACGAGCGCCGCGACGGCCTCAGCAACCTCCCCATCACCGGTTTTTCCGACGAAGGCTTCGAGCTGGGCAGCCTGCACCTGTTCGTCGACAAGCCGCTGAAGGCCAACTTCATCCCGCGCATCACCCCGCTGCCGGGCCCGGCTCCCGAGCAGGCGGATTTCGGTTTCACCTTCGAAGCCCTGTACGGGCGCAACGCCCAGTTCTCCCGGGCCTTCGGCTGGGACATGCACTGGGACGTCAATTCGCCCGGCGACGACGACACCGAGAAGGCCCGGCGCGACAGGCAGAACTTCGTCTCCATGCCCAACCTGGCCGCTACCGCCTACCTGCCCTATGGGCAGGGCTTCACCGTCATGGCGGGCATCTTCGGCCCGGCCTTCGGCTACGAGATTCCGCCGAACATCCGCCTGGCCCGCAACCCCTTCGCCAGCCGGACCTACGCCTTCGTCAGCAACCTGGTGACGGTCAGCGGCGTGATGCTGGGCACCCGCCTGCTCGACAGCCCGCATGGGCTGCTGGGGGTGGAACTCGGCGTGGCCCAGGGCTGGAGCAACCTGCGCGACAACAACGACGACAAGGCGTTGTTCGGTGCGCTGCGCTGGCGCACGCCCGACATGCAGACCTGGGTCGACTACGAGTTCATGCTGGGCAACCAGCAGAACGACAGCGTCAAGGACGTCCAGGCGCCGACCTCGCGGCTGATCTCCCCGGACGGCCAGCTCCGGCAGCAGCATTCGCTGAACGGCTGGCACCGCTTCGACGAGCGCTGGTCGATGGGCGCGGAGCTGGTCTACGGCCGCCAGGACGGCGACGGCAAGCCATCGACCGTGGACATCATCACCGGGCCGGGCTTCGATGGCGCCCATTGGTGGGGCGTCAACGCGGTGGTCACCTACCAGGTCAGGCCCGACCTGTCGTTCTCGGTGCGCGGCGAGCATTTCAGCGACCCGGACGGCTTCACGCTGTTCCCCACCAGCACCGCCCGCGGGGACTTCAACGCCATCACCAGCGGCTTCCGCTACGAAGTCAGCAAGAACCTCTCGCTGCGCCCGGAGCTGCGCTATGACTGGTTCGACGCCCGCGAACACGATCGCCCGTTCGGCAATGGCCGGGACCGCGACCAGTTGACGGCGATGGTGGAAGCGCTCCTGTACTTCTGACGATCAATGAAAGAAGCCCTGGCAGCTCGCGCTGCCAGGGCTTTTCTGCCGGCCCGGGACCTATGCGCGGGCGGCGCAGCGCCTGGCGAACGCCAGTTGCTGCAACTGGAAGGCCTCGCCCGAGCGGTGGAAATCGATGCAGTGGCCGGCGTCCCTGAACAGCGCCGCATCCATCTCCGGGCAGTTGACGAAGGCATCGGCGAAACGCTGGATGGTCGCCTCGTCGACCGGCCACAGCTGTTCGAACTCGGGCTGCCGATAGTGCACCGGCACCTTGACCTGCGCAGCCAGCCGGCCGACCTGCTTCGGCCAGTGCATGCCGATGTCGATCAGTTCGCTGCGCGGGGCAGGGGCGCTCGCTCCGTAGCTGGCCTGCGGCATGACGCCTTGCTCGTAGGTGCCCGGCGGGCCGAAGAAGAACCCGTCCATCGCCTCCGGCGGCACGCTGACCAGGGCCTGTTCCGCGGGCACCTGGTTCCACTTGTCCTTGGAGGCCGGCACCGGGTCGAGCCCGACGCCGGAGATGGCGATGCCCAGCAGCGGCCAGGACGGCTGGCGCGCGGCGATGGCGATGGTGATGGCCCCGCCGATCGAGTGGCCGACCAGGACGATGCCGCAGGCCTTGTGCGAATAGCTGTGCCACAGGCCATGGATGGCCGAGTCGAGAATCTCCGCGTTGTCCATGATGCTTGGCGCGTTGGCGGCGTAGTCCGCGCTCAGGCCGTAGCCCGGACGGTCGATGGCGAAGATCGGCAGCTGTTGCGCCTGCGCCCGGTCCAGCAGCGAATAGCCCGCCACGTCGAAGTAGCGGGAGGAATAGGTGCCGCCGTGGATGGCGATGATCAGCGGATGCCGGTCCGGGCTTTCGGCCTCCGGTATCCGCCCGCGGCCGGACAGCGTGACGCCCAGCCCGCGGAAGACATAGTCCTGCTTGCACATGGTTTTTCGCTCCTCTTCTTGTTGTTGTGGTTTTCCGATCCTTTGGTGCCGGGCGAAGGTTAGGCGGCGAGCCAGGCCTGGGCCGCCTGCCGCATGGAGCGTTCCAGCTCGCTGCCGCGGGTGGCGAAGGTCCGGCCCAGCGGGAAGCCGCTTTTCTCCAGCAGGTAGGCCAGGGGCGCATACTCGCGCGGATAGCGCTCCAGCACCTGCGCCTCGACCGCCACCGGCCCGCGCGGGAAGCTGAAGCCGCCCATGTCGTAGATGCTCTGGCGCTTGAGCAGCTTCCACTGGCCGTCGCGTTTTTCCGCCAGGTCGTAGAAGCGGTTGTGCACGCTGCAGCCCAGGCCCAGGCGCACGTTCTCGGCGACTATCACCGCGTTGGTCTCGACGATGGCGCGCTCGCCGTTCATCTCCACCACCGGGGTGCCGATCAGGTGCTTGGTGCGCAGGTCGGAGGCGCCCATGCGCCGCGAGCCTTCGATGAAGTCGGAGAAGGGGCCTTCGAACCAGGTGACCTCGATCACCCCGTCCGGGTGGAACAGCCCGGCCAGGCGCTCCCATTGGCCGAGGTCGCGGTGGATCCAGCCGGTGATCAGGTCGGTGATCTGCAGACGGTCTTCCAGGTAACTGTGCATGGTGTGTTCTCTTGCTTGTGGGAAATCGCCTCAGCATCTTCCCGCGCGGTAGCGAACTCAAATAGATTGATCTGAACGATCAATCACTAATTCTGAAGGATATGCCCATGGACCTGCGTCACCTGCGCTACTTCCTTGCCGTCGCCGAGGAAGGCCATTTCGGCCGCGCCGCCCAGCGCCTGCACATCGTGCAGTCGGCGCTGAGCATGCAGATACGCGCCCTGGAAGAGGAACTCGGCGGCCCGCTGTTCGTGCGCACCAGCCGCCGGGTGGAACTGACCGAGGCCGGCCGGCTGCTGCGTGGCGAGGCCGAACGCACCCTGGCCCAGGCTGAACACGCCCAGCGCACGGTGCAGCGGGCGCTGCGCGGGGAGATGGGCACGGTGCGCATCGGCTTCGCCGGCAACGCCGTGTTCAGCGGCCGGCTGATGGCGGACGTGCGGGCCTTCCACGCCGTCTACCCGGAGGCCGAGGTGGTGCTGCGCGAACTGGCGCCGCACCTGCAGGTCGAGGCGATCCAGGCCGGCCAGCTGGACATCGGCTACGCCCCCAGCCATGGCGGGCAGATCGTCGACGACTCGCTGTGCTTCGAGCGCATCGGCACCTGGCCGCTGCTGGTGGCCATGCCCGACAGCCATCCGCTGGTCGATGCCCAGCCGCTGCAGGTGTCGATGCTCGGCGCGGAACCGCTGATCGTCTATGCCGCCCACGGCGCCGACGAGAACATGCTCGGCGGCCTGCGCCGGGCGCTGGGGCGCGAGCCCAAGGTGCACCGCACCAGCAGCACCCTCAGCGTGCTGGCGCTGGTGGCCGCCGGCATGGGAGTGGCGCTGGTGCCCGAGCCGCTGCTGCAGGTGCACATCCCGGGGGTGGCCTACCGCCGGCTCGGCGGCATGGAACCGCAGGCCGACCTGCTGCTGGTCAGCCGCAACGAGGAAACCGGCGGCGCCGTGCGCGCCTTCCTGGGCATCGCCCGCCAGGGGCTGGCCGGCGAGTGAGTCCGGGGCCGGTTAGCCCTTCAACGCCTCATGGGCCAGCACGCTGCGGGTGGTGGTCTCGTAGTGCTGCGCCAGCAGCGCGCAGGCCTTGTCCACGTCGCGCGCCAGGGCGGCGTCGAGCAGTTCGCGGTGTTCGCCGGGGACGTCGCGGCTGGCGCTGTCGTTGTAGTGCACCGAGAGCATGCGGTAGCGCGCGGTCTGGTCGCGCAGCATGTGCGACAGGCGCCGCAGCCAGGGCGAGCGGCAGTTGGCGATCAGCGCCTCGTGGAAGGCCTCGTGGGCGTTCTCCCATTCCGGCTTCATCAGCCGTTCCGGGCCTTCGACGATGGGCAGGCGGTCCAGACGGTGGTGGGCGGCGATCAGCCGGCTTTCCCACTCCAGGTCGCCATTGCGGATGGACTCGGCCAGGGCCTGGCATTCGATGAGCAGGCGGGTGTGGGTGATGTCGCGGATTTCCTCCGCGGAGATGCGCCCGACGCTGAAACCCTTCTGGTCCTCGGCGCTGACGAAGCCGCTGGCGGCCAGGCGCGACAGCGCCTCGCGCAGGGGGATGACGCCGGCGTCGTAGTGCTCGGCCAGCTCCTTCAGGCGCAGGCGGCTGCCCGGCGCCAGGCGGCCGTTGATGATGTCTTCGCGGACCCTGGCCTCCAGTTGCGAGGCCATGGTGCGCTTTTCCGAGACTTCGGGCTGCTGTGCCCAGCGTTCGGCTCGGTTCATGGGCTTTACCACGGGTGATGACGGATGAGGCAGATGATACACATGGCGGCCTTTTATCGATAATTCTGAAAAAATATATTTTATCGTTGACGGCATATTTTCCTCGGATTAGCTTAGGGCCCATACCGCACTGCCTGGCGGTCGTCACGAACCACAACAAGAGGTCAGCTCCATGCGCTACGTTCGCTTCACTCACCAAGGCCGCCCGGTACTGGGCGTGCGTACTGCCGAAGGCGTCCGGGTCCTCGGCGAGGAAACCCTGGAGTCGCTGCTGGAGCGCGGCGTGGACCTGGCCACCTACGGCGCCGAGGCGCAGGGGCCGCTGGTGCAGATCGGCGAGCAGGACTACCTGCCGCTGATGAAGAAGCCCGGCAAGATCGTCTGCGTCGGCCTGAACTACGCCGACCACACCAAGGAATCGCCCTACGCCCAGCCGGACTACCCGACGCTGTTCCCGCGCTTCAACAGCAGCCTGATCGCCCACAACCAGCCGCTGGTGCGCCCGCGCATCTCCGACACCCTGGACTACGAGGGCGAGATGGCCGTGGTGCTCAAGAGCGGCGGCCGGCACATTGCCAAGGAGCAGGCGCTGCAGCACGTGGCCGGCTACGCGCTGTTCAACGAGGGCTCGGTGCGCGAGTACCAGTTCAAGTCGCCGCAGTGGACCGTGGGCAAGAACTTCGACGACACCGGCGCCTTCGGCCCGGACCTTGTGACCGCCGACGAACTGCCGGCCGGCGGCAAGGGCCTGCTGCTGCAGACCCGCGTCAACGGCAAGGTGGTGCAATCGGCCAACACCGAGGACATGCTGTTCGACGTGGCCACCATCATCTCCACCCTCAGCGAGGCGGTGACCCTCGAAGCGGGCGACGTGATCGTCAGCGGCACCCCGGCCGGCGTTGGCTTCGGCATGGACCCGAAGGTCTACCTGAAGGCCGGCGACGTGGTGGAAGTGTCCATCGAAGGCATCGGCACCCTGGTCAACCCGGTGGTGGACGAAGCCTGACCCCGGGCATTCCCGGCCAGATCGAAGCCTCCCGCTCCGAGGCTTCGACGACAAGAACAACAAACGGAGGCGATCATGACTGTCACTCCCCGCAGTGTGCATTCGATCGATCATTACGCGCTGTTCGTGCCCTCGCTGGCCGAGGCGCGGACCTTCTTCGCCAGCTTCGGCCTGGAAGTCGGCGAAACCGCGGATGCCCTGGAACTGCGCGCCGCCGACGGCCACCGCTGGGCGCGGATGCTGCAGGGCCCGCGCAAGAGCCTGGCCTACCTGAGCTTCAACTGCTTCGCCGAGGACTACGAGGCCCTGCGCCAGCAGGCCGAGGTCGCCGGCGCGCGCTTCGAGGCCGGCGACGGCGAGGGCTTCTGGTTCCGCGACCCCGACGGCAACCTGCTGCAGGTCAGGGTCGGCGCCAAGCACATGCCCGACAGCAAGCGCGCCGCGGCGCCGGCACGGCCCGCCGTGCGCGGCGTCGGCACCCGCGACGCAGTGGCCCGGGTGCGCCCGCGGCGGCTGTCCCACGTGCTGCTGTTCAGCCCCGACGTGCCCCAGGCCGTCACCTTCTACGAGCGGGCCCTGGGCCTGCGGCTGTCCGACCATTCCCAGGACATCATCGCCTTCACCCACGCCCCGCACGGCTGCGACCACCACCTGGTGGCCTTCTGCAAGAGCGGCGCCAAGGGCTTCCACCACGCCGCCTGGGAAGTCGACGGCGTCGACGAGGTCGGTAACGGCGCCGAGCAGATGGCCAACGCCGGCTACCGCGAGGGCTGGGGCACCGGGCGGCACTGCCTGGGCTCCAACTACTTCCACTACGTCCGCGACCCCTGGGGCTCGTTCTGCGAGTACTCGGCGGACATGGACTTCATCGACGCCGGCAGCCAGTGGCCGGCCGGCGACTTCCCGCCCGAGAACTCGCTGTACCTCTGGGGCCCCAGCGTCCCCGAGTACTTCGTCCTCAACACCGAGACGGACAGCGCGCCGGCCAAAAGCTAGCGCCCCCAGCGACGCAGGCCGCTCCCCGGTCCCTAGCACTTTCCTGCCGCGCAGGGAGGCGGGGAGCGGCTTGCCCAAAACCCACCCGGTTTCAGGTCAGCACAGATGAACGAAAACAAGATCCATGACGTAGCCATCGTCGGCTACGGCCCGGTCGGCCAGACCCTCGCCATCCTCCTCGGCAAGATGGGCTACAGCGTCGCCGTGTACGAGCGCTGGCAGTCCCTCTACCCGCTGCCGCGCGCGGTGTTCCACGACCACGAGATCCGCCGCGTATTCCGCATGATGGGCCTGGAAGAGGAACTGCAGGAGATTTCCCAGCCCTCGGCCTGCTACCAGTGGTTCAACGCCGACTGGAAGGTGCTGGTGGAAATCGACTGGTCGGCCGAGTCGATCAGCGACGGCCCCTTCGGCTACCTGTTCAACCAGCCCGGCCTGGAGGCCATCCTCGACCGCCGGGCCAAGGCCATCGCCAACGTCGAGGTCCACCAGGGCTGGGAAGTGCTGGGGCTGAGCCAGGACGCGCAGGGTTGCGAGCTGCGCATGCAGCGCACCCAGCGCGGCGACGCGGCGCAGGCCTCCGAGCAGCGCAGCGTGCGCGCCCGCTACGTGATCGGCGCCGACGGCGCCAACAGCGCGGTGCGCCGCGAATGCGGCATCGACTGGCAGGACCTGGGCTTCCAGGAAGACTGGCTGGTGGTCGACCTGCAGCCCAAGCCCGGCGTCGAGCTGGATGTGCCGGACATCGGCCAGTGGTGCAACCCGGCGCGGCCGACCACCATGGTCCCCGGCGGCCCCGGCTACCGCCGCTGGGAATTCATGCGCCTGCCCCACGAGAGCATCGAGGACCTGCAGAGCACCGAGAAGGTCTGGGAACTGCTGGCGCCCTGGGTCACCCCGGACACCGCCAGCCTGGTGCGCCACGCCGTCTACCAGTTCCGCTCGCGCATCGCCCAGACCTGGCGCCACGGCCGCGTGCTGCTGGCCGGCGACGCCGCGCACCTGATGCCGCCGTTCATGGGCCAGGGCATGTGCTCGGGCATCCGCGACGCCTGGAACCTGTCCTGGCGCCTGGACCTGATCTTCCGCGGCATCTGCTCGGAGCAGCTGCTGGACAGCTACACCCTGGAGCGCAAGCCGCAGATCCGCGCGGTGATCGACGCCTCGGTGGAAATGGGCAAGGTGGTCTGCGTGGCCGACCCGCAGAAGGCCGCCGAGCGCGACGCCGCCTTCCTTTCCGGCCAGGTGCCGCCGCTGCCGCCGTTCCCCGGCCTGGTCGACGGCGTGGTGCACAAGGACGAACGCAACGGCCGCGCCCTGGGCCCGGCCGGCTGCCTGGGCGTACACGGCGAGATCGAGCGCGACGAGCGCCGCCAGCGCTACGACGACGCCTTCGGCCGCGGCTTCCACCTGCTGAGCATCGGCGACGACCCGCTGGCCGGGCTGGACGAGGCGCACAAGGCGCTGCTCGAACAGCTGGAAGTGAAGGCCGTGCGCCTGAGCGAGGACGGCGCGCCAGGCACCTGCCGCGACCTGTCCGGCAAGTACCACCAGTTCCTCCGCGCCGCCGGGCTGCAAGCCGTGCTGGTGCGCCCGGACTTCTACATCTACGGCGGCATCGGCCACGCCAGCGAACTGCCGCAACTGCTCGACGCGCTGCGCCGCGACCTGGCGTTGCAGCCAGGCCAGGGCGGCGCGCTGCGCGAGGCGCGGCGGCCGCTCGCCGCCCAGGTCTAGGTCCCTTCTGCCGCGGGGCACTCCCCCGCGGCACCCCTCTGAAAACAACAACAAGAGACAGAAGCATGCTCAACATCAAGGTGAAAACGCTTGGTGCGGTCCTGGCCGCCCTGGCGATCGTCGAATGCCATGCCGCCGAGGCGCCGGCGCCGGGGGAGGGCGCTCTGTTCAAGGGCCTCTTCGGCGACAGCCTGGAGCGCGACTACGGCATTACGGTTTCCGGCCTGCTGGACATCGCCTACGCGCGCAACAACCGCTCCACCCACGACGAACGCGAGGACGGCCTGAGCAACCTGCCGCTCACCGGCATGTCCGACGAGGGCTTGGAGTGGGGCAGCCTGCACCTGTTCGTCGACAAAGCGCTCAAGGGCACCTTCGTGCCGCGCATCACCCCGTTGCCGGGGCCCAAGCCGGAGGACTTCGCCTTCGGTTTCACCTTCGAGGCCAACTACGGGCGCAACGCCCAGTTCGCCCGGACCTTCGGCTGGGACATGCACTGGAACATGAACGAGGACGACGCCGCCAAGGCGCAGAAGGACAAGGACCGCTTCCTCGCCATCCCCAACATCGCCGCCACCGCCTACGTGCCCTACGGCCCGGGCTTCAACTTCATGGCCGGGGTGTTCGGCCCGGCAATGGGCTACGAGATCCCGCCGAACATCCGCCAGGCGCGCAACCCTTTCGCCAGCAAGACCTACGCCTTCGTCAGCGAGCCGGGCACCGTCTCCGGGGTGCTGGTCGGCACCCGCCTGCTCAACGACGACAGCGGCATCCTCGGCCTGGAGCTGGGCGTGGTGCAGGGCTGGAACAACCTGCGCGACAACAACGACGGCAAGTCGCTGATGGGCGCCCTGCGCTGGCGCGCGCCGGACATGAACACCTGGCTCGACTACGAGTTCATCGTCGGCGACGAGCAGAACGACAGCTTCTCCGACGTGCAGGCGCCGACCGCGCGGCTGGTCGCCGACAGCGGCCAGCTCAAGCAGCAGCACTCGCTCAACGGCTGGCACAGGTTCGACGAGCGCTGGTCCATGGGCGCCGAGCTGGTCTACGGCCACCAGGCCGGCGACGGCAAGGCCTCCACCGTGGACGTGGTGAACGGCCCCGGCTTCGACGGCGCCCGCTGGTGGGGCGCCAATGCGGTAGTCACCTACCAGTACCGCCCGGACCTGTCCTTCTCCCTGCGCGGCGAGCATTTCAGCGACCCGGACGGCTTCATCCTGTTCCCCACCAGCACCGCCCGCGGCGACTACAACGCCCTCACCACCGGCCTGCGCTGGGACGTGACCGGCAACCTCTCGCTGCGCCCGGAGCTGCGCTACGACTGGTTCGACCCCCGCGACCACGACCGCCCCTACGGCAACGGCCGCGACCGCTCGCAACTCTCCACCATGGTCGAAGCGCTGTTCTACTTCTGACCGCCCGCCAACGTCCCGAGTACCCATGCCATGCACAACAACGACAACAAGTGGAATGCGCGCTACGAATACACGGCCGTGGCCATGCTCGCCCTGGGCTTCGGCCTGGTCGGCCTGGACCGCTTCATCATCCTGCCGCTGTTCCCGGTGATGATGAGCGAGCTGCACCTGGACTATCAGGACCTGGGCAACATCTCGGCGGTCCTCGCCATCGCCTGGGGGATTTCCTCGATCTTCATGGGCCGCCTGTCCGACCGCATCGGCCGGCGCAAGGTGCTGATCCCCGCGGTGCTGCTGTTCTCCCTGCTGGCCGGGCTGTCCGGGCTGGCCAACGGCGTCGCCGCGCTGCTGCTGATCCGCGCGGTGATGGGCGTCTCCGAGGGCGCCTTCACGCCCACCGCCATCGCCGCCACCGCGGAGTCCTCGCACCCATCGCGGCGCGGGCTGAACATCGGCATCCAGCAGGCCTTCTTCCCGATCCTCGGCCTGGGCCTGGCGCCGATCCTCGCCACCCAGCTGCTGCTGGTGCTGCCGTCCTGGCGCTGGGTGTTCGTGGTGGTGTCGCTGCCCGGCTTCCTGCTCGCCTGGTTCATGTACCGCCGCCTGCGCGAGACCCGCGCGCCGGCGGCCGCTGATGTGCCCCAGGAGCAGGGCCGCTGGCTGGACGCGCTGCGCTACCGCAACGTGCCGCTGAACATCCTCGGCATGTTCTGCATGCTCACCAGCCTGTTCGTGCTCAGCGTGATGATGCCCAACTACCTCACCGACTACCTGCACCTGGAGCTGCAGCAGATGGGCTTCGTCATGTCCGCCATCGGCCTGGGCGGCTTCATCGGCCAGCTGGTGCTGCCGGGGCTTTCCGACCGCCTGGGACGCAAGCCGGTGGTGCTGGGCAGCTTCGTCGCCACCGGCGCCTGCATCTGGCTGCTGATGCACACCGGGGCCGAGCCGCTGACGCTGTTCGCGCTGCTGTTCCTCACCACCTTCTTCAACTTCAGCATGATCTGCATGACCGTCGGCCCGCTCACCGGCGAGTCGGTGCCGCTGCCCCTGGTGTCCACCGCCACCGGGCTGGTGGTGGGCATCGGCGAGGTGTTCGGCGGTGGCGTGGCGCCGGCCCTGGCCGGCTACATCGCCCAGCACCACGGCATCCAGTACACCCTCTACCTGGCCCTGGGCGGCGTGGCGCTCGGCCTCGTCGCCGCCAGCCTGCTGCGCGAGACCGCGCCGCTGCGACGCAAGGCGCCGGTCGGGCAGGCCGGAGACGTGGCCTGAAACCGCTGGCCGTTACCGCCGACAGGATGTCGGCAGGGCGGAGCCGGGCCGACCGTCCCGGCTTCGTCCGCGTCATGCGCGGGATGCGCATGCCATCGCCGGCGCCACCCGCGCCGGCCGATGTTCCTTCCCTCGCGCAGGGCCTGGGCGGCGCCGGTCACGAGCCGGCGCCGCCCGGTGCCACCTGATGTAGTATCGGCATTCCCACGCCCGCGACGACGAACCCTTCATGATCGACATCCACAACGTCACCGCCTTCCAGCAGCAGACCCGCGTGCTCGACGGCTTTTCCCTGCACATCGGCGATGGCGAGAAGGTCGCCATCCTCGGCCCCAACGGCGCCGGCAAGAGCACCCTGCTCAAGCTGATCAGCCGCGAGCTGTACCCGGTGGAGCGCGAGGGCAGCCACCTGCGGCTGTTCGGCAGCGACACCGTCAACCTCTGGGACCTGCGCAGCCGCATCGGCTTCATCTCCCAGGACCTGCAGGACGACTACACGCCCTACACCCAGGCCCTGGACGTGGTGGTCTCCGGCTTCTTCGGCTCGATCGGCGCCCACGGCCACCTGCAGCCTAGCGACGAGCAGCTGGAGCAGGCCCGCGCGCTGCTGGCGGTGGTGGAGATGGCCGGCCACGAGCGGACCATGTTCCAGCGCCTGTCCACCGGGCAGAAGCGCCGCCTGCTGCTGGCCCGCGCGCTGGTCCACCGGCCGCGCGCGCTGATCCTCGACGAGCCGGCCAACGGCCTGGACATGGGCGCCAGCCTGGGCATGCTCAAGCTGCTGCGGCGCTTCTGCGGCGAGGCGCACGCCATGATCATCACCACCCACCACATCGACGAGGTCATCCCCGAGATCGAGCGCGTGGTGCTGCTGGACAAGGGCCGCGTCGTCGCCGACGGGCCCAAGGCCGAGGTGCTGACCAGCGCCCGGTTGTCCGACCTCTACCAGACCGAGCTGCGCATCGACGAGCAGGACGGCTGGTACCGCTGCTGGCACGCCTGAAGCCGGCATCCCGATTCCCCTGACCCACCGGAGTAGAAACCCATGAAAGCCGCCATCGTCCATGCCTTCGACCAGCCGCCGCGCTACGGCGAGTTCGAGGCACCGCCAGCCGCCGCCGGCGAGGTGCTGGTGCGCGTGCGCGCCGCCGCTCTCAGCCAACTGGTGCGCGCCCAGGCCAGCGGCAAGCACTACAGCAGCCCCCGGAGCCTGCCGGCGGTGCCCGGCGTCGACGGCGTGGGCCTGCTGGAAGACGGCACCCGCGTGTACTTCGCCTTCCCCCGCGCGCCCCACGGCGCCATGGCCGAGACCGTGGCGGTGGACGCGCGCTACTGCGTGGCGGTGCCCGACGGCATCGACGACATCACCGCCGCGGCCATCGCCAACCCCGGCATGTCGTCCTGGGCGGCTTTGCAGGAACGCGCGCACTTCAAGCCCGGCGAAAGCGTGCTGGTCAACGGCGCCGCCGGCACCTCCGGGCGCCTGGCCATCCAGGTGGCCAGGCACCTGGGCGCCTCGCGGGTGGTCGCCACCGCGCGCAACCCGGCGGTGGAGGCGGAACTGCGCGCCCTGGGCGCGGACCACTTCATCCGCCTGGACCAGCCGGCCGAGCAACTGACCGCCGAGCTGCGCGAGGAAATCCAGGGCCGCGGCATCGACGTGGTCCTGGACTACCTGTGGGGCCCGCCGGCGGCCTGCATCCTCGACGCCGCGGCCAGCCACGGCAGCGGCGAGGCTTCGCCGCGCCTGCGCTTCGTCAACATCGGCTCGCTCGCCGGGGCGAGCCTGCCGCTGAACGCCGGCGCGCTGCGCAGCTCCGGCCTGGAGCTGCTCGGCAGCGGCCTGGGCAGCGTCTCCAACGAAGGCCTGGTGCAGGTGATCGGCCAGTTGCTGCGGGCCATCGAGCCGGCCGGGCTGAAGGTGGACGCCGAGGCGGTGCCGCTGACCGAGGTCGAGTCGGCCTGGCAGCGCAGCGCCGCCGAGCGCATCGTCTTCACCCTGTGATCGGCTAGCCGCGGGGGAGGCATACCATGCTTCCCGGTAACCTGTAGCGGGCCCTGCCCGCGATTTCGCGCGCAGGGCGCGCTCCTACATTGGAATGGCGAGGGTGGGCAGTGTAGGAGCGGATCTCATCCGCGAATCGCGCCGGGACGACCGGCTATCGCGGACAAGGTCCGCTCCTACGACGGAGGTTCCCGGGAGCGTAGGGCGAATAACCGTTCGCGGTTATCCGCCGATACACCGAGGCCATGGCCGTGTGCCCAGGCCAACCCTGGAGCGTCGTAGGATGGGGTGAGCGAAGCGATACCCATCGCCACGGCCGCATGGGTTTCGCAGGCTCAACCCATCCTACGAAAAGCGCCTCGGCGCAGCCGGCAAGACAGCTGCTCCTGCGACGGAGCCTCCCGGGAGCGTAGGGCGAATAACCGTTCGCGGTTATCCGCCGATACACCGAGGCCATGGCCGTGTGCCCAGGCCAACCCTGGAGCGTCGTAGGATGGCGTTGAGCGAAGCGATACCCATCGCCACGGCCGCATGGGTTTCGCCAAGGCTCAACCCATCCTACGAAAAGCGTTTCGGCGCAGCCGGCAAGACAGCTGCTCCTACGACGGAGGTTGCCGGGAGCGTAGGGCGAATAACCGTTCGCGGTTATCCGCCGATACACCGAGGCCATGGCCGTGTGCCCAGGCTAATCCTGGAGCGTCGTAGGATGGCGTTGAGCGAAGCGATACCCATCGCCACGACCGCATGGGTTTCGCAGGCTCAACCCATCCTACGAAAAGCGCCTCGGCGTAGTCGGCAAGGACGTACACCACCCCCGGCCATCAGCCGGCGCCAGGCACGTCTACGCCAGGCGGCACTTCTTAATCGACGAGGACAGCCGGGCAATCGCCAAGGTCGACCAGTACGACAACCGCGGCGAGCTGCGACGGGTTTGACCTCTTGCACATTTTAAGGTAATCACCTTAGGCGTGGGGCCCGCTGCGCCGTCCGCCGTGCCTTTGCGCAGGGCCGGGTGTGCGCAGCGGCGCCGTATGGCGAACGATCCTGAGGAGGATGCCGCGTTGTCGAAACTGGCCAGCTATTACAACAACAAGATCGCCGTGGTCACCGGCGCCGGCTCGGGTATCGGCCGGGCCATTGCCCAGCATCTGGGCGCGCTTGGCGCCCGGCTGTACTGCACCGACGTCGATGGTGCGGCGGCGCAGCGCGTCGCCGAGGGGTTGCCCAATGCCGCCGGCGAGGCGCTGGACGTCACCGACGCCGCGGCGCTGGCGGCCTTCGCCGAGCGCGTGTATGCCCGCGAGGGCAGGGTGGACCTGCTGTTCAACAATGCCGGCGTCGGCCATGCCGGGCGGGTGGAGGACACCGAGCTGGCCGACTGGCGCTGGGTCTTCGAGGTCAACCTGATGGGCGTGGTGCACGGCATCCACGCCTTCCTGCCGCGCATGCTGGCGCAGTCCGGGCGCGGGCACATCGTCAACACCGCCTCCGGCGCCGGGCTGATCCCGATGCCGCGCACCGCGCCCTATTGCGCCTCCAAGCACGCGGTGGTGGGGCTGTCGCAGTCGCTGGCGGCGGAGCTGGCCGGGCGCAACGTCGACGTCACCATCCTCTGCCCGGGCACCATCGACACCGCCATCATCCGCAACACCCGCATGCGCGGGGCCGGCGCCGAGCAGCGGCAGTCGCGAGCCGTCGAGTACTACGCGCGGCGTGGCGTGTCGCCCGACCGGGTGGCGGCGGACGTGCTCACGGACATCAGCAAGGGGCGGCTGTTCTGCGTCACCCCGCGCAGCGAGGTGGGCGTCGGCTGGCTGCTGCAGCGCCTGTCGCCGCGGCTGATGCAGCGGATCATGCGGGCGCGCATGGACAAGGTGGAGGCGACGGACTGAGACGCCGGGCGCGGGGCCGGCGAGCGGCCCCGCGCGTCACTCGGCCTGCTCGCCGGCGGCCGCGCGGACGTCGCGCGAGCGCACCAGGTAGGGTTCGAACAGCGCCGCCATCTGGTTGTAGCCCCAGTTCAGGTGCTTGCGGGTGACGCGCACGATGCCGTGCCGCGAGTGCAGGTATTCGATCCAGTAGGTGGAGACGATCCAGGCGTTCTCCAGCAGCGCCTCCACCTGTTCCTCGCGCAGGTTCATGCGCCCGCTGCCGATCATCGCCAGCAGCTTGGCGCGGCCGTGGGCCTGGACCTCGTCGGAGAGCGTCTGCAGGCGCGGGCGCAGGCTGGGGTCGAGGGCGAACAGGGTCATGCTGTCGCGGTAGAAGAAGCGCCATTCCCACATCAGTTGGAACCACAGGTGCAGGTCGTCCTGCTGCGAGGCCACGCGCAGCTGCTCGGCGGCGAACTGCTCGAACAGCTCGCTGACGATGTCGGCCTTCTTCTTGAAGTAGTAGTACAGGTTGCCCTCGTTGATGCCCACCGCCTCGGCGATGGCCGCGGTGGTCACGGCGGCCACGCCGCTGGTGTTGAACAGCTTGCGGCACGTGACCAGGATGCGCTCCCGGGTGTTCTGGCGCTTCATGGGCTTCACCTGTTCGGCGGTTGACATTGTAAGGTGTTCACCTTAGATTCGGTTTTAAGGTGCCTACCTTAAAGCAGGCGCCGGAGTTTTTGCATCTTAGCGACGCTTCACCGCATAAAAAAGCATCCCCCGGCGGCGCCGGGGGTACGACAACAGCGTGGAGATCCAGATGTCGGTCGAGCATTTCGATGTACTGGTGGTGGGCGCCGGGCTGTCCGGCATAGGCGCCGGCTACCACCTGAAGACGCGTTGCCCGGAGCGCAGCCTGGCGATCCTGGAGGCGCGCGAATCCATCGGCGGCACCTGGGACCTGTTCCGCTACCCCGGCGTGCGCTCGGACTCGGACATGTTCACCCTCGGCTATGCCTTCCGCCCCTGGACGGCCGGCAAGGCCATCGCCGACGGCGCCAGCATCCTCGAATACATCCGCGACACCGCGCGGGAGTTCGGCATCGACCGGCACATCCGCTTCGGCCACCGCATCGTCTCGGCGGCCTGGTCGTCGCAGCATGCGCTGTGGCAGCTGCAGGTCGAGGTGGGCGGCCAGCTGCGCGGCTTCACCTGCAACTTCCTCTACCTGTGCAGCGGCTACTACCGCTACGACGCCGGCCACCTGCCGGCGTTCCCCGGCATCGAGCGCTTCAAGGGGCGCCTGGTGCACCCCCAGCAATGGCCGCAGGACCTCGACTATCAGGGCAAGCGCATCGTGGTGGTGGGCAGCGGCGCCACCGCCGTGACCCTGGTGCCGAGCCTGGCCGGCGAGGCGGCTCACGTCACCATGCTGCAGCGCTCGCCGTCCTACGTACTGTCGCTGCCGGACGCCGACGCGCTGGCCGATGTCCTGCGCAAGCTGCTGCCGGAGAAGCTGGCGCACCGGCTGGTGCGTGCCAAGAACGTGCTGCTGAGCATGTTCCTCTACCGCCTCTGCCGGCACCGCCCGAACCTGGCCAAGCGCCTGATCCGCAGCGGCATGCGCCGCTACCTGGGCGAGGGCTTTCCCCTCGACCCGCACTTCGCGCCCAGCTACCAGCCCTGGGACCAGCGCCTGTGCCTGGTGCCCAACGGCGACCTGTTCCGCGCCCTGCGCAAGGGCAGCGCCTCCATCGTCACCGACCGCATCGAGGGCTTCAGCGAGCACGGCGTGCGCCTGGCCTCGGGCCAGGAGCTGGCGGCGGACATCCTGGTCGCCGCCACCGGCCTGGAGCTGGTGCCTTGCGGCGGCATTCGCTTCGAGGTCGACGGGCGCCCGGTCGCGGTGGGCGACACCTACAGCTACAAGGGCCTGATGATGTCCGGGCTGCCCAACGCGGCGGTCTGCGTCGGCTACACCCACCTGTCCTGGACGCTGCGCGCGGACCTCGCCTCCCTCTACGTCTGCCGCCTGCTGCGCTACATGGCGCGCAAGGGCTACAGCCACTGCGTGGCCCAGGCGGACGACCCGCGGATGCCCGCCGCGCCGCTGCTGGACCTGCAGTCCGGCTACATCCTGCGCGCCGCGCCGCTGTTCCCCAAGCAGGGCCCGGGCGCGCCCTGGCGGCAGAAGCAGAGCTACCTGGGCGACCTGCTGGACATGCGTTTCGGTCGCCTGGCCCAGCGCAACCTGAAGTTCCACCGCGCCACGCCGGCCGGGGAGGCCCTGCAACCCGGCACCTGAGCCGCGCCGCTGCAGTTTCCCGTGACGATGACCAGGGCCGGCGCCACAGCCGGGCCCGCTACCAGACTGCGAAGGGACGACCATGGCCTTTATCGAACGTGAAACCCCCGGCGCCGGCGATGCGGCACAGATCGCCGAACTGCAGCGGCTGCTCGCCGCCCAGCGCCGCGCCTTCCTCGCCGAGCCGATGCCCAGCCTGGCCCAGCGCCTGGCGCTGCTCGGCACCCTGGCGAACATGCTGCTGGCCAACCGCACGCGCATCCAGGAGGCCATCGCCAGCGACTTCGGCAGCCACCCGCGGCAGTTCGCCGACCTGGTGGAATGCCTGGGCGTGGCGGGGCGCGCGCAGTACGCCGCCGAGCACCTGGTGAGCTGGATGAAGCCCCAGGCGCGGGCCCTGGACCCTGCCCTGTACGGCAGCGCCAACGCCTATGTGCAGCCGCAGCCCAAGGGCGTGATCGGCAACATGGCGCCGTGGAACTTCCCCTTCGACATCGGCCTGGGGCCGGTGGTGGAGATGCTCGCCGCCGGCAACCGGGTGATCGTCAAGCCCTCCGACCTGGCACCGGCCTGCAGCGAGCTGCTGCTGGAGATGCTCGCCAGCCACTTCGACGCCGAGCAGCTCACCGCCGTGGCCGGCGGCCTCGACCTGGCCCGGGCCTTCGCCGAACAGCCCTGGGACCACCTGATGTACACCGGCAGCACCGAGGTCGGCCGCCAGGTGGCTGTGGCCGCGGCACACAACCTGGTGCCGGTGACCCTGGAGCTGGGCGGCAAGTGCCCGGCGATCATCGCCCCCGGCGGCCTGGACGAAGCCGCGGTGGAGCAGATCGTCGGCTGCAAGACCATCAAGAACGGGCAGATGTGCGTGACCGTGGACTACGTGCTGGTCCACGAGGACGACCGCGAGCGTTTCGTCCAGATGGTCGGCGCCTTGCTGGACAGCCGCCTGCCGGGCTATGCCAGCCGCGCCGACACCACCGGCATCATCAACGCGCGGCACCTGCAGCGCCTGCTCGGCTACCTCGACGACGCCCGCGCCAGGGGCGCCAGCCTGGTGCAGTTCGGCGGCGAGGCACAGCCGCAGGCGCGGCGCCTGCCCTTCACCCTGGCCCTGGACGTGGACGACGGCATGCAGCTGATGCAGCGGGAGATCTTCGGTCCGATCCTGCCGGTGCTGACCTACCGCGAGCTGGACCAGGCCATCGCCTACGTCAACGCCCACGAGCGGCCGCTGGGCATCTACGTGTTCTCGGCCCACCCGGCCAGCGCCCACCGGGTGCTCGGCCGCACCGTTTCCGGCGGCGCCTGCATCAACTGCGCGGCGCTGCAGGCCGCGGTGCCCAGCCTGCCGTTCGGCGGCATCGGCAAGAGCGGCAGCGGGCGCCACCACGGCCATGAAGGCTTCCTCGAATTCTCCAACCTGCGCTCGGTGGTCGAGCGCGGCCAAGACGACCTGGTACGCGCCATGTTCGCCCCCTACGGCGAACTGGCCGACGCCCTGATCGCCGCTGCCACCGGCGGTTGAGGGGAGGGGGTCGCGCCGGCCCGGCGGGCCGCGCGGCACATGCCAACCCCGCCGCGGCCGGGCCGCGGCGGACGTGGATCGAGTCATCCATCAAGGAGCGCCAAATGATAAGAACAATAAGGTTCGCCGGCTTCAGCCCGAAGATACTGGCGGTGGTGGTGGGCGTCGGCGTCAGTGCCGAGGCCTCGGCGGTCAATTTCAACATCGGCGAGATCCAGGGGCAGTTCGACTCCTCGCTGTCCATCGGCGCCAGCTGGAGCACCCAGAGTCCCAAGCAGGACCTGATCGGCGCGGCCAACGGCGGCCACGGCTTCACCCAGACCAACGACGACGGCCGGCTGAACTTCAAAAAGGGCGAGACCTTCTCGAAGATCTTCAAGGGCATCCACGACCTGGAGCTGAAGTACGGCGACTTCGGCGTCTTCACCCGCGGCAAGTACTGGTACGACTTCGAGCTCAAGGACGAAAGCCGCCAGTGGAAGGACATCGACGACCACGGCCGCAAGGAAGGCGCCAAGTCTTCCGGCGCGCAGCTGCTCGACGCCTTCGGCTACTACAACTACAGCATCGCCGAGAAGCCCGGCAGCGTGCGCCTGGGCAAGCAGGTGGTGAGCTGGGGCGAGAGCACCTTCATCCTCAACTCGATCAACAGCATCAACCCCATCGACGTCGCCGCCTTCCGCCGCCCCGGCGCCGAGATCAAGGAAGGCCTGATCCCGGTGAACATGGCCTTCATCTCCCAGGGCCTGACCGACCAGCTGTCGATGGAAGCCTTCTACCAGCTGGAGTGGGACCAGACCGTCATCGACAACTGCGGCACCTTCTTCTCCACCACCGACGTGGCCGCCGACGGCTGCCGGAACAACTACAACATCCTCGACCCGGCCTCGGTCGCCGGCCTCAACGCGCCGGCGACCAAGGCCGTGCTCAACTCCCTGGGCGTCACCGTCACCCCCGAGGGCCTGATGGTGCCGCGCGGCGCCGACCGCGACGCGCGCGACTCCGGGCAGTGGGGCCTGGCCCTGCGCTGGCTGGGCGACAACACCGAGTACGGCGCCTACTTCATGAACTACCACAGCCGCACGCCCATCGTCAGCATGCAGAACGCCAACCGCGGCGACATCGGCAATGCCCTGCTGGCGCTTTCCAGCCCGGCCACCGCGGCGCTGGCCCAGCCGATCCTGCTCGGCCGCGGCAGCTACTTCCTCGAATACCCCGAGGACATCCGCCTGTACGGCCTGAGCTTCTCCACCACGCTGCCGACCGGCACCGCCTGGAGCGGCGAGATCAGCTACCGGCCGAACATGCCGCTGCAGACCAACACCACCGACCTCACCCCGTTGCTGGCCACCACCGTGGCCGGCGGCTTCGCCAGCGGCGGCGTGGCCGGCGCGCTGGGGGCGGCCGGGCAGGTCAGCCACGGCTACATCCGCAAGGAAGTCACCCAGGCGCAGACCACCTTCACCCAGTTCTTCGACCAGGTGATGGGCGCCGAGCGCCTGACCCTGGTGGGCGAGCTGGGCCTGACCTACGTCGGCGGCATGACCGACGACGTCGGCGAGCGCTACGGCCGCGACGCCGTCTACGGCGTGCCGGAAAACCCGGCGGCGGCCAGCCGCTACGGCAGCCACGGCTTCTACACCTCGTCGTCCTGGGGCTACCGCGCGCGGGCCATCTGGGACTACCCCAACGTCGTCGCCGGCATCAACCTCAAGCCCAACCTGGCCTGGTCCCACGACGTCGACGGCTACGGCCCGGTGTTCAACGAGGGCAGCAAGGCCGCCAGCATCGGCCTGGACGCCGACTACCAGAACACCTACACCGCCAGCCTTTCCTACACCAACTTCTTCGGCGGCGATTACAACACCATCAGCGACCGCGACTTCGTCGCGCTCAGCTTCGGCGTGAACTTCTGAGGAGGGAGCCTGCATGAACAAGCCCAAGATACAGTTGCACGGCATCGCCCTGGTCCTGAGCCTGCTGGCGGGCCACGCGCTGGCGGCGGCCACGCCGGACGAGCTGGCCAAGCTCGGTACCTCGCTGACGCCGCTGGGCGCGGAGAAGGCCGGCAACGCCGACGGCAGCATTCCGGCCTGGACCGGCGGCCTCAAGCCCGACGCCGCGCCGGTGACCGCCAATGGCTTCCTCGGCGACCCCTACGCCGGCGAGCAGCCGCTGTTCACCATCACCGCGAAGAACCTCGAGCAGTACCGCGCGCGTCTGTCCGAAGGGCAACTGGCGATGTTCCAGCGCTACCCGGACAGCTACCGTATGCCGGTATACACCAGCCACCGCTCCAACGCGGTGCCCGAGGCGATCTACGCGGCGGCGAAGGTCAGCGCCCGGAAGACCCGCCTGATCCCCAGCGGCAACGGCCTGGAAGGCTTCACCGACAGCCGCTACTACGCCTTCCCGATCCCCCACGACGGCCTGGAAGTGGTGTGGAACCACATCACCCGCTACCGCGGCGGCAACCTGCGGCGCCTGTACGTGCAGGCCGCGCCGCAGGTCAACGGCAGCTACAGCCTGGTCAACTTCGAGGACGAGGTGGCCTTCCCCGACAAGATGCCCGACCTGCCGGCGGACACCGCCGCCAACGCGCTGCTGTACTTCAAGCAGCAGATCACCGCGCCGGCGCGCCTGGCCGGCAACGTGCTGCTGGTGCACGACTTCCTCGACCAGGTGAAGCAGCCGCGCATGGCCTGGATCTACAACGCCGGCCAGCGCCGCGTGCGCCGCGCCCCGCAGGTGGCCTACGACGGCCCCGGCACCGCCGCCGACGGCCTGCGCACCTCGGACAACTTCGACATGTACAACGGCGCGCCGGACCGCTACGACTGGAAGCTGATCGGCAAGAAGGAGCTGTACATCCCCTACAACAACTTCCGCCTGGCCGCGCCGACGGTGAAGTACGCCGACATCCTCAAGGCCGGCCACACCAACCCGGAGCTGGCGCGCTACGAGCTGCACCGCGTGTGGGTGGTGGAGGCGACGCTGAAGAGCGGCGAGCGCAACATCTACGCCAAGCGCCGCTTCTACCTCGACGAGGACAGCTGGCAGATCGCGATGTCCGACCTCTACGACGGCCGCGGCCAGCTGTGGCGGGTCGGCCGCGCCATGCTGATGCCCTACTACCAGCGCGAAGTGCCGGCCTACGCTTTCGAGGAACTCGACGACCTGATCGCCGGGCGTTACATCGTCACCGGCCTGAGCAACGAGGAGAAGACCTTCGTGCAGTTCGACCTCAAGGCCTCGCCGGCCGACTTCACCCCCTCGGCGCTGCGCAGCACCGGGGTGCGCTGAAACCCGGCCACCGCCCTGTGCGCGTGAGCGGGCAGGGCGGTGGCGCCTTACCCTTCTCTGCGTTCCCGCCGTGGTCCAGGATTCGATCTATTAAGTAAAAATTATCTCAATAGGATAATTGTGTTATTTTCGGCAGGCTTCGAAAGCCCGGGAGGCTCAAAGATGCCGAAAACGCTGCTGCAAAAACTCTGGGATACCCATGTGGTGCGGGAAGGGCCGGCCGGCTCCGCCGTGCTCTATATCGACCGTCATCTGGTCAACGAGGTGACCAGCCCGCAGGCCTTCGAGGGGTTGTCCGCGGCAGGGCGCCGCCCATGGCGGGGCGAGACGGTGATCGCCACTTCCGACCACAACGTGCCGACCCGCGAGCTGGCCCTGGGCATCCAGGACCCGGTGGCGAAAGTCCAGGTGCAAACCCTGGAGCACAACTGCGAAACCTTCGGCCTGCGGCAGTTCCGGCTGGGGGAGAGCGGCCAGGGCATCCTTCACGTCACCGGACCGGAACTGGGCGCGACGCTGCCCGGCATGAGCATTGTCTGCGGCGATTCGCATACCAGCACCCATGGTGCGTTCGCCGCCCTGGCGTTCGGTATCGGGACCTCCGAAATCGAACAGGTGCTGGCCACGCAGTGCCTTCCCGTGTCGCGCATGAAGGCCATGAGCGTCCAGATCGAAGGCATGCTGCCCGCCCGGGTGACCGCCAAGGACCTCGCGCTGGCGCTGATTCGCAGGATCGGTAGCGCGGGCGCCACGGGATATGCGATCGAGTTCGGCGGCAGCATGGTGCGCGCCCTGTCGATGGAGGCTCGCATGACCCTCTGCAACATGGCCATCGAGGCCGGTGCGCGGGTTGGGCTGGTCGGCGTCGACGAGACCACATTGGCTTATCTTCATGGCCGCCCCCATGCCCCCAAGGGCGGGGCCTGGGACGCGGCGTGCGACTTCTGGCGTGGCCTGCGCAGCGACGACGGAGCGCTCTTCGACAGGACACTTCGCTTGGATGCCGGCGACATCGCTCCGCAGGTTTCCTGGGGGACTTCCCCGCAGATGACCTGCGACGTCACCGGCCGGACTCCCGAGCCCCGGGACGAGCCCGACGCGGCCAGGCGCAAGGCCCTGGTCGACGCCCTGGACTACATGGGCCTGCAGGGTGGTACCGACATCGGCTCCATCGAGCTGGACAAGATATTCATCGGCTCCTGCACCAACGCGCGCCTGGAGGATCTCCGCGCCGCGGCCGGCATCGTCGCCGGCAGGCGGGTATCCGGGCGCATCCGCCAGGCGCTGGTGGTGCCCGGTTCGAGGCTGGTCAAGTCGATGGCGGAGGCCGAGGGGCTGGACAGGGTGTTCATCGATGCCGGGTTCGAATGGCGCGAGCCCGGCTGCTCGATGTGCCTTGGCATGAACGAGGACCGGCTGCTGCCGGGAGAGCGCTGCGCCTCCACCTCGAACCGAAACTTCGAGGGGCGGCAGGGGCAGGGCGGGCGTACCCACCTGGTCAGCCCGGTGACCGCCGCCGCGGCCGCCCTGGCCGGGCATTTCGTCGATGTGAGAAGGGTGTGAGAGCGGAGCCGTTCAGCGTGAAGAAATTCCAGACGTTCAGCGGGGTGGCAGCGCCCCTGGATCGGGCCAACGTGGATACCGATGCCATCCTGCCGAAGCAGTACATGAAGCTGATCAGCCGGTTTGGCTATGGCGACTACCTGTTCGACAACTGGCGCTACGAAGACGAGGGCCAGCCCGGTGTCGACTGCTCGGCACGCCCCCGGAACCGGCGCTTCGTCCTCAACGCCCCCGAATACCGGCACGCCGGGATATTGCTCTGCCGGGAGAACTTCGGCTGTGGTTCGAGCCGCGAACACGCGCCCTGGGCCCTGCGCGACTTCGGCATCAGGGCCCTGGTCGGCAGCGGCTTCGCGGAGATATTCCATGGCAACTGCCTGAAGAACGGCCTGCTGCCGATCGTCCTGCCCGAGGCGCGTGTCGAGCGGCTGTTCTCGCTCGCCAGCTCGGCGCCGCCGTTGCGCCTGACCATCGACCTGGAAGGGCAGCGGGTCGTCGCGCCCGACGGTGTGGTGGAGCGCTTCGAGATCGATGCTTTCCGCAAGCGATGCCTGTTGGAGGGCCTGGACGAAATCAGCCTGGCCCTGGCTCAGGCGGATGCTGTAACGGCATACGAGAGGCAGCGCCGGCTCAGCGAGCCGTGGTTGTTTTCGTAGCGGCACGGCCGCCCGTTCATGACGAGTGCGAGGCGAGCGTGGCCATCGCCTGGCTCATCGTCTGGCCCGCCGCAGCCACCACCGGCGCGAGGCGGGCCTTGACCTCGTCCGAGGCCTCCGCCGCCGGTACCACCAGGCTGATGCTGCCGATGACCCGCTTGTCGTCGAAGACCGCCGCCGAAATACCCGCCGCGCTCTGGCCGAGTTCGCCCGCCGTCATGACCACCGGCTGCGATCTCAGGCCACGCAGCACCTGCTTCACTTCCGTCCAGTTCGAGCCCAGGTGGAAACGCTCGAATTCGGCGGGCATTGCTTCGTAGTACGCCTTGACCTGCCTCAGTGGCAGGTGGGCGAGGATGACCTTCGACGCGGCTCCCTGGTACAGGGGCCGCGGAAGCCCCCGCTCGTAGCTCACGTCCTGCTTGAAGCGGGTCGTGAACTCCTCGTGGACGCACATGACCTGCTCGCGGAAGTAGCGGCACAGAATCGCGATGCAGCCCGTCGGCGCGGGCACCAGCATCTCGGTCATGACCGACTTGGCCGCCTGGATCATCGGATCGCCGATTCTCATCTTCCGGTCCAGGGCGATGATCGCGGGGCCCAGCACGTAGCGGCCCGGGGTAAAGGCGCTGATGTAGCCGGCTCCGGACAGCGTCCGGAAGTAGCGGTAGGTATGGCTGGCCGACAGCCCCAGCTCGGCCGCCGCCTCGTCTACCGACCAGTCGTTTTTTCCATCCCTGCTGAACAGTTCGAGCAATCGCATCAGGCGGTCCTGAGAACTCGACTTGCTGTCCTCCAGAGCCGTGCCTGGCGCGCCGTTGTCCTGATGTCGCTTCACCTCGAACCCCTTCTGACCTGTCGCTGGATGCAAGAGGCGGAGTTTACAAAACCCGCTCTCTTCAGGGTGATAAATAAAAAATTATCCTATTAGGATAATTTTGTTGACACGCGTCAATAAAATCAGAATTATCGTATTACGGTAATTCATACAAAAATCACCCAGAGGTGCGAGGTACCCGCCATGAACCAGCCTTCGCTGCCGGTCGTCGACATAGCGCCCCTTCTCGACCAGGGGAAATGGACGTCCTACCAGAAACGAATCCTCTTCTTCGTCGCGCTCGTGATGATGTTCGATGGCGTGGACGCCCAGGTCCTGAGTCTTTCGCTGTCGACGATCGCCGGCGAATGGGGTGTCGGTCGCGCGGCCTTCGCCCCGGTGCTGGGCTGCAGCTTCATCGCCATGGCCCTGGGCACGGCCGCCGGCGGGGTACTGGGCGACCGCATCGGCCGCAAATGGACGCTCGTGGCCTCGGCTGCGACCTTCGGCGCCATGACGATCCTGAGCGCGTTGGCCAACGACGTGCTGTTCCTGGGGGTATGCCGGGTAGTGGCCTCGCTGGGCATGGGGGCGGCGATGCCGAACGTCACGGCGATGCTCGCCGAGTACACGCCGCTGCGCAGGCGCAGCCTGGCGCTCGCCATCGGCATGAGCGCACTGCCGTTCGGCGGCATCGTCGTCGGCCTGCTGGGCGCCCAGGTGTTGCCTCTGCTGGGCTGGCGCAGCTTCTTCGTGATCGCGGGCTGCGGTCCGGTGCTGCTGGCGCTCGCCCTGGTGCCCTGCGTTCCGGAGTCGCTCCGTTTCCTCGTTTCCCGTGGCATGAACCCGCAGCGCTGCCTTTCGATCATCCGCCGTCTGGGCCACCCGGTTGCGGCCGTGGCAACACTGCAGGACAGCGGTGAAAGGGCGACCCAGGAGAGAACGTCGCTACGCACGCTGCTCGCCAGCGAGTACGGCGGCGATACCCTGGTACTGGCCGTCGCTTTCTTCACCGTCATCCTCTCCAGCTATCTGATGTTCACCTGGTCGCCATCTCTATTCGCCGAGGCGGGGTACAGCGTCGGCATGGCCAGCGCGAGCATGTCGATCTTCAGCCTGGGAGGCCTGATTGGCGGCGTAGGCGGTGGCTGGCTGTTCAGCCGCCTGGGCTCGCGCAGGACCGTGCTGCTCATGTCCGCCGGCGCCGTGGCCTGCTGCCTGACGCTGATGGCCACCCCGCTGCGGCCCGAGGCGAACACCCTGCCGGTCATCGCGGCGGCTCTTCTGCTGCTGGGGCTGTGCGTGCCGGGTACCCAGGCAACCATCTTCGTGCTCGCGGCACAGATCTTCCCCACCTCGATGCGCGCCAGCGGCGTCGGCCTGCCGGCGGCCTTCGGCAGGACCGGCGCGGTCCTGAGCGCCTTCGTCGGGCCCTGGGTGCTGGCGGGTACCGGTGCGAGGTTCTTCGGCTTCCTCGCAGTGATGATGGCCGTCGCCCTGATCACCCTTGCGCTCCTCCGTGGGCATATCCCCCAGCCAAAGCCGCAGCGTGACCGCGCGCTCACGGATCAATCCCTCTCCAGCCAGAAAGGAGACACCCCATGACCATCCATGCGTTCAGGGAACTGATCGGCCACGACAACATGACGCCCCTCTGGGAAGTACTGAGAGGCCTTACCCCACGCGAGCCCAGACAGGTCGACGAACCGGCCGTCTGGCGGGCCGAGACGATCCGCAGGAACATGAAAATGGCCTGCGAAGTCATCTCCGCGGAGGATGCGGAACGACGCGTCCTGGTCCTCGAGAACCCCGCGCGCCGCGGAAAGTCGCAGGCGACATCGTCGCTGTACGCCGGCATCCAGATGATCCTGCCCGGCGAGGTCGCGCCCAGCCACCGGCACACGGCCTCGGCGCTCAGGCTGATCCTCAGCGGCCAGGGCGGCTATACCACGGTGCGCGGCGAGAAGGTCCCGATGAGCCCGGGGGACTTCGTGATCACGCCGACCGACGTCTACCACGACCATGGCGCCGAAGGCGACGAGCCGGTGATGTGGCTGGATGGCCTGGATGTGCCCCTGGTGCAACTGCTCAATGCCGGGTTCTCGGCCGACGATCCGCAGGTCCGCCAGCCGCTGTCCCACCCCACGGGGGATGCCAACGCGCGTTTCGCCGCGGGGCTCAGGCCCGTGGGCGAACAAGCCTCGGGGCCGGTGAGCCCGCTGTTCCACTACCCCTACGCGCGAACCCGCGCCGCGCTCGAGCAATTGGCGCTCGCCCGGGACTGGGACGAATGCGACGGCATCAAGCTGATGTTCGCCAATCCCACCAATGGCTTGTCGCCGATCCGCTCGATGGGCGCGTTCATGCAGCTGTTCCCCGCCGGCTTCAGCGGGAGCCCCTCCCGCGAAACCGACGGCGCGGTCTGCTGCGTGGTCGAGGGGAGCCTGCGCGTGAGGATCGGCGATGAAGACTTCACCGCCCACAAGGACGACGTGTTCGTCATTCCCGGCTGGGCATGGCGCTCGTTCGAAACCGACGGCCAATGCGTGCTGTTCAGCTTCTCCGACCGGCCACTGCAAGAGCACCTCGGTTTCTGGCGCAGCGAAAAGAAAACCTCTGAAGAAACGATCCAGGAGTGAAAATGAAACTCTGCCTCTTCAACGACAATCGCCTCGGCCTCGTCGAAGGCGACACCCTATACGACGTCTCGGAGGCGATGCGCCTGCTGCCGTCATCGGGTTATCCCTACCCGCGCGGCGACGCGCTGATCGCCAATATCGACGCGCTCAAGCCGCAGATCGTGCGGGCCAGGGAGCAGGCACGGGCAGTCGAGCTGGCTCAGGTGAAGCTGCTCAGCCCCGTTGCCAACCCGGGCAAGATAGTCGCCGCGCCGGTGAACTATCAGGCGCATCTGGACGAGGCGATTGCCGACCCCGAGACGTTCACACGGGCGAGCGTCAGGAAGATCCAGGAGACCGGCCTGTTCCTCAAGGCGACCAGCTCCCTGATCGGCGCGGGCGAGCCCATCGTCATCGGCCTGCCGGAGCGTCGTACCGACCATGAAATCGAGCTGGTGGCGGTCATCGGCAAGAGGGCCAGGAACGTCAGCGCCCGTGACGCCCTGTCCCATGTTGCCGGCTACAGCATCGGCCTGGACATCACCATTCGCGGCCCCGAAGAGCGCAGCCTGCGCAAGTCCCTGGATACGTATTCGGTGCTGGGCCCGTGGCTGGTCACCTGCGACGAGCTTGCCGACCCCCATGGCCTGGAAATGCGCCTGGAGGTCAACGGCGAGAAGCGCCAGCACGCCAACACCCGTGACCTCATCCTGGACGTCGCCGAACTCATCGAGTTCGTCTCCAGGTACTACACCCTCGAACCGGGCGACCTGCTGTACACCGGCACCCCGGAAGGCGTCGCGCCGATCGTCGCCGGCGATCGGGTCAGCGCGCGTATCGAAGGCATCGGCGAAATGACTGTTGAGGTGGTAATGCCATGAGCCAGCACAATCCCATCCTGATCATCGGCGGCGGTATCGGCGGCCTGGCCGCGGCGCTCGCACTGGCCCGGAAAGGCATAGGGACGCTGCTGATCGAGCAGGCGGACGAATTCCGCGAAGTGGGCGCCGGCATCCAGGTGGGGCCCAACGGCTTCCGCGTGCTGGAGACGCTCGGCATTGCGGACCGGATAAGCGACCTGACGGTGCTGCCCGACGACCTGATCTTCATGGACAGCGTCACGGCGAAGCAGATCACCTCGATTCCCACCGGCGCCGCTTTCCGCGACCGCTTCAGGTATCCCTATGCGCTGGTGCATCGCGCCGACCTCCACAATGTGCTGCTGGCGGCCTGCCGCGAGTCCGAGCACGTCCAGTTCCGGGTGGCGACCAAGGTGCTGCGCTACGAGGACGATGGCCAGTCGGTCAGCGTCGTCACCGAGCAGGGCGAGACCCTCCGCGGGAGCGCGCTGATAGGCGCCGACGGCCTGTGGTCGCGGGTGAGGCAGCAGATCGTCGGCGACGGCGCGCCGGTCGTCTCCGGCCATATCGCCTACCGGGCGGTCCTGCCGATCGAGGATGTGCCCGTCGAGTTCCGCCGCAACGCCATGATCCTCTGGGGCGGGCCCAAGTGCCACCTGGTCCAGTACCCCCTACGCGGCGGCAAGTTGTTCAACCTCGTCGCGGTCTTCCATAGCGACCGCTATGTCGAAGGCTGGAACACCGAAGGCGATCCCGAGGAACTCCAGCGTCGTTTCGCCGGCACCTGCGAGACGGTGCAGGCGCTGCTTTCCAAGATCGACAGTTGGCGCATGTGGGTGCTGTGCGACCGCCAGCCGGTGAAGCAGTGGAGCCAGGGCCGGACCACCCTGCTGGGCGATGCGGCGCACCCCATGCTGCAGTATCTGGCGCAAGGAGCGTGCATGGCCATGGAGGACGCCGTGGTGCTCGCCGAGGAAGTCGAGCAGGCCAATGGCGATTTCGCCAGCGCCTTCGAGAAGTACCAGGCGCGCCGCTACCTGCGTACCGCACGCTGCCAAGTCATGGCCCGTGTGCACGGCGAGTTCTATCACGCCGAAGGCGTGGTCGCCGAACTGCGCAACGGGCTGCTTGCCACGCGCACGGCGGAGCAGTCCTACGAAGGGCTCGCCTGGCTGTATGACGCCTTGATCTGAAGAAAACCGGCGGCGACCCGAAGCGCTCGCCGCCGGCGGCCATCTGCAGTTCTCAGTCTACAAATACAATAAAGAGTGAACGCATGAATGCTAGATATCCTGCCTTGCCGGTATTGCTCTGCATTTGCAGCCCCGGCATGGCCGCGGACGATCCGGACTTCCTGAAGGACGCCAGTGCGACGCTGCAAACCCGCAACTACTACTTCCAGAGAAACCATGCGGATATCCGGGGAACCGAAAAGCCCAAGGCGGAAGAGTGGGCGCAAGGGTTCATCCTCGCCTTCAAGTCCGGCTACACCCCGGGGCTCATCGGCTTTGGCGTCGACCTGACCGGCACCCTGGGCATCAAGCTCGACAGCGGCCCCGGGCGCGTCGGCAGCGGCCTGCTACCCATCCAGGACGATGGCGACCCCGCCGATGAATACAGCCGCCTCGGGCCGACCCTCAAGGCAAGGCTGTCGAAGACGGAGTTGCGTATAGGCGAACTGCAGCCGGACATCCCGGTACTGGCCTTCAGCGACATCCGCCTGCTTCCACCGTCCTTCCAGGGGGTGTCGTTGAGCAGCGAGGAAATCGCCGGGCTGAAGCTCCAGGGCGGCCACATCCGCTCCACCAGCCTGCGCAACGAAGCCGGCGATGAAAAGCTCCTGGCCATGCTTGGCCACATTCCGCAGCGAAACGCCAGCAGCGATGCCTTCAATTATCTTGGCGGTGACTATCAGTTCGACAATGGCCACACGCTGGTCAGCGGATGGTATGCCCAACTGAAGGACATCTATCGCCAGTCCTATGTCGGCATGAAGCACAAGGCCACTCTCGGCCCCTGGTCACTGGCGGCCAACCTCGGGCTCTATGATTCCATCGAAGATGGCGAGCACCTGATCGGCAACGTCGATAACCGTGCGCTCCATGGCATGCTGTCCGCGGGCAGGGCGGGCCATACCCTGTCGCTGGGTTACCAGCGGATGTTCGGCGAAACGGCGTTCCCCAGGGTATTCGCCAACATCGCGCCTCTGAGCAACGAACTGCCAACCTACGACTTCTCCTACACCGACGAGACCTCGTACCAGCTCAGGTACGACTATGACTTCGCCGCCGCCGGCGTTCCCGGCCTGGCTTTCACGGCGCGCTACGTGACCGGCAACAACGTGAGCACCGGCCTCGGCTACGGAGGAAAGGACACGGAGCGGGATCTCGACCTCTTCTACGTGGTTCAGAGCGGCACGCTCAAGGGATTCTCCATTCGCCTTCGCGACGCCGCTGCCCGTTCCAACTACCGCACGGATATCGATGAGTATCGCGTCGTGCTGAGCTACACCTGGAAGCTGCTGTAGCGCGGATGAAACCAGCGCTGGCTGCCGCTCGGCGGATACCCGCCAGCGTGGCGTTCAGGCCTGGCCGGCGCCAAGCTCCGCCACTACCAGGTCGACGAAGCTGCGCAGCTTCGGCGGCATGCGCCGGTCGCTGGCGTACAGCAGGTGCACCGGCCGCGCCGGCATCTGCAGCTGGGGGAACAGCCGCACCAGGCTGCCCCGGCGCAGGTCTTCGGCGAGCATCGCCTCGGCGCCGAGGAGGATGCCCAGGCCGTCGCGCGCCGCGGCTCGCTGGGCGCGCGCGTCGTTGACCTGGAAGCGGCTGCCGCGGGAGAAGTACTGCAGGCTTTCGCTGTCGAGCATCAGCCAGTCGCTGGCCGCCGCGGGCGACTGGAAGGTGAAGCCCAGGCACTGGTGCCGGGCCAGCTCGGCCGGGGCATGTGGCGTGCCGTGCTCGGCCAGGTAGGCCGGCGAGGCGCAGGCCACCAGCCGGTAGGGCGCCAGCGGCCGGGCCACCAGGCTGGAGTCGCCCAGGGTGCCGATGCGGATGACCGCCTCGAAGCCGTCGTCGATCAGGTCCACCAGGCGGTCGTTGAGCGACAGTTCCACCTGCACCTCGGGGTGCGCGCGCAGGTAGCGGCCGAGCAGCGGCAGCAGGCAGTAGGTGCCGTAGGTCACCGGAGCGCTGATGCGCAGGCGCCCGCGCGGCACCGCGCTGTGGTTCAGGGCCAGGGCGTCGGCCGCTTCCGCCTCGGCCAGCACCAGCTTGCAGCGTTCGTAGTACTGCTGGCCGACCTCGGTGAGGCTCTGCCGGCGGGTGGTGCGGTTGAGCAGCTTGACGCCCAGGCGCTCCTCCAGTGCGCCGACGTGCTTGCCGACCATCTGCGAGGACATGCCCAGGGCCGCGCCGGCGGCGGAGAAGGAGCCGCTGTCGGCGGCCTTGACGAATACCGCCATGCTTTGCAGACGATCCATGCTTCACGACTCGCGATTCAAAACCGATGGTTTCGGCACTTGCAAATGGAGGCCGATTTTTTCGCCTCCAGGTTTCAAATAGCATCCTGGCTTCCGGGTTGGCTGGCAAGCGCCAGCCGCCCCCCACCGAGAATGGACAACGGGAGACAGGCGATGCGTATCGGAATCATCGGGGCGGGCTTCATCGGCCGCGCCCTGGCAGAACTGGGCGTGAAGAACGGCTACGAGGTGATGCTCAGCAACTCCCGTGGCCCGCACACATTGACCAGCACCATGATCGCCCTGGGCTGCCGGATCGGCAGCGTGGAGCAGGCCGCCAGCTTCGGCGACCTGTTGCTGCTGGCGATCCCCTTCGGCCGCTACCGCGAGCTGCCGGCCCAGGCCTTCGCCGGCAAGATCGTGCTGGACGCCAACAACTACTACCCGCAGCGCGACGGCCAGTTCGCCGAGCTGGACAGCCAGGCGACCACCACCAGCGAACTGCTGGCGCAGCACCTGCAAGGCGCCCGCGTGGTCAAGGCCTTCAACGCCATCCTCGAACGCGACCTGGTGGCCGACGCGCGGCCCGCCGGCGCCGCCGACCGCCGCGCGCTGCCGATCGCCGGGGACGATGCGCAGGCCAAGCAGGCGGCCGCTGAACTGCACGAGCGCTTCGGCTACGACGTGGTCGACGCCGGCCCCCTGGCCGAGGGCTGGCGTTTCGAACGCGCCCGCCCGGCCTACTGCCGGCGCCTGGACAGCGCCGGCCTGCGCGCCGCGCTGGCCGATACCGGGCCCAACCAGGCCGAAGGCGCCTGGCGCAGCTGACGCGGCGCGGGGGAGGGCTCTGGCGCGGGGGATTCTGGTTTGCCCCGAGTGACTCCGATAGTATGGGCGGCATGCCCAAGAGTCCCTCCGCACCGCCCGCCGCCAGGCCCTCCCGGCCTGTTTCGCCGCAGGAAAAGATCGCTTTCGTACCGCTGCCCAGCTGGATCCAGGCAGCGGCGCGCTGCGGTTTCGCCATCGACCCCATCCTCCGCGAGATCGGCGTGCGGGTGGATGGCATCCGCCTCAACGAGGTCAGCATCAGCCTGGCCCAGTCCAGCCGGCTGATCGAGGCCTGCGTCGCCCGCTCCGAGGCGGCCAGGGCGCGTGGCGAGCATTTTCCCTTCGTCTTCGGCGAGTCCTTCGCCTTCGGCTCGATCCCCGAGATCGAGACCTACCTGGCCACCTGCACCACGCTGCGCAAGGCGCTGCGCGCGCTGGACTGGGTCAGCGAGCTGATGAGCCAGAGCCTGCGCATGACCCTGCACGAAAGCAGCCGCTACGCCCAGCTGCGCATCGACCTGGGCGACTACCAGGCCTGGCCGGCGCCGACGCGCTACTTCACCGAGGCCTGGCTGGCTTCGATGCTGCGCTTCACCCGCACGCTGATCGGCCGCAACGCCGTGGAACGCGTGCTGGTGCGCCATGCCGCGCCGGAGTATGGCGAACTCTATGCCCGCCACTTCGCTGCCGAAGTGCGTTTCGAGCAGCCCTGCAACGCCATCGTGCTGCCCCGCGAACTGCTCGACCAGCCGCTGTTCGGCGCCTTGCCCGAGCTGCATCGGCAGGCCGAGGTGAGCATCGAGCAACGGGTTTCCCGGCTGACCTCGCAGGTGGGCATCAGCGGCCAGCTGGAGCGGCTCTTCGGCGAGCGCCCGGCCTTGCTCAGCCTGGGCATCGAGGGCAGCGCCGAGGAACTCGGCATGCAGGTGCGCACCCTGCAGCGGCGCCTGCGGAGCGAGGGCGAGAGCTTCGCCGCGCTGCAGGCGCGCCTGCGCTTCCGCCAGGCCAGCAAGCTGCTGCGCGAAACCGACCTGGACCTGGACAGCATCAGCGAACGCCTCGGTTTCTCCGAACGGCGCGCCTTCACCCGGGCCTTCAGCCGCTGGGCCGGCATGTCGCCCAGCGTCTTCCGGCGTTCGCAGAAGGGCTGAGGGCCCGGCTGGCAGCGACTGCCTTCGACTGTCGTCTTCGGTCCCCTGGGCGTCGCGGGCGGTCCTAGTTGCGCCCCGGGCCTGGCCCTATCGTTCTGCCACACCCCCGCCGGCCAGGCGGGCGGTGCCAGAACAATAAGAGGCCCAGCCTCAGGAGCGCCGAATGACAAGAACAAATCGGCAGGCCAACCTTGCGTCGCAGGTACTGACCTTCTCGGTCGTACTGGGATTGGCCGCCCCCGCCCATGCCTACAACTTCACCCTCGGCGAGATCGAAGGCCAGCTCGACTCCTCGCTTTCCTTCGGCGCCAGCTGGGGGACCTCGAAAATCGACAAGAACCTGGTCGGCATCAACAACGGCGGGCGCGGCCCGACCGCCACCGGCGACGACGGCCGCCTCAACTTCAAGCGCGGCGAAACCTTCTCGAAGATCTTCAAGGGCATCCACGACCTGGAACTGAAGTACGGCGACTACGGTGCGCTGCTGCGCGGCCGCTACTGGTACGACTTCGAACTCAAGGACGAAAACCGGCCCTGGAAGGACATCGACGACCACGGCCGCGACGAGGGCGCCAAGGCCTCCGGCGGCGAAATCCTCGACGCCTTCGTCTACCGCAACTACGACATCGGCGGGCAGCCCGGCGCGGTGCGCCTGGGCAAGCAGGTGGTGAGCTGGGGCGAGAGCACCTTCATCGCCAACGGCATCAACGCCATCAACCCGGTGGACGTTTCCGCCCTGCGCCGCCCCGGCGCCGAGGTCAAGGAAGCGCTGATCCCGGTGAACATGCTCTCGCTGTCGCAGAGCCTCGGCGACTCGCTGAGTGTCGACGGCTTCTACCAGCTGGAATGGCAGAAGACCGTGGTCGACAACTGCGGCACCTTCTTCTCCAGCTCCGATGTGGTGGCCAAGGGCTGCAACGACAACAACCGCGTCGGCTCGCCGGCCATCGCGCCCCTGGAGCCCCTGGCGCGGGCCTTCGGCATCGGCTTCGACGTCGACGCCGAGGGCGTCGCCATCCCCCGCGGCAAGGACCGCGAGGCGCGCGACTCCGGGCAGTGGGGCCTGGCCCTGCGCTGGCAGACCGACAACGTCGAGTACGGCGGCTACTTCATCAACTACCACAGCCGCACGCCGTTCCTCTCCACCCGGACGCCCAGCGGCCTGCTCGCGGTGGCCGCCAACCCGGCCTTCAACGCTGCCGCAGGGCCCCTGGCCGGCGGCCTGCTGCAGAGCGCCGCGCTGGGCACCGGCCAGTATTTCCTCGAATACCCGGAAAACATCCGCCTCTACGGCCTGAGCTTCGCCACCACGCTGCCCACCGGCACCGCCTGGAGCGGCGAGATCAGCTACCGGCCCAACGCGCCGCTGCAGATCAACACCACCGACCTGCCGCGGGCGCTGCTCAACCCCATCAGCGGCGGCCTCGCCTCGCCAACCATCCCCACCAGCGAGGGCGCCTACAACCAGGGCTACCGGCGCAAGGAGATCACCCAACTGCAGACCACCTTCACCCACTTCTTCGACCAGGTGATGGGCGCCGAGCGCCTGACCCTGGTGGGCGAGGTGGCCTACGACCACGTCGGCGGCCTGGAGAGCACCCACGACCTGCGCTACGGCCGCGACCCCAACTTCGGCAGCGTCGACGACCCGGCGCAGCGCGCCGAGTTCGGCACCGCCGGCTTCGTCACCCGCGACTCCTGGGGTTACCGCGTGCGCGCGCTGTGGGACTACAACAACGTGTTCGCCGGGGTGAACCTCAAGCCCAACCTGGCCTGGTCCCAGGACGTCGACGGCTACGGCCCCAACGGGCAGTTCAACCAGGGCGCCAAGGCCGCCAGCGTCGGCCTGGACGCGGACTACCTGAACACCTACACGGCCAGCCTTTCCTACACCAACTTCTTCGACGGCAAGTACAACACCCAGGGCGATCGCGACTTCCTCGCGCTCAGCTTCGGCGTGAACTTCTGAGGAGCCACAGATGCGTGCAACAACCCGATGGTTCGCTTCCCTGACCCTTTCCCTGCTGGCCACCAGCGTGCTGGCCGCGGCCACCCCCGACGAGGCCGCCAAACTCGGTAGCAGCCTCACCCCGCTGGGCGCGGAGAAGGCCGGCAACGCCGACGGCAGCATCCCGGCGTGGACCGGCGGCCTGCCGACCGATGCCGCGCCGATCGCCGCCGGCGGCTTCGTCGGCGACCCCTATGCCGGCGAGAAGCCGCTGTTCGTGATCACCGCGCAGAACCTGCAGCAGTACCGCAGCAAACTCACCGAGGGCCAGCTGGCGCTGTTCCAGCGCTACCCGGACAGCTACCGCATCCCGGTGTACAGCAGCCACCGCAGCGCGGCGCTGCCGCAGAAGATCTACGACCTGGCCAAGGTCAGCGCCCAGCGCACCAAGCTGGTGGAGGGCGGCAGCGGCCTGGCCGACTTCACCGACAGCCGCTATTACGCCTTCCCCATCCCGCACAACGGCCTGGAGGTGATCTGGAACCACATCACCCGCTACCGCGGCGGCACCTTGCGGCGCTCCATCGTGCAGGCGGCGCCGCAGACCAACGGCGAATACAGCCTGGTCAACTTCGAGGACGAGATCGCCATGCCCGACGGCCTGCCCGACCTGCCGGCGGACAAGGCGGCCAACCTGCTCTTCTACTACAAGCAGAAGGTCACCGCGCCGGCGCGCCTGGCCGGCAACGTGTCGCTGGTGGCCGAGACCATCGACCAGGTCAAGGAGCCGCGCCTGGCCTGGGTCTACAACGCCGGCCAGCGCCGCGTGCGGCGCGCCCCGCAGATCGCCTACGACGGCCCCGGCACCGCCGCCGACGGCCTGCGCACCTCGGACAACCTGGACATGTTCAACGGCGCGCCGGACCGCTACGAGTGGAAGCTGCTGGGCAAGCGGGAAATCTACATTCCCTACAACAACTACCGGCTGGCCTCGCCGCAGCTGAAATACGCCGACATCCTCAAGCCCGGGCACATCAACCAGGACCTGACGCGCTACGAGCTGCACCGCGTGTGGGTGGTGGAAGCGAGCCTGAAGAGCGGCGAGCGCAACATCTACGCCAAGCGCCGCTTCTACCTCGACGAGGACAGCTGGCAGATCGCCGAGTCGGAGCTCTACGACGGCCGCGGCCAGCTCTGGCGGGTGGGCGAGGCGCAGTTGTACCAGCAGTACGACAAGCAGATCCCGGTGTACGCCCTGGAAGCCTTGTATGACCTGATCGCCGGGCGCTACATCGCCATCGGCCTGGGCAACGAGGAAAAGGCGCCTGTGCAATACGGGATCGAGCTTTCTTCCAGTGACTTCAGTACAGCAGCACTGCGCAACGACGGCGTGCGCTAAGGGAGGCGATATGTTTCTGAGTATCCAGCAGGCCCGCGAACTGGCCGAAGCCGGCATGCGCGGTTGCGGCCACAGCGCCGAAGAGGCGAGGGTGATCGCCGACCACCTGATCGACTGCGAACTGCGCGGGCTGTCCTATGGCGGCCTGCCGCGGGCGCTGTCGATCATCGAGCGGATCGCCGCCAGCCCCACGCCGCCGCGGCCGATCCGCATCGAGCGGGAAAGCGCGGTGTCGGCGGCCATCGACGGCGGCGACCAGGTCGGCTACCTGGTCGCCCAGCGCGCCACTGGCCTGGCCATCGCCAAGGCCCGCGACAGCGGCGTGGCCGTGGTCGGCGCCCGCCAGACCTGGTACACGGGGATGTTCTCCTACTACCTGGAACAGGTCACCGGCGCCGGCTTCGCCGGCATGATCGCCGGCAGCGGCGGGCACATAGTGGCGCCCCACGGCGGCACCGAAAAGCGCTTCGGCACCAACCCCATCGCCTTCGGCTTCCCCACCCCGACGGCGCCGATGATCTGGGACATCGGCACCTCCAGCGTGATGCTCGCCGAGGTGCTGCTGAAGCTGCGCCTGGGCGAGCAGCTGGCGCCGGGCCTGGCCTTCGACGGGCAAGGCCTGCCGACCCGCGAACCGGCCGAAGCCCTGGCCGGCGCCTTCAGCGTCTGGGGCGGCCACAAGGGCTCGGGTCTGGCGCTGGTGGTGCAACTGCTGGGCATGCTCTGCGGCGCCGCGGCGGCCCCCGAGGGGCTGCGCGACTGCGGCTTCTTCCTGCTGGTGGTGGATCCCGGGTTGTTCGGCGAGCGCGAGGCGTTCCGGCAGAGGGTGGGCGAGTATCTGGAAAGCCTGCGTGCGACTCGTCCGCTGGAGGAGGGTAGGCCGGTGAGGGTGCCGTTCGAGCGGTCGGCGGCGGAGCGTGAGCGGCGGCTGGCGGAGGGGCGTGTCGAGGTGGAGGAGGTGGTGTATCAGGCTCTGGTGAAGGTCGCTGGGACTGGAGGGTGAGGGAAGGGGAGTATGGTTTGGCGCTGGAGCGGTGTTGACGTCCGCAACCCTCTCCCCAGCCCTCTCCCTGAAGGGAGAGGGAGCCGTTCGGTGTTGCTTGCAAGCTCGGAGTCATCCTGTGACTGCTTTTGTTGCTCCGATATTCCAGGATGACACCAAACCTCAAATCCGCTCAGGACAGCCCCCTCTCCCTTCAGGGAGAGGGTTGGGGAGAGGGGCGGAGTCCAGCCAACACACTGTAGCTACCGGTGAACACCATTCGCGAGCAAGCTCGCTCCTACAACTGCAGGAATACACCAACGTAGGATGGGTTGAGCGCAGCGATACCCATCGCCACGACCGCATGGGTTTCGCCAAGGCTCAACCCATCCTACGAAAAGCCCGCACGCAAACGCCGTTTCCCACCCCTGGGAAACGGCGTTTTCATTTGCCTGCCATACCCTGCATCGAGAACCTTCCAGTCTGTCGTCTTCGGTCCCCTGTCCGTCGTGGCCTGTCCTATGGAGCCCCGCGGCCGCGCCCTATAGTCGCCTCAAGCTCATCGCCGCTCCCCGTGGCGGCGATGCCCCATAACAACAACGAGGAACGGCAGCAGATGGTCAAGATATTCACCGTGGACAGTCCCTTCGAGAACAACGTCCCCAGCCCCGAGGCACTGGCGCGCCAGGCGCGCAAATGGGAGGCGGCGGAGGTCATCGACTACGTACTCTGCGGCTATTCGTCCCTGTGGCCGCACAACCTGGTGACTTCGCCGCTGCTGTTCGCCGAAAGCAGCCGCGTCAAGCTGATCGTCGCCCACCGCCCGGGGGTCATGCACCCGGCCGCCGCGGCGCGCTGCTTCGCCACCATGGACGTGATGTCCGGCGCGCGCCTGGCGATCAACTTCGTCACCGGCTCCTCGGACAAGGACGTGCACCGCGAGGGCGACTACGCCGACAAGGCCACCCGCTACGAGCGCGCCGGCGAGTACGTGGAGGTGATGAAACGCTGCTGGAGCGAGCCGAAGTCCTTCGACTACCAGGGCGAGTTCTACCGCGCCGAGGCGGTGCGCCAGCTGCTGCGTCCGCTGAAGAACCACGTGCCGGTGTTCATGGGCGGCGACAGCGACGCGGCCATCGAATTCGGCGCCCGCCATGCCGACACCTACATGCTCTGGGGCGAGCCCCTGGCCGGCACCCGCGAGCGTATCGAGCGGGTGCTCGCCGCCGCCGCGAAGCATGGGCGCAAGCCGGAGTTCTCGCTGAGCCTGCGGCTGTTCCTGGGCGACACCGACGAGGCCGCCTGGGCCGCCGCCCACGCCGCCGAGGACACCATCCTCGCCGCCCAGGGCAGCAACCGCTTCGCCCGCTCCAGCGCCGGCGACACCTCGGTGGGGCGCGAGCGCCAATTGTCGCTGACCAACGCCGACGTCCACGACGACTGCTTCTGGAGCGGGCTGGTCAAGCTGCTCGGCGGCTTCGCCAACTCGGCGGCGCTGGTCGGCACCCCGGACCGCGTCATGGCCACCCTCAAGCAGTACCACGCCCTGGGCATCGGCGCCTTCCTCTTCACCGGCGGCGCCGATGGCCTGTGGGAACCGTCGCTGAAAGACTTCCTGGTGCGCGTCAAGCAGGAGCTGCAATGAAGCCGGTGCGCCTTCGCGACATCTCGCCGCGCCTGGCCTTCCAGGCACGGCCGGCGAGCACCGCGCAGAAGATCGAGCTGGTCGACCGCCTGAGCGCGGCCGGGATGCGCGCCATCGAGGTGTCGTCCTTCGTCCACCCGAAGCTGGTGCCCGGGCTGGCCGACGCCGAGCAGGTGTTCGCCGGCGTGCAGCGCCGCGAGGGGCTGTCGCTGGAGTGCTGCGTGGGCAACCTCACCGGGCTCAAGCGCGCCATCGACGCCGGCGCCCACGTCGCCTGGTTCCTGCTGGCCGCCGACGAAGCCTTCGCCCGCGCCAACATCGGCCGCTCCATCGACGATTCCCTGCTTGAGCTTGAGAAGATGCGCGAGCTGGCCGAGGGCACCGGCACCGGCCTGGGCACCTATATCATCGCCGCCTTCGGCGGGCCCATCGGCCTGCCGCGCGGCCCGGCCAGCGTGCGGCCACTGGCCGAGCGCCTGCTGGCCATGGGCGTCGAGCACTGGATCCTGGCCGACTCCTGCGGCTACGCGGCGCCGCCGCAGGTGCGCGCCATGGTCGAGTTCGCCGCCGGGCTCACCGGCATCGACCGGCTCAACGTGCAGGTCCACGACAGCCGCGGCATGGGCGTGGCCAACGTCGCCGAGCTGGCGCGCCTGGGCGTGGCCAACATCGACACCGCCCTGGCCGGCTCCGGCGGCCATCCGGCGGCGCCGGGGGCCTCGGTGGGTGGCGTCTGCACCGAGGACGCGGTGCAATTGCTGGAGCTGATGGGCGTGGACACCGGGCTGGACCTGGGCGCGCTGATCGACACGGCGAACTGGCTGGACGCTATCCTCGGCGCAGGCGAGAAGGGTTTCACCCGGCGTGTCGGCAAGGTACCGCTGGACCAGGCCGAGCTGGAAGCCTTCCGCAAGGCCCAGGGTACCTTCGACTGGGCCAGGCGATAGAACACAGGGCCTGCGTGCCCGGCCGCCAGGCGCCACAGAGCGCCGCCGGCCGGTAGCCCACGAAACATGCGCCCGGTATGCCGGGCCACCATAACAACAAGAGGCGAATCCATGAACGTGCATGACTTAGAGGACCTTGGCGGCGGCACCCTGACCGGCCTGCTGGCCCGGCGCGCCCGGCAGGCGCCGGACAACCCGGCGCTGCTGTTCGAGGGCCGCGAGTACAGCTATGCCGAGCTGAACCGCGAGGCCGACCGGCTCGGCTCGGCGCTGATGGCGCAGGGCCTGGGCAAGGGCGACGTGCTGGGCGTGTTCCTCGGCAACCGTCCGGAATACCTGTTCACCACCCTCGGCTCGTCCCGCGCCGGGCTGGTCAACGTGTCGATCAACAACGCCTACAAGGGCGAGTTCCTGCACTACGCCCTGGAGCATTCCGGGGTGCAGATACTCATTACCGACTCGCGCCTGGCCCAGGCCGTGGCTCAGCTCGACGAACTGCCGCCGACGTTGCGCACCCTGGTCTACCTCGGCGACGAAGCGCCAGGCATCGACGCGCCGGGGCTGCGGGTGCTGTCCTGGGCCGAGCTGCTCGCCGGCGCCAGCGACGCGCCGCAGTTCCCCCGCGTGGAATACCACGACATCGGCGCCATCAGCTTCACCTCCGGCACCACCGGCAAGAGCAAGGGCGTGGTCGCGCCGCACCTGCAGGGCGTGATCATGGCGCGGGAGACCGCCCAGGCCTTCGGCCTCACCCCGCGCGACCGGCTGTACACCTGCATGCCGCTGTTCCACGGCATGGCCCAGGTGACCACCTGCGCCGCGGCCATCTACGCCGGCGCCTGCATCATCCTGTCGCCGCGCTTCAGTGTCAGCAACCTGTGGAACGAGGTGCGCGAGTCCCGCGCCACCCAGTTCAACGCCCTAGGCTCGATGCTGCACATGCTGCTGTCCACGCCGCCGTCGCCGCGCGACCGCGAGCACGACGTGCAACTGGTGTTCGCCGCGCCCGCGCCGGCCGAGGTGCTCTACCGCTTCGAGGCGCGTTTCGGCGTGCACGTGCTCGAAGGCTACGGCCAGACCGAGATCAAGAACGTCCTGTACAACCCGCGCCAGGGCCGCAAGGTCGGCTCGCTGGGCAAGCCGACCGCCTCGTCGATCCTGGAAATCCACGACGAGCAGGGCAACCGCCTGGCGCCCGGCCAGGTCGGCGAGATCGTCTACCGCCCGCGGCTGCCGCACATCATGCTCAGCCACTACCACCGCAACCCGACCGCGACCCTGGAGAAGATGGCCGGCCTGTGGTGGCACACCGGCGACCTGGGCTCGATGGACGAGGACGGCTTCTTCTACTTCCACGACCGCAAGTCCGACTCGCTGCGCCGGCGCGGCGAGAACATCTCCTCGATGGAGCTGGAGCGCGCCCTGGCGGCCTTCCCCGGGGTGGTGGACGCGGCGGCCATCGGCGTGCGCTCGGACCTGGGCGAGGACGAGGTGATGGTGGTGGTGGAGCACCACGCCCCGCAGGCGCTGGACTTCAGCGCGCTGTTCCAGCACTGCGTGCGGCAACTGCCGCGCTTCATGGTTCCGCGCTACTACCGCGTGGTGCAGGTGCTGCCGCGCACGCCCACCGGCAAGGTGCTCAAGGTCCCCCTGCGCGAAGCCGGGCTGACCGCCGACACCTGGGACCACGTCGCCGTCGGCCTCACGGTTCCGCGCTGAGCCGCGGCTTTCCTCTTCGATCTCGCGGCCGCCCGGCGCGGCCCCTTGCAGGTATGACGACATGACTCTCTCCGTCGCTCCCTTCGACCAGCGGCAACTGCGCGACGTCCTCGGCACCTTCGTCACCGGCGTCACCGTGGTCACCACCCGCGACGCCCGGGGCGTGGCCCACGGCGTCACCGCCAACTCCTTCAGCTCGGTGTCCCTCGACCCGCCGCTGGTGCTCTGGAGCCAGGCGCTGACCTCGCGCAGCTTCGAGGCCTTCCGCGACAGCCGGCATTTCGCGGTGAACATCCTGGCCCACGACCAGGTGGCGCTTTCCGGGCACTTCGCCAAGTCCCGCGAGGACAAGTTCAACGGCGTCGAGCACCATGACGGCCACGGCGGCGCGCCGGTGCTGGCCGGCGCGGCGGCGCACCTGGAATGCGAGCAGGTGGCCGCCTATCCCAGCGGCGACCACCTGATCTACATCGGCCGGGTGCTGCGCATCGGCCACGCCAACCGCCGGCCGCTGGCCTTCGCCGGCGGCCGCTACATGCTCGCGCATTCCTGGGACCTGGAGGCTTCCTACCTGCAGTTCGAACAGGCCCCGGCCTTGCCGCCGCAGGCCCTGCGCAACGTCGTCGCGGCGCTGCCGGAGCTGGCCGCGAGCCTGGGCGAGCACAGCCTGTGCCTGGCGGCCTGGGGCAACCGCGGGCCGGTGGCGCTGCACTGGGAGGCGTCGCGCCAGCCGGTCAGCGAGCACCTGGTCAGCGGCCTGGTCATGCCGGTCACCCGCTCGGCCACCGGCCAGGCCTTCGCCGCCTTCCTGCCGGAGGCCTGGACCACGCCCTTCATCGAGGAGGAACTGCGCCAGTTCGCCGAGCCTGGGCAGGACCTCGATGCACGCCGCGAGCAGTTCCGCGCGGCCCTCGACGAGGTGCGCCGGCGCGGCCTGGCCCGCGAGCTGGGGCCGGCGCCGGCGCGTTTGCACAAAACCGCGGTGAATACTTTCAGCGCACCCATTCGCGACACGAATGGTGACATGATCATGGCGTTGACCTTGGCAGGCAGCCCGGCACGCCTGGGTGCAGACTGGGAGGGCGAGGTGCCCCGGCGCCTGCTCGCGGCCGCCGCCGAACTGTCCCGGCAACTCGGCCACCCGGCGGCGGGCTCCGCGGCCTTGCCGCGCTGAAGCCCGGCGTGCCGGTGTCCATGACAACAAGAACAAGGGAAACACCATGCAGCAGCACAGCCAGCAGGCGGACAATGCCTGGCGCATCCTCTTCCTGCTTTTCCTCGCCAACCTGTTCAATTTCTTCGACCGCACCATCCCGGCGATCCTGGTCGAGCCGATCCGCCACGAGTGGAACCTCAGCGACTTCCAGCTGGGCCTGGCCGGCACCGTGTTCACCCTGGTCTACGCCATCGCCGGGCTGCCCCTGGGGCGCATGGCCGACCGCGGCTCGCGCAGCCGCATCATGGGCTGGGGCCTGGCCGCCTGGAGCGGCCTGACCGCGCTCAACGGGCTGGCCTGGAACTACACCAGCTTCCTGCTCATCCGCATGGGCATCGGTGTCGGCGAGGCCAGCTACGGGCCGGCCGCCAGCTCGCTGATCGGCGACCTGTTCCCGGCCCACAAGCGCGCCCGCGCCATGGGCATCTTCATGCTCGGCCTGCCGCTGGGGCTGATCCTGGCGTTCTTCACCACCGGCGCCATCGTCAAGGCCTTCGACAGCTGGCGCGCGCCTTTCTTCATCGCCGCGGTGCCGGGGCTGCTGCTGGCGTTCTTCACCCTGCGCATCCGCGAGCCGGCACGTGGCGCGGCCGACGGCGTGGTTGCCGACAGCACGCCGGTGGCGCGCCCCATGCGCCGGGTGCTGGCGATCCGTACCTTCTGGTGGCTGATCCTCGCCGGGCTGGCGTTCAACTTCGCCAGCTACGCCTGCAACTCGTTCATGGTGCCGCTGCTGCAGCGCTACTTCCTGCTGCCGCTGGAGCAGGCGGGCATCGCGACCGGGCTGATCGTCGGCCTGACCGGACTGATCGGCCTCACCGCCGGCGGCTGGGTCGCCGACTACCTGCACCAGCGCAGCCGCAGCGGGCGCCTGCTGTTCGCCGCCTTCAGCATGCTGGTGGCCGCGCTGGCCACCGGCGGCGCCTTGCTCGCCGGGCGCATCGATACCGGCCTGTTCATCGCCGTGTTCGGCGTCGGCTGGCTGTTCTCCTACGCCTTCTTCACCTGCGTCTACACGGCGATCCAGGACGTCATCGAGCCGCGCCTGCGGGCCACCGCGATGGCCCTGTACTTCATCTTCCTCTACCTGCTCGGCGGCGGCCTGGGGCCGATCGTGGTGGGCCTGCTCTCCGACCACTTCTCGCACCTGGCGATGCTCGCCGCCGGCACCGGGCAGATGCGCGAGGAGTTCCGCGCCCTGGGCCTGCACGACGCCATGCTGCTGATCCCGGTGTCGCTGCTGCTGTGCATGCTGGCGCTGCTGATGGGGGCGCGCACCTACGCCGCCGATGCCCACCGGCAGAGCGCCGCGCTAAGCGAGGCCACGCCCCAGGGCGCCAGCTGAGGCCCGGTCGGCCGAGCGCCGCGGCCGACCAGCGCTCGGCCGGGCCACTGCTGTAGAGTACGCCTTCGCAAAGCTCCGCCCCGCGGAGCGCAAGGGCGTGATCGAAGGACGGCGCATGTCGAGCAGAAAGCCACACAACCAGCCCGGGGCGCCCGCGCCCCAAGCGGATGCCGGCGCGGCCACGCGCAACGCCAAGGCGCGCTCGCGCACCCGCGCCAAGCTGATCCGCGCGGCGCGCGAGGTCATGGGCCGGCAGGGCATCGAGGCCACCGCCATCGGCGAGATCACCGAGCGCGCCGAGCTGTCGCTGGGCTCGTTCTACAACTACTTCAGCAGCAAGGAAGCGATCGCCCGCGCGGTGTTCATCGAGGACGCCCTGGCCCTGGCGGACCTGCTGGACGCCGAGGCCGCGAACAGCCGCGACATCGTCGAGCAGGTCGGCCACAACATCCGCAGGACGCTGCACCATGCGCTGCACGACCCGGTGTGGGGCTGGTTCTTCATCCACTCGGCGCACAGCATCAACGACCTCGGCGCCACCCTCGGCAGCCGGCTGCTGCGGGACCTGCGCAGCGGCGCGCAGCAGGGATCGTTCGCCATTGCCGACGCGCAGGCCGCGGCCGACTGCATCATCGGCGGCTGCCTCTACCTGTTGCGGCAGATTCTCGAAGGCGAGCGGCAGGCCAGCGCCATCGAAGGCGCGGTGGAGTTCTTCCTGCTCGGCCTGGGCGTTGCCGGGGAAGCGGCCGGGCGGGTGGCGCACCGGCCGTTGGCGGCGGGTTCCAGCGCCTGAGGCTGGAAGAGGGGAACCCCGCGCGGCTTGTGGCTGCGCGGGGTGGGCGCGGTCAGCGCGGTTCGGCGATGACGCGGTTCTCGATGTGGCCGATGCCGTCGATCTCCACGCGCATCACGTCGCCGACGGCGAGGAAACGCGGCGGGTCCATGGCCAGGCCGATGCCGGCCGGGGTGCCGGTGATCAGCAGGTCGCCGGGCTGCAGGGTCATCACCTGGCTGAGGTAGGCGATCTGCCTGGCGACGCTGTAGGTCATCTTCGAAGTCGAGGATTCCTGGCGCGTCTCGCCGTTGACCTGCAGGCGGATGTTCAGCGCCTGCGGGTCGGCGATTTCGTCGGCGGTGACGATCCACGGGCCGATCGGGCCGTGGGTGTCGAAGGACTTGCCGAGCGTCCAGGTCGGGCTCTTGGCCTGCCAGTCACGGGCGCTGACGTCGTTGGCGACGAAGTAGCCGGCGACGTGCTCCAGGGCCTGTTCCTCATCGATGTAGCGCCCCGGCTTGCCGATCACCACGCCCAGCTCGGCCTCGTAGTCCATGCGCTCGCACACGGCGGGGTAGTGCACGTCGTCGAACGGGCCGGTGATGCAGGACACCTGCTTGCTGAACCATACCTGGGAGGTGGGGATGGGCACGCCGGCGCGGCGCGCTTCGGCTTCGTGGTCCTTGTAGTTCATGCCCAGGGCCATGAACTTGGACGGCCGCAGGATGGGCGCGCCCAGGCGCACCTCTTCCAGCGCCAGGCGGTTGCCGGCGTGGCCCTGCAGGGTGCGCGCGGCTTCCAGGGCCGCGGGCGAGGCGAGGATGTCGGCGACGTCGCGGGCGCCGACGGGCAGCACTTCGGACAGGTCGATCAGGTACTGGCCCTCGACCTTGCCCAGGGAGGTGCGGCCGTTGTGGCTGTAGCGTGCGAGTTTCATGGGGTTTCCTCTTGTGCGTTGCCGCCCCGGGCGGTGGCCGGGGCGGGGCTGGGGTGGGGACGGCTCAGTTCAGGAAGTCCGGCGACAGCGGCGGCGCCCATTGCGCGAAGGCGTCGGGGGTGAGCGGCTCGTGGGTGGTGGGCGTGGCGTCGTTGACCAGGTCGCCGTCGGTCCAGTGCTCGATCTTGTTGCCGAAGGGGTCGCGCCAGTAGTCGAACACCTGGCTGCCCTGGATGTGCCGGCCGATGCCCCAGGCGTGCTGGCGCTCGCGGGCCAGCAGGTGCTGGTTGCCGCGCACCAGGTCGTCCCAGTCCAGCACCTCGAAGGCGCTGTGGTCGAAGTCGCGCTCCTGGCTGCCGATGTTGACCAGCGCCACGGTGTGGTGGTCGGTGTAGTGCTCGCCCAGGCCGCAATGCAGGAAGGCGGCGACCATGTTTTCCGGCGCCTGCGCGTAGTAGCTGTCGGAAATCCGCAGGCCCAGCACCTTCTGGTAGAAGTCCATCATGGCCGGGAAGTCGACGGTCTTGAGCACCACGTGGCCCAGGCGCATGACGTGCGAGGGGCCGGCCGGCACCCGCGCGGTCTGCCCCAGGCGCGAGCGCTGCTGGGCGTTGTTCAGGCGCAGCGCGGCGCGGGTGGGCGCGCTGGGGATCACTTCGCCGCCGTGCAGCAGGTCGACGCGGAAGCCGTCGGGGTCGGCGAGGGTGACGATGGAGCCGGCGCCCAGTTCGTCGTTGTCACGCACCTGGGTGCCGAACTCGGCGGCGATGCGCTGCAGGTCGGCCAGTTCCTGGGCGATGAAGCCGATGCCCAGGGCCTGGCGCGGGCCCAGCTGGGAGATGTGCAGCGGGTAGCCGCCGGTGTAGGAGCCCATGTACAGGGCGGTGTCGGTCCTGCGCTGTCGGCGCATGCCGAAGTCCTCGAGGAACGCGGCCTGGGCGTCCAGGTCCGGGACCTGGTAGCGGACGTAAGCGATGTCGCGCACGCTGATCATGTTTGTGCACTCTTGTTGTCGTTCGTGAAGGAAAGGCGGCTCAGCCGAAGTCGTGCCAGCAGTGGCTGGGGTTCAGGGCATGCAACTGCTTGTAGGCGCCGGAGAAGAACAGCAGCGGGCGGCCATCGGACTCCTCGATGGCCTCGACGTCGGCCGTGTAGATCAGGTGATCGCCGCCGGGGTACACCGCGTTGGCGCGCACCGCCAGCTGCACCAGCGCGCCCTGCAGCAGCGGGGTGCCGCGGTGCTCGCCGAAGGCGACCTTGAAGGCCGCGTCCGGGCGGCCGCCGAAGTGCCGGCTCAGCGCCTCGTGCTCCTCGCGCAGGAAGGCGATGCCGAAGCCGTCGCCGGGCTTCACGCTGCCGGCGAAGCGCGACTCCTTGCGGATCGACACCAGCACCATCGGCGGGTCCACCGAGAGCGACATGAAGGCGTTGGCGGTCATGCCCGCCGGCTGCCCCTCGTGCTGGTAGGTGATGACGGTGACGCCGGTGGCGAACTTGCCCATCACCCGGCGAAAGCGCTTGGCATCGAGTGCCGCTGTCTGCATGTCCATGGACTTCTCCTGGCTGGCCACGGGTTCAGATGAAGGGCGTGCCCGGTTCCATGCCGCAGAGGATGCGGCCGTAGGTCTCGAAGTTGGTGGCCGGGGTGACGATGCCGTGCAGCGAGGCGATGCGCGCGTCCTGCCAGAGGCGGTTGAAGGGGTTGCCCACCGCCGCCAGGGAGCCGCCGGAGGCGGTGGCCAGCATGTCCATGGCTTCCCACAGCAGCTTCTCGGCGAAGCCGACGTCGCGGCGCACCCGGGCGCGGTCGAGGAACTCCATGTAGCGGCCGTCGCGGGCGCAGGCGTCCAGCGCATCGGCGTGCTTCTCCAGGATGGCGCGCGCGCCCTCCAGCTTGGCCGAGGCCTCGCCGAGCATCAGGTGGGTGACCGGCGCCTCGGCCTGCTTGGTGTACCAGCTGTACTGGATGCCGCGGCGCGGCAGGCCTTCGAGGAAGGTTTCCAGGGCGGCGACGCCCAGGCCCAGGGCCGGGAAGGCGAGGATGATCGCCAGCATCGGCATGCAGGCGACGCTGTACAGCGGCTCGTCCGCCAGGTGCCTGGACTCGTAGTCGCCGGTGATGGCCTTGCTCACCGAGGTGACCCGCGCATCCGGCACGAAGACGTTGCTCACCGAGACGCTGGAGCTGCCGCTGCCGGAAATGCCGATCACGTTCCAGTCGTCGAGGATCTTCACCTGCGAGGTGGGGACCAGCGACACGCCCTGGTCGATCACGTTGCCGGCGGCGTCGACGATGGGGATGCCCAGCAGGTCCCAGTTGGCGTGGTAGATGCCGGAGTTGAAGCCCCACAGGCCTTCCTCGATCAGGTAGCCGCCCTCGACCTTCTTCACCACCGCCTTGCGCGGCGAGAGCACGCCGACCACGCGGGCCTTGGGCCCGTCGCCGAACAGCTCCTCGGCGGCGCGCTCGCCGAAGAAGGTCGCGGCGCTCCAGGTGCTGACGTTGGTCAGGGCGGTGACCCAGGCCACCGAGGCATCGGCCTTGCCCAGCTCGGCGACGACTTCCAGGAAGGTACGCACCGACACCGAGGGGCCGCCGTACTTGCGCGGCGTGGTCATGCTCAGCAGGCCGCCGGCCTCGAGGTCGGCGATGGTTTCGGCGGGCAGCCGGCCGAGGGCGGCGGTTTCCCTGGCGCGGGCTTTGAGGGTGGGGATCAGCGAGGCGGCGTAGGCACGCAGGTCGTCGGCGCTGCGCTCGGTTCTGGCGGGTGTTGCGGCATAGGCGATGGTGCTCATGGAAATACCTTTGTCTTGTCGATTGTTATCAAGGCTCTTCTGCGCCTCCCCCGGCTGAGCTGGGAGGGGAGGGTGGTTTGATACTAGCATCAAATTTGAAGGATATTCAAAAAATAAAATCGACGAGATGAAGGTGAGGGTTGGAGGGCGTGTGGTGGGTGGCTGGTGTGGCTTTTCGTAGGGGCTTGCTCGCGAACGGGGCTCGCCGGTGGCTTCGGTGTTTTGGATTAACTCCGCTCCCTCTCCCTAACCCTCGGCTGCGCGCCCCGCCCTGAAGGGAGGGGGGACCGTTCGGAGTGGACTGGCTTTCCCGAGTTAGCCGGCAAGCGCGGTGGTTTCCGGCTGGAACCATTCCTTCTCTCGGCACGGACTAGCCCCCTCTCCCTTCAGGGAGAGGGCTGGGGAGAGGGTGTTCTTGGTCCTGGCGCCGAAGCCCCCGGAAGCCTCGTTCGCGAGCTTGCTCGCTCCTACGAAAAGCAACCTCTGCCGCGGTGCACGAAGTCCTCGATGCCTTCCCGGGGATGTCTGCGCGCCGCTGCGGCGCCCGTGCCGGCGGCGGAAAAAAAGCAGCCACCTGGGTGGCTGCAAGGCGTTGCGTCAGGAGTTGCAGGGGCAGGCCGGGGCCCGCCCATGCCCGGGGCGGCGTGCTCAGCGCACGCCGGCATTCCTCAGCGCGGTCGGGGTGAAGTCGGCGGCCACCGCCTTCACGCCGAACTCGATGGCGTTGCGTTCCTGGTTGCGCATGCCCGAGGCGATGTAGCGGCCGTTCTGCAGGTCGTACAGGGTTTCCACCGCCAGCCACGGCACCTTCACGTCGTAGAAGGGTTCCATGTGGCCCTCGGCGACGCGCCACAGGTTGCCGCGGCCGTCGTAGTGGTCGGCCAGGGCGATCTGCCAGGAATCCTCGTCGACGAAGTACACGCGCTTGGCGTAGATGTGCCGGGCGCCGGGCTTGAGGTTGGCCTCCACCGCCCACACGCGGTGCAGTTCGTAGCGGGTCAGGTCGGGGTTGAGATGGCCGGCCTTGATCACGTCGGTGTACTGCTTGCCGGGCGCGTCCAGGGCGAAGGCGTTGTAGGGGATGTACATCTCGCGCTTGCCCAGCAGTTTCCAGGTGTAGCGGTCCTGGGCGCCGTTGTACAAGTCGAAGTTGTCGCCCACGCGCTGGCCCTCGGAGGCCGGGTAGGGGCCGTCGTAGGCCACCTGCGGGGCGCGTCGCACGCGGCGCTGGCCGGCGTTGTAGATCCACGCCTGGCGCGGCTCGGCGACCTGGTCGATGGTCTCGTGCACCAGCAGCACGTCACCGGCCAGGCGCGCCGGCGCGGTCACCGCTTCCTTGTAGTAGAACAGCACGTTGCCGGGGTTGCCCGGGTCGAACTCCTTGAGCCGGTCGCGGTAGGTGAACTGCAGCTGGAAGAACACCGGAGTGAAGCCGCCGTCCTTGTCCGGGGTGGCCTGCACGCTCAGGCGCTTGACGCTGCCGCCGCGGTAGCGGGTGGTGTGGTTCCACATCACTTCCTGGGCGTTCTGTGGGATGGGGAAGGGGTAGGCGGTGAGGAAGTCGGCCAGGCCGTTGCCGTCCTTGACCATCTTCGCGTGCAGGGCGTTGGCCTTGGCGTCGTTGTAGATGGCGTCGGGCAGCGAGACGCTGCGGTGGCTCGGGTACACCGGCATGCGGTAGCTGTCCGGGTAGCGCTTGAACATCGCCAACTGGCCGGGGCTGAGCTTGTCCTTGTACTTGTCGACGTTCTTCGCGTCGATGACGAACAGCGGTTTCTCCGCCGCGTAGGGGTTGCTCAGGAAGCCCGCGCCGTCCTTGCTGCCGGCGTTGCTGGGCAGCCCGCCGGTCCATTCGGGAATGCTGCCGTCGGCGTTGCCGGCGCGCTCGGCGCCCAGCGGGGTGAGGCGCTTGCCCAGCTCCGCGGCCTGTTCCGGGGAGACGGCGGCGAGGGCGCTGCCGGCCAGCAGCGAGAGGCCGAGGGTGGTGCCTTTGATCAGGTGGTTCATGAGGGGACTCCGGCTCAGAAGGACATGCCGACGCTGAAGGCGACGAAGTCGCGATCGACGTTGGTGTTGTAGCGGCCATCGAAGAAGTCGGTGACCGACAGGCTGGCGCTGTAGGTGTTGCGGTAGTCGGCGTCGATGCCGAGGCTGACGGCCTTGCTGCCTTCGTTGAAGCCCGGCTCCGGCGCGTAGCCTTCGACGTCGTGGGACCAGGCGATGTTGGGCTTGAGCGTCACCGACGGGATCAGGTTGCTGTACTCCCAGATGGCGCGCATGCGGTAGCCCCAGGAGAAGTCGGTGGTGAAGCCGTGGCTGTTGCAATTGCGCGCGGTCGCCGGGCTGTTGGAGGCCTGGCACAGGCTGTTGTCGGGGTACAGCGCGCCCTGGCCGAACACCGGGTCGCGGCCGTAGCGCAGGCCGCCCTTGCCTTCGAGGTTGCCGACGTGGACCGCGCCGACCTCGCCGATCAGCGTGACCCGGTCGGCGCCCATCACCTGGTCGAAGAACTGCACGGCGGTGACTTGCGCCTGGGTCACCGGCTTGCGCTGGTAACCCTGGATCAGTGCATCGTCGGCCACCGGATAGGCGCCCGAGGACAGCAGCGGGGAGAGGGCGGGAATGCCGCTGGAGGCCGACACCTGGTCCACCGCGTTGAGCTGCAGCGGCATGTTCGGCCGGTAGCTGATCTCGCCGGACAGCGCCGTGCCGGTGGGCAGGGTGGTGGCGAAGCTCAGGCCGTAGAGGCGGATGTCCTCGGGGTAGGTGACCTGGTACCTGGAGGTGCCCAGGCGGTAGGCCACCGCCAGGTCGTTCAGCGCAGGTCCCAGGGCGCCGGCGCAGGCGCCGGGGTCGCCGATGCCGAGGTTGCCGCACAGCTGCGGGACGAAGTTGAGGTTGTCGGCGTTGGGGCTGGAGTAGGAGTTAACGTAGGGCTGGCGGCTGTGGTAGTTGATGAAGTAGGCGCCGAACTCGGTGTCCAGGCTCGGCACCATCCAGCGCAGCGCCACGCCGAACTGGCCGCTGTCGCGCGCGTCGTCGTCGCCCAGGCGCGGCACCACGATGCCCTGGCGGCTGAGGTTGATGCCGAAGGGGGTGAGCGCCGCCATGGCCGCCGGGTTGCCGGTCAGGTTCGGGCCCACCGGCACGCCGTTGCAGCCGTCGGGGACGAAGTCGTTCTGCGAGAAGAAGGTGCCGCAGTTGTCGATCACCGTCTGCTGCCAGCCGAGCTGGTAGAAGCCCTCGGCGGAGAGGTTGTCGGTGATGGCCTGGGACAGGTAGAACATGTTCACCGGGATCAGGCCTTCCTTGATCTCGGCGCCGGGGCGGCGGAACGCCGAGACGTCCACCGGGTTGATGCTGTTGATGCCGCCCTGGATGAAGGTGCTCTCGCCCCAGCTGACCACCTGCCGGCCCAGGCGCACGGTGCCGGGCAGGTCGGCGATCATGTAGTTGTGGTAGAGGAAGGCATCGAGCAGTTGCCCGCCGGAGGACTTGGCGCCTTCCTCGCGGCCGTGGTCGTCGATGTCCCGGACGAGGCGGTGCTCGTCCTTGAGCTCGAAGTCGTACCAGTACTTGCCGCGGACGAACACGCCGCTGTCGCCGTATTTCAGTTCCAGTTCGTGCAGGCCCTTGAAGATCTTCGAGAAGGTCTCGCCCTTCTTGAAGTTCAGGCGGCCGTCGTCGGTGCCGGTGGCGAGGCCCTTGCCGCCGTTGTTCTCGCCGACCAGCCTGGAGTCGGCGCCGCGCAGGGCCCAGCTGGCGCCCAGGCTGAAGGTGCTGTCGAACTGGCCTTCGATCTCGCCGGCATTGAAGGTCACGCCGTAGGCCGGAACGGCCAGGCTGCCGGCCAGGCCGAGCGCCAGGGGCACGCAGGCGCGGTGCCGGAACATGGGTTTGTGGTTCATGACTCATACCTTTTTGTTGTTGTGTGGCATGCAGTGCACTTTTTTCGGGGCAGACAGGTCCCCTGCGAGGAACGCGGCGTTCTTCGCGGCGGCGACGTGAAAGGTTCCCTTGCTCGAGAAAATCCGGAAGCGGCAGGCACTGGGCTCATCCAGGGCAATGGCTGTACCAGGCGCGCTGCGCGGCGCCATGCATAGCCTCTGCCGGAGAGGGCTTCCTATTGATTCTTATTGTGTTTTTCCGTGGTCTGGGCCCTCGCTCGGTCGGTTGCGGTCAAACTTCGCTGGCGCCTTGCTGGCGACTTGCATCAACTCCCCGGCTTTTCCCGCCGGGGCGGTTGGCGAAAATCGTCAGTGCGCAAGCAAGGCGCGGTCGTTCATGGCAGGCATTCGACCTGGAAGGCGTAGCGCCCCAGCGCCGCGGCCAGGTCGTGGCGGTCCGGGCCCTGGAGCCGGGCGAGGGTGCCGCGGCGGCCATCCTGGACAACTTCCACTTCCACCGCGTAGCCGGCCTGGGCGGCCTCCTGGCGCACCACGCGCTCGATCTCGCGGCGTTGCAGGGCGGGCTTGAACAGCTTGCCCACCGGCGTCACCGGCAGGCTGGCGAGAATCTCGATGCGCTTGGGCACCGCGGCGCGCTCGCTGACGTGGCGGGCGGCGAAGGCCAGCAGTTCCTCGCTGTCGGCCCGGGCGCCCTGCACCAGCTGCACGTAGGCCACCGGCACCTCGCCGGCATAGGCGTCCGGGCTGCCCACCGCGGCCGCCAGGGCCACCGCCGGGTGCCCCTGCAGGGCCTCCTCGATCTGCTTGGGATCGATGTTGTGGCCGCCGCGGATGATCAGTTCCTTCTTGCGCCCGGTGAGCCAGAAGTAGCCCTCGGCATCCAGGCGCCCGAGGTCGCCGCTGTTCAGCCAGCGCTGGCCGTCGATGTCCAGCCACACGCCACGGTTGTGCGCCTCGTCCAGGTAGCCGGCGAACAGGTTGGGCCCGCGCAGGACGATGGCGCCCACTTCATCCACCTCGGCGTCGCGCAGGTAGCGGCCGTCGTCGTCGAGGACCACCGCGCGCATCGGCTGGTAGGGCAGGCGCAGGCCGATGGAGCCGATGCGCCGCTCGCCGTTGGGCAGGTTGCAGGACGACACGCAGGTGCCCTCGGTCAGCCCGTAGCCTTCGAGGATGCGCACGCCGCTGACGCGCTCGAACTCGCGGAACAGCTCCACCGGCATGGGCGCGGCGCCGCACAGCGCGTAGTCCAGGCTGGAGATGTCGGCATCGCCCACCGGCTGCTGCAGCAGCGTGGCGTAGACGGTGGGCACGCCGGAGAAGAAGGTGATCCGGTAGTGCTCGACGATCCGCCAGAAGCGCGCGAGCAACCCGGCGCTGCGGTAGCCCTGGGGCGTGCCGAGGATGACGTGGCCGCCCTGCAGCCAGGGGCGCAGCCCGGTCACCAGTTGGGCGTTCACATGGAACAGCGGCAGGCCGCAGAAGTAGCGCTCGTTGGCCGGGTCGCCGGCCAGCACGGCGCCCAGCGCCCAGGCGTCGAACACCTCGGCGCCGTGGGTGCGCACGGCGATCTTCGGCAGGCCGGTGGTGCCGCCGGTACAGAAGTACGAGGACGGGTCCGTGGCCTGGATGACGCGGCCGCTGGCCAGGCGGTCGGCCGGCTGTTCCGCCAGCAGGCCATGCAGGTCGTGGACGTTGCGGCCCTGGCGTTGCCGCTCGACATGCTCGCGCAAGGCCTGGGCGCGCTCGGCGTCCAGGTAGGGCGCGGTGCTCACCCAGACCACTTCGCGCAGCGCCGGCAGCTGGTCCAGGTGCGGGGCTAGGCGCTCCCAGGTGTCCTGCCCCGGCGTCGGTTCCAGGGTCACCAGCACCTTGGCGTTGGCCGCGCGCAGCAGGTCGGCCATCTGCGCGCCATCCAGCAGCGGGTTGATCGGCATGACGATGCCCGCCGCCTCGCCGCCCCAGGTGCAGAAATGGGTTTCCGGCAGGTTCGGCAGCACCAGCGCCACCACGTCGTCCGGGCCGACGCCCAGCGCATGCAGGGCATTGGCCGTGCGGGTGATGCGGGCGAACAGTTCGGCATGGCTCCAGTGCCAGGCCTGCTGGTAATGTTCGGCATCGAAGAAGAAGCTCAGCGCCGGGGCCTCCGGGCTGCGTTGCGCGCTGCGCTGCAGGGCCGCGTAGGTGTTCTGCGGCAGGTCGTGGGCGGCGAGCGGGGTGCGTTCCAGGTGTTCGATGTCGGCCAGGTTGCGCAGGATCATGCGGCGTACCCTCCGGCGGCGACGTGGCTGCCGGCAGATGCCGGCAGGCGGGAGCGAAGGGCACTGGGGCTGCACGCAAAGGCAATGCGTTGTTGGATGGGCATCGGGGCCGGCTCCATTGTTATTGTTTGGAAGCGTTAATTGAAGGTATTTCAGAAATGAAAGATTTTCAATACCTGGCCCGTCCGCTATTCTTCGTGGCGAGCAAACGGAGCATCTATGGCCATAGGCAAACGAGACAGGACACGCAGCAAACTGCTGATCGCGGCCCAGGAACTGGCCCTCGAAGGCGGGGCGGGCGCCCTGACGGTCTACAACCTGACCGAGCGGGCCGAAATGGCGCCCGGCACCTTCTACAACTACTACCGGACCCGCGAGGACGTGCTGGACGACGTCTTCGAATTGCTGGTCATGGCCGCCCGCCAGGCCGTCGTCGAAGTCACCGAGGGGATGACGGACCTGCGCGCCATAGTCGCCACCTCCGTGCGCCAGACCTTGCGCATGGCCGCGCCGGGGCACGCCGTCGGCCATCTGCTGTTCGACGCCAACCTCCCCACCCAGCACTTCATCCTGGGCGTGCGGCAGTTCTTCCGGCGCGACCTGGAGAACGGCATGGACAACGGCGCCTTTCACGTCAGCAACGAGTCCGCGGTGATCGCGATGGTTTCCGGCAGTTCCTACGGCGTGATGCAGGAGATCTACCAGGGCCGGCTGCCCATGGAGATGATCGAGGACGTCGCCGAGCTGACCCTCGGCCTGCTGGGCGTGGAAGCCTCCGTTGCCGCGGCCCAGGCCCGCCTGCCCATCGATTTCAGGGCGCCGCCGAAGCTGCCGCTGATCGCCACCGAACTGCTCCCGCCGCTGGGCGCCGCGGCGCGCTAGCGGCGGCGGGGCTGCTTCCGTCGTATTGCCCGCAGGCCCGTGGGCATCGAGAATGCAGCCTTCCGAGCCAGAGGTGAGCGGCCATGATCCTGCGCGGTATGGCACAGATGCATATCGACGACCTGCCTCCCGGGTTCCAGTCGCTGGTCCGCGGGCTGGCGGATGGGGAGCCGTTGGGGTTCGTCTGGGTGGTGTTCTACCAGGGGCGTATTTTCGGGGCCTATCCCTGTGCGGACCAGGCGTTGCGCAAGGTGACCGAGATCGAGCATTGCATCAGCGAGGACGAGGTGCCGAGCGCGCAGGGGTGAGGGCTGGTTTTCGACATTCGCCTGATCGCGGATGAATCCGCTCCTACGTCTCCAGGGAAGCACGGCTTTTCGTAGGATGGCGTTGAGCGAAGCGATACCCATCACCACGGCAGCATGGGTATCGCAAGCTCAACCCATCCTACAATTCCAGGCCACGCCGGACGCCCCGGCGGCGCATAACCGCGAACGGTTATGCGCCCTACGCGTTCAGGGTGTCAGGCCACCGGGATGAGCGGATCGGCCGCCGCCAGGGCGATGCTGCGGTCGGCTGCCGGCGGGTAGATCCACAGGGTGTTGATCTGCGTCTTCAGCTCCTTGGCCTGTTCGCCCAGCAGCTTGACCTGGCGGTCCCAGCCCTCGGTGTACACCGCACCCCAGGCGCCCAGGTCCAGGCAGGTCACGTACTTGGGCTGGCGGTAGGGGGTGGGCGGCACGCCCAGCAGGTCGGCGGCGGCGTTGTTGCCGGCGTGGCGGCCCAGGGAGATGGCGTGCTGGCAGGACATCACCGCGTGGTTGCCGAGGTCGTCGGTGGCGGCGTAGGCGACGTCGCCGGCGGCGAATACCTTGGCCTGGCCGCGCACCTTGAGGTTGCCGTCCACGTGCAGGCGGCCCAGGGCGTCGCGTTCGCCGCTCAGTTGCCCGGTCAGCGGGCTGGCGCGCAGGCCGCCGGTCCAGATGACCGTGTGGCTGTCGATGCGGCGGCCGTCGGCCAGGCTCACGCCGTTGGCGTCCACTGCGGCGACGCTGGCGTCGGGCAGCCATTCGATGCCCAGTTTTGTGGAGGCCTCGATGATCGACGGGCGGATGCCTTCGCCCAGGGCGGCGGCCACCTGCGCGCCGCGGTCGACGACTATCACGCGGATGTCCTGCTCCGCGCCCAGCGCTTCGCGCAGGCGCGCCGGCATTTCGGTGGCGGTCTCGATGCCGGTGAAGCCGCCGCCGACCACCACCACGGTGTTGCGCGCCGGGCTGGCGGGGCGGTTGCGCAGGGCCTTGAGGTGCGCTTCCAGGCGCGCCGCGGACTCGATCTGGTCGACGTCGAAGGCGTGGCTGTCCAGGCCCGGCACCGGCGGCCGGGCGAGCTGGCTGCCGGTGGCCAGCACCAGGCGGTCGTAGCCCAGCTCGCCCTGGCGGCCGGCGGCGTCGCGGTAGCCGACGCTCTGCGCCTGCTCGTCGATGCGCTCGGCGCTGCCCTGGACGAAGCGGATGCCCACGGTGTCGAACAGCGCGTCCAGCGGGGCGAACATGCGGCCCACGTCGGGTTCGTAGAAGCGCGGGCGGATGCGCAGCTCCGCCTGGGGCGCGAGGAGGCTGATCTGCACGTCGTGACGCTCGTGTCGGTCCAGCAGGCGTGCCGCGCTCAAGGCGCTCCAGAGCCCACCGAAGCCTGCGCCCACCACCAGAATCTGCTGTTTCATGATTTGCTCCCGAATATACGTAGTGATGAATGACCTTGAAGTTTCGGCTCCAAGCCCGGCGTGACTGTCGAGTCGTCCGCTGTGGAATTCATGCTATTCGGGGAAGTTGCGCCGCACACTTCTACATGGGGTTCGCGGAATAGTGCGTTGGTCTGGCGGATATATACCCAGGTATCGGAGGAACTTGCCGGGGAAGTTTCAGCGCGGCTGGCGCAGGGCGGTTTCGATGCACGCGAGCAGGCGCTCGGCGTCGAATGGCTTGGGCAGGCAGGCGAGCGGGGCGGGAACCGCCTCGGGGTAGGCGGTGATGAAGATGACGGGAATGCGCAGGCCCATGGCGATGAGCCTTGCGTGCAGCTGCAGGCCGCTCATGCCGGGCATCTGCACGTCGGACACCAGGCACTGCGCCTCGCCAGGCTCTCCGGCGGCGAGGAAGTCCAGGGCGCTGGAATAATTGCGCACGCGGTAGCCGCTGGCACGCAGCAGGCTCTGCAGCGCCGCGCGCACGGAGTCATCGTCGTCGACCACGGCAATCACGGCCGTCTGGCGACTCGGGGGTTCCTGGGTCATCTGGAATTGCTCGTGGCGGTATCTGTCGAGACTTCAAGATACGCCAGCGAACAAGGCGAAGAAGTATACCTGGGTATAGTCGGGCGAGACCTGGGTATGGGTTCTTGCAAACTTCCGTCGAGGCACTTTCCGCAACTTGGCAACTTGCCTCGATCAATGAAGGGCAAGTTCATGGATACGAAGGTAGTGCTCAGGCCTCACGGGTAAAGCGGCTGCGATAGTCGCGCGGGGCGATCGACAGGTGGCGCTGGAAGGTGACGCGCATACGCTCCTCGTTGCCGAAGCCGCATTGCCGGGCGATCTGCTCGATGCTCTGCGTCGAGTGTTCCAGCAGGCGCCGGGCGGCCTCCAGGCGGAACAGCTCGATGGCCCGGGCCGGGGTGCGGCCGGTGCGCTGTTTGTAGACCCGCGAGAAGTTGCGCGGGCTCATCCGCACGCGCTCGGCCAGTTGCTCCACCGTGAGGCTGCGCTCGCCCAGGTGCTCGGCCAGCCACAGGTGCAGTTCGTCGAACAGCGGGCTGTCGGCGGCCTGGGACTGCAGCAGGGTGCTGTACTGCGCCTGGCCGCCGGGGCGCTTGAGGTACACCACCAGTTCGCGGGCCACGGCCATGGCCACCTCGCGGCCGCAGTCGGCTTCCACCAGCGCCAGGGCCAGGTCGATGCCGGCGCTCACGCCCGCCGAGGTCCAGGTTTCGCCCTGCTGGATGAAGATCGCGTCGGCGTCCACTTCCACTGCCGGGAAGCGCTGGCGCAGGGCGTCGCACAGGGCCCAGTGGGTGGCGGCGCGGCGGCCGTCGAGCAGGCCGGCGCGGGCCAGCAGGAAGGCGCCGCTGCACACCGAGGCGACGCGTCGGATGCGCGGCGCGGCGGCGCTGATCCAGCCCGCCAGCTCGGCGTGGCTGTCCAGCGTGTGGCAGATGTCCGGGGCGCCGGGCACCACCAGGGTGTCGGCCGCCACGGCGTGCGGCGGCGGCAGGCGCGTGCTGTCCACCGCCAGGCCTTCCACGGTGCGCACCAGGCCGCCGGCCAGGCTCGCGGTGTGCAGGCGGTAGCCGGGCAGGCCGCGTTCGGCCAGCGCCTTGGAGGCGGCCCAGAACACCGTCTGGGCGCCGCTGAGGTCGAGCAGGCCCATGTCCGGGTAGGCCACGAACAGCACCTCGCGCGGGCCGTTGCGGGGCGACGCATTCTGGGGGTTATCGCTTGGGGGGACGCTCATTGCCAACGCTGCCATGCCGATTCCAACCAGCAGCGAGATACCGCCTGCGGCGGCGCTTGGCAAGCCCGGCGCTGGCGCTGGCCGATAACCTGGGATTTCTGTCCTGGCGAGCGGGCGCGGCGGCGCGCTAACTTCGTCCGGATGCCGGGCGTCCCGCCGCGTTGTCGGAGGCGCCGTGGTGGACTAGTTTTTTCAGTCGTATGCCAGGCGCGGCGTCGGTCGCAGGAGAGCAAGCCGGATGAATTCGTGGTCGCAATCGGGGGCGCAGCCGGGCAGCGCCAAGCCCAGGGAGCCGGTGGTCTACGTGGTCGACGACGACGAGTCGATGCGCCTGGCGCTGTCCGGGCTGCTGCGCTCCATCGGCCTGCGCGTGGAGACCTTCGAATCCCCCGCGGACTTCCTCGCCTTCCCCCGCGACGATGCCCCCAGCTGCCTGGTGCTCGACGTGCGCCTGCGCGGCGAGAGTGGCCTGGCCTTCCAGGAGCAGGTGGAGAAGCACGGCCTGCGCATGCCCATCGTGTTCATGACCGGCCACGGCGACATCGCCATGACCGTCAAGGCCATGAAGGCCGGCGCGGTCGACTTCCTCGCCAAGCCGTTCCGCGACCAGGACATGCTCGACGCCGTGGCCAACGCCCTGGCCAAGGACGCCGAACGGCTCGCCGCCGAGCGCTCCAGCGCCGGGCTGCGCGAGGCCTACGCCGCGCTCACCCCCCGCGAGCGGGAGGTGATGAGCTACGTGGTGGCCGGCCTGATGAACAAGCAGATCGCCGCCGAGCTGAACCTCAGCGAAGTGACGGTGAAGGTCCACCGCGGGCAGCTGATGCGCAAGCTGGCGGCGCGCTCGGTGGCGGACCTGGTGCGCAAGTCCGAGGCCCTGGGCATCGCGCCGCAGACGCGCCGGGCCCCCTGAGCGGGCGCGGCGTGGAGCGGGGATGAGCAATAGACAGCAGGTCCTCTGGGACGACGGCGAGCGCGTGTTCAGCCGTGGCCGGCACCCGCGCCAGGAGGGGCTCGGCGTGCTGCTCGCGCGCCCGGCCGGCGAGCCGCCGCAGCCCGCCAGCGTCGAGCGCCTGGCCCATGAGTTCGGTCTGAAGGACGAACTGGACGGCGCCTGGGCGGTGCGCCCGCTGGAACTGCTGCGCGAGAGCGGGCGCAGCCTGCTGGTGCTGGAAGACCCCGGCGGCGAGCCGCTGTCCGCGCAACTGGGCGCGCCCATGGAGACCGGCCGCTTCCTGCAGCTGGCCGTGGGCATCAGCGCGGCCCTGGGCCGCCTGCACCAGCGCGGCCTGGTGCACAAGGACCTGAAGCCGCCGCACATCCTGGTCGACTGCGCCGACGGCCGCGTGCGCCTCACAGGTTTCGGCCTGGCCTCCTGGCTGCCGCGCGAACGCCAGGCGCCGGAGCCGCCGGAAACCATCGCCGGCACCCTGGCCTACATGGCGCCCGAGCAGACCGGGCGGATGAACCGCTCGATCGACTCGCGCAGCGACCTCTACGCCCTGGGCATCACCCTCTACCAGATGCTCACCGGCGACCTGCCGTTCGCCGCCAGCGAGGCCATGGAGTGGGTGCACTGCCACATCGCGCGCCAGGCGGTGCCGCCCACGGCGCGGGTGGCGAGCATCCCCGCGCCGCTGTCGCAACTGGTCATGAAGCTGCTGGCCAAGACCGCCGAGGAGCGCTACCAGAGCGCCGCCGGGCTGGAGCACGACCTGCGCCGCTGCCTGGCGAGCTGGCAGCGCCACGGGCGCATCGACGACTTCCCGCTGGACGGGCACAGCGTGCCGGAGCGCCTGCTGATCCCCGAGAAGCTCTACGGCCGCGAACGCGAGGTCGGCACCCTGGTGGCCGCCTTCGAACGTATAGTCGCGGGCGATGCGCCGGGGCTGGTGCTGGTGTCCGGCTACTCCGGCATCGGCAAGTCCTCGGTGGTCAACGAGCTGCACAAGCTGCTGGTGCCGCCGCGCGGGCTGTTCGCCTCCGGCAAGTTCGACCAGTACAAGCGCAACATCCCGTACTCCACCCTGGTGCAGGCCTTCCAGGGCCTGGTGCGCATGCTCCTGGGCAAGAACGACCGCGAGCTGGCGCGCTGGCGCCAGGCCCTGCAGCAGGCGCTGGGCGCCAATGCGCGGGTGATGACCGAGCTGATCCCGGAGCTGAAGCTGATCATCGGCGAGCAGCCGCCGCTGCCGGCGCTGGAACCGCAGCAGGCGCAGCGCCGCTTCCTGCTGGTGCTCAAGCGCTTCATCGGCGTGTTCGCCCGGCCGGAACACCCGCTGGCGCTGTTCCTCGACGACCTGCAATGGCTGGACGCGGCCACCCTCGACCTGCTGGAAGACCTGCTGACCAGCGACGACCTGCGCCACCTGATGCTGCTCGGCGCCTACCGCAGCAACGAGGTGGACGAGGCCCACCCCCTGCGCACCACGCTGCGCAAGGTCGGCAAGGCGCAGGTGCGCATCGACGAGATCCGCCTGGCGCCGCTGGGCCGCGGCCACGTCGAGCAGCTGATCGCCGAGGCCCTGCACGGCGCGCCGGCGCACATCCGCCCGCTGGCGCAGCTGGTGCACGACAAGACCGCCGGCAACCCGTTCTTCGTCATCCAGTTCCTCCAGGCCCTGGCCGAGGAGGGCCTGCTGGCCTTCGAGGCGCAGGCGCGGCAGTGGCGCTGGGACCTCGGGCGCATCCAGGCGATGGGCTACACCGACAACGTCGTCGACCTGATGCTCGACAAGCTGGCGCGGCTGCCGGCACAGACCCAGGAGGTGCTGCAGCAGCTGGCCTGCCTGGGCAACCGCGCCGAGGCCACGACCCTGGGCAGCGTGCTGGCGCTATCGCGCAGCCAGCTGCAGCGGGCCCTGTGGGACGCCATCCGCCAGGAACTGGTGGAACGCGGGGAGGGCGCCTACGCCTTCGCCCACGACCGTATCCACGAGGCGGCCTACCTGCTGATTCCCCAGGCCGAGCGCGCCGCGGCGCACCTGCGGATCGGCCGCCTGCTGGCCGAGCAGACGCCGCCGCAGGCGCGCGAAGAGGCGATCTTCGAGATCGTCGGCCAGCTCAACCGCGGCGCCGCGCTGATCGCCGAGCCGGCCGAGCGCGAGCGCCTGGCCGGGTTCAACCTGCTCGCCGGGCAGCGGGCCAAGGCCTCGACCGCCTATGCCTCGGCGCTGGCCTATTTCGCCCGCGGCGTGGAGCTGCTGGACGAGGCGAGCTGGCAGGGCCGCCACGAACTGCTGTTCGCCCTGGAGTCCGGCCGCGCCGAATGCGAGTTCGCCACCGGCCAGGTGGCCCAGGCCGAGCAGCGCCTGCGGATGCTCTCCGGGCGCGCCGCGACGACCGTGCAGCGCGCCTGGGTGGCCTGCCTGCAGGTGGACGTCTACCTGATCCTCGACCGCCGCGACGATGCCGTGGCGGTCTGCCTGGACTTCCTCCGCCACGTGGGCATCGACTGGCCGGCCCACCCGGACGACGCCACGGTGCAGGCCGAGTACGAGCGCATCCGCGCGCAACTCGGCGCGCGGCCCATCGACACGCTCATCGACCTGCCGCCGATGCGCGAGCCGCTCGCCCTGGCCACCATCGAGGCGCTGACCACGCTGTTCTCGCCGGCCCTGCACACCGACGGCAACCTGGCCTGCCTGACCATCTGCAAGGCCATCAACCTGAGCCTGGAACACGGCAACGGCGACGCCTCCTGCGTGGCCTACGCCAACATCCCGCGGGTCGCCGGACGGCGCTTCGGCGACTACCAGGCCGGCTTCCAGTTCGGCCGGCTCGGCTGCGAACTCGTCGAACGCCGCCGCCTGGAACGCTACGAGGCGCGCACCTACCTGTCGTTCTCGCTGTTCGCGCAGCGCTGGGTGCAGCCGGTGCGCGCCTGCGAGGAGCAGCTGCGCCGCGTGTTCGACAGCGCCAACCGCACCGGCGACCTGCCGTTCGGCGCCTTCGCCTGCAACAGCCTGGTGTCCAACCTGCTGTTCAGCGGCGAGCCGCTGCCCGAGCTGCAGGCCGAGGCGGAGCGCGGCCTGGCCTACGCCGGCAAGGTCGGCTTCGGCCTGGTGATCGACTTCCTCGACAACCAGCTTGCGCTGATCCGCACCCTGCGCGGCCTGGCCCCGCGCTTCGGTCACCTCGACCAGGGCGCTTTCCGCGAGGCGGAGACCGAGGCGCGCCTGGCCGATGCGTCGCGGGTGTACAGCTGCTGGTACTGGATCCGCAAGTTGCAGGCGCGCTACTTCGCCGGTGATTACGCGGCGGCGCTGGAGGCTTCCGCCCAGGCGCAGCCGTTGCTGTGGACCTCCCATGCGTTCATCGAGGAGGGCGAGTACTGCTTCTTCGATGCGCTCGCCCATGCCGCGCTGTGCGATGCCGACAGCCATCTGGACGTGATAGCCGCGCACCGGGACGAACTGCGGGTATGGGCCGATCTCTGCCCGGCTAACTTCAGCTGCCACGTCCTGCTGCTGGAAGCCGAACTCGCCCGCCTGCAGGGCCGCGTGGCCGACGCCGAGCTGCATTACGAGCAGGCCATCCGCGCCGCCCAGGACGACGGCTTCCTCCAGGTGGAGGCGCTGGCCAACGAACTGGCGGCCGCCTGCTACGCCGCGCGCGGGCTCGACAGGGTGGCCCGCGTCTACCTGCAGGGCGCGCATGCCTGCTACCTGCACTGGGGCGCCGAGGGCAAGCTGCGGCAGCTGGAGGCGCGCCATCCCTTCCTCGGCGAGCAGGCGCCAGCGCCGGGCCCCACCGCCACCATGGCTGCACCGGTGGAGCAGCTGGACCTGGCCACCGTGCTCAAGGTGCTGCAGACCACTTCCGGCGAAATCGTGCTGGAGCGGCTGGTGGACAGCGTCATGCGCACCGCCCTCGAACAGGCCGGCGCCGAGCGCGGCGTGCTGGTGCTCCAGGGCGCCGACGGGCCGCGCATCGTGGCGCAGGTGACGGTCGACGACGACGCGCCGCGCCTGCAACTGCGCGACGAGCCGCTGAGCGAGACGCTGCTGCCGGAGGCGCTGCTCTACCAGGTGCTGCGCACCGGCGAGAGCCTGGCGCTGGACGACGCCATGGCCGAGGCGGCGTTCGCCAGCTCGCCCTACGTGCGCAACCGCCAGGCGCGCTCCATCCTCTGCCTGCCGCTGATGAACCAGGGCCAGCTCAGCGGCGCCCTGTACCTGGAGAACAACCTGACCGCCCGCGCCTTCAGCCCGGCGCGCACCGCCGTGCTCAAGCTGGTGGCCTCGCAGGCCGCCGCCTCGCTGGAGAACGCCCGGCTGTACCGCGACCTCGCCGAGCGCGAGCGGCGCTACCGCGAGGTGCAGAGCGAACTGGCCCACGCCAACCGCGTGGCGACCATGGGCCAGCTCACCGCGTCCATCGCCCACGAGGTCAACCAGCCGATCGCCGCGACCATCACCAATGCCTACGCGGCGCAGCGCTGGCTGGGCGCGCAGCCGCCGGACCTGGGCGAGGTGGGGCAGGGGCTCGAACGCATCGTCAAGGACGCCAACCGCGCCGCGGACGTGCTCAAGCGCATCCGCGGGCTGCTGCGCAAGGCGCCGTCGCAGAAGAGCGCGCTGGACATCAACGAGGCGATCCTGGAAATGGTCGAGTTCACCCGCGGCCAGGCCGCCAAGGGCGGCGCCACGGTGCGCACGCGACTGGCCGACGGCCTGCCGCCGGTGGAGGGCGACCGGGTGGAGCTGCAGCAGGTGCTGCTCAACCTGATCATCAACGCCATCGAGGCCATGGGCGAGGTCGACGACGGCGTGCGCCGGCTGGACATCGAGACGGCGCCGGACGGCGCAGGCGGCGTGCGGGTGAGCGTCAGCGACACCGGGCCGGGCTTCGCCGCGCAGGACGCCGGGCAGGTCTTCGCGCCTTTCTATACCACCAAGCCCAGCGGCCTGGGCATGGGCCTGTCGATCTGCCGCTCGATCATCGAGGCCCATGGCGGGCAGCTGCAGGCCTTGGCCAACCCGCCGCGTGGCGCGCTGCTCCGCTTCGACCTGCGGGGCTGCCCGGGCCAGGCCCTAGAGCTGCGATAGGCCGCCGTCCACGCACAGGTCGACGCCGGTGACGAAGCTGCTGTCGTCCGAGGCGAGGAACAGTGCGGCGTTCGCCAGCTCCTCGGGGCGGCCGAGCCGGCCCAGGGGAATCAGGCCCGTCACCTGCCTTTCGAACGCGGCGAACTGCTCGTCGCCGATGCCCATCTTGCCGATGATCGGCGTCAGCACCGGGCCCGGGCTCAGGCAGTTGACGCGGATGTTGCGCTGCCTGAGCTCCGCCGCCCAGCTGCGCGCGAAGGAGCGGACGGCGGCCTTGGTGGCGGCGTACACCACATGGGCGTCCAGGGCCTTGAGGTGGGCGATGGACGACACCAGCACGATGGAGCCGCCGTCGCGCAGCAGCGGCAGGGCCTTCTGGATGCTATAGAAGACGCCTTTGACGTTGATGTCGAACTGCTCGTCGAATTGCGCCTCGTCCACCTGTTCGCCCGCGGCGGGGCGGATGATGCCGGCATTGGCGACCAGCACGTCGAGCCGCCCGTACAGCTGGCCGATGCGCTGGTACAGCGCGTCGATATCGGCCAGCCGGCTGGCGTCGGCGCAGATGCCCAGAGCGTTGTCGCCGATCTGCCCGACGGCCTCGTCCAGCACCTGGCGGCGCCGCCCGGTGATCACCACCGTCGCGCCCTCCCGGGCGAACCGCTGCGCGGTGGCCAGGCCGATGCCGCTGTTGCCGCCCGTCACGAGCGCGATCTTGTCGTTCAGCTTTCCCATGGTTCCTCCAACGTCGTTGCCGAATGAGTTTGCGTGGGGGGTTGCCATGCAGGGCCGGCCGGCAGCGGCAGGTAGCGCCCGATCTTCTCCGCCAGCTTCGCGCGGCGGTCGGTGAGCTGGGCCTGGAGCGCGTCCAGCGCCTGGAGCTTCTCCAGGTGCTGCTGCAGGCAGGCGAGGAAGCCTTCGCTGTCTTCCTCCTCCTCCAGGTGCTGCAACAGGCCGTGGATCTGCCGGGTGCTGAAGCCGCACTCGATCAGTTCGCGTATCCAGCGCACGCGCTGCACCATGGCCGGGGCGTAGTCGCGATAACCGTTTTCCAGCCGCGACGACGCGATCAGCGCCCGGGCTTCGTAATGACGAAGCGCGCGGGTGCTCGCGCCGGTACGCAGTGCCAGTTCGCCAATCCGCATGTTCACCTCCACCGGCGGAACTCTAGGGGCTTGACGCTAGTGTCAAGGTCAAGCGCCCGGGCTTGCCCTGTACGTGACCTCGGGTGGCGATTATAGGAACGCGGCCCGGCGGCCAGAAATGCACATGGGTATAGGCCCGGCATACCTGGGTATGACGGCCGGCGGGGCGCGCAGGCCGGCTCGTCTATGCTGGAGTTTTCGATTGCCAGCGAGGGTGCGTCATGGGCCTGAACGAAGCGAGCCAGCGGCTGCGGCGCGAATTATTGAACATGGCCTTCCGCCATGAGGGACTGGCGACCGACCTGGGGCGGGCCGCCGAGCAGCTGCCGGCGTCCCAGGCGGTGCACCTGGTGCGCATGGCGGCGTTCCTGCAGGGCGATGCCGAACGGCTGATCGCCATGGCCGAGCAGGTGCGCACGGGCGTCATCAGCGCCAGCGGCCCCTGACCCCTCCAAAGCACTATTCCCTTCCTCCGGCGTGCGGGTAAGGTGGCAGCAGAACACCGCTGGATTGCCCATGAACCGCAACGCCGCGCCCCCGCAGGCCCGCCAGGTCGTCCTGGCCAACGGCCTGGGGCTGACCCTGGTGCACGATCCGCAGGCCACCCGCGCCGCCGCCCTGGCGCGGGTGGCGGCCGGCAGCCATGACGAGCCGCGGGCGCACCCCGGGCTCGCGCATTTCCTCGAACACCTGCTGTTCCTCGGCGGCGCGGGCTTCGCCGCCGGCGAGCGGCTGATGCCCTGGGTGCAGGCGCGGGGCGGGCGGCTGAACGCCAGCACCCGGGCGCGCACTACCGACTACTTCTTCGAAGTGCCCGCCGCGGAACTGGACGGCGGCCTGGCGCGCCTGCTCGACATGCTGGCCCGGCCGCGGTTGGAAGTTAGCGCGCAACTCGGCGAGCGCGAGGTGCTGGAGGCGGAATACATCGCCCGCGCCAGCGATGCCGGCACGCTGATCGACGCGGCCCTGGCCGCCGGGGTGGCCGAGGGGCATCCGCTGCGCCGCTTCGTGGCCGGCCGGCGCGCCAGCCTGGCGGTGGAGGCGGCGGATTTCCAGAGCGCGCTGCGGGACTTCCATGGCGGCTTCTACCGGCCCGGCAATGTGCAGCTGTGGTTGCAGGGGCCGCAGTCCCTCGACGAGTTGCAGGCCCTGGCCGCCCGGCACTGCGGGGATTGGTTGGCTGGCCCAGTGCCGGCCCGCGACCTGCCGCCGGCCCTGGCGCCGCTGGCCGGCGACAGGCTGCACTTGCGCCTGCCCGGTGCGCCGCGCCTGGTGCTGGGCTTCGCCGTGGCCGAGCTGGATGCCGTCGCCGAACAGACCTTCGACGCCCTGGCCGGCCTGCTGGGCGACGAGGCGGAGGGTGGACTGCTGGCCTGGCTGGGCGAGCGCGGGCTGTGCGATGCGGCGAGCTTGCGGGTGGTCTACCGCGCGCCGGGGCAGGCGCTGCTGGCGGCGACCTTCGAACTGGCCCAGGCGCGGGATGCCGCGCGGGTCGAGGCGGCTTTTCTCGATTGGCTGCGGGCGTTGCGTGAGAGTGGCGGCGCTGCGTTGGTGGCGGACGAAGCACGGCAACTGCCTCCCCTGGAACAGTTGCAGCGGCGTGCCCGGGGCCTGCCGGCGCCGGTCTCGCCGCACTGGCTGGCGGCGCTGGACGCATCATGCCTGGTCCGCCTGCTGGTGGCGGCGGATGCGCCGGGCCAGCCCGCCTGCGTAGCCGGCTTCGACCTGCACCTGGGGCGCAGCCCGGTCGAGCCCGTGGCCTTTGCCCCACAGCCCTGGCGTTTTGCGGCGCCGCCTGCGGTCAGCACGGCGGCAACGGGTGTAATTCATCTACGTTGGCGCTTCCCGAGCGCGCCGTCCCATAGCCACTTCCTCGCCTTGCGCCACGGCCTGCGCCCGCTGGCCGGTCTGGCACGGCGCAATGGCGTGAGCCTGCGCCTGGACGAGGAGGGCGCCGACTGGGCCCTGGGCCTGCAAGGCCCGGCCGACCGCCTGGAAAGCTGCCTGGACGGCGCCCTGGCGCTGCTGGCCGAGCCCCCCGCGGCAGTGCTGGCCCAGGGGGAGCGCCTGCTGTTGCGCGAGCGGCAGCAGAAGGCCGCCGAACTGCCGATCCGCCGCCTGCTCGACGCCTTGCCGGTCCAGTTGGCGGGGGAGGGTGCGGCTTTGCCGGACTGGCCCTCGGTGCGCTGGGACATGCTGATGCGTAACGCCGAGCCGCCGCTGGCGAGCCGGGTGCCCGGCCTGCTGACGACGGAGCCGCTGTTGCCGCCGGCACTGGCTCTGGGTCGCCATCGCTGCGACATGGCGGGTGAAGGCGAGTCGGCGCTGCTGCTGTTCTACCCGCTGCCAGGGCGGGATGCGCCGCAGGAAGCCGCCTGGCGCCTGCTGGCGCGCGAGCTGGAAGGCGGCTTCTACCAGCGCCTGCGCGTCGAGCTGAACCTGGGCTATGCGCTGTTCTGTGGCTTCCGCCAGGTCGCCGGTTGGCGCGGGCTGCTGTTCGCCGTGCAGTCGCCGCACGCGCAGCCGGACGCGCTGTTCGGCCACCTGCGCACCTTCCTGGAAGACGCCGCCATCTCCCTGGGCGAACTGTCCGAGGCCCGCCTGCACGACCTCGCCCATAGCCTGGCGAACGAGCCGGCCAACGAGAACGCGGCCTGGTGCGACCAACTCGCCGGTGTGGATGCCGGCCACGCGCAACGCGTGGCCGAGGCCGCCCGCCACACCACCCGTGCCGACCTCCTGGCCGCTCACGCCGCATTGCTGGACGAACAGGGCGGCTGCTGGCTGCTGACCAACCGCGCCTGATCTCTTTCTACACCTCCTTCCGCTGCTGCCCGGGCCTACCGCCCCGGGCACGTACGCCTGCGACTTTGGTCCTGCGCCACAAGGCCCGCTGCCAAGGTGCCGCTACCCCCGCGACCAAGGCGCCGGGCCTTGTGGTGGCCTGGTGCCATGGCCTTGCGCAGCGCTCCGGCAAGCCCCACGCAAGCAGCGCCGGAGCGCGCCCAAAGCAGCGTATGGCGCCGCGCGGGGCGTTTCGATAATCGCCTCCGCCACGACCCCGAACGGTCATCCATCCCCTGCGGAGCGCGTCATGCACAAGAACAACACCGCCATTCGCCGTTTCCTGCCCCTGGCCCTGGCCTCGCTGGGCAGCCTGGGCTGCCTGCCGGCCGTCGCCGACATCAAGCTGTACGACAAGGACGACACCACCTTCTCCACCGACGGCTACTTCAACGCCTTCTACGTCAACAGCGACGTGGACCGCGAGGGCGACACCTACGACCGCCGCCAGTCGCGGGTGAAGATGGGCTTTTTGCCCAACTACATCGGCTTCAACTTCGGCAAGAAGATCGACGGCCTGACCCTCACCGGGCGTTCCTCGTTCTGGGTGACCATCAACGACAGCGAGCAGGACGGCACCGATACCGCCATCGACGTGCGGCAGTTCTACGGCAACGTGGCCGGCGACTGGGGCGAGGTGCTGATCGGCAAGGACTTCGGCCTGTTCTCGCGCTCGAACATCTTCCTCGACGAACTGCTGGCCGGCTTCGGCAACGCCAGCGACACCCTCGGCCTGGTGGACGGCAAGGGCGTGTCCTTCGGCAACATCGGCACCGGCTACCCGTACCCGTTCCCCACCTCGCAGATCACCTACCGCAACAACAACCTGGTGGACGGCCTGCGCGTGGCGGTGGGCATCATGGACCCGATCGACACCAACCAGATCGACAAGGACGCCAGCGACGGCCTGGACGACAAGGCCTACCAGGACAACCCGCGCTACGAGAGCGAGATCAGCTATCAGTTCGACCTGGGCGGCGCGCAGATCTACAGCTGGGTCAATGGCGCCTACCAGACCTCGAAGAACACCAACGACCAGGTCGACGACGTCACCTCCAAGGGCCTGGGCTACGGCATCCAGGCCAAGTTCGGCGGCGTGTCGCTGACCGGCTCGGGCTTCACCGCCAAGGGCATCAACCCCTTCTTCACCAACAACGCCGGCGAAGCCGCGCTGCGCGAGGTGGACAGCCGCGGCATGCTGCTGCAGGGCTCCTACACCTGGGGCAAGAACCGCCTGGCGCTGTCCTACGGCAAGACCGAGGACGACGGCAACGGCCTGGGCAGCGCGGCGGACTACTCCACCCGCGGCATCGCCTACTTCCGCACCATCAACGACAACCTCAAGCTGGTGGCCGAGTACAACCAGTACGAGATCGACGGCCGCAAGGGCTCGCTGGTGAGCGAGGACACCGACACCTTTGCGGTTGGTGCGGTATTGAACTGGTAATTCTCAAGGCTCCTTTGGCAGTAATTGGGCGGGGCGGCGGTGGCGTCGGTCCGCTGTTTTTTTGTGGGGGATGGTGTTCTGTCGGGAGGGTCTTTGAAGAGCGCCCTCTCCCCAGCCCTCTCCCTGAAGGGAGAGGGGGCTAGTCCGTGCCGAGAGGAGGAGTGGTTTCAGCCGGTAACTTTCGGTTTTGCCGGCTAACGCCGAAACATCAGCACACACCGAACGGTCCCCTCTCCCTTCAGGGAGAGGGTTGCGGACACCAACCCCGCTCCGCAACTGAACCTGACTCCGCTGTTCATTGTAGGAGCGGGCCCTGCCCGCGAATTGCGCGCAGGGTGCGCTCCTACGAATGACACGGAGTTACACCTTTCGGAGGTCCCCGCCAGCACCCAAGTAGCATGGGGCCGCGCCGGGCGCCTTCGTAGAATTCCCCCGTGGTCAACCGGCGTTGAGGCAGGCGTATGCAGGAAGGGCAGGGGGAAGGCGTGGTCAGGGGCATGTCCAGCGCCCGCGACGCGGAGGCGGTGGCCCAGGACCTGGCGCGGCAGTTGATCCATCCGCACCTGGGCTTCGTGCTGTTCTTCTGCTCCGCCGAGTACGACCTGCCGGCCCTGGCCGCCGCGCTGGAGCAGTATTTCGGCGGCATCGAGCTGGTCGGCTGCACCACCGCCGGCGAGATCACCCCCCAGGGCTATGGCCGCGGCTGCGTCAGCGCGGTGGGCTTCGACGTGCGCAGCTTCGCCGTGGCCAGCGCGCTGATCGACGAGATGGAGCGCTTCAGCCTGATCGACGCGCAGCAGCTGGTGGAGGCCCTGGTGGCCGACTGCCGCAGCAGCGAGCTGGCGCCGATCAAGGACCACAGCTTCGCCCTGACCCTGCTCGACGGCCTGTCCAGCCGCGAGGAAGTGGTGCTGGCGGCGCTCAGCGCGGCGCTTGGCGCCATTCCGCACTTCGGCGGCTCGGCCGGCGACGACAACCACCTCACCCATACCCACGTCTACTACCAGGGCCAGTTCCACACCGGCGCGGCGGTGGTGCTGCTGTTCAACACCTGGCTCGACTTCGAGGTGTTCACCACCCACCACGTGGTGCCGCGCGGCGAGAAGCTGGTGGTGACCCGCGCCGACAGCGCCAGCCGCCGGGTGCTGGAGCTCAACGCCGAGCCCGCCGCCCTGGAGTACGCCCGGCTGGTCGGCGTGGAGCCCCACGAACTGAGCTTCGAGCTGTTCTCCCGCCACCCGCTGGCAGTGCGCATCAAGGACCAGTACTACGTGCGTTCCATCCAGCAGGTGCACGACGACTTCAGCCTGACCTTCTACTGCGCGGTGGAGAACGGCATCGTCCTCACCGCCATGAGCACCGGGCCGCTGCTGCCCAACCTGCAGGCGCAGTTCGCGCGCCTGCACGAACGCCTCGGCCCGCCGCTGCTGACCATCGGCTGCGACTGCTTCCTGCGCCGCCTGGAGCTGGAAGTGGCGGGCGACAGCGCAGCCACCGCCGCTTTTCTCCGCCACCAGCAGGTGATCGGCTTCAACACCTACGGAGAGCAATTCAATGGCATGCACATCAACCAGACCTTCACCGGCGTCGCCATTGGCCGTCCCCGTGGCGGCGCCGGCTGAGCTGCTGGCGCGCATCGACGAACTGGAGCGCGACAAGCTCAAGCTGCAGCGCATCAACACCGCGCTGATCGAGCGCATCGAATCCAGCGCCTCGCGCGGCGACGGCGCCTACGGGGCCTTCCAGCACTCGGTGGTGCTGGCCGAGCAGGTGCGCGAGCGCACCGACGCCCTGAGCCAGGCCATGGCCGAGCTGAAGTCCAGCAACCAGCTGCTCAGCGATGCCCGCCTGCGCGCCGAGACCGCCCACCAGCACCTGCTGGACGCCATCGAAAGCATTTCCGACGCCTTCGTGCTGTTCGACCCGCAGCAGCGCATCGTGCTCTTCAACGAACGCTTCCGCGCGCTCTGGGCGCCCACCCGCGCACGCCTGGGCGCCGGCACCCGGCTGGCCGAGGTGCGCCGCCTGGCGCAGAGCAGCGGGCTGATAGTCGAGGAACAGCGCAGCAACGACGACGAACACACCCTCTACCGCCTGCGCGACGACCGCTGGGTGCGCATGAGCGAGCGGCCGACCCGCGACGGTGGGCTGGTGGTGCTCTACACCGACATCACCGAGATCAAGCTCAGCGAGACCGCGCGCCGCGAGCAGGCGGTGGCGCAGAAGTCGCACCTGCTGCAGCGCGCCGTGGACAACCTGTCCCAGGGCGTGGCCATGGTCGGCGCCGAGGGCGCGCTGGAGCTGTGGAACCGGCGCTTCCTGGAACTCTGCGGGCTGGCGCCGATCGGCGCGCACCGGCCCTTCGCCGACGTCATGGGCGAAAGCGGCCTGCCGCTGCTCACCCCGCGCAGCCGCGGCGACGACGGCGCGCCCCTGGCGGCCCTGGAGCAGCGCCTGTTCGACGGCCGCATGCTGGAGATCCGCACCCACGCGCTGCCCACCGGCGGCTTCGTCAACACCTTCACCGACATCACCGAGCGCTACCGCCACGCCGAGGCGCTGCGCGAGAGCGAACGCTGGATTCGCCTGATCACCGACCAGGTGCCGGCGCTGATCGCCTACCTCAACGCCGACCTGGTCTACGAATTCACCAACAAGGTCTACGAGCAGTGGTACCGCTGGCCCAGCGGCGCGATGCTCGGGCGCAACCTGCGCGAGGTGCACGGCGCCGAGCACTGCCGGCGCCTGGAGCCGTACTTCGAGCGGGCGCTGTCGGGTGAGAGCGTGACCTTCGAGATCGCCGAGACCAACCTGGCCGGGCAGGAGCGCTACATGCAGCGCTCCTACGTGCCCAACCGCCAGGCCGACGGCCAGGTCGCCGGGCTGTTCGTGCTGATCCGCGACATCACCGAGCGCCGGCGCACCGCCGAAGCCTTGCACCAGGCCTACCAGAACCTGGAGCAGCGGGTGCGCGAGCGCACCGCCGAGCTGACCAGCCTGAACGACCAGCTCAAGCGCGAGATCGACGAGCGCAGCCAGGTGCAGGCGCGCCTGCGCGAGGCTAAGCGCGAGGCCGAGCAGGCCAACCTGTCGAAGACCAAGTTCCTCGCCGCGGTCAGCCACGACCTGCTGCAGCCGCTGAACGCCGCGCGGCTGTTCACCAGCGCCCTGCAGGAGCGCGGCGAGGGCGACGGCCTGGTGCGCAACATCAGCCACTCGCTGGAGGACGTGGAGAACCTGCTGGGCACCCTGGTGGACATCTCCAAGCTCGACGCCGGGGTGATCAAGCCGGACATCGCGCCCTTCGAGGTGGGCGAGCTGCTCGGCAACCTCGCCGCCGAATACCGCCAGATCGCCGCCAGCGAAGGCCTGCGCCTGGACTACGTGGCCTGCGATGCCCAGGTGCGCAGCGATCTGCAGCTGCTCGCGCGGATCCTGCGCAACCTGCTGTCCAACGCCATCCGCTACACGCCCGCCGGCCGCGTGCTGCTGGGCTGCCGGCGGCGCCGGCAGAGCCTGTGGATCGAGGTCTGGGACACCGGCATGGGCATCCCTGCGGACAAGCTCGGCGAGATTTTCCAGGAGTTCAAGCGCGGCGACACCCAGCGCTCCCACCAGGACCGCGGCCTGGGCCTGGGGCTGGCGATAGTCGAGAAGATCGCGCGCATGCTCGGCCACCGCATCCAGGTCGGCTCGGTGCCCGGCAAGGGCTCGCGCTTCGCCATCGAGGTTCCGCTGGCGCGCGGTGCGGTGCGCGCGCGCCCGGAACCGGCGCAGCAGGCCGAACACCTGGTGGAACGCCTGCGCGGCTCGCGGGTGTGGGTGCTGGACAACGACGCGGCCATCTGCGCCGGCATGCGCACCCTGCTGGAAGCCTGGGGCTGCCGGGTGGTCACCGCGCTATCGGAAGAAGACCTGGCGCGCCAGGTGGACAACTTCCACGCCGAAGCCGACCTGCTGATAGCCGACTACCACCTGGACGACGGCTGCAACGGCGTGGACGCCGTGGCCTCGATAAACGCCCGCCGCGGCGCGCCGCTGCCGGCGCTGATGATCACGGCCAACTACAGCAACGAGCTCAAGCAGCAGGTGCGGGAGCTGGGGCATACGCTGATGCACAAGCCGGTTAGGCCGATGAAGCTGAAGACGGCGTTGTGTCATTTGATGGATAGGGCTGGTTGAAGCTGGCGCCGTACCTGTAGGAGCGGGCCCTGCCCGCGATTTTCGCGCGCAGGGCGCGCTCCTACATGGGGGATGGGGGCGGAGTAGGGAGGGGGTCGTGGCGGTGAAGGTTCGACTTCGGCGCAGGGTTTGGGTCCGCAACCCTCTCCCCAGCCCTCGGCTGCGCGCCCCGCCCTGAAGGGAGAGGGGGCTATCCGTGCCGCCGGTGGTTTTCGTGCCATCCGGCAACACCGGCGTGGCCGGCGAGCGCTGAAATCACACTTCACGCCGAACGGTCCCCTCTCCCTTCAGGGAGAGGGTTAGGGAGAGGGGCTTGTCCGTGCGGAGAAGGGATCTGGTGCCAGCCGGATACTCGGTACAAACCGGCTAACGCCGAAACGTCAGCGCACGCCGAACGGTCCCCTCTCCCTCTGGGAGAGGGTTAGGGTGAGGGAGCGGAGGTTGGCCCAGCAGAGGAGTCACCGGCAAACAGGTTCACGAGCAAGAACTAGGCGTCCCCCTCGCTCCTACGAAAAGCCAACCAGTGCTCAAGCCCGCTGGGCAGCCGGCACACGCACCTTGGCCCGCAGTATCAACCCAATCCCCCCCAACACCGCGCAGGACACCAGCAACAACCGCAAACCGATGTGCTCCCCCAACACCAACGCCCCGGACAACGCCGCCAGCACCGGCACACTCAACTGCACCGACGCCGCCTGGATCGCCGACAACCCCGGCAGCGCCGCGTACCAGATGGCGTAGCCAATCCCCGAAGCCAGCGCCCCGGACAGCACCGCGTAGACCACTCCCGGCACATCCCCCCGCAACTGGCCATGGAACACCAGGGCCAGCACAGCAGCGAAGGCGATGCCGCGAACGAAGTTACCCGTCGTCACCGCCAGCGGATCGCCCGCGTTGCGCCCCAGCAGCGAATACAGCCCCCAGGCCACGCCGGACAGCAGCATCAGCAGGGCGCCCGTCAGGGGCGGGGCGCCGGCGCCGGGCAGCAGTTGCACCAGCAGCCCGCCCAGGGCCAGGGCGAAGCCCAGCAGGGCCTGGCCGGCCAGGCGTTCGCCGCGCAGCAGGCCGACCACCAGCATGGTCACCTGCACCGCGCCGAACAGCAGCAGCGCGCCGGCGCCGGCGTCCAGCTGCACGTAGGCGTAGGAGAAGGCCGCGGCATAGACGAACAGCGCCGCCGCCGCGCGCCAGTTGCCCCTGGCCTGGCTGGCCCGGCCGCGCAGACGCAGCAGCAGGCCGAGCATCAGCGCGCCGGAGAGGATGCGGATGCCGGTGAAGCTCACCGCGTCCAGCTGGGTGGCCTTCAGGGCCAGGCGGCAGAGCAGGGAATTGCCGGCGAAGGCCAGCATGGCGACGGCGGTCAGGAACAGGGTGCGTGAAGCGGGCATGGGCTCTCCCTAGCGGCGCAGGTAGGCGGCGAAGTCGATGTCGCCGGCGCTGAGAATGGCCTGCACCCGGTTGTGCACCTTGAGCTTGCGCAGGATCGCCGAGACGTGGGCCTTCACCGTGGTTTCGGCGATCTCCAGATTGTAGGCGATCTGCTTGTTCGACTCGCCCTTGGTCATGCGTTCGAGCACCAGCAGCTGCTTGCGCGTCAGCGCCTGCAGCAGCTCCGGCGGGATGCCGTGCTCCTCGTGGCCGTTGCGCCGCGGCGAGGCCTTCTGCGTGCGGATGATGTCCGAGGGCAGGTAGACGTTGCCGTTGAGGATCTGCTCGATGGCCTCGGTCATCTGCGCCCGCGGCGAGGACTTGGTGATGAAGCCCACCGCGCCGTAGGTGATGGCCTGCAGCACCACCTGCTTGTCCTGCTCGGCCGAGACGATCACCACCGGGATGGTCGGCGCCTCGTTGCGCAGGTTCATCAGGCCGCTCAGGCCGTGCATGCCGGGCATGTTCAGGTCGAGCAGGATCAGGTCCAGGTCGTCGTGCTCCTGGGTCAGGCCCAGGGCGCTGTCGAGGTCGGCGGTCTCCATCACTTCGCTGCCGGGGAAGCCGTCGGCGATGACGTTGTGGATGGCCTCGCGGAACAGCGGGTGATCGTCGGCGATCAGGATCTTGTACATGGCCTACACCTCGTTGTTGTCGTTATGGGCGGCGGCTAGCCGTTGCCGGGTGTGCTCAGGGGAAAGGGTGCGGCTGGGCGTCCTGCAGGGGCAGGCCGGCCTGTTCCCAGGCGTCTATTCCGTCACGGTACCAGTAGAGCCTGGAATAGCCCAGCGCGTGGGCGCGGCGGACCGCGTTCCAGCTCGCCCAGCAGTCCGAGCGGCAGTAGAACACCAGCGGGCGCGTCGGGTCGCCCTCGCTCAGCTGCCGCAGGTTCTCGCGGAAGTAGGCCTGCCAGGGCGCGCTCAGCACGCCGTCGCCGGTGTTGGCCAGCCACAGGCTGCCGGGCAGGTTGCGGTGCGCTTCGTTGGCCACGAACCGGCCGTTGAGCCAGGTGCGGCGGTACACGTCCACCAGGCGCGTGCGCGGCTCGCGGGCCAGCAGTGCTTGCAGGGCGGCGGTGTCCAGGGTGGTGGCGTGGTCGGCGCTGGCCGGGGTCGGGCTGCGGTACTGGCTGGTGCGGTAGCCGTCGCTGGAGAACAGCGCTTCGTCCGCATGGGCCAGCGGCAGGCCCAGCAGCGCGCAGAGCAGGGCAGGGGCTAGGCGGGGCATGGTGGCATCTCGATATTTATTCTTCTGCCCGCCATTACATGCCAGGGGCGCTGCTTTGGAAATTCGACGTCAGGAGGGTTGATCCAGTACCAAAGTAGGAGTTTTCAGCCCTTGCGCAACGCCGCGTGCTGCGGGTTGAAGGTGAGCAGCGCAAGGCCGGCGAACAGCAGCGTCAGCCCCAGGCACACCGCCAGCGCAAGCGGGTCGAAGCGCTGGTACAGGGCGAAGCGCACCAGCTCCACGGCGTGGCTGAAGGGGTTGAGCGCGCACAGCCAGTACAGGCCCACGCTGGCCTCGCGCATCTTCCACAGCGGGTACAGCGCCGAGGACAGGAAGAACAGCGGGAAGATCACGAAGTTCATCACCCCGGCGAAGTTCTCCAGCTGGCGGATGGCGTTGGACAGCAGCAGCCCCAGGGCGCTCAGCAGCAGTGCAGCCAGCAGCAGCGCCGGCAGCGCGGCGAGCAGCCCCCAGGCCGGCGGCTGCACGCCGTACAGCCAGGCGATGGCGAGGAAGGCGTACACCTGCAGCAGCGACACCAGCGCCGTGGCCAGCAACTTGCCGGCCAGCAGGAAGGCGCGCGGCAGCGGGCTGGTGAGCAGCACGCGCATGCTGCCCATCTCGCGGTCGTAGACCATCGACAGCGAGCCCTGCATGCCGTTGAACAGCAGGATCATGCAGCACAGCCCGGGGACGATGTAGGTCTCGTAGGTCACGTAGGTGTCGTAGGGCTCGATGATCGAGATGCCCAGCGCGGCGCGAAAGCCGGCGGCGAACACCAGCAGCCACAGCAACGGGCGTACCAGGGCGCTGAGGAAGCGCGAGCGCTGCAGCACGAAGCGCAGCCACTCGCGCACCACGATGCCGCGCAGGCACTGCCAGTAGGCGGCGGGGCCGAAGCCGAGGGTGTCGTAGGTGTTCATGCGCAGGCTTCCAGGCGGGTGAGGCGGGCGAAGGCGCGGGGCAGGTCGCCACCGTCGGCGGCGCTGACCTGGGCCGCTTCGCCCTGGGCCACCAGGCGGCCGCGGTCGAGCACCAGCAACCGGTCGTTGCCGCGCACCTCGTCCAGCAAATGGGTGGTCCACAGCACCGCCAGGCCCTCGTCACGGCACAGCTGGCGCACGTGTTCGTTCAGCCCCTGGCGCGCCGCCGGGTCCAGCCCCACGCTGGCCTCGTCGAGCAGCAGCAGGCGCGGGCGGTGCAGCAATGCGCGGGCGATTTCCACGCGGCGGCGGTGGCCGCCGTTCAAGGTGCGCACCTTGTCGTGGCGGCGTTCCTGCAACTGCTGGCGGGCCAGTTCCTGCTCGATGCGGTCGGCCGCCAGGGCCCGCGGCAGGCCGTGCAGGGCGGCGTGGTAGCGCAGGTTCTGCTCCACGCTCAGGTCCAGGTCCAGGGTGCTCTGCTGGAACACCACGCCCAGCTGGCGCAGGGCCAGGCGCGGCTGGCGGGCCAGGCTGCAGCCGCACACCTCGATCTCGCCAACCTGCAGGTCGTACAGGCGCGTGAGCAGGGCGATCAAGGTCGACTTGCCGGCGCCGTTGGGCCCCAGCAGGGCGGTGAAGCGCCCGGCCGGCAGGGTGAAGTCGATGCCGTCCAGCGCCTTGCGCGCGCCGTAGGCGAAGCCCAGGCCCGCCACCCGCAGGGCGTTCATGGCGTCACCACCACGCCCCAGGGGTAGCGCCCGACCTTGATCGAGCGGGTCACCTTGAGGTCTTTCACGTCGATCACCGAGACGTCGCCGCTGACGCCGTTGGTGGCCAGCAGCAGGCTCTCGTCCGGGTTGAACGCCAGGTGCCACACGCGGCGGCCCACCAGCAGGTAGTCGAGCACCTCGAAGGACTTCGCATCCACCACCGCAATGTGGTTGGCCGGGCCCAGGGCGACGAAGGCGTACTTGCCGTCGCTGGTCAGCTTCACGCCCACCGGCTGGATCTTGTCCGGGTGCACGCCCTTGATGGCGAAGCGCAGGCTCTTGAGGATCTTGCGGCTGGCCACGTCCACCACGCTGACGCTGCCGCCGATCTCCGCCGACACCCAGACCTGGCTGCCGTCCTTGTTGAACTCCGCGTGGCGCGGACGCTGGTCCACCAGGGTGCTGTCCACCAGCTTCTGCGTGGCGGTGTCGATCCAGTGCAGCATGTTGGTGGTCTCGCTGGTGTTCACCGCCCACTTGCCGTCGGGGCTCACCGCCATGCCCTCGGGCTCCACGCCCACGTCGATCTGGCCGAGCACCTGGGCGGTCTGGGTGTCCACCACCGTCACCAGCGCGTCGTCCTCGTTGGAGACGTACAGCCAGCGGTCGTTGGGGTGCAGGGCGAACTGCTCGGGGTCGGCGCCAGAGGGCAGCTGCCTGACGATCTTGCCGCTGGCCAGGTCCATCACCTGCACGGTGTCGGAGTCGCTGGCGCAGATGTACAGCAGCTTGTTGTCGTGGGACAGCGCCAGGCCGCGTGGGCGCTTGCCGGTGTCCAGGGTGCCGGTGACGGTCATGCTGTCCAGGTCGATGACGCTGATGTCGTTGTCCTTCTCGTTGGACACGTAGGCCTTGGCGGCGAAGGCCGGCGGCGCCAGGCACAGGGCGGCGGCCAGCAGGGAAGGGGCCAGGGTGGCCGGGAGCATGGCAGGTCGGAAAATGGCGGCGCGGAACATGGCGTATCTCCAGGTCAGGGCTTGGCGTCGGCGAGGCGGCAACGGCTTTCCGGGGCATCCAGGCCGAGGCTGTCGAGTTCGCTTGCGGGGTGCAGGAAGCCTTCCTGCGGCGAGGTGCTGACCAGCGCGCGCGGCTGCACCAGCGGGATGGGCTGGCGCAGCTGGCCGTCCCAGGGGCGGTAGCTGAGCTTGTAGCCCTTGAAGCCGTCCAGCGGCAGGTCCGGCGACAGCGCCAGGGCGCGGATGGCCTGCGGCTCGGCGTTGCGCAGGCGCGTCACGGCGCTGGCCACGCTGCGCACGGCGACCCAGGCGGCGAAGTCGCGGTCGTTCATCCAGCGCTTGGCCTGGGCCTCGAAGCGCTTCTGCAACTGCGCGGCGCCGAAGGTTTCCACGGTCTTGTGCCAGCCCGTGGCGACCAGGCCCTGGGTGCCGGCCACCGGGCGCGGCAGCCAGGTGTTGTAGGGCACGTACTCGCCGAAGTCGCCGTGCTCGTCGGCCACCAGCACCACGTCGTAGTCGTCGCCGGCCTGGGTGAACAGCGGCATGTCGGCCTGGGCGCTGCGGCGCTGGTCGTTGGCGAAGGTGAAGGCCTTCTCCTCGACTATCTTGGCCCCGAAGCGTTTGGCCGAGCGGCGCAGGGCGGCGGCGTAGGCCTTGTCCTCGGGGCGCTGGCCGATGATCAACAGCCAGTGCGTCCACTTGCGCAGCACCAGGAACTGGGTGAGGGCGTCGGTCAGCATCAGCCGGCTGGGCAGGGTGTGCAGCACGTTGGCCGGGCACTGCTCGGCGCGCAGCTCGTCGTCGGCGGCGCCGGCGTTGAACAGCAGGCTGTCCGGCAGCGCGGCGGCCAGCTGGCGCAGGCTCTCGGCCGGGGCGTTGACCACGAACAGGCGCAGGCCGTCGTCGTGCAGCTTGCGCGCCTCGGCCAGCAGCTGCTGGGCATCGGCGCTGGTGGCGCTGACCAGGCTGTAGCGCTGCTTGAGGAAGCGCCCGGTGGTGTTGCTGTCGTCGATGGCCAGCTCGGCGCCGCGCAGGCCGGCGTCGGTGGGCTCGGGGATGATATTGGACAGCAGCGGGCCGGGGTCGGGCGTGTAGCCGAGGTAGGCGATGCGCACCTGCAGTTCGGCCGGGGCATCCTCGGCACGCGCGTTCAGGCAGAGCAGGGCAGCGCAGGCGACCGCCAGCAGGTAGGCCACGCCGTGCAGGGCGAACTGGCGCATGGGCGACTCCATTGTTGTTGTGTCGCCAGCATAGGAACGCGCCAGGGCCGGGGAAATATGCAGAAAGTACCGCCGGGGCAATACCAAGGTAGTAGATCGCCGCCGGCGGCCGCGCCCTAGCATGGCCCTACAACAACAAAGACAACGGGAGCCGAGCCATGCGTATCGCCGTCACCCTGGTACTGCCCATCCTGCTGATCCTCAGCCTGCTGGGCTTCGATTTCATGTACAGCCTGCACACCCGCCCCGGCGTGCCCAGCGCCTGCGTCGCCGGCCAGCCCTGCCGCGTGGGGCCCTAGGGCGCGGCCATGTCGGCGCTGTGGCGGATCAACCTGCTGGTCGGGCTGTTCTTCGCCCTGGTCGCCGCGCTGTGCGTGGCCGTGCTGCTGCACCAGGGTGACGAGGACGTGCGCCGCGAACTGGACGCCGCCCGCGCCGTGGTGGAATACCTGCGCGAGGCGGCGCTGCGCGACCCGGCCAGCCTCGACCAGAGCCTCACCGGCGGCCTGCGCCACGTGCGCGTGCACTGGCTCGACCAGCCGCCGCCGGCGCCGCGCGGCTGGCTCGACGAATGGCTGGCGGCGCGCCTGTACCCGGACGTCTACCACGCCGCGCCGCTGCAACTGGCCGATGGCCGCCGCGTGCAGCTGAGCGTGGACCCGCGCGACGAAATCGACGAAGTCCGCGACTCCCTGGTGCAGCTGCTGGCGCTGTTCGGCGTGGCCCTGGCGGTCAGCCTGCTGGCCATCCGCTGGGCGGTGCGCGGCGGGTTGCGGGTGGTGGAACAGTTGCAGGCCGCGTTCGGCGAGATCGCCCAGGGCCGCCTGCAGGTGCGCCTGCCCGGCCATTCGTTGCCCGAAGCGCAGCGCCTGGCCGGGCGCTTCAACGGCATGGCCGAGGCCCTGGAGCGCGCCTGCCAGGAAAACGCCGAACTGACCCGCTCGCTGCTCGCCGTGCAGGAGCGCGAGCGCCAGGAACTGGCCCAGGCCCTGCACGACGACATCGGCCAGTACCTGGCCGGCATCCGCGCGCAACTCTTCCTGCTGCACAGCCTGCACGACCAACCCGCCGCGCAACCCACCCTGGAGCGCATGGACCAGCACTGCCGCGGCCTGAACGACAGCTTCCGCGCGCTGATCCGCGACCTCTACCCGGTGGTGCTGGAACACCTGGCCCTGGACGAAGCGGTGCGCGCCTACGTCGAGGACTGGCAGGCCAGCCAGGGCATCGCCTGCACCCTGAGCCTGCCCGGCAGCCTTCCGCCCCTGGGCGACGCGGCCAAGGCGCATCTGTACCGCCTGCTGCAAGAGGCGCTGACCAACGTCGCCCGCCACGCCGGCGCCACCCGCGTGTGGGTGCGCCTGCAAACCCGCGGCGGCCACCTGTACCTGGCCGTGCGCGACGACGGCCGCGGCAGCGACGGCCCGCCCCGCGCCGGCATCGGCCTGCGCTCCATGCGCGAGCGCGCCCGCTGCCTGGGCGGCGAACTGCAACTGCGCAGCCAGCCCGGCCTGGGCCTGGCGCTGCGCCTGCGGGTGCCGCTGCCGGTAGCGGCATGAGAGGAGAAAAGCGATGAAAATCCTGCTGGTGGACGACCATTTCGTGGTGCGCGAAGGCATAGCCGCCCTGCTGCGCGGCCTGCTGCCGGAAGCGGACGTGGTGGAGGCGGGCGACGGCGAGGAAGCGTTGCAGGCGGTGCAGCGCGAGATTCCCGCGCTGGTCATCCTCGACATCGGCCTGCCCGGCATCAGCGGCCTGGAAGTCACCCGCCGGCTGCGCCAGCGCCTGCCGCAGCTGCGCGTGCTGTTCTTCAGCATGCACGACGAACTGCCCCTGGTGCGCCAGGCCCTGGACGCCGGCGCCGCCGGCTACGTGACCAAGGGCGCGGCCCCGGCGGTGCTGCTCGAAGCGGTGCGCCGCGTGCTGGCCGGCCAGCTTTACATCGAACAACCCCTGGCCACCCGCCTGGCCTGCCAGCCCAGGGGCCTGGAAGAGGGCGACCCGCGCCTGCACGGCCTGACCCGCCGCGAATTCGAAATCTTCGTCATGCTCGCCCGCGGCCTGCCGGCAAGGCAGGTGGCCGAACACCTGTGCGTGAGCGCCAAGACGGTGTCCAACCATGTGACGCTGCTGAAGCAGAAGCTGCAGGTGAGTTCCCATGCAGAGCTGGTGCACCTCGCCATCGACAGCGGGGTGCTGCGTGTGAGCGGCGAGGCGCTGGCGGGGTAGGGACCTGTCTTTGCAGGGAATGGTGTGGGTGGTGCCGCGTAGGAGCGAGCATGGCTTTTCGTAGGATGGGTTGAGCTTGCGATACCCATCGGACCATGGTGATGGGTATCGCTTCGCTCAACACCATCCTACGAAAAGCGCTCCGGCGCAGCCGGCAAGGCAGTCGCTCCCCCAGGGTCTGGGAGGCGCAGGCATAGGATGGCGTGGAGCGCAGCGATACCCATCTTTTTCCCACGCATGACCTGATTGGGTTTCCAACTACCTGTTGCTTGGTGTGATGTATTGCATCACACTTTGCCGCATGATCGTCAGCTTCCAGCACAAGGGCCTGGCTCTGTTCTTCAGAACTGGCTCCACCCGAGAATCCGTGCCGACCACGCCAAACGCCTGGCGCGTATGTTGCCGTTCCTCGATCGAGCGGCCGCTCCGGACGACCTCAACCTGCCGGGCTGGCGTCTGCATCCCTTGAAGGGAGAACTGGACGGGTTCTGGTCACTCACGGTCAGCGGCAACTGGCGGGTGATCTTCCGCTTCATCGGCAACGACGTGGAACTTGTCGACTATCTTGATTACCACTGAACAGGAGGGGGTGCCCATGGTCATGTTCAATCCACCACATCCTGGCGAAACCCTGCGCGAAGACGTGCTGCCGGCGCTCGATATCAGCGTCACCGAACTGGCCCGCCGCCTGGGCTTCGCACGCGAAACCCTGTCGCGGGTGCTGCACGGCCGCGCGCCCATCAGCCCGGACCTGGCCGTGCGCCTGGAGCTGGCCGGCATCGGCACGGCGCGCACCTGGCTCGGCGTGCAGGCCGACTACGACATCTGGCAGGCCAGGCACCGCGAACAACCACATATCGAGCGCTTCGCCGATATCGCCTGAAAACTGAAAAGCTCCGCGAATGCGGGGCTTTGCCTGTTCCGAAGCATCAGGGAGCTGCTCCGTAGGATGGCGTGGAGCGCAGCGATACCCATCGCCCCCTTGCGCACCACCTCCCCTGTAGGAGCGGACTTCGTCCGCGATCCGCGGCCACGCCCCCTGCAACGGTCGCCCTCAAGGCTCGAAAGTCACCGGCCGCAGCGGTGCGGTATTCACCTTCAGCTCGAACACATCCGGCCGCGCGTAGTGGCCGCAGGCGTCGAAATCGAGGTTGCCCTTGCTCAGCTGGGCCATGTCGAGGTCGGCGTAGAGTTCGGTCTCGCAGTCGAACACCGGGCCGGCCAGCACTTCGCCCTGCGGGCTGACGATCATGCTGCCGCCGCGCATCACGTACTCGTCCTCCTGGAAGTCCAGGCCGAACGCCTCGCGATGCTGCTGCGGGTACTCGCCCAGGCGGATCGCCTGGCAGGCGGAGAGCACGAACACCCGGCCTTCCAGGGCGATATGCACCATCGAGCTGGCCCAGGACGGGCGGTCGTCCGCGGTGGGCGCGCAATACAGCTGCACGCCCTGGGCGTACATGGCCTGGCGCAGCGCCGGCATGTAGTTCTCCCAGCAGATCACGCTGCCCAGCACGCCGAACTCGGTGTCCACCGGCGCTATCGTGGAACCGTCGCCGAAGCCCCAGATCAGCCGTTCCTGCCCGGTGGGCATCAGCTTGCGGTGGTAGCCGGCGATGCCGCGCCCCGGCGCCAGGGTCACGGCGGTGCAGTACAGGGTGCGGCCGAAGCGCTCGATGATGCCCACCACCACGGTCACCCCGGTCTGCTCCACGCACTCGGCGAGCACCGCCAGCTCCGGGCCGTCCAGCGCCACGGCGCCCTCGACGTAACGCTGGTACAGCTCGCGCCCTGCGGCGCTGCGGTTGCCCACCACGCTGCCGAAGGCCACCCCCTTGGGGTAGCCGCCGATGAAGGCCTCGGGGAACACCGCCAGCTTCGCGCCCTGTTCCGCCACGCGGCGGAGGATGCCGCAGGCCTTCTCGACGCTGGCCATCGGCTCGTAGGGAACGGAGGCGGCCTGGATGATTGCTACACGGGTCATTGGGGGCTCCTGACTGTCTGTTGAAAGGCTTAGAAACGGCTGATGTCGTTGTCGCGGGTTTCCGGCAGGGTCTTCCACAGCACCACCAGGCACACCAGGGAGACCGCCGCCAGGTAGGCCGCGGGCAGGTTCGCGTCGCCGGTCTGGCGAATCAGCGCGGCGGCGATGAAGGGCCCCGGCCCGGCGAGGATCGCCAGTGCCAGGTTGTGGCCCAGGGCTGCGCCGGTGGAGCGGATCGAGGCCGGGAAGACTTCCACCAGCAGCACCACGTCCATCACCGCAGTGATCGCCACCAGCACGCCCATCACGATCAGCCCGGCGAGGATCGCCAGCGGGTTGCCGCTGTTGAGCAGCAGGAAGATCGGATAGGCCAGCAGCGTCAGCGCGGCGGCAGCGCCCAGCAGCAGCCTGCGCCGGCCGATGCGGTCGCTGAGTTGGCCGATCAGCGGGTTGACGATCACATAGACCACCAGCGCCGCGCTGCACAGCCACAGCGCGCTGCTGCGCGGCAGGCCGACGGTGGAGACCAGGTGGTTGTTGGCGTAGGTGATGAAGTAGTAGAGCGAGACGCCGAACAGCGCGGAGAAGGCGAAGGTGGTGACGAAGGCGCGGCGGCGCACGGCGCGGCTCGGGGCTTGTGCCTTGTGCGAGTCGCGCTGGCGGACCATCTCCTCGTATACCGGGGTGTCGCCCAGCTTGCGGCGGATGAACACGGCGATGCCGGTCATCACGATGGACGCCACGAACGGCAGGCGCCAGCCCCAGGCCGCCAACTGCTGGTCATCCAGCGTCGAGGCGATGCTCGCCGCGGTGAAGGTACCGAACAGGAAGGCCAGTCCCGCCGTCCCGGTGATCACGCTGGCGGCGGTGGCGCGGCGGTTGGATGGCGCGCTCTCGACGATGTAGATGCCGGCGCTGGACCACTCGCCGCCGACCATCATGCCCTGGATGAAGCGCATGGCGATGAGCAGGATGGGCGCGGCGATGCCGATCGCCTCGTAGGAGGGCAGCAGGCCGATGATGGCGGTGCACACGCCCATGCCGAACACCGTGATGATCAGCACCGCGCGGCGGCCGAAGCGGTCGCCGATGGGCCCGAGGATCAACGCGCCGAAAGGCCTGGAGAGGAAGCCGACGGCGAACACCGCCAGCGATGAGAGTAGCGACACGCCCGGCGCGCTGGAGGGGAAGAACAGCATGCCGATCACCGCGGCGAAGTAGCCGTAGATGGCGAAATCGAACCATTCCATGAAATTGCCGATGCCGACCGCGATGGCCCGCTTGCGGATATCCGACTGTCCGCCCCTGGTCCGGATGCCGCCTGCACCCATGCTTTGCTCAATCGCGTCCACAGAATTCTCCAGCGCTTGTTATGTTGTTGTGGACGCCAGACTAGGAATCTCCTCGGGCACGGGGCAAACGATTAGCAAATATGAGCCGGATTAACGTACGTAATATCTCGCGGATCGACCTCAACCTTCTGCTCACCTTCCACTGCCTGATGACAGAGCGCAGCGCCACCCGCGCCTCGGCGATGCTGCACGTGACCCAGGGCGCGGTGAGCGCGGCGCTGCGCCGGCTGCGCGAGCATTTCGGCGACGAACTGTTCATCCGCACCGCCTCCGGCATGCAGCCTACGCGCAAGGCCATGGAGCTGGCGCCGAAGATCGCCGAGGCACTGACCTCCATCTCCGGCGTGCTGGGCGCCGAGCCGGAGTTCTCCCCGCGCGATTCCAGCTACCTGTTCAACATCGGCCTGTCCGACGACATCGAGTCCTACCTCGCCCCGCGCATCGTCAGCGCGGCGGCGGAGCAGGGCCTGGGCGTGACTTTCGCCTTCCACCAGAGCAACAGCTCGCTGTGGAAGCAGTCGCTGCAGGATCCGGACATGGACCTGGTGATCTGCAGCGAGCCGAAGGACTTCAACACCAGCTATTCGTCCCAGGTGCTGTTCTCCTCCTCGTACTCCTGCCTGTTCCGTCCGCACGCCGGCGCGGCGGACGAACCCATCGGCCTGGAGGAATACTTCGCCGCCGACCACGTGCGCATCTCCTACGACGGCCGCCGCGGCTTCATCGACGACATGTTCGAGTCCGCCGGCTACGCCCGCCGCGTCATCGCCTCCTTCACCCACTTCAGCGGCGCCTTGACCACGCTGGTGAGCAGCGAGGCCATCGCCACGCTCCCGACCTTCGCCGCCGAGAGCTACGCGGCCATGACCCAGCTGCGCGCGAGCCCGGCGCCGCTGCCGGTGCCGTCCTTCCGCTGCTTCATGGTCTGGGACATCGCCAAGCACAGCAAACCGCACCACGAATGGCTGCGCCAGTTCATCGGCGAACTGGCGCAGAAGCTCGGCTAGCCGCGAGAGGGCCGTCCATTCGGCATCAACCTGTAGGCGTGGATCTCATCCGCGAATCGCGCCGGGACGTCCGGCTATCGCGGACAAGGTCCGCCTACGGGGGCAGGTCCCCTCGTAGGATGGTGTTGAGCGAAGCGATACCCATCGCCATGACCGCATGGGTTTCGCAAGCTCAACCCATCCTACGAAAAGCATCTCGACGCAGACAGTTGCTCCTACGGTTACAGGGAGGCACGGTCGTAGGAGCGAACTCTGTCCGCGATTGGATTCACCGGCCACGCCGGACGCCTCGGTGGCACCGTCGACGGCGGATAACCGCGAACGGTTATGCGCCCTACGCCCGCCCATGCTCCTCAGCTGCGGCATACAACCGCTCGGCATCGGCCGCCAGGTACTCCAGTGCGCTGAAGGTGCCGTCCAACACATCCTCGGCAGGCGCTCCCAGGTCCGGCGCGCCGGCCAGCAGGCGCAGCAGATTGATCAGGGCGGATTGACGGGATTGGGCAGCGTCGTAGAAGTCCGATGGGACAGCGTGCTTGAGGGGATGGGGTAGAACTTGGGCAGAAAGGCTCATGAAAATCTCCCAGATTGATTCAGTCTTCCGCCTCCCGACGCCAATCGGGGAGGGCGGACCGTACAGGTTGGCGTACCGGAATCTGGGAACCGGCGCATCCGAAGATGCCCCGCACGGCCCGCCCATAACATGGGTACAGCCATGCAAGGTGCCGGAGATTGACCCAGACACCTTCCAGAATTCCGTGACGCCAATCCCACACCGTTCTGTTGAGCGGCTGAGCAACGTCAGGGAGTTGCCGCGAGGCTGTCAATTGGGTGTGGCAAGGCGCGTGGCGGGAAGCGCAGTTGACCTGCATGGCAGCCATAGGTGAATGACTACTTTCGCGCCCTCCCGGCAATGACGACGGAAGCTCGCTGCCTGCTCATCCGCACTTTCTCGGAGGCGCTTTGTATTCCAGTGTGTCCGCAGGCCGTTTTGACATTCGCAGAGATGGCCGCGCCTTTTCTCGACACGGCGCAGATACCCCAAGGGCTTTTAATTCACTCCAACAGGACATCGGCGCGCGGTAGAGCCAGCGCTTCTCCAGAGCGCTCTTTCCCACTCCGATGGACTGCTCCCCCAACCCTTGAGGAACAATGCCATGAACACTCTGAAGACTCTCGTGACCGCCATTACCTTTTCGCTGGCCGGTGTAGCGGTGCATGCGAGTGCAGCCGAAGCGCGCTGCTCCCACGGCACCGTCTGTTTCCAACTGACGCCCCTGGCTGAAGAAGGCGCAACCCCGCAACTGGCGGAAGACGGCTTCAGCAGGACGCCCCTGGGCATGCGTGTGAACTCGGCAGCGCCTGCGCAACAGACCATTGCCGCAGATGGCTACAGCCGGACGCCGTTGGGCAAGCGCGTGGCGTCGTCCCATGAATCGGCAACCGTCTGATTTCCGGGTTTTCACGTTTTCAGTCAATGAAGGTGAGGCGATGAAGCGAGACGAAGCAGGGAATGACAAGGTCGCCATTGTTTTTGGTGGCTCCCGGGGCATCGGCGCGGCAGCGGCGAGGCAACTCGCCGCCGACGGTTTCTCGGTGGCGCTGACCTATGTGTCCCGGCCGGACAGCGCCAACGCGCTGGCCGCCGAGATCGAGGCGGGTGGCGGCCGTGCCCTTGCGATCCAGGCCGACAGCAAGGATGCCGGCGCCATCCGGGATGCGGTGTCGGCGGTGGTCGAGCGCTTTGGCGCGATCGACGTGGCGGTGGTCAATGCCGGCGTGCTGCGGCTCGCCCGTATCGATGCCCTTGGCGTCGAGGACCTCGACCTGATGCTCGACGTGAACATCCGTGGCGTCATTCTCTCGATCCAGGCCGCCGTGGCCAGCATGCGCGACGGCGGGCGGGTGATCACCATCGGCAGCAATTCGGCCTCTGGGCGCACTTCGGTCGAAGGCGCGGTGTATGCGATGACCAAGGCCGCCGTTGCGCGCCTGGTGCAAGGGCTCGCGCTGGATCTCGCGGCGCGGCGGATCACCGTCAACAACATTCAGCCCGGCCCGACCGCGACCGACATGACGCAAGCGCACCTGGACGCGCTGGCGGAACTCGTCCCACTCGGACGCGTCGCCCAGCCCATGGAGATCGCCGGCCTGGTCGCGTATCTCACCAGCCCGGCAGCGGCCCACATGACCGGGGCGAGCCTGACGCTGGATGGTGGCTATGCCCTGTAACGCCAGAAACGCCCGGGGGCCGCGACGCTCAAGGGCTTGAACGGCAATGACGCAGACGCCCCATTGTGGAAGAGGAACAGATTTATTCCTTCTGCTCTAAAGCTGTCCGGATGGATGAGACTAGAGTGCTGAAAATAAACCTGTCTTGCACGGACACCATACCGGTGGGCACGGCTTCTCGTAGGAGCGAGCTTGCTCGCGAACGGGCTCCGCTGCGGGCTCATTCGCGAGCAAGGATCCTACGAAGCGTCCCCGCACGGCCGGTAAGAGAGTCGCTCTTACGGCACCAGGGCGGGCCATGCAGGTTGGCGTACCGGACTCGGACCGGCGCATCCGAAGATGCCCCGCACGGCTCCCATGGTGGGCATCCACGATAAGGCGCGCTGATCCCGGCCCGAATGCCTTGATGGAAGAGGTGGCATAAAAATATAATGCGAGTCATTCGCATATGATGGAATGCCACTCCATGCACGCTACTGCCGCTACAGAGGATCAGCTGCTCGGCCGGCTGTACCAGGACCACCACGGATGGCTGCGCGGATGGCTCCATCGTCGATTGGGCAACCGCTGCGATGCGGCCGACCTGGCCCAGGATACCTTCGTCCGGTTGCTCGTTTCGCCCGCTGCGCTGCAGCAGCCAATCGCGACGCCGCGAGCCTACCTGCTGACCATCGCACGGCGGCTGGTGATCAATCTCTACCGTCGGCGCTCGCTGGAGCAGGCATATCTGGAAGTCCTGGCCAGCCTGCCAGAGGCGTGCACGCCTTCGCTGGAGCATCAGGCTCTGGTGCTCGAAGCCCTGCATGAGGTCGACGCGGTACTGGCCCGCCTGCCGAGCAAGGCACGCCAGGCGTTCCTCCTGTACCAGCTCGAAGGGCTCACCCAGGATGCCATCGCCCAGCGGTTGGGCGTGAGCGTACGTAGCGTTCAGCGCTATCTCGCGCTGGCTTTCGAAGAGTGCATCGTGCTGGCGGCGGAAGTGCCGGAGCACCCGTGAGCGCGCAATCCATCGACCGTGATATCGCTCGCCAGGCCGCGCGCTGGTATGTGCGCCTTCAGGGGCCGCGCGTCAGCGAGGCGCAACGTCGCGATTGCGAGCGCTGGCGCGCAGCCGACCCGGAGCACGAACGCGCCTGGCAGTTGGCGGAGGGCTTCAACCGGCGACTGGGGCTGATCCCGCCTCAGCTGGGGCTTGAAACGCTGGATCGTTCCCATGCCGCTACGCGCCGACAGGCCCTCAAGTTGCTCGCGCTGCTGCTGGCAACGGCGCCTGCAGCCTTGCTGATTCGCCGTACGCAGTCCTGGCAGCAGCTCAATGCCGATGTTCGCAGCGGGGTAGGCGAGCAGCGCCAGATGTCTCTGGCCGACGGCACGCAGATTCATCTCAATACCGACAGCGCCGTCGATGTGGCCTTCGACGGTGCGAGCCGGCGGGTACGGCTGGTTGCAGGCGAGGTGCTGATCATCACCGCCAAGGACCCCGCCGGCAGACCCTTCATTGTGGAAACTGCCCAGGGCGAGATCGAGCCCATCGGCACGCGCTTCCTGGTGCGGCAATGGCCCGAGGACAGCCAGGTTGCGGTGCTCGAAGGCGCGGTGAAACTGAACTCGCGGGCTGGAGAATCCCAGCTGCTGAAGGCCGGCGAACAGGCGAGATTCAACGCCCGGCATGTGGGCGGCGTCGAGCCGCTCGATGCACGCATTGCCGATTGGACCCGAGGCGTGATCAAGGCCGAGCGTATGAGCCTGGCAAGCTTCGCCGCCGAACTGGGGCGATACCGGCCCGGCCTGTTGCGCTGCGACCCCGAGGTTGCGCAACTGGAAGTCTCCGGGGCGTTTCAACTGCACGACACCGACCAGGCGCTCCATGCGTTGACCCAGGTGCTGCCGGTGGAAATCCGCTATCGCACCCGTTACTGGGTCACCATCGCGCCCATTTCCAGCTGATCGGCCCAGCTGATTGGCGCTGCCGAACTTATTTTGTCGCCTTTTTCGTCTCTCGCGTGTCACCCGAGCACACAACGAAAAAACATGCTCGACACAGGGAGTCACTCATGCAGCTTCACCCCTTCGCTTCGCGCCGCGCAGCACGACCCAGCGAACTCGCCCAGGCATTGCGCGCCGCTGCGCTCGGGCTGTGCCTGGGCCCGATCGGCTTCGTCGCGTCCGCGCAGGCCGACACCTCCGATCAGGCCAGTCGGCAACGCCACTTCGAGATAGCCCCTGGCCCGCTGGGCGCTGCGCTGGCGGAGTTCGCGAGCCAGGCGGGCATCACACTGCCGCTGCAGCCACAGCGGGTGCAGGGGCTGAAGAGTCGAGGCCTGAGCGGCGATGCCGACGTCGACACCGGCCTGAGCCGGCTGCTCGAGGGGACTGGACTGCGCGCCTCACGGCAGGGCGACGGCCTCTATGTTCTGCGTCCGGTAGCCGAAGCCGAGCAGCCATTGAAGATGGATAGCAGCGAAATCATGGGCGCTCGCCAGGATGGCCTGACCGAGGGAACGGGCTCCTATACGACCGGCGCCATGCAGACCGCCACCAAGCTGAACCTCTCGCTGCGTGAAACGCCGCAGTCGGTCACGGTGATGACTCGCCAGCGCCTCGACGACCAGGCCCTGGCCGACCTCAACGACGTTGTGCAGAACACCCCGGGTATGGTCATCCGGCGCACGGGGCCGGAGCGTTCCACCTACTACGCCCGCGGCTTTGCGCTCGACAACATCATGTACGACGGCCTGCCCACCAGCCTCGACAGTTCCCAGCTGTCCCAGGACCTGCTTTCCGCAGACATGGCCATGTACGACCGGGTGGAGGTGGTGCGCGGCGCCACTGGCCTGATGCAGGGCGCCGGAAACCCGGCCGCGGCCATCAACCTGGTTCGCAAGCGTCCTACGCCAACGTTCCAGGCCAGCATCCAGGGCAGCGCCGGCACCTGGGACCGCTACCGCACCGACGTCGACCTGTCCGGCCCGCTGACCGACAACGGCGCTGTGCGCGGTCGCCTGGTCACCGCCTACCAGACCCAGGGCAGCTTCCGCGACTCGCTGGATAACGAGCGGAACCTGTTCTACGGGATCCTAGAGGCCGACCTGAACGACAGCACCACCCTGACGTTCAGCGCGTCGCGCCAGCAGGACGACTACAACGGCAACGGCTGGACCGGCCTGCCGGTGGGCTTCGACGGCAGCGACCTGAAGCTGTCGCGCTCCACTTCCCTGAGCAATGACTGGGAGTACTGGAACAAGACCAGCACCTCCGCATATGCCGCCATCGAACACGCCCTGGACAACGGCTGGAAACTCAACCTGTCGGCCACCAAGTCCTGGGCCGACCTGGACATGCTGGGCACCTACATACTGGGGCGCACCGCCACCCAGACCTATGACCAGTACGTCGGCGCCGGCCATTACCGTGAAAGCCAGAACAGCTTCGATGCCTACGCCAGCGGCCCGTTCCGCCTGATGGACCGCGACCACGAACTGGTGTTCGGTGCCAGCCATCGCCGCGTGGTGTTCAATGGCGACGTGCCGGCAAACGTGCTGCTGCACAGCAATATCGATATCTACAACTGGAACGGCGACACCCCGAAAGTCGCCAGCCAGACCAAATACGGCTGGCAGAACACCAACGCCAAGCTCAACAGCGTTTACGCCACCACCCGCCTGAACCTGGCCGACCCACTGAAACTGATTCTGGGCAGCCGCCTGGACTGGTACGAAAACGATACCAGCGCCCCCTACAAAGGCACCGAGACCGAACTCAAGGTCAACCGCCACGTCACCAAGTACGCCGGCCTGATCTATGACCTGGACGCGCATCACTCGGTGTACGTCAGCTACACCGACATCTTCAAGCCGCAGAGTTACTTCGACACCTCAGGCTCGGTCATCGAACCCATCACCGGCAAGAACTACGAGCTGGGCATCAAGGGCGAGTATTTCGACGGCGCCCTGAACGCCTCGGCCGCCATCTTCCAGCTGGACCAGGAAAACCGCGCCAAGGCCATCACCGACCAGAGCCTTTGCCCCAGCTATCCCACCACTTCCTGCTACGAGGCGGCCGGCGAGGTGCGCAGCAAAGGCATCGAACTGGAACTGCAAGGGCAACTCACGCCCAACTGGCAACTGGGCGCCGGCTACACCTTCACCGAAGCCAAATACCGCAAGGATGCGAACAAGGCCAACGAAGGTCGCCTGTTCGATACCGACATCCCGCGACACCTGTTCAAGATGAGCACCACCTACACCCTGCCTGGCGCGCTCGACCAATGGCGCATTGGTAGTTCCCTGTACCGGCAGAACCGCATCTACAACAAAGGCACCACCTACATGATCGAGCAGGACGCCTACACGCTGGTGGACTTCATGCTGGGGTTCAAGCCGACTGCCCATATCGATGCGCAGCTGAACCTGAACAATGCGTTCGACAAGAAGTACTACAACTCGCTGAGCTCCTCCGTCACGGTGCCGAGCAACGTGTATGGTGAGCCGCGGAATCTGATGTTGTCGGTGAAGTACAGTTTTTGAAGCGGCCGCGGGCGCAGGCCTGACCGAGTAGGGAAGCGCAGGAGGCCTATGGACGCCTGGCATCAGCCAGCATAGCGCTTGGCATCGCGGCGGTATGGCTGCCATGGGGGCGGAAGCTGACGATTACCGAGGTCTGCTTTCGGCCCATAGCCGACATCGGCTCAATGGCCGCTGCTATGAATGAGCCAAGCGATGAATGCTACGAAGGGAGCAAACAGAATCAGGCCGCCGACAACTTCTGCCCAGCCATAGGCAAAGCCGCTTTCACCCTTGAACCGGCCACCGCTCAGAAATCCCAACACACGGACACCGATACGATGCGCCAGATAGTGGACTATGAAGTCTGCGATGAAGTCCATTCTGCTTTCCTGGTCGATGCTCGCCTTCTCAGAGCAGGGACGAACGCCAGTGAAGCATAGCGTTCAAGCAGTCGGCTGCGAATGACCATTGCTTCTGGGCGTTAGCAGACACTCAAAGCCGAATCCGTTTCCGCTGGCTGTCAGTGCAGCGTGGGGAAGCGCTCTTTCACCAGCGCCTGGGCCTGATGGGCCATCTGGTCGAGCAGGCGGTCGCGTTTTTTCTCGGCATCGGCCATGGCCTTCCGGCCGTGTTGCTGCACCAGGTAGGCGTGGATCTGCCGCACTTCCCTGGACTGATAGATCGGGGCCAGGTCCTGCACCGCGACCATGCCGTCGGAGCGGTGATCGCGGGTGTTGAGCAGCACGTGCGGCCCCTGTGCCGCCAGGACCTGAAAGCCCATCGACTCGAAGGCCGGCACCTTGCTCGCCGCGCAGGTGAGTTCAACGTGGGGCCGATGGCCGGACACCTGTTGCAGCATGGCCCGCGCGATGCCGTGCCGGCGATGGCTGGCCGTGACGGCCAGGTAGGCCAGCGTGCAGGCCTGGGCATCATCCTGGCTCGGCAGGTACAGGGCAAAACCCAGGACCTGGGAGGGATCCTCGTCGTCCAGGGCCAGGACCAACCGCGCGCTGCTGTCCACGGCGCGGTCCATGGCCTGTAGATACAGGTGCACCTCGTAGCCGATCACGTACTGGTACAGCTGGTAGAGCGGATTGCTGGGCGTCAGCGGCACCGGGCTGATATCGCTGAAGTAGTCCACCACCATTTGCAGAACCTGATTCTTCAGGGACTCCGGCGGCGGTGTGTCCAGGGTTACGAGGGTGAACATCTGAAGCTGGCTCCGGGCGTGCCCGATCGGGGGAGATCGGCGCGGGCGCCATTGTAGCGCCCATGCGTGCCGAGCGTTGCAGCCGTTGGCAGAGTTCGGCGCGTAGGGCGAATAACGCGAAGCGTTATCCGCCCTACGTCGGGTCCGCCGTAGGAGCGGGCCCTGCCCGCGAATCGCGCGCAGGGCGCGCTCCTACAGGGGGAATGGCGTGGGTGTGGCGGGGTAGGCACGGCTTTTCGTAGGAGCGAGCACCTCGGCGCTGCCGTCCTACAGGATCGATATGAAGCGAAGCGCCACCCACCACCAGCGGCTGACGCTTCGCATCACGTTCCCTACGCCCGGCCGCCTTTCTCAGCCGCGGCATACAACCGCTCTGCATCGGCCGCCAGGTATTCCAGCGCACTGAAGGTGCCATCCAGCACATCCTCACTGCGCGCCCCCCAGGTCCGGCGCTCCGGCCAGCAGGCGCAGCAGATTGACCAGGGCCGATTGGCGGGCCTGGGCGGCGTCGTAAAGCTCCGACGGGGCGGTGCTCTTGAGGGGATGGGAACTTGGGCTGCAGGGAGGGCGGACCGTACAGGTTGGCGTACCGGCCTAGAGTTCCGGCGCATCCGAAGACGCCCCGCACGGCCCGCCCATAACACAGGTGCAGCCATGCTAAGTGCCCGAACACTCGCTCAGGCACCTGAATCCAGTGTCGGGACGCCAATCCCGAACCGCCCTGTTGGGCGGCTGGGCGACGTTAGGGAGTTGTCGTGGGGCTGTCAATCGGAGGCGCAAGGAGGAGGGGGGAACACAGTTGACGATATGGCAGCCGAAGGCGGATGACAGCTTCCTGCCCCCCACGTCCGATACCCAGCCCAATCCACCCCGGATTTTTCACGCACCAATACGGGCTCAAGCCGACTTCACCTCCCCTATTCGAACTGCTGCCATGCCGGGTTATCCCGCCTCGGCGGTTCGTATAGGAGCGCTTCATGATCAGCAACCCCAACCGCCTGCACGGCATGAGCCATGACGACGCCCGCAACCCGATAGCCAGTTGCCCGGCGCGCCAGAACGAGCTGTACGTCGTCCCGGCGCGCTACGCCCTGGCCGAGCACCCCGCCCGCCACGCCAGCCTGCAACCGGCCGTGCGCGCCAGCAGCCACCCCATGGCCCTGCGCCGCCTGCGCGGTGGCTTCCTCTACCTCTGGCATGCGCAGGGGCCGCTGCAACGCTATGCCGTGGCCGCCGACGGGCTGCTGCAGGCGCAGCCGCTGACGGCCGACGAGAGCGTCCTGCTGCGCGGCAGCCAGGCCGGCTTCGCCCTGGACAAGCGCCACGATGCCTGGCTCCTGTACAGCGAAATCCCCCTCGGCGCAGACGCCTGCGCCCAACTGGCGGAGGCCGGCATTCGCCAGCGGCGCATGCGCCACGTCGCCCTGGGCGAGGTCGCCCTGCGCCTGCAGGCACCGCACTGCCCTCCGCTCGACGCAAGTGAAACGCTGCTGGCCGAACTGATGCCGGAGGTTCGTGAACGTGTTCTGGCCAAGGAGCATGCGCAGAACCGCGAGGCGGACAAACGACGGACCCGGGAACTGGCCGAGCGGATGAACGCCGCCCCCACCCAGGAGAACGTGCGCGCCTATATCCACGCCATGGAGTGGTACAACGCCGGCTCGCAAGCCGCCATGCGCCACCCCCAGGCCGAGCAGGAGGACGCGCCGGGCGCCTGGAGCGCCCAGGTGTGGGAAGTGCCCGCCACCTCGGCGTGGCTGGACAGCGCACGTAGCGAGGCCGGGGAACTGCATGCGGTGCTCGCCGTGCTCGACGACGACCTGGGCGTGCTGCGCGACCTCAACCACGAGCAGGAACAGCTGGAAGCCCGCCACGAAGCCTGGATGGCCGACAACAACCTGCGCCAGAACGTCGGCGGCTTCATCCGCAGCCTGGTCCGCGAGGACGGTGGCGAACTGGCCAGCCTGCTCAATTACCGTTACCGCGAACACGATATCCAGCTCACCCCCGAGCAGGGCGAGCAGTTGCTCGCCGCCCAGGCGCCCCTCAAGGCCCTACTGGACGAAGAGACCCAGGTCAACGTCCACGAGCGCCAGCGCATCGGTCACGCCGCCGCCGACGAGCGCATCGCGGATATCGCCCGCCGTCGCGAACACCGCCTGGCGCCGCTGCGCGCCTTCATCCCCGCCGAGTTGCAGCAGCAGGTACAGGACATCGTGCGCGACTACCGCCAGGACAAGGCCAGCCAGCTCGCCGGCGGCCGGGCCAGCGCCAAGGTCGCCGAATACATCGACCTGGTACGCATGGATCGCTGGCTGGACGAGCAGGCCCCGGCGCATTTCCGCCAGGTCGAGGCCCGCCACGCCAGCCTCTATGCCGACCGCCAGGCCTTCCTGCCGCGCCACGACCTGGGCAGTTGGTTCGTCGAGCACGACAACCCGCAGCACCAGTGCTGGCTGGACGAACTGGCCGACGCCTGCCTCAGCGCCCAGTGCCATCGCCGCCAGGGCGTCGAGCAGTTCGGCGACTTCCTGCGCGCCAAGGACGGCGGCGTCTTCCGCTTGCTGTTCCTGGGCTGGAGCCCATCGCTGGAGGCGGCGGTGAACAACACCGCGCGCCTGGGCGAGCTGCAGGCGGTGCTCGCCCAGGACAACCTGAGCGCCACCCACGAGGCCCTGACCCACCTGCTCGGCGCCGCGACCGTACAGGCGCTGCAGCGCCTGGCCAGCGACGTCGACGGCTACTGGAGCCTCACCGTGGCCCGCCTGGGCGCCGTGCTGCTGGCGCTGCAGCAGAAGGGCGTCCTGCCGGGGCAATGGCTAGGCACCCTGCTGGTCACCCGCCTGAGCGCCGGCGCCCCGCTGGTCCGCACCCTGAACAACGGCGTGGCCACCTGGCGCCTGCTCGGCCAGCAGGCGCAACAGCTCGGCCAGTGGGTCAACAACACCGCCCAGGCCATCGGCCAGGGCCGCGCCGCCGGCATCCTGCAAAGCCCCGCGGTGCAGAACAGCGGCGGCTTGCTGCCGCTGGCGGCGCTGCTGGTCAACGCGCTCAATGCCGAGAGCTACCTGGCGCAGGCCCATGCCCTGGAGCGGATGGATACCCAGCGCCGGGCCGAGAGCATTTCGGCCACGCTCTATGCGGGAGCGGCATTGGTGGCGGTGGTGCAGAATTGGGTGATTGTTGGCTGGGGAGTACAGGAGTTCAACTTGCGGGGCGCTATTGCGCCAGCTCTGACTCTGTTTGGTGGATTTGTTGGCTTGTTGTCGCTTGGTGCTTCGGGGACAGAGTTTTTCAGCCTTGGCCGCCAGATAGAGGCGGCTCAAGGCAGTATCGATCCTTGGATAGAAATCCGTCGGTTGGCTGTGGCGGGGCAGATCACCGCTTATGGCGCCCAGGCCACCCTGGGGCTCGGTTTGACTTTTCTACGCTTGGCCAAGCGCATTGATACGCCCACAGCCATCCGCCGCTTCCGCCTGGGCATGGGGCCAATCAATCTGTTACTGCTCGCATTGGGCGGAGTCTACCTTTTTGCATGGTGGCGGCAATCCACACCGCTGCAGCAGTACCTGGCCAACTGCTGCTGGTCCAAGACTCGCGCCGGCAATACCGATCCCATTCCCGCCAAGCAGCAGCAACGGGAGTTCGACCAGTTGCTGATACTGCTTTACCAGCCACGCGTCAGCGTGGACAGCAAGTCCCAGCGGGTGCCCGGCTCCCTGAGCGACACCGTCAGCCTGGAGGCCATCCAGCGCCTGACCATCGACTTGCCGGGTGCCGAGCCGTCCAGTGTCGAACTGGACCTGAGCCTGATCGGCAGTCCCATACCCGACCACTTCCGCATGTTCCGCAGCAACGACCAGCCCAACCTGGATATTGGCGATCTCTGGCTGGAGCGCAGCCAATGCACCTGGATACCGGCGGACCAAGGCCAGGGCCTGCGCCTGAGCGGCGCCTTCCGCCAGGCCCAGGTGCGCCTCTCGCTGCGCCTGCGCTACCACAGCCCGCTGGCGGATCTGGCTGGTATCACGACCCTTGGTGGAGAACAGGGCCTGGCCTATGTACTGACGGCGGAAAATGCACCTGTCACATTGCGTCCCGGCGAGCCCACCCCGGAACTGGACCGTGCGCAAACCTACCGCCTGACTGGCGAGAACTACCTGCATCCCAAGGAAACTCGATGACACTTCCCCCCGCCGGCAGCCAGAAGAAGGGCCTGTTCTCCCGCGAGGACTACCTGGCGCCACCGGCCATTCCCACCGGCCAGCCCCCAAGGGATGTGCTTAATACCATCTGGCGCAAGAACGAGGTGTTTCTTGATATTGGCGAGTACAGCATTGGCTCGTTTGTGATGATTGCGTGGCCTATGATTCTCCTGTTGCTGGCTATGGGGGTGCCATTTAGGGAGTCGTTGCCCGAGTTTTCTCTGTTCATCCTGGTAGCTGGTCTGATCATTGTCGGAATTCCTTCCTCGTTCGTGCTCTATAGCCTGACCCAACCTGTCCCTCCACCTACCCGTTTCAACCGCCAACGCCGCGAAGTCTGTGTACCGCAGAAAGATGGTAGCTACTGGATAGTGCCCTGGGAAACCGTGGTGGCGCAGGCCATTGCCATGGACTCGGTGGGGCGCCATGGCAAGACGACCCAAGGCATGCTGGTGGTGGGTTTCAAGAACCCGGACCCGAATGCGAAGGAAGGCGAACGGGACTGCAGTATGGGGTTCAGTTGTGGTGGCGGTACTACGGCAATGCGCCTGTGGGAATGCATGCGCAGTTATATGGAAGTTGGGCCGGAAGCTGTCCCCGACAACCTTTGGCGCCTGAACAGGAAGAAAGGAATCCTGGCCAGCTATATTGATGATGTTATCGAGGCGGGGAAAACCAAGGGCTGGCTGCGAGCGTTGCTATGGGAAGGTTTCTGCGGGTTGATTGTGTTCAACACCTTGCTGATTGACCTGATCGAGCGAAAGAAACTCTCACCCCCTCCCGACCTGACCGATCCCAATATCGTCGAATGGTCTAAACCCCTGCCACCCGAACAATGGGCCAAGCGCTCCCCCGAGTGGGACGAAGCCATTCGCCAACGTGAGGCAGAACTGGCACGAGAGGCTGCGACATGACGCCTCCCCCCGCCGGCAGCCAGAAGAAGGGCCTGTTCTCCCGCGAAGACTACCTGGCGCCACCGGCCATTCCCACTGGGCAGCCTCCAAAAGATGTGCTCAATATCATCTGGCGCAAGAACGAAGTTTTTCTCGATATCGGTCAGTACAGCATTGGCTCGTTTGTGATGATTCTATGGCCACTAGTACTGATATCCGTCTTATATCTCTATTTCTCCTGGACAGAGGGTGCAATAGATTATTTTTGGGGCTCGGCACTATTAATCTTCTTGGTAGTGGGAGTTCCCCTATTGATGCTGCTCTACAGCCTAACTAAGCCGGTCCCACCGCCCACCCGCTTCAACCGCCAACGCCGCGAAGTCTGTGTACCGCAGAAAGATGGTAGCTATTGGATAGTGCCCTGGGAAACCGTGGTGGCGCAGGCCATTGCCATGGACTCGGTGGGGCGCCATGGCAAGACGACTCAAGGCATGCTGGTGGTGGGTTTCAAGAACCCGGACCCAAATGCGAAGGAAGGCGAACGGGACTGCAGCATGGGGTTCAGTTGTGGTGGCGGTACTACGGCAATGTGCCTATGGGAGTGCATTCGCAGTTATATGGAGATCGGTCCCGAGGTGGTGCCAGATACACGCCTGGGCTATCGGCCTTATGAGGAAACCCAAATCGGCTCCATCATTACCAGTCTGCGCAAAGGAGACATTCTTGATGTACTGCACGGTTTGTTCTTCGTTATCTGCCTTGGAACCTATTTTTCCGAGAAACTCCAGAACCTGAAGCTGGCGCCTCCTCCCGATTTGACCGATCCCAATATCGTCGAATGGTCCAAGCCTCTACCACCCGAACAATGGGCCAAGCGCTCTCCCGAGTGGGACGAAGCCATTCGCCAACGTGAGGCTGAGTTGGCGGGAGAAGTTGCGACATGACGCTTCCCCCCGCCGGCAGCCAGAAGCAGGGCCTGTTCTCCCGCGAGGACTACCTGGCGCCACCGGCCATTCCCACCGGCCAGCCTCCAAGGGATGTGCTTAATACCATCTGGCGTAAGAACGAGGTGTTTCTTGATATCGGCCAGTACAGCATTGGCTCGTTCGTGATGATGGCCTGGCCGATGTTCTTGCTCTTTCTCTGGGGGGCACTGGCATTTAGAGAAACACTGCCTGGTTTCTCCCTCGGCATGACGATTGGTGGCTTGATTATCGTTGGGGTTCCCTCGTCTTTCGTGCTTTATAGCTTGACGCAACCTGTCCCTCCACCTACCCGCTTCAACCGCCAACGCCGCGAAGTCTGCGTACCGCAGAAGGACGGTAGTTACTGGATAGTGCCCTGGGAAACCGTGGTGGCGCAGGCCATTGCCATGGACTCGGTGGGACGCCATGGCAAGACCACCCAAGGCATGCTGGTGGTGGGTTTCAAGAACCCGGACCCGAATGCGAAGGAAGGCGAACGGGACTGCAGCATGGGGTTCAGTTGTGGTGGTGGTACTACGGCGATGCGCCTTTGGGAATGCATGCGCAGTTATATGGAAGTCGGGCCGGAAGCTGTCCCCGACAACCTTTGGCGCCTGAACAGGAAGAAAGGAATCCTGGCCAGCTATATCGATGATGTTATCGAGGCGGGGAAAACCAAGGGCTGGCTGCGAGCGTTGCTATGGGAAGGTTTCTGCGGGTTGATTGTGTTCAACACCTTGCTGATTGACCTGATCGAGCGAAAGAAACTCTCACCCCCTCCCGACCTGACCGATCCCAATATCGTCGAATGGTCCAAGCCCCTACCGCCCGAACAATGGGCCAAGCGCTCCCCCGAATGGGACGAAGCCATTCGCCAACGTGAGGCAGAGTTGGCAGGGAAGGCTGCGACATGACGCTTCCCCCCGCCGGCAGCCAGAAGAAGGGCCTGTTCTTCCGCGAGGACTACCTGGCGCCACCGGCCACTCGAAATAGGTCCCGCTGTTGGCCTTGGGGAATGGCGTCGGGGCCGTTCCCCAAGGCGTGGTTCGTTCGCGAGCAAACTCGCTCCTACAGTTGATGCTGCTCAATCCCACCCGCCGGGACACCCCTTGCACCCCTGCATATTCGTCCCCTGGAAATTCCCGAACCTCGGCTTGCTGCCGCGCAAATCCGCATCCTCCAGATTCGCCTCCGCCAACTTCACCTCCTGCAGATTCGCATCCCGCAAATCCGCTCCCTTCAGGTCGGCACGGGACAGCCAGGTCATCTCCAAATCCGCCGCGCGCAGGTTGGCCTGGTGCAGTTTGCCGCCGCTCAGGCGGGCGAATTCGAGGTAGGCGGCGGTCAGGTCGGCGCCTTGCCATTGGGCGCCCTGGGCGAACAGGCCCCAGGCCTGGATGGCCACCAGGCTGGCGCCGGAGAGGTCGGCGGCGCGCAGGTTGGCTTGCTGCAGGCTGGCGCGGGTGAGGTTGGCGCCGCGCAGGTTGGCTTTTTCCAGGTTGGCCAGGTCGAGGGTGGCGTGGCGCAGGTCGGCGCCTGAAAGGTCCGCGCCGGCGAGGTTCATGCGGCTGAGGTCCTGGCCTTTCAGGTCGGCGCCGCGCAGGTCGGCGCCGGGGCATTGGCTGCCGGGGGCGATGCGGCAGTGGGCGATGACGGTGGCGTCGTCGGTGTCGGCGGATTCGTCGCTGGCGTGGGCCAAGCCGGCCAGCAGCAGGGCGGCGAGCAGGGTGGTGGTTTTCATGGCTTTCTCCCGGGGCATGGAAAACCGCGCCCCTGGGGGCGCGGTCGGTGGGCTCAGCGGCTGGCGGTCTTGTTGTCCCAGCTGGGCAGCTTGAACACCCAGAAGGAACCGCCCTGGGCCACCGGGCGCGTCAGGTCGGCCATGTCGCCGCCCCACAGCGGCACGGCGCCGCCGTAGCCGACGGTCACGCCGATGTACTGCTCGCCGTCCTGTTCCCAGGTGATGGGCGGGGAGACGATGCCGCTGCCGGTCTGGAACTTCCACAGTTCCTTGCCGTTCTTCGCGTCGAAGGCCTTGAGGAAGCCGTCGCCGGTGCCGGTGAACACCAGGTTGCCGGCGGTGGCCAGCACGCCGGCCCACAGCGGCAGGTGCTCCTTGTGTTCCCACACCACCTTGCCGCTGGTGGGGTCCATGGCGCGCAGGCTGCCGACGTGGTCGTCGTACATGCGCTTGATGCGGAAGCCCATACCCAGGTAGGCGCTGCCCTTGGTGTAGCTGACTTCCTCGGTCCAGTAGTCCTCCTTCCAGTGGTTGGCCGGCACGTAGAACAGGCCGGTGTCCTGGCTGTAGGCCATGGGGTTCCAGTTCTTGCCGCCGAGGAAGGGCGGCGAGACTTCCACCGCCTTGCCATGCTTCTGTCCCGGTTCCGGCAGCGGCGGGCGCTGGCCTTCGCGTTCCACCGGGCGGCCGGTCTTCAGGTCGATGTGGCTGGCCCAGGTGATGTTGTCGACGAAGGGGAAGGCGTTCTGCAGCTTGCCGTTGCTGCGGTCGACCACGTAGAAGAAGCCGTTGCGGTCGGCGTGGGCGGTGGCCTTGACGATCTTGCCGTCCTTGCCCTTGTAGTCGAACAGCACCAGTTCGTTGTTGCCGGAGAAGTCCCAGGCGTCGTTCGGGGTGTGCTGGTAGAACCACTTCACCTCGCCGGTGCTCGGGTCCACGCCCACTTGCCCTGAGGTATAGAGGCTGTCGTAGTCGTGCGGGTTGCCGCCCTTGGCGGTGCGCGCCCAGGTATTCCACGGGCCGGGGTTGCCGGCGCCGACGATGATGGTGTTGGTCTCGGCGTCGAAGCTGGCGCTCTGCCAGGGCGCGCCGCCGCCGTGGTTCCAGGATTCGACCTTGCCGGTGGGCGAGCTGGGGTCGTCCGGCCAGGACGGCGCCTTGACGTTGCCGGTGACGCTGCTGTCCTTGCCGTTCAGGCGGCCCATGTGGCCTTCGACGAAGGGCCGCATCCAGATTTCCTCGCCGGTGTCCGGGTCGCGGGCGAACAGGCGGCCGACCACGCCGAACTCGTCGCCCGAGCTGCCGTGGATGAGCAGCACCTTGCCCGTCTTGCCGTCCTTCACGATGGTCGGCGCGCCGGTCATGGTGTAGCCGGCGCCGTGTTCGCCGAACTTCTTCTTCCATACCACCTTGCCGGTGTTCTTGTTCAGCGCCACGACCGAGGCGTCGAGGGTGCCGAAGAAGATCTTGTCGCCGTAGATGGCGGCGCCGCGGTTGACCACGTCGCAGCACGGGCGGATGTCGTCGGGCAGGCGGTGGTTGTAGGTCCACAGGCGCTTGCCGGTCTTGGCGTCGAGGGCGAACAGCCGCGAGTAGGAGGCGGTGACGTAGATCACCCCGTCGCTGACGATGGCCTGGGATTCCTGGCCGCGCTGCTTCTCGTCGCCGAAGGAGTAGGACCAGGCCGGGGTCAGCTTGAACACGTTGTCGGCGTTGACCTGCTTGAGCGGGCTCCAGCGCTGGGCGTTGGTGCCCATGCCGTACTGCAGCACGTCGCTGGTGGTCTTGTGGTCGTTGGCGATGTCGTCCCAGCTGACGTCCTTGGCCAGCGCCGCGCCGCCGGCGCCCAGGGCGATGGCGAGGGTCAGGCTGTGCAGGGCGAGGCGCAGGGGGCCGGCAGACGTGGGTGAAGAGGCGAGGGAGGTTCTTGTTGTCATCTTCGGGTTCCCGTTTTTTGTGTTGGGTCGAGAAACGGCGGGCCGCTGCTCGGGCCGCGGCGGTTCCATGGTGGGAGCCAGCCGCCCCAGCGGAAACGGAAAAGCTCCCGCATCGGCCGGGACAAGTTCCCGGTCGGGGCATGACTTGGGCTTGCTGCCGAAGGCCCTGGCGCGGCAGCCCTGCGCCCTAGTACGAAGGGAGTAGGCGGGGGCATCCAAAGCAGCATTCGGGGCGGGGGCGGAGCTTCCTAACATGGTCGAGGAGCGCCTCCGGTGGCGCCCGTGCCTTGTCCTACCCCCAGAGGAATGAAGTGATGAACAAGAAGAACTCCTTGCGCGGCCTGCTGGTGCTGGCCGGCCTCAGCGTCTCGGCCCTGGCCCTGGCCCATGGCAACGTGACCCCGCAAGCGGTGGATACCAAGGGCCTGGAGCCCCTGGGCAAGGAGTGGCGCGACACCAACCCGTACCGCGAGCCCTACGCCAACCACAAGCTGGCGGTGGAGATCGGCTCCTCCGCCTACAACCAGAACTGCGCGCGCTGCCATGGCCTGGAGGCCAAGTCCGGCGGCATCGCCCCCGACCTGCGCAAGCTCGACCTGGGCGCCGAGGGCGACGAGTGGTTCAAGGAGCGGGTGATCAACGGCGCGGTGCGCGACGGCGCGGTGTACATGCCGAAGATGGCCGACTTCATCAGCCAGGAAGGCCTGTGGGCCATCCGCAGCTACCTGGAAAGCGTCCACGTGGACGAGTGACGCCGCCATGCGCCTGCTCAGCCTGCTGTGCGGCCTGCTCCTGTTGCTGGGGCAGGCCGAGGCCAAGGTCCGGCCCTACGAAGACATGGTCGCTTCCGGCGTATTGCGGGTGGCGGTCTACCAGAACTTCCCGCCCTACAGCTTCATGCAGGACGGCCAGCCCCACGGCATCGACGTGGATCTCGCCACGCGCCTGGCCCAGGGCCTGGGGCTGCGCGCGGAGTTCCTCTGGGTGATTCCTGGCGAGCGCCTGGACGACGACCTGCGCAACTTCATCTGGAAGGGCCACTACCTGCGCCCGGGCGTGGTGGCCGACGTGATGCTGCGGGTGCCCTACGACCGCGACTACTCCAACAAGCGCAACGACGTCGGCGAGCTGGCCAACGACCAGGTGGTGATGTTCGGCCCCTACCAGCGCGAGCGCTGGCAGGTGGTCAACGACGCCCGCCGGCTGTCGCAGGTGGACACCATCGCGGCGTTCCGCGAGCACCGCATCGGCGTGGAACTGGACAGCGTGCCCTCGTTCTACCTGACCTCGGTGCTGGGCGGCCAGCTCAGCGCCATGACCGTGCACTTCCCCAGCACCCAGGCGGCCTTCGACGCCATGCGCGCCGGCAAGGTGGACGCGGTGATGGCCCTGCGCGGCGAGCTGGACTGGATGCGCGCCCAGGCCCACGACGACCAGCTGAAGAACGCCGAGAACACCTACCCCAGCCTCGGCCAGCCGGACTGGGACATCGGCATGGCGGTGCACGAGAGCAACCGCCAGCTCTCCAACGCCCTCGACGGCGAGCTGGAGGAACTGGTGCGCAGCGGCGAGCTGGCCAGGCTCTACGCCGGCTACGGCGTGCGCTACGAGTTGCCGGGGCTGTACCAGGACGTGCAATAGCACGAGGAGGAGGGATGCGTAGACGTAGCCTGCTGTTGGGCCTGTGCGGCCTGCCGCTGCTGGCCGCGGCGGTGGAGGGCGACCCGGTGCCCTCGGTGATGTGGGACTACCACCACAAGCGCCTGCTCGGCGGCGAGCCCTTCGTCTTCGACGAGCGGGTGAAGCTGGGCGTGCCGCCCTTCGCCGAGGACGCGCGGCAGGTGCCGGTGGAGGTGGACGCGCGGCAACTGCCCGGGCGCTTCGAGCGCCTGGTGCTGTGGGCCGAGCTGAACCCCATCCCCCACGTGCTGACGCTCTACCCGGGCGAGGGCCTGGAGGCGCTGCTGGCGGTGCGCATCCGCATCGAACAGGCCACCGCCATCCGCGCCGCGCTGCGTGGTGAAGATGGCGTGTGGCACGTGGGCTCGGCCTGGATCGACGCCGCCGGCGGCGGCTGCACCGCGCCCAGCGTGGTGCGCGCCCAGGCCGGCTGGGAGCAGCGCCTGGGCCAGGTGCACGGCGGGGCTTTCTCGCGCGGGCCGAACACCCGGCTGCGGCTGAAGGTGGAGCACCCGATGGACAACGGCCTGGTCGGCGGCATCCCCGAGTTCTACCTCGACCACGCCGAGCTGCGCACGCCCGAGGGCGAGGTGCTGGCGCGCCTGGACCTGTTCCCGGCGGTGAGCGAGAACCCCAGCTTCAGCTTCGAACTGCGCGGCCATCCCCACGCGAAGCTGTTCCTGCACGACAACAACGGCAACGAATTCGAGGCCGCCCTCTGAGGCGGCCGGCCCGCCCGCGAGGTGCCCATGCGTTACCTGCTGACCTTCCTGCTGCTGCTCTGCACCCAGGTCCTCGCCGACCTGCAGTACCACCTGCAACCCCTGCAGATCGCCGAGGGCACCTGGCTGGTGGAGGGCAGCACCGACAACTTCGCCAAGGACAACGGCGGCAACATCGTCAACGTTGCCTTCGTCGACACCGGCGACGGCATCCTGGTGATCGACACCGGCCCCTCGCGGCGCTACGGCGAGGCATTGCGTGCGGTGATCCAGCAGACCACCGGCAAGCCGGTGAAGCAGGTGCTGCTGACCCACCACCACCCCGACCACGTGCTGGGCAACCAGGCCTTCGCCGACGTGCCCATCGGCGCGCTGGCCGGCACCGGCAAGCTGCTGAAGGAGCAGGGCAACGCCATGGCGGAGAACATGTACCGCCTGGTGGGCGACTGGATGCGCGGCACCGAGGTGATGCTGCCGACGCAGACGGTGGAGCCGGGCGAGCTGCAGGTCGGCACGCACCGCTTCCGCCTGCTCGGCCTGCGCGGGCATACCGGGGCGGACCTGGCGATCCTCGACGAGACCAGCGGGGTGTTGTTCGCCGGCGACCTGGTGTTCTACGAGCGCGCGCTGACCACGCCCAACAGTCCTGGGCTGGACGTCTGGCTGGCCGATCTCGATACCCTGCAGGCGCTGCCCTGGAAGCTGATCGTCCCCGGCCACGGGCCCATCGCCACCGACGCCAAACCCTTCGCCCAGATGCGCGACTACCTCGGCTGGCTCGATGGCGTGATGCGCGAAGGCACCCGCGAAGGCGCGGACATGAACGACCTGCTGCGCACCCCCATCCCCGAACGCTTCGCCGGCATCAGCCTGACGCGCTACGAGCTGATCCGCAGCGTCACCCACCTGTACCCGCGCTACGAACAGCAGGCGTTGCCGCGTATCGACCGGCAATGAGCCGCCCCGGCTCTTCGTAGGAGCGAGCTCGCTCCTACGAAAGGCCGTGTTCACCTGTAACGGGCCGCGTGGCCGTTCCCCTGTAGGAGCGCGCCCTGCGCGCGAATCGCGGGCAGGGCCCGCTCCTACAGGTCTTCCGCACGTCACGGAGTTGTCTATTGGGTTCCCGCGTTCGCGGGAACCCAGAAAACAGCGATCACAAAGCCGGGTATTGCTACCAAGGAACTAGGGAATTCGGCAAAGCGGTCAATTGTTGGCCCACCGCACCGGGCCAAGAATCTGCGGCAGACCGGGAAAACTTCCCGGGTACAACAACAAATCCGCAGAGGTAGCCGCAATGAGACATGCAGGTCCCACCCCTTCCTTCGCGCGCAGCGCGCTCTTCGCCGCACTCGCCCTGGCCAGCCTGGGCGCCCGGGCCGCGGTTACCGACCAGGACATCAGCGACAGCGCCAAGCGCACCGACCAGATTGTGGTCAACGGCATCAACCAGCAGGGCCAGCGCTTCAGCCCGCTGAAGACCCTCAACAGCGACAACGTCAAGGAACTGCGCCCGGTGTGGGCGCTGTCGTTCGGCGGCGAGAAACAACGCGGCCAGCAGGCCCAGCCGCTGGTCAAGGACGGGGTGATGTACGTCAGCGCCTCCTACTCGCGGGTGTTCGCCGTGGACGCGCGCACCGGGCGCAAGCTCTGGCAGTACGACGCGCGCCTGCCCGACGGCATCATGCCCTGCTGCGACGTGATCAACCGCGGCGTGGCCCTGTACGGCGACCTGGTGATCTTCGGCACCCTGGACGCCAAGCTGGTGGCGCTGAACAAGGACACCGGCAAGGTGGTGTGGAAGAAGACCGTGGCCGACTACAAGGCCGGCTACTCCATCTCCGCCGCGCCGCTGATCGCCAAGGGCAAGCTGATTACCGGCGTGGCCGGCGGCGAGTTCGGCGTGGTCGGCAAGATCGAGGCGTACGACCCCACTAACGGCGACCTGCTGTGGAGCCGCCCGACCGTCGAAGGCCACATGGGCTACGTGTACAAGGACGGCAAGGCCATCGAGAACGGCATCTCCGGCGGCGAGGCCGGCAAGACCTGGCCGGGCGACCTGTGGAAGACCGGCGGCGCCGCGCCCTGGCTGGGCGGCTACTACGACCCGAGCACCGATTCGCTGTTCATCGGCACCGGCAACCCGTCGCCGTGGAACTCGCACCTGCGCCCGGGCGACAACCTGTTCTCCTCCTCGCGCCTGGCGCTGAACCCGGAGGACGGCTCGATCAAGTGGCACTTCCAGACCACCCCCCACGACGGCTGGGACTTCGACGGCGTGAACGAGCTGGTGTCCTTCGACTACAAGGACGGCGGCAAGACCGTGAAGGCCGCGGCCACCGCCGACCGCAACGGCTTCTTCTACGTGCTGGACCGCACCAACGGCAAGTTCATCCGCGGCTTCCCCTTCGTCGACAAGGTGACCTGGGCCAAGGGCCTGGACCAGAACGGCCGGCCGATCTACGACGACGCCCACCGCCCCGGCGCGCCGGGCGAGGGCTCCAAGGGCAGCTCGGTGTTCGTCTCGCCGTCCTTCCTCGGCGGCAAGAACTGGATGCCCATGGCCTACAGCCAGGACACCGGCCTGTTCTACGTGCCCTCCAACGAGTGGGGCATGGACATGTGGAACGAGAACGTGACCTACAAGAAGGGCGCGGCCTACCTGGGCGCCGGTTTCACCATCAAGCCGCTGAACGAGAAGTACATCGGTGTGCTGCGCGCCATCGACCCGAAGACCGGCAAGCAGGTCTGGCGCTACGAGAACTACGCGCCGCTGTGGGGCGGCGTGCTGGCCACCCACGGCAACCTGGTGTTCACCGGCAACCCCGAGGGCTACCTGATGGCCTTCGACGCCAAGACCGGGAAGAAGCTCTACGAGTTCAACACCGGCTCGGGCGTGATCGCCTCGCCCATCACCTGGGAGATGGACGGCGAGCAGTACGTCACCGTGCTCTCCGGCTGGGGCGGCGCCGTGCCGCTGTGGGGCGGCGAGGTGGCCAAGCGCATCAAGGACCTGGACCAGGGCGGGATGATCTGGACCTTCAAGCTGCCGAAGGACCTGGTGAGCAAGCGCTGAGTTCGCAGGGGTAGGGCAGGGGGCTGGCTGGTGCCGGCCCTTTGCTTTTTGGGGGCTTTGCTTTTTGCTTTTCGTAGGAGCGAGCTTGCTCGCGAACGGTGTCTCCCGGTTGCAGTGGTGCAAGCGTTGACTCCGGCCCCTCTCCCTAACCCTCTCCCTGAAGGGAGAGGGGACCGTTCGGTGTGCGCTGATGCTTCGGCGTTAGCCGGCTTGTACCGAGTGGCCGGCTGACACCAAGTCCTCTCTCGGCACGGACAAGCCCCCTCTCCCTTCAGGGCGGGGCGCGCAGCCGAGGGCTGGGGAGAGGGGGCGAGATTCGAGCCTGCACTGGAATCGCCGGCAGACTCCATGGTGGTTCGCGCAAGCAAGCTCGCCCCCACGAACACCCCCCCTCTACTACCAAATAACTACCCCCCCACGCCCATGGGCGCATTCCTGGCCGGCGCGGGCGCTGCCTAAGATCGCCGCAAGGCCCGGGCTTGGTGCGCCGGGACGCCACAGGAGAGCTTCGCCATGATCTATGCCCCACCCGGAACCCCCGGTGCCGTCGTCACCCTCAAGCCGCGCTACGGCAACTACATCGGCGGTGAGTTCGTACCGCCCGTGCTCGGCCAGTACTTCACCAACACTTCCCCGGTGAACGGCCAGGCGATCGCCGAATTCCCCCGTTCCACCGCCGAGGACGTGGAGCGCGCGCTGGACGCCGCCCATGCCGCCGCCGATGCCTGGGGCCGCACTTCGGTGCAGGAGCGCTCGCTGGTCCTGCTGAAGATCGCCGACCGCATCGAGCAGCACCTGGAACAGCTGGCCGTGGCCGAGACCTGGGACAACGGCAAGGCCGTGCGCGAGACGCTGAACGCCGACGTGCCCCTGGCCGCCGACCACTTCCGCTACTTCGCCGGCTGCATCCGCGCCCAGGAAGGCGGCGCCGCCGAGATCAACGACAGCACCGTGGCCTACCACATCCACGAGCCGCTGGGCGTGGTCGGGCAGATCATCCCGTGGAACTTCCCGCTGCTGATGGCCGCCTGGAAACTCGCCCCGGCCCTGGCCGCCGGCAACTGCGTGGTGCTCAAGCCGGCCGAGCAGACGCCGCTGTCGATCATGCTGCTGGCCGAGATCGTCAACGACCTGCTGCCGCCGGGCGTGCTGAACATCGTCCAGGGCTTCGGCAAGGAAGCGGGGCAGGCGCTGGCCACCAGCAAGCGCATCGCCAAGATCGCCTTCACCGGCTCCACCCCGGTGGGCGCGCACATCCTCCACTGCGCGGCGGAGAACATCATCCCCTCCACCGTGGAGCTGGGCGGCAAGAGCCCGAACATCTTCTTCGACGACATCATGCACGCCGAGCCGAGCTTCATCGAAAAGGCCGCCGAGGGCCTGGTGCTGGCCTTCTTCAACCAGGGCGAGGTGTGCACCTGCCCGTCGCGCGCGCTGGTGCAGGAGTCGATCTTCGAGCCGTTCATGGCCGAGGTGCAGAAGAAGATCGCCCAGATCAAGCGCGGCAACCCGCTGGACACCGAGACCATGGTCGGCGCCCAGGCCTCGCAGCAGCAGTACGAGAAGATCCTGTCGTACCTGGATATCGCCCAGAACGAAGGCGCCCAGCTGCTGGCCGGCGGGCAGAGCGAGCGGCTGTCCGGCGACCTCGCCAGCGGCTACTACATCCAGCCCACGCTGCTGAAGGGCCACAACGGCATGCGCGTGTTCCAGGAGGAAATCTTCGGCCCGGTGGTGGGCGTGACCACCTTCAAGGACGAGGCCGAGGCCCTGGCCATCGCCAACGACACCGAGTTCGGCCTGGGCGCCGGCGTCTGGACCCGCGACATCAACCGCGCCTGGCGCATGGGCCGCGGCATCAAGGCCGGCCGCGTGTGGACCAACTGCTACCACCTGTACCCGGCGCACGCCGCGTTCGGCGGCTACAAGAAGTCCGGCGTCGGCCGCGAGACGCACAAGATGATGCTCGACCACTACCAGCAGACCAAGAACCTTCTGGTGAGCTACGACGTCAACCCGCTGGGGTTCTTCTGAGGTAGACCGGCCGTCCGCGACCCCGTCCCCATCCGGGGGCGCGGGCAGGTTCCGGCAAGCGTGTTCAACACCCGCGCCCGGCGCTCCACCGGGCCACCTTTTTTCGATGCGCCCGAGCGTGGGCGACCCGTGCGCCCCTCCCACTTCCGGGCGCGGCGGGACTGTCGAGCGCGGCTTTGGCCGCGTTTTTTGTTTTTGGGCAGGGTGTTTCCCGGTGATCGCGGTGTTCTTGGCGTCACTCCGTTCCCTCTCCCCAGCCCTCGGCTGCGCGCCCCGCCCTGAAGGGAGAGGGGGCCAGTCCGTGCCGAGAGAGGATCTGGAGTCAGCCGGCCACCCGGTGCAAGCCGGCTAACGCGGAAATACCAGCGCATGCCGAACGGTCCCCTCTCCCTTCAGGGAGAGGGTTAGGGAGAGGGGACGGCGTCAATGCTTGCACCCCTGCAGCCGGGAGGCACCACTCACAAAAGCACCGCGACACCCATCGCCCCTCCCTACCAAATCAGGGGTGAAACTCCTTCGAAAGTATCATTCGGCAGCCTCCCCCCTGGTGTTTAACTCGACCTGCCGGAATCGCCGGCCAACAAGAAGAGGACAGACCCATGTGGACCAAGCCTAGCTTCACCGACCTGCGCCTTGGCTTCGAAGTGACCCTGTACTTCGCCAACCGCTGATCCACCCGGCCCCGGTCTTCCGGGGCCCCTGCCCACGGGGCACTGTCATGCACATCCGTATTCTCGGTTCGGCCGCCGGTGGCGGCTTCCCGCAGTGGAACTGCAACTGCCGCAACTGCCACGGCGTGCGCAGTGGCCAGGTGCTGGCGCAGCCGCGCACCCAGTCGTCCATCGCCCTGTCCGACGACGGCGAGCGCTGGATTCTCTGCAACGCCTCGCCCGACATCCGCGCCCAGCTCGCCGCCTTCCCGGCCCTGCAGCCGGCGCGCAAGGTGCGCGACACGGCCATCGCCGGCATCCTCCTGCTGGACAGCCAGATCGACCACTGCACCGGCCTGCTCAGCCTGCGCGAGGGCTGCCCGCACGACGTCTGGTGCACGCAGATGGTCCACCAGGACCTGACCAGCGGCTTCCCGCTGTTCAACATGCTGCAGCACTGGAACGGCGGCCTGCGCCACCACCCGATCGAGCTGGACGGTGCGCCCTTCACCGTGCCCGCCTGCCCGAACCTGCGCTTCACCGCCATCCCGCTGCGCAGCGCCGCGCCGCCGTATTCGCCGCACCGCCACGACCCGCACCTGGGCGACAACATCGGCCTGTTCGTCGAGGACCTGGGCAGCGGCGGCAAGCTGTTCTACGCCCCCGGCCTGGGCCAGGTGGACGAGGCGCTGCTGGGCTGGATGCGCCGCGCCGACTGCCTGCTGGTGGACGGCACCCTGTGGCGCGACGACGAGATGCGCCGCTGCGAAGTGGGCGACAAGCTCGGCAGCGAGATGGGCCACCTGGCCCAGAGCGGCCCCGGCGGCATGCTCGAGGTGCTGGACGGCGTGCCCGGGCCGCGCAAGGTGCTCATCCACATCAACAACACCAACCCCATCCTCGACCCGGCCTCGCCCGAACGCGCCGAACTGGACGCCCGCGGCGTCGAAGTGGCCTGGGACGGCATGGCCATCCACCTGTAGAGGGAGCGCGCGATGAACGCCGCCATGAGCCCCGCCGAATTCGAGCAGGCGCTGCGCGCCAAGGGCGCCTGCTATCACATCCACCACCCGTTCCACGTGGCCATGTACGAGGGCCGCTGCACCCGCGAGCAAATCCAGGGCTGGGTGGCCAACCGCTTCTACTACCAGCTGAACATCCCGCTGAAGGACGCCGCCATCCTCGCCAACTGCCCGGACCGCGACACCCGCCGCGAGTGGGTGCAGCGCATCCTCGACCACGACGGCCGCCCCGGCGAACCCGGCGGCATCGAGGCCTGGCTGCGCCTGGCAGAGGCGGTGGGCCTGGACCGCGAGCAGGTGCTGTCGCAGGAACTGGTGCTGCCCGGCGTGCGCTTCGCCGTGGACGCCTACGTCAACTTCGCCCGCCGCGCCAGCTGGCAGGAAGCGGCCAGCAGTTCGCTGACCGAGCTGTTCGCCCCGCAGATCCACCAGTCACGGCTGGACGCCTGGCCGCAGCACTACCCCTGGATAGACGCGGCCGGCTACGACTACTTCCGCAGCCGCCTGTCCCAGGCCCGCCGCGACGTCGAGCACGGCCTGCGCATCACCCTGGAGCACTACCGCACCCGCGAGGCCCAGGCGCGCATGCTGGATATCCTGCAGTTCAAGCTCGACGTGCTCTGGAGCATGCTCGACGCCATGAGCATGGCCTACGAGCTGGGCCGCCCGCCGTACCACACGGTGACCCGCGAGCGCATCTGGCACAGGGGGCTGCTGTGATGAGCCTGCCCGCGCTGGACAGCGTGCCGCGCATCCGCCGCGGTTTCCGCCTGCAATTCGAACCGGCCCAGGGCTGCCACGTGCTGCTCTACCCCGAAGGCATGGTCAAGCTCAACGACAGCGCCGGGGAAATCCTCCAGCGCGTCGATGGCCAGCGCGACGTGGCGGCCATCATCGCCGAGCTGAGCAAGAGCTTCCCCGGCGTGCCGGGCATCGACGAAGACATCCTGGCGTTCCTCGAGGTGGCCCATGCGCAATTCTGGATCGAGCTGCACTGAAGGCGCCGGCCCGCCGCTGTGGCTGTTGGCCGAGCTGACCTACCGTTGCCCTTTGCAGTGCCCGTACTGCTCCAACCCGCTGGACTTCGCCAGGCAGGGCGGTGAGCTGAGCACCGCCGAGTGGATCGAGGTGTTCCGCCAGGCCCGCGAGCTGGGCGCCGCGCAGCTGGGCTTTTCCGGCGGCGAGCCACTGCTGCGCCAGGACCTCGCTGAGCTGATCGGCGCGGCCCGCGGGCTGGGCTTCTACACCAACCTGATCACCTCCGGCATCGGCCTGAGCGAGGCGCGCCTGGCGCAGTTCGCCGAGGCCGGGCTGGACCACATCCAGATCAGCTTCCAGGCCGCCGACGAGGAGGTGAACAACCTGCTCGCCGGCTCGCGCAAGGCCTTCGCCCAGAAGCTGGCCATGGCCCGCGCGGTGAAGGCCCACGGCTACCCGATGGTGCTCAACTTCGTCACACACCGGCACAACATCGACAACATCGGGCGGATCATCGAGCTGTGCATAGAGCTGGAGGCCGACTTCGTCGAACTCGCCACCTGCCAGTTCTATGGCTGGGCCGAACTCAACCGCGCCGGCCTGCTGCCCACCCGCGCGCAGCTGGAACGCGCCGAGCGCATCACCCACGAATACCGCGAGCGCCTGGCCGCCGAAGGCAACCCCTGCAAGCTGATCTTCGTCACCCCGGACTACTACGAGGAACGCCCCAAGGCCTGCATGGGCGGCTGGGCCAGCGTGTTCCTCGACGTCACCCCCGACGGCACCGCGCTGCCGTGCCACAGCGCGCGGCAATTGCCGGTGCAGTTCCCCAACGTGCGCGAGCACAGCCTGCGGCACATCTGGTACGAGTCGTTCGGCTTCAACCGCTACCGCGGCGACGCCTGGATGCCCGAGCCGTGCCGCTCCTGCTCGGAGAAGGAGCGCGACCATGGCGGCTGCCGCTGCCAGGCCTACATGCTCACCGGCGACGCCGACGCTACCGACCCGGTGTGCGCCAAGTCGGCCCACCACGGGAAGATTCTCGACGCCCGCCGGCAGGCCGAGGAAGCGCCGCTGGGCCTGGACCAGCTGACCTGGCGCAACCAGCGCGCCTCGCAGCTGATCTGCAAGGTCTGAGGGTGCGCAGCCTGGCCCATGGCGACTGGCCCAGCGCCTGGAGCGCCGAGCGCGCGGTGGCGGCGGGGCGCGACTTCGCCGAACTGCACGCGGCCCACGGCGGGCTGCTGTGGCTGGAGTTCGAGCCACGCAGCGCGCGCTGCCGCCTGTACCTGTGGCGCGACGGCGCGCTGCAGGAGCTGACGCCACCCGGCGCCTCGGCGCGCAGCCGCGTCTACGAATACGGCGGTGGCGCCTGCTGCGCCACGGCCGAGGGCGCGGCCTGGGTGGAGGAGGGCGACCAGCAGGTGCGCTGGCTGCGCTTTGGCGAGGCGCCTCGACAGCTGACCGAGCGCCTGCAGTGTCGCTATGGCGACCTGCACTACGTGCCGGCCTGGAACGCGCTGCTGGCGGTGGAGGAAAGCCGCGAGGGCGACGCAGTGGTCCACCGCATCGTGCGCCTGGAGGCCGACGGCGCGCGCCAGGTCATCGCCGAGGGCGCGGACTTCTACGCCGCGCCGACAGCCAGCCCCGACGCGGCGCGCATCGCCTGGGTGGAATGGGACCGCCCGCAACAGCCCTGGACCGCCACGCGCCTGTGCCTGCTGCGGGACGGCACGCAGCGCTGCCTGGCGGGCGAGGGCGGCGAAGAATCCATCCAGCAACCGCGCTTCGACGACCAGGGCCACCTGCACTGGCTCAGCGACCGCAGCGGCTGGTGGCGCCCCGAGGCCGAGGACGGGCAGGCCGGTGCCTTCGCCTTCGCCGACCACGCCCCGGCGCCCTGGCAGCTGGGTGGACGCAGCTACCTGCCGCTGGCCAATGACGAGATGCTGCTGAGCCGCTTCGAGGAAGGCCGCGGGCTGCTGGTGCTGCGCGCCGCCGATGGCAGCGAACGGCGCCTGGCCCCGGACTTCTCGCGCTTCCGCGCCCTGGTCGCCGATGCCGGGCACTTCTTCTGCATCGCCTCCGCCGAGGACCGCCTGCCGGCGCTGCTGGTCATCAGTCGCGAGAGTGGCCAGGTGCAAGTAATCGCCGGTGGCGAACATCCGCTGGACGAGGCCGAGCTGTCGCGCCCGCAACCCTTCGGCTACCCGGTGGCCGGCAACGAGCGCGGCCACGGCTTCTTCTACCCGCCGCGCAACGCCCAGTGCCGCGGCCCGGCGGGGCGGCGGCCGCCGCTGGTGGTGTTCCTGCATGGCGGGCCCACTTCGGCCTGCTACCCGGTGTTCGATGCGCGCATCCAGTTCTGGACGCAGCGCGGCTTCGCCGTGGCCGACCTCAACTACCGCGGCAGCGCCAACTTCGGCCGCGCCTACCGCGAACGCCTGCGCGGCGAGTGGGGCAGGGCGGAGGTGCAGGACATCTGGGCGGCGGTAGTGCAACTGGCCGCCGACGGGCTGATCGACCGCCAGCGGGTGTTCGTCCGCGGCGCCAGCGCCGGCGGCTACAGCGCGCTCTGCGCCCTGGCCTTCGTCGGCGGCTTCCGCGGCGGTGCCAGCCTCTACGGCGTCAGCGACCCGCTGGCGCTGGGGCGGGTGACGCACAAGTTCGAGGCCGACTACCTCGGCTGGCTGATCGGCGACCCGCAACGCGACGCCCGCCGCTACCGGGCGCGCACGCCGCTGCTGCACGCTGCGCGCATCCAGGCGCCGGTGATCTTCTTCCAGGGCGAGCTGGACGCCGTGGTGGTGCCCGAGCAGACCCAGGCCATGGTCGCCAGCCTGCGCCAGCGCGGCCTGGCCGTGGAATGCCACCTGTACCCCGGCGAGCGCCACGGCTTCCGACAGGCGGCCAACCTGGCCCACGCGCTGGATGCCGAGTGGCGCTTCTACCGCGCGCTGCTGGGCGGCTGACGGCCGGGCCAAGGTCGCATTGCAATCAGCGCAGGATGCAGTAGGCTCGCGGAAACATTTCATAACAAGAACAAGCACCCCATGAGCCACGACCTCAGCCTGCTGCGCAAATTCGTCTCGCCAGAGATCATCTTCGGTGCCGGCTGCCGGCACACCGTCGCCAACTACGCCAAGACCTTCGGCGCCCGCAAGGTGCTGCTGGTGTCCGACCCCGGCGTGCTCGCCGCCGGCTGGGTGGCCGACGTGCAGGCCAGCCTGGCCGGGCAGGGCATCGAGCACTGCCTGTACACCGACGTCTCGCCCAACCCGCGCGTGGAAGAAGTGATGCGAGGCGCCGACATCTACCGCAGCGAAGGCTGCAACGTGATAATCGCGGTCGGCGGCGGTAGCCCCATGGACTGCGCCAAGGGCATCGGCATCGTCGCCGCCCACGGCCGCAACATCCTCGAGTTCGAGGGCGTGGACAAGCTGCGCGTGCCCAGCCCGCCGCTGATCCTCATCCCCACCACCGCCGGCACCTCGGCCGACGTCTCGCAGTTCGTCATCATCTCCAACCAGGACGAGCGCATGAAGTTCTCGGTGGTGAGCAAGGCGGTGGTGCCCGACGTGTCGCTGATCGACCCGGAAACCACCCTGAGCATGGACGGCTTCCTCTCCGCCTGCACCGGCATCGACGCCCTGGTCCACGCCATCGAGGCCTTCGTCTCCACCGGCCACGGCCCGCTCACCGACAGCCACGCGCTGGAGGCCATGCGCCTGATCGACGGCAACCTGGTGCAGATGATCGCCAACCCCAACGACATCGCCCTGCGCGAGAAAATCATGCTCGGCAGCATGCAGGCTGGGCTGGCCTTCTCCAACGCCATCCTCGGTGCGGTGCACGCCATGTCCCACAGCCTCGGCGGCTACCTCGACCTGCCCCACGGGCTGTGCAACGCGGTGCTGGTGGAGCACGTGGTGGCCTTCAACTACAACGCCGCGCCCGAGCGCTTCAAGGTCATCGCCGAGACCTTCGGCATCGACTGCCGCGGGCTTGGCCACGCGCAGATCCGCCAGCGCCTGGTCGAGCACCTGATCGCCCTCAAGCGCGCCGTGGGCTTCCACGAGACCCTCGGCCCGCACGGCGTGGGCATCTCCGACATACCCTTCCTGTCGCGCCACGCCATGCAGGACCCGTGCATCCTCACCAACCCCCGCGAATCCAGCCAGCGCGACGTCGAGGTGGTCTATGGCGAGGCCCTCTGAGCCGCAGCAGGACGCCCTGGCGGCGCTGCTCGGCCTGGGCAGCCACTCCACGCGCAAGAGCCACTACCCCGAGCTGCTGGCGCGCCTGGAGGAACTGGAAACCGAGCGCAACCGCTACAAGTGGCTGTTCGAGCACGCTGTGCACGGCATCTTCCAGGCCAGCCTCAGCGACGGCCTGCGCGCGGCCAACCCGGCCCTGGCGCGGATGCTCGGCTACGCCGACCCGCAGCAGGTGTTGTGGAACCTGCAGGACATGGCCACGCAACTGTTCGCCGGCGGCGAGGCGGAGATGCGCCGCATCCGCGACCTGCTGCGCGAGCAGGGCGGGCTGTTCGGCTACGAGACGCGCCTGCTGCGCAAGGACGGCAGCCACGTCGACGTGCTCATGAACCTGCTGCTCAAGCCCGACGAGGAAGGCCTGGTGGAAGGCTTCGTCGCCGACATCACCGAACGCATCCTGGCCCAGCAGCGCCTGCAGACCCTCAATGAGGAACTGGAGCAGCGCGTCGCCGAACGCACCGGCGAGCTGGAAGCGCTGAACCAGCAACTGCGCGAGGCGCGCGACGCCGCCGAGGCGGCCAACCACAGCAAGGACAAGTACCTGGCGGCGGCCAGCCACGACCTGCTGCAACCGCTCAACGCCGCGCGCCTGCTGGTGGCCACCCTGCGCGAGCGGCAATTGCCGGGTGCCGAGCAGCAATTGGTGGAGCGCACCCACCAGGCCCTGGAAGGCGCGGAGAACCTGCTCACCGACCTGCTGGAGATCGCCCGCCTGGACCAGAGCGCGATCCGCCCGGACCTGGACGTCCACGGCCTGGACGAATTGCTCGGCCCGCTGGCCTCGGAGTTCGAAAGCGTGGCGCTGTCGTCCGGCCTGCAATGGCGCGTGCGCATCCCCAATCTCTCGGTGCGCACCGACGCGCGCCTGCTGTCGCGCATCCTGCGCAACTTCCTCAGCAACGCCTGCCGCTACACCGGGCGCGGTGGCGTGCTGCTGGCCGCACGGCGGCGCGGCGCCAGCGTGCGCCTGGAGGTGTGGGACACCGGCCGCGGCATCCCGGCGGACCAGTTGCAGGCGATCTTCCTCGAATTCAACCAGCTCGACACCGGCCGCGCCGCCGAGCGCCAGGGCGTGGGCCTGGGCCTGGCCATCGTCGACCGCATCGCCGGGTTGCTCGGCTGCGCGGTGCAGGTGCGCTCGGTGCCCGGGCGCGGCTCGCTGTTCGCCCTCGAAGTGCCCCTGGCCGAGGCGCTGCCGCCGCGCGCCGGCGGCGATGTTGCGCCACGCCCTAGCACCGGCGACCCGCTGCCGGGCCGGCGCCTGCTGGTGGTGGACAACGAAACCTCGATCCTCTTCAGCATGGCCGCGCTGCTCGGCCAGTGGGGCTGCGAAGTGCTCACCGCCACCGACCGCGACGCCGCCCTGGCGCTGCTCGGCTCGCAGCCGCCGGAGGCGATACTGGCCGACTACCACCTGGACCACGGCGCCACCGGCTGCGAGCTGGTGCGCGACCTGCGCCGCCACTACGGCCGCGAGATCCCCGCGGTGATGATCAGCGCCGACCGCAGCGACGAATGCCGCCGCGCCCTGCAGCGCCTGGGCATCCCGCAGCTGAACAAGCCGCTGAAGCCGGGCAAGCTGCGCGCGGTGCTCAGCGCGCTGCTCGATACGCCGACCTGACCGCCCGGTCATGGGCGGATTCGCCCACGCGGGCTAGAATACCCGCTGCGCGGGCCATGCCGTCCGCTACGGATTACCCCGCGTCGAGCCCGTGATGTCGTGAAGCGTGATACCCGCGTAGCCTCCCTGCTGCTGTTCATGATCTGCGTCTCCCTGGCCCTGCTGACCGCCTGGCAGACCTGGTCGGCGCGCGAGCGCACCCTGGGCGAAGTCAACACCGACATGCTCAACCTCACCCAGGCGCTGGACTCCTATACCGAGGGCGTGGTGCGCCAGTGCGAGGTGCTGCTGCTGGACCTGGCCGACCGCATCGAGAGCGACGGCCTGGGCCCCGCGCAGCTGGCGCGCCTGCAGCGGCTGCTGGAGCGCCAGCAGAAGGTGCTCAGCCAGGTGGTCGGCATCTCGCTGTTCGATGCGCACGGCCGCTGGCTGCTGCTCTCCCACGGCGCCATCCCGCCGGGGGCGAACAGCGCAGACCGCGCCTTCTTCATCCACCACCGCGACAACCCCTCGCGGGACATCTTCATCGGCCCGCCGATCCGCAGCCGCTCCAGCGGCCTGTGGGTGATCACCGTCAGCCGCCGCCTTGACCACCCCGACGGCAGCTTCGCCGGCGTGGTGGCCACCACCCTCGGCATCGAGAACTTCCTCAGCCTGTTCGGCCGCCTGGACATCGGCCAGCACGGCGCCATGAGCCTGAGCCAGGGCAACGGCCAGTTGCTGGTGCGCTACCCCTTCCGCGAGGCCGACCTGGGCCGCGACCTGTCGGGCTCGCCGCTGTTCACCGACTACCTGCGCCACGCCGACTCCGGCAGCGCCAGCAGCACCTCGCGCTTCGACGGCGTGGAGCGCATCTACGTGTTCCGCCGCAACGACCACTACCCGCTGGTGACCACCGTGGCGCTGAGCAAGGCGGAGGCCCTGCAGGACTGGCGCAAGCAGGCCCAGCTCAACGCCGGCATCGTCCTGGTGCTGCTGGCGGTGCTCGGCCTGACCGGCCAGCGCCTGCTCATCGACATCCGCCAGCGCACTCGCACCAGCCGCCAGCTCGCCGCCGCCCGCGAAGAACTGCTGCGGGCCAACGACCAGCTGCGCGTGCTCGCCGCCCAGGACGCGCTGACCGGCCTGGCCAACCGCCGCAGTTTCGACGAAACCCTGGCCACCGAGGCGCGCCGCTGTGCCCGCGAGGGGGCACCGCTGTCGCTGTTGCTGGTCGATATTGATCACTTCAAGCGCTACAACGACAGCTACGGGCACCAGGCTGGCGATGACTGTCTGCAGGTGGTGGCCGGGTTGCTTGCGGCCTGCGTGCGGCGACCGGGGGACCTGGTGGCGCGTTATGGCGGCGAGGAACTGGCGGTGATTCTGCCCAACACCGACAGCGCCGGTGCCGAGGCGGTGGCTCGGGCCTTCCTGCAGCGCTTGGCGGGTGAGCGGCTGGCGCACCGTGAGAGCCCCTTCGGTGTGGTTACTGCCAGTGTCGGTCTGGCCACTGCTCCGGCTACGGTGGCGGGGGGGCAGGAGTGGCAGTTGGTGAATGCTGCTGATCGGGCTCTGTATCGTGCGAAGGCTGGTGGGCGTAATCGTCTGGAGGTGGAGCGCCTGGAGGGGTGAGGGTGGTCTTCTACGGATTCTTAACCTCCGCTCCAGCCTCAACCCCATCGAAAATCCGTAGGGCGGATAAGGTCCGCTCCTACGCTGCCCCACCCACGCCATTCCCATGTAGGAGCGCGCCCTGCGCGCGAAATCGCGGGCAGGGCCCGCTCCTACAGTTGACGCCGAATTTCTCGTTCGCGCCGGACGGCCCCCTCTCCCTCCGGGAGAGGGCTGGGGCGAGGGGGCGGCGTCAACCCGAAATACCGCTGTCGCCGGTAAGCACCGTTCGCGAGCAAGCTCGCGCCTACAGGTTGACGCCGAATTTCTCGTTCGCGCCGGACGGCTCCCTCTCCCTCCGGGAGAGGGCTGGGGTGAGGGGGCGGCGTCAACCCGAAACATCGCTGTCGCCGGTAAGCACCGTTCGCGAGCAAGCTCGCGCCTACGAGAAGCCGTGCCTGCCCGCTCCTACAGGTTGACGCCGAATTTCTCGTTCGCGCCGGACGGCTCCCTCTCCCTCCGGGAGAGGGCTGGGGTGAGGGGGCGGCGTCAACCCGAAACACCGCTGTCGCCGGTAAGCACCGTTCGCGAGCAAGCTCGCTCCTACGAGAAGCTGTGCCTGCCCATGCGGTGGGGGTGATGGGTATCGCTTCTCTCAACCCATCCTACAGGGCTACGGGGCTTGGCTTGTCGCTCAGCCCTGGGGCAGCAGCACCCGGGCCGAGGGGTAGAGGCTGGCGGCTACCTTCTGCAGTTCCGCCGGGCAGACCAGTTCGCTGATCCACGCCAGGCGGCGCACCGGGCCGGGTTTGTCCAGGCGTTGCAGTTCGGCGGATTCGAGCATGGCCTTCATGCGCCAGGCGAGAGCGAACAGCTCCTCGATGAACGGCGGCGCCACCGTGCCCTGGTGTTCCACCGACAGGCCGCTGGGTGCGTGGCGGATGGCCAGGTGGTAGTGACTGGCGCCGGTGCGCCCGCCGCTGCCGGCGAGGGTGGCGGTGAAGTGCGCGCCGAGGATGCGCGCCAGTTGCCGCTGCACGTCGTGCAGCAGTTGCCGCGGCACTTCTTCCAGCAGCGCGGTGGGGTCGGTCTGGCCCATGGTCGTCCCGGGATCTGAGTGGCAGGGCGGCGGCCGGGGCGGCCGCCGGAACAGGTGCCGCCAGCATAGGGAAGGCGACTGTGAACTTGGGTTAAGCCGGGGTAAAGGCGGGTAATTGCGTGCCTCAGAAGGTCTGCCCGAGGGAGAACTGGAACACCTCGGTCTCGGCGCCGTCGGGCTTCTTCAGCGGCGTCGCCAGGCTGAAGCTCAGCGGGCCCAGCGGGCTGTACCAGGTCAGGCCGACGCCCATGGACATGGCCATCTGGCCGAGGCTGACGTTGCCGCAGCCCTGGGTGGTGGACAGGTAGCACTTGTCGGCGAAGACGCTGCCGGCATCCCAGAACAGCGTGCTGCGCAGCTGGCTCTGGTCCTTGACGAAGGGCAGCGGGAACAGGTACTCGACGCCGCCGGCGATGAGGATGTTGCCGCCGAACACCTCGGCGTCGCGGTCGGAGTAGTAGGCCTGGCCGGCGCTGGAGTAGTTGCCGGTGGCCGGGGTGCTGCGCGGGCCCAGGGTGCCGTCCTTGAAGCCGCGCACCGAGCTCAGGCCGCCGGCGGTGTAGTTCTCGTAGAAGGGCAGGCCGTCGGTGGGGCCGTAGCCGTTGCCGTAGCCCAGGCTGGTGTGCAGGCGCAGGGCGGTGCGGTCGGTGACCGGGACGAAGCGCTGGGCGCTGTAGTCGAGCTTGTAGAACGACAGGTCGCTGCCGGGCACCGTGGCCATCAGCGTCAGGCTCTGGGAATGCCCGCGGGTGGCCAGCACGCCCTTGTTCAGGGTGGATTCGGACCAGCCGATGGAGGCCTTGAGGTTGTTGAAACTCTTGCCCTCGCGCTCGATGAAGTCGTAGATCTCGTCGGCGCTGTAGGTGCCGGGGCTGACGGCGTCGTGCTGCAGGGTCAGGCCGTAGGTCAGGCGCGAGGTCTCGCTGATCGGGTAGCCGACGCTGACGCCGGCGCCGAAGCTGTCGAGGGAGTAGTACGACACCTCGTCATCGTCGTCGTAGTACTTGCTGTAGTCGGTGCTGCTGTAGAACAGGTTGTAGCCCAGGCTCACGCCGTCGGGGGTGAAGTAGGGGTTGGTGAAGCCGAAGTTGTACTTGGTCTGGTACTCCGAGCGGGTCAGGCCGATGCTGGTGTAGTTGCCGGTGCCGAGGAAGTTGCTCTGGCTGATGGAGCCGCCGAGGATCAGCCCGGCGCTCTGGGAGAAGCCGACGCTGGCGCTGAGCGAACCGGAGGCCTGCTCCTCGACGCTGTAGTTGACGTCCACCTGGTCGTCGGTGCCGGGCACCGCCGGGGTCTCGACGTTGACCGTCTTGAAGTAGCCCAGGCGCTCCAGGCGCTGCTTGGACTGGTCGATCAGGTAGGTGCTGGCCCAGCCGCCTTCCATCTGGCGCATCTCGCGGCGCAGCACCTGGTCTTCGGTCTTGGTGTTGCCGCGGAAGTTGATGCGGTTGACGTAGGCGCGCTTGCCCGGGTCGACCACGTAGGTGATGGACACGGTCTTGTCGTCGTCATGGGCCTCGGGCACGCCGTTGACGTTGGCGAAGGTGTAGCCCTCGTTACCCAGGCGGCGGGTGATCAGGTCGGAGGTGGAGGTCATCACCTTGCGCGAGAACACCTGGCCCGGCTCGACCAGCATCAGCTTCCTGATTTCCTCTTCCGGCACCTTGAGGTCGCCGGTCAGCTTCACGTCGCGGACCTTGTACTTCTCACCCTCGTTGATGTTGACGGTGATGTAGACGTGTTTCTTGTCCGGGGTGATGGAAACCTGGGTGGAGGCGATATCCATGTGGATATAACCGCGGTCCAGGTAGTAGGAGCGCAGGCGTTCCAGGTCGCCGGAGAGCTTCTCGCGGGAATACTTGTCGTCGTTCTTGAAGAAGGACAGCCAGTTGCTTTCCTTCAGCTCGAACAGGCCGGTCAGGTCCTCGTCGGAGAACACGGTGTTGCCGACCACGTTGACGTGGGCGATGGCCGCCACCGTGCCTTCGTTGACGGTGATCTTCAGCGCCACGCGGTTGCGCGGCTGCGGGGTGACCTGGGTTTCGATGGTGGCCGAGTAGCGGCCCTGGGCCACGTACTGGCGCTGCAGCTCGTTGCGCACGCCTTCGAGGGTGGCGCGCTGGAAGATCTCGCCTTCGGCCAGGCCCGATTGCTTGAGGCCCTTCATCAGGTCCTCGGTGCTGATGGCCTTGTTGCCTTCGATCTCGATGCCGGAGATGGACGGGCGCTCGACCACGTCGATGACCAGCACGCTGCCGTCGCGGCCGAGGTGGATGTCCTGGAAGAAACCGGTACGGAACAGCGAGCGCGAGGCTTCCACCAGGGCGTGGTCGTCGGCCTGGTCGCCGACGTTCAGCGGCAGGGCGGCGAACACGCTGCCGGCGGAGACGCGCTGCAGGCCGTTGACGCGGATGTCGGCGATCTTGAAGCCTGCGGCGTGGGCCAGGGCGGCGTTGAACAGCAGGATCGGGAACAGCAGGCGGGTAGGGCGCATCGTGACTTCCAGACAGGCGGTGGCAGGGGGCGCGGACGGTTCGCACGGCGATCGTCCGGGCGCTGCCGCCCGGCCCGGGCTGGCGGCCGATGAGGATAAGAGCGGGCTGTGTTCGGCGCGGTTAACCCAGGGTAAAGATGTGTAAAGTTTGCCCATGCGGCGGTGACAGGGCGGCCCCGCGGAAGGGATCATTGCGCCCTCCAGGCCTTGAACCGCGTGCCCTGCATGATTCCCGTACTGCTGGTCGACGATGACCGCGAACTCACCGAGATGCTCAGCCAGTACCTGGCCCGCGAGGGTTTCCAGGCCACCGCCGTGGGCACCGGCGAGGAAGGCGAGGCCGAGGCCCTGGGTGGCGCCTACGCCCTGGTGGTGCTGGACGTGATGCTGCCGGGCCTGTCCGGCATCGAGGTGCTGCGGCGCATTCGCGCGCGCAGCCAGGTGCCGGTCCTGCTGCTGACCGCGCGGGGCGACAACATCGACCGCATCGCCGGCCTGGAGCTGGGCGCCGACGACTACGTGCCCAAGCCCAGCTCGCCCGGCGAGCTGGTCGCGCGGCTGCGCGCCATCCTGCGCCGGGTGCAGCCCCAGGTGCCGCTCGGCAACGCGCCGGAGGCCGTCGGCAGCGGCGCCCTGGCGCTCTGGCCCGGCAAGCGCCAGGCGTTGTGGCACGGCCAGCCGCTGGAGCTGACCGGCACCGAGTTCAGCCTGCTGGAGGTGCTGGTGCGCCGGGCCGGGCAACTGGTCAGCAAGCAGGACCTGTCGCTGGACGCCCTGGGCCGCCCGCTGACCCGCTACGACCGGCGCATAGACGTGCACGTCAGCAGCATCCGCCAGAAGCTCGGCCCGCGCGCCGACGGCAGCAGCTGGATCCAGAGCGTGCGTGGCATGGGCTACCTGCTGATCGTCGAATGAAGCGCGGGCGGCTGTTCTGGAAGCTGTTCCTGGCCTTCTGGCTGGCCAACAGCCTGACCTTCCTGGTGGGCGCCGGCGCCTTCATGTTCGACGAGCTGCGCAGCGACACCCCGGCGCTGCGCTCGCTGCTGGCCACCGAGGTGCGCCTGCTGCAGCGCTTCGGCGAAGCGGCGGGGCGCCAGCTGCTGGAGGTGTCGCCGCAGCAGCCGGACGTCCAGGTCGGCCTCTACGACGCCCAGGGCGCGCTATTGGCCGGGCGCGCCGTGGCCCAGGTGCGCTTCGAGCAGGCGGTCACCAGCCAGGACGGCCATCGCCTGCTGCTGCGCGCCTCGGCCGCCACCACCCTCGACCAGGCGCCGCCGCCGCGCAGCCTGGGCCCGCTGCTCACCGGCACGCTGATGAGCGCGCTCTTCGCCCTGCTGCTCAGCCAGTACCTGGCGCGGCCGCTGGCCTGGTTGCGCCAGGCCATGGGCCAGGTCGCCCAGGGCCGCTTCGAGGTGCGCGTCAAGCCGCGTCTGGGGCGGCGCCGCGACGAGATCGTCGACCTGGCCGAGGACTGCGACCGCATGGCCGGGCAGCTCAAGGCGCTGGTGGAGGCGCAGCAGCACCTGCTGCACGACATCTCCCACGAGCTGCGTTCGCCGCTGACGCGGATGAGCGCCGCCATCGGCCTGCTGCGGCAGTCACCGGGGCAGCCCGGCATGCTGGAGCGCATCGAGCGCGAGTCGCGGCGCATGGACGAGCTGATCGAGCAACTGCTCACCCTGGCGCGGGCCCAGTCGCGCCAGGACAGCGGCGAATACCGCCTGCTGGACGTCGTCGAGCTGCTGGCGCAGATCGTCGAGGATGCCCGCTTCGAGGCGGCGGGCAAGGGCTGCCAGGTGCGCCTTGTAGCCGAGCAGCCGTTCCTCGGCCGCGCCCACGAGGAACTGCTCTACCGGGCCTTCGAGAACGTCATCCGCAATGCTGTGCGCTACACCGCGGCGGGCACCGAGGTGCGCGTGGGCGCGAGCCTGGTGGAGGGCGGCGAACGCCTGGTGGTGTGCATCAGCGACCACGGCCCGGGCGTCGACGAGAGCCGCCTGGGGCGCATCTTCGAACCCTTCGAGCGCGGCCCCGACGCCGGCCCCGACGGCTTCGGCCTGGGCCTGGCCATCGCCAGCCGCGCGGTGCAGCTGCACCACGGGCGGATCGCCGCCGAGCCCGCCGAGGGCGGCGGGCTGCTGGTGCGTATCGAGTTGCCGCGGCTGTTCTAAGCGTTAGCCCTGCCAACCGCCGCCTAGTACTTTGTAGAGGGTGACGCGGTTGACCTGCTCGGCCAGCTCCAGGCTGATCAGCGTCTGCTGCGCGGAATACAGCGAGCGCTGTGCGTCCAGCACTTCCAGGAAGCTGTCCGAACCCTGCTCGTACAGCGCCAGCGACAGGTCGTAGCTCTTGTCGGTGGCCGCCGTCAGTTCGCGCTGGGCGTCCAGGCGCTCGTTGATGTGGCTGCGCACGGAAAGGGCGTCGGCCACTTCGCTGAAGGCGGTCTGCAGGGCCTTCTCGTAGTTGGCCACGTCGATGTCGCGGGTGATCTTCGCGGCGTCCAGGCCGGCCTGGTTGCTGCCGGCGTCGAAGATCGGCAGGTTGATCGAGGGGGCGAAGCTCCAGGCGCGGCTGCCGGACTTGAACAGCCCGGACAGCTCGCCGCTGGCGCTGCCGCCGCTGGCGGTCAGGCTCACGCTGGGGAAGAAGGCCGCGCGCGCCGCGCCTATGTCGGCGTTGGCCGCCTTGAGCGTGTGCTCGGCGGCGAGCACGTCGGGGCGGCGTTGCAGCAGGCTCGACGGCAGGCCCGCCGGCACCGTCACCAGCAGCGCGGCGTCCAGGCCGGTGTCGCCCGGCAGCAGGCTGGCGTCCAGGCGTTCGCCCACCAGCAGTTCCAGGGCGTTGCGGTCCTGCTCGACCTGGCTGGCGTAGCTGGCCGCCTCGGCGCGCGCCGATTCCACCGTGCTGCGCGCCTGCGCCAGGCTCAGCCCGGACTCGCCGCCCAGGCCGTGGCTGCGCTGCACCAGCTCGTAGGTCTTCTGCTGGCTGGCGTGGGTATCGCGGGCCAGCTTGAGCAACTGCTGGTCGGCGGCCAGGGTCATCCAGGCGCTGGCCACCTCGGCCACCAGGCTGATCTGCGTGCTGCGGCGGGTCTGCTCCAGGGCCAGGTAGTCCTCCAGGGCGGCGTCCTTGAGGTTGCGCAGGCGGCCGAACAGGTCCAGCTCGTAGCTGCTCACGCCCAGGCCGACGCTGTACTGGCTGCTGACCGCCGTGGTGCCGTCGGAGAGGGCGCGCTGGCGGGTGCCCTCGGCGCTGGCCGAGACCGCCGGGAACAGCTCGGCGCGCTGGATGCGGTACTGCGCGCGCTGGTACTCGACGTTCAGCGCCGCCACCCGCAGGTCGCGGTTGTTGGCCAGGGCGCGGGCCACGGTGTCGCGCAGGCGGGCGTCGACGAAGAACTCGCGCCAGTCGACGTCGGCCTGGCTGGCGCCGGCCGGCGCGGCGCCGGGCCATTGCGCCGCCACCGGCGCGGCGGGGCGCTGGTAGTCCGGCGCCAGGTTGACGCAGCCGCCCAGCAGCAGGGCCAGCAGCAAGGGAAGAGGGGAGGTGCGCATCAGGCGTCTCCTTCGACGGTGGCCGGGGCACGGCGCGCAACCAGGCGCTGCACCAGCACGTAGAACAGGGGAATGAAGAACAGGCCCAGCAGGGTCGCCGCGAGCATGCCGCCGAGCACGCCGGTGCCGATCGCCTGGCGCCCGCCGGCGCCGGCGCCCTGGCTCAGCGCCAGGGGCAGCACGCCGAGCATGAAGGCCAGCGAGGTCATCAGCACCGGGCGCAGGCGGATGCGCACCGCTTCCAGGGTCGCGGCGAGCAGGTCCTGGCCGCGGTCGTAGCCTTCCTTGGCGAACTCGACGATGAGGATGGCGTTCTTCGCCGCCAGCCCCACGGTGGTCAGCAGCCCGACCTGGAAGTAGACGTCGTTGGACAGCCCGCGCAGGCCGGTCAGGGCCAGGGCGCCGAGGATGCCCAGGGGCACCACCAGCATCACCGCGAAGGGCACCGACCAGCTCTCGTAGAGCGCCGCCAGGCAAAGGAACACGAAGAGGATGGAAATGGCGTAGAGCAGCGGCGCCTGGTTGCCGGCCAGGCGTTCCTGGTAGGACTGCCCGGTCCAGGCGTAGCCGATGCCCTCGGGCAGCTGCGCCATGATCGCCTGCACCGCGGCCATGGCGTCGCCGGAGCTGACGCCGGCGGCCGGCTCGCCGACGATCTCGTAGGCGCCGAAGCCGTTGTAGCGCTCCAGCAGCGGCGAGGCGGTGCTCCAGCCGGTGCTGACGAAGGTGGCCAGCGGCACCATGGCATCCTGGTCGTTGCGCACGTACCAGTCGCCAATGTCCTCGGCCTGCATGCGCTTGTCGGCGTCGCCCTGCAGGTAGACCTTCTTCACCCGCCCGGCGTCGAGGAAGTCGTTCACGTAGCTGCCGCCCAGGGCCACGCTCAGGGTGTCGTTGATGTCGCTGGCGGCCACACCCAGCGCGCCGGCCTTGCGGTCGTCGATGTGCAGGTCCAGCTGCGGGGTGTCTTCCAGGCCCTGGGCGCGCACGTTGGCCAGGCGCGGGTCCTGGCGGGCCAGTTCGATGAAGCGGTTGCGCGCCGCCAGCAGCTCGGCGTGGCCGAGGCCGGCGAGGTCCTGCAGCTCGACATCGAAGCCGGCGCTTTCGCCCAGGCCCTGGATGGCCGGCGGGGCGATGACGAAGACGTCGGCATCGATGATCCCGGCCAGCGCCCGGTTGGCCCGCCGCGCCACCGCCGCGGCGCTGTGCGCCTCGCCCTGGCGCTGGCTCCAGTCCTTGAGCTTGATGAAGCCGCGGCCGCTGTTCTGCGCGTTGCCGCCGTTGCCCAGGCCGCGCACGGTGAGCACCGTGTCCACCTCCGGCTGCTGCAGCAGGTAGTCCGTCACCTGGCGGGTGACCGCCTGCAGGCGCTCGTCGGTGCCGCCCACCGGCAGGGTCATCTGCATCATCAGCATGCCCTGGTCCTCCTCGGGGAGGAACGCGGTGGGCAGCTTGTGGAACATCAGCCCGACGCCGGCCAGCACCAGCGCGTAGACCGCCAGCGCGCGCACGGGCCGTGCCAGCAGGTTGCCGACGCCGCGCTGGTAGCGCCGCGAGCCGGCCTCGAAGTTGCGGTTGAACCAGCCGAAGAAGCCGTGCCGCGGCTGGCCGTGGCCGGGCTTGAGCAGGGTGGCGCACAGCGCCGGGGTGAGGGTCATGGCCACCAGCACCGACAGCGTCATGGCGGCGACCATGGTCACCGAGAACTGCCGGTAGATCACCCCGGTGGAGCCGCCGAAGAAGGCCATGGGCACGAACACCGCCGAGAGCACCACGGCGATGCCCACCAGCGCGCCGCTGATCTCGCCCATCGACTCGCGCGTGGCCTCCCGTGGCGACAGGCCGCGCTCGGCGATGATCCGCTCGACGTTCTCCACCACCACGATGGCGTCGTCCACCAGCAGGCCGATGGCCAGGACCATGGCGAACATGGTCAGGGTGTTGATCGAGTAGCCCATCAGCGCCAGCACGCCGAAGGTGCCCAGCAGCACCACCGGCACGGCGATCGCCGGGATCAGCGTGGCGCGCAGGTTCTGCAGGAACAGGTACATGATCAGCACCACCAGGGCGATGGCCTCGAACAGCGTCTTGACCACCTCCTCGATGGAAATCTTCACGAAGGGCGCGGTGTTGTAGGCCACCTCGGCGCGCAGCTGCAGCCGGCTGGGGAAGAACTGCTGCAGCTCGGCCACCTTGGCCTGCACCGCCTCGGCCACGTCCAGGGCGTTGGCGCCCGTGGCCAGGCTGATGGCCAGGCCGCCGGAGGGGCGCCCGCCGTGCTCGGCGACCACGTCGTAGCTCTCGCTGCCCAGCTCCACCCGCGCCACGTCGCCGAGGCTCACCACGGCGCCGTTGCTGGCGTACTTGAGCACCACCTCGCGGAACTGCGCCGCGGTCTTGAGCTTGCTGCGCGCATTGATGCTGGCGTTGAGCTGCTGCCCCGGGCGCGCCGGCAGGGCGCCGAGCTGGCCGGCGGAGGTGTCGACGTTCTGCGCCTGCAGGGCGCTGCTGATGTCCGAGGGCATCAACGAGTATTGCTTGAGCTTGTCCGGGTCCAGCCAGATGCGCATGGCGTAGCTGGAGCCCAGGGTGGTCACCTCGCCGACGCCGCTGACGCGGCTGACCTGGTCGTACAGGGTGCTGGCGATGAAGTCGCTGATGTCGGTGGCGCCGACCTCGGGGTTGTCCGAGACCAGCGAGAGGATGATCAGGAAGTCGCTGGAGGAATTGCGGATCTCGATGCCCTGCTGCTGCACCTCGTCGGGCAGCCGCGCCTTGGCCTGCTCCAGCTTGGTCTGCACCTGCATCTGCGCGGTGTTGATGTCGGTGCCGGCGTCGAAGGTCAGGGTGATGCTGGCGCTGCCCGCCGAGCTGCTGCTGGAGGACATGTAGGTGAGGCCGTCCAGGCCGGTCATCTGCTGCTCGATGACCTGGGTCACCGAGTCTTCCATGGTCTTGGCCGAGGCGCCGGTGTAGGTGGCGCTGAGGCGGATCTGCGGCGGCGCGATGCTGGGGTACTGGGCCAGCGGCAGCTGGAAGATGGCCAGGGTGCCGCCGAGCATCACCAGGATGGCGAGCACCCAGGCGAAGATGGGCCGGTCGATGAAGAAGCGTGCCATGGCGGGTCCTCAGTCGCGCGCGTCGTTCTGCGCGGTCAGCTGCGCGTCCAGGGTCTTGACCTGCTGGCCGACGCGGACCTTCTGCGCGCCCTGGACGATCAACTGGTCGCCGTCCGCCAGGCCCTTGTCGACCCACCAGCGGTTGCCCACCGCGCGGGCCAGGCTCAACTGGCGCTGCTCGACCTTGCCGTCGACCACCACCAGGGCGGTGGCCTGGCCGCGCTCGTCGCGGGCCACGCCCTGCTGCGGCACCAGGATGGCGTCCGGCTGCACGCCCTCGGCCAGCGTCGCCTTCAGGTACATGCCCGGCAGCAGCAGGCCCTCGGGGTTGGGCACCAGGGCGCGCAGGGTCACGCTGCCGGTGCTCTCGTCGACGCTCACGCCGTTGAAGGTCAGGGTGCCGTCGTGGGCGTAGGCGCTGCCGTCCTCCAGCTGCAGGCTGATGCGCGTGGCATCCTGCGCCTCGGCGGGGGCGAGCTTGCCCTCGGCCAGCTCGCGCTTGAGGCGCAGCAGGGTGGTGCTGGGCTGGGTGAAGTCGACGTAGATCGGGTCCAGCTGCTGCACCGTGGTCAGGGCGGTGGTCTGCTCGGCGGTGACCAGCGCGCCGGCGGTGACCGAGGAGGTGGCCGTGCGCCCGGAGATCGGCGCGTCGATCCGCGTGTAGCCCAGGTTGATGCGCGCCGTCTTCAACGCCGCCTGGGCCGACTGCAGGCTGGCGCGGGCCTCCAGCAGCGCGGCCTGGGCGCTCTCGTTGTCCTCCGCGCTGATGGCGTCGATCTTCACCAGCTGGGCGTCGCGCCGGGCCTTGAGCTCGGCCGCCTTCAGGGTGGCGCGGGCGGAGGTGACGCTGGCCTCGGCCTGGGCCAGGGCGGCCTCGTAGGGCTGCGCGTCGATCTGGTACAGCGCCTGGCCGGCCTTCACCATCTGGCCTTCCTCGAACAGCCGCCGCTGGATGATGCCGCCGACCTGCGGGCGGATCTCCGCCACCAGGTGCGCGCTGGCGCGGCCGGGGAGGGTGAGGCTGAGCGCCTGGGGCGCGCTGCGCACCTGGTAGATGCCGACCTCCTGCAGGTCGGCTTGCGGCGCGGCCGCCTCGTCGTCGAGGCAGCCGCCCAGGACGAGCAGGCCGGCGCCCAGCAACAGGGCGCGGGCCAGCGAGGAAAGCGGGGGGGCGAGGGGGGACATCCGGGACTCCGATCCAGGTTGGATTCAGCGTCAAGGGTGCTCGGCGAATGTGCAGGCATTGTGCAGAAACCTGGGAGATTGCCCGTCGCGCCTTGAAGGGCCGCGGGGGCCGCGCTTCAATGGCGGCATCCCGACAGAGCCCGGCGGTGCCATGAAAATCAGCCTCTCCAGCAAATTCTTCCTGGCCATGCTGGCGGTCTGCGCCTTCGCCGTGCTGGGCATGGTCTTCGCCGCCTACCTGAGCCTCAGGTACGGCTTCCTCGGCTACCTCAACCAGCAGGCCGAGGAGCGCATGGAACTCATCGTCCCGCGCGCCGAGCGGGCCTTCGCCGCCCACGGCAGCTGGGACTTCATCCGCCGCGACCACGAACAGTGGTTCGACATGCTGCGCCCCGACGCGGCGACCCAGGACCGCGACTTCGACCCCAGCCTGCTGACCGTCTCCGACCTCACCGGCGCCTTCGTCCGCTTCGCCCTGCTGGACGAGGCGCAGCGCCCGATCATCGGCTACCAGGCGCCGCCGCGGGAGATGGTCCTGCGGCCGATCCGCCACCAGGGCCAGGTGGTCGGCTGGATGGCCCTGGCGCCGCTGCAGTCGGTGACCAGCGTCGGCGACCGGCGCTTCCAGCTCAACCAGCTGCGCTCCAGCCTGCTCATCGGCCTGGCCTGCCTGCTGGCCACGGCGGTGATCGCCTGGTGGCTCACCCGCAGCCTGCTGCGGCCGATCCGCCAGGTGGCCGGGGCCACCCATCGCCTGGCCGCCGGCGACTACGCCATCCAACTGCCGGTGCGCTCGGCCGACGAGGCCGGCCAGCTGGCCGCCGACTTCAACCGCATGGCCGCCACCCTGGCCAGCAACGAACGTCTGCGCCGCGACTTCATGGCCGATATCTCCCACGAGCTACGCACCCCGCTGGCGGTGATGCGCGCCGAGCTGGAGGCCATGGAGGACGGCATCCGCCCCCTGGACGGCGCCGCCCTGCGCTCGCTGCAGGCCGAGGTGGGGGCCCTGGCCAAGCTGGTGGACGACCTCTTCGACCTGTCCCTGGCCGAGGTCGGCGGGCCCACCTACCGCCGCGAGCGCATCGACCTGCGGGTGCTGCTGCCGGTGGTGGCCGACGCCTTCCGCGCCGGCTTCGCCGAACGTGGCCTGGCCCTGGACGTAGAGCTGCCCGACGAGCCGCTGTGGGTGCTGGGCGACGAATCGCGCCTGGGCCAACTGCTGCACAACCTGCTGGAGAACAGCCGGCGCTACACCGACCCCGGCGGCCGCACCGTGCTGCGCGCGCTGCGCGAGGGCGAACGGGTGCTGGTACAGTGCGAGGATTCCGCGCCGGGCGTGGATGCGGCGGCGCTGGAGCGCCTGTTCGAGCGCTTCTACCGCGCCGAGCGCTCGCGCAACCGCGCCAGCGGCGGCACCGGCCTGGGCCTGGCGATCTGCCGCGGCATCGCCGAGGTGCACGGCGGCCGCCTGAGCGCCCGGGCATCGAGCATGGGAGGGTTGCTGATGACGCTGGAACTGCCGCAGGCCGGAGACGCGCCATGAGCCAGGGCGACATCCTGCTGGTGGAAGACGAACCCAAGCTGGCCGCGCTGGTGGGCGACTACCTGCGCGTCGCCGGCTACCAGGTGGAACACCTCGCCGACGGCAACGCGGTGATCCCGGCGCTGCGCGGCAAGACCTACGACCTGCTGCTGCTCGACCTGATGCTGCCCGGCCGCGACGGCCTGGACATCTGCCGCGAGCTGCGCGGCTTCAGCCGCATGCCGCTGATCATGATGACCGCGCGGGTCGAGGAGATCGACCGCCTGCTGGGCCTGGAACTGGGCGCCGACGACTACATCTGCAAACCCTTCTCCCCCCGCGAACTGGTGGCGCGGGTCAAGGCCGTGCTGCGCCGCAGCGGCGCCCAGGCGCCGAGCCTGGGCCTGGAACTGGACCCGCAGGCCTTCCAGGCGCGCTACCTGGGCGTGGCGCTGGACCTCACCCCGGTGGAATTCCGCATGCTCGCCGCCCTGGCCGCCCGCCCTGGCCAGGTGCTGTCCCGCGACCAGCTGATGAACCACATCTACCAGGACCACCGCGTGGTCGCCGACCGCACTGTCGACAGCCACGTGAAGAACCTGCGACGCAAACTGGCGGCGGTGGCCCCGGGGCACGATCCCATCCGCTCGGTATACGGCGTGGGCTACAGCCTGGAGGCAGGGTAGGGCGAGGCCCGGCCCGCTACGGTCGAACTCAACCGTAGGGCGGATAACCGTTCGCGGTTATCCGCCGTTTGACCTTGATCCCCGGCGCGCCGCGGATTTGACCATGGAGCGCCTGTTCGAGACCCCGGTCACGCAAGGCTCCGGGACGCCCCCGTAGGAGCGGATTCCGTCCGCGATAACCGCGGTTTCCGGCGCACAACCATGCCCCTGTAGGAGCGCGCCCTGCGCGCGAATCGCGGGCAGGGCCCGCTCCTACAGGTGGGCGCATTGTAGGAGCGAGCTTGCTCGCGAACAGACTCCGCTGCGGGGTTCATTCGCGAGCAAGAACCAGGCGTCACCCTCGATCCTACGAAAAGCGCCCGGTTCGGGCGTTACAACAGATCCAGCGGATAACTCACGATCAACCGGTTCTCGTCGAAGCTGTTGGTCCGCCCCCAATCTCGGCGCATCGTCGAGTTGCGCCACTTCAGGTTCAGCGTCTTCAGCGGCCCGGACTGCACGGTGTAGGCCAGCTCGCTCTCGCGGCCCCATTCGCTGCCGTCGTCGGTGCTGGCGTTGTGCACGTTGCTGCCGTGGATGTAGCGGTTCATCAGGGTCAGGCCGGGGAGGCCGAGGCCGGCGAAGTCGTAGTCGTAGCGCAGCTGCCAGGAGCGCTCCTTGGCGTTCTCGTAGCTGGAGTTGTAGCTGTCGTTGGCCAGGGTGCCGCCGCTGGCGCCGTTGACGCGGAACCACTCG
>Ga0180223_1000108_pt1 | contig 172353 bp, 153 predicted proteins | sample eDN5th30CKraftOP_FD_151337 | JGI IMG/M metagenome (GOLD analysis project Ga0180223, IMG submission 151337) | Enriched Organic Plus compost microbial communities from Emeryville, California, USA - eDNA 5th pass 30_C Kraft OP (version 2) (version 2) ...
AAGGATCAGGGCGCGCTTTCGCTGGAGCAGCTGGGCATGGAGCCGCCGGCGCTGGCCGCGCTGCGCGACGCGCTGCGCACGCCGAACGGCATCGTCATGGTCACCGGCCCCACCGGCTCGGGCAAGACGACCACGCTCTACGCCGCGCTGGCCGCGCTCAACGACGGCGAGCGCAACATCCTCACCGTCGAGGACCCGGTCGAGTACGCCATCGAGGGCGTCGGCCAGACCCAGGTCAACGCGCGCGTGGGCATGACCTTCGCCGCCGGCCTGCGCGCCATCCTGCGCCAGGACCCCGACGTGGTGATGGTCGGCGAGATCCGCGACGGCGAGACCGCGCAGGTCGCGGTGCAGGCCAGCCTGACCGGCCACCTGGTGCTGTCCACCGTGCACACCAACGATGCCGCCGGGGCCATCACCCGCCTGCGCGACATCGGCATCGAGCCCTTCCTGCTGGCCTCGAGCCTGCGCCTGGTGATGGCCCAGCGCCTGCTGCGCCGGCTGTGCCCGCACTGCCGGCGGCCGCGCGGCGACGACCGCCTGGACGCGGCGCTGGGCGGCGGGCGCGCCGGCGGCACCGTGTACGAGGCCGTCGGCTGCCCGCGCTGCAACCACACCGGCTACGCCGGCCGCATCGGCATCCACGAATTCATCGTCGTGGACGAGCGCATCCGCCGCCTGGTCGCCGAGGACGCCGGCGAGGACGCCATCGCCGAGGCCGCGTTCGCCTCCGGCGGCGGGCGGCTGGCCGACGCGGCGCGGCGCTGCGTGGCCGCCGGCGTCACCACGCCGGAGGAGGCCGTGCGCGTGACCCGCCAGGAGAACCCGGGCGATGTCGGTGTTTGAGTATTCCGCGCTCGACGGCCGCGGCCGCACCCGCACCGGCACGGTGGCCGCGGCCAGCGCGCGCGAGGCGCGCGCGCTGCTGGAACAGCGGCAGCTGGTGCCGGTGCGCCTGGAGCCGGCGCGTCAGGCCGCCGCGCGCGCCGCCGGTGGCCGCTTCACCGCGCGCGACCTGGCGCTGCTGACCCGCCAGCTGGCCACGCTGGCCGCCAGCGCGCCGCTGGAAGAGGCGCTGCGCACCATCGGCAGCCAGAGCGACCGCCGCGGCGTGCGCCGGGTGGTGATGGCCACGCACGCGCAGGTGCTGGAGGGCTACCGCCTGGCCGACGCCATGGCGCAGCAGGGCAACGCCTTCCCGCCGCTGTACCGGGCCATGGTCGCCGCCGGCGAGAGCTCGGGCGCTCTGCCGCAGATCCTGGAACGGCTGGCCGAGCTGCTGGAGCGGCAACAGCAGCTCCGCGCGCGCCTGGCCGGCGCGCTGGTCTACCCGGCGGCGCTGGCGTTCACCGCGGTGCTGGTGGTGGCGGCGCTGATGGGCTTCGTGGTGCCCAAGGTGGTGGAGCAGTTCGACTCGATGGGCCGCGCGCTGCCGTGGCTCACCCGCGCCGTGATCGCCGTGTCCGACGCGATCGCCCAGTGGGGCTGGCTGGGGCTGGCGCTGCTGGCGGTGGCGGGCGTGGCCTTCCTCCGGTTGCTGCGGCGCGAGGACTTCCGCATGCGCTTCGACGGCCTGCTGCTGCGCCTGCCGCTGCTGGGCCGGGTGCTGCGCGACCTGCATGCCGCGCGCATGGCGCGCACGCTGGCCATCATGCTCGAGAGCGGGTTGCCGCTGCTCGAGGGGCTGTCCATCACCGCGCGCACCGTGGGCAACCGCGTGCTGCGCGCGGCCACCGCCACCATGGTCACCGCAATCGACGAGGGCAGCAGCCTGTCGTCCGCCATGCGCCGCGCCGGCGTGTTCCCGCCCACCCTGCTGTACATGGCCGGCAGCGGCGAGGGCAGCGGCCGCCTGGCGCCGATGCTCGGACGCGCCGCCGACTACTTGGAGCGCGAGATCGACACCGTCTCGGCCGCCGCGCTGAGCCTGCTCGAGCCGGCCATCATCGTCGCCCTTGGCGGCGTGGTCGCGCTGATCGTGCTCTCCATCCTGCTGCCCATCCTCCAATTCAACTCGCTCGCGCTCGGCTGAGCGCGCCCCGACCCCGCACCGAGGAACCGCCCATGCGACCGCCCCGCCGCTTCCGCCCGCATCCGGACGCCGCCGGCTTCACCCTGATCGAGCTGATGGTGGTCATCGTCATCATCGGCCTGCTGGCCACGGTGGTGATGATCAACGTGCTCCCCAGCCAGGACCGCGCCATGGCCGAGAAGGCCCGCGCCGACGTGGCGCTGCTGGAGCAGGCGCTGGAGGCCTACCGCCTGGACAACCTGGCCTACCCGCGCAACGACCAGGGACTGCAGGCGCTGCTGCAGGCGCCGGCCGGGCTGGCGCGGCCCGAGCGCTACCGCAAGGGCGGCTACATCCGCCGGCTGCCGGACGATCCGTGGGGCAACCCCTACCAGTACCGGATCCCGGGCCGGCGCGGCGCGTTCGACGTCTATTCCTTCGGTGCCGACGGCGCCGAGGGCGGCGAAGGCGAGAACGCGGACATCGGCAACTGGCAGTGACCGCGCGCGCGCGCCCACGCCGCCACCTCCCCGCGCCGCGGCGCAGGCGCGCGCGCGGCTTCACCCTGCTGGAGCTGCTGGTCGCCGTGGCCATCGCCGGCCTGGCCGCCACCGCGGTGCTGCTCTCCCTGCCGGACGACGACGCCACCCTGCACCGCCAGGCCGACGGCTTCGCGCAGCGCCTGGGCCACGCGCGCGACGAAGCCATCCTCGGCGGGCGCACGGTGCAGGTGCAGGTGGACGCGGCCGGCTACCGCTTCGCGCGCCACGACTTCGGCGCCTGGGTGCCGCTGGAGGACGGTCCGTTCGCCGCCCGCGCCTGGCAGGACGGCGTGCGCGCGCTGCTGCCCGCGCGCCAGGACCGGCTGGGCTTCCGCTTCGATCCCACCGGCGCGGCCGAGCCGCAGGCGGTGGCGCTGGCCCTCGGCCAGGCCCGGGTGGAGGTGTCCGTCGATCCTGCCGGCAAGGTGGACGTGCATGGCCGCCCGCACTGAAGGGCCCGCCCGCGCGCCGGGCTTCTCCCTGATCGAACTGCTGGTGGCGCTGGCGGTGCTGGCGCTGGTCGTGGCCGGGCTGCTGAACCTGGCCGGCGAGAGCGCGCGCACCGCGGCGCATGTGGAGCAGCGGATACTGGCGGGCATCGTCGCCGACAACCTGGCCGCCGAGGCCATGCTGGCCGACGCCGCCACGCTGGCCGCCCCGGCCGACGGCGTGGCGCACCTGGGCGGGCGCGACTGGCGCTGGCGGCGCACGGCCACCGTCACCGGCGCGGACGGGCTGCTGCGGGTGGACATCGTGGTCGTCGGCGAGGACGGCGGCCAAGCCGCCGATGCGTGGGTGTTCCGGTGAAGGCGCGCGGCTTCACCCTGGTCGAAGTGCTGGTCGCGCTGGCGGTGTTCGCCCTGCTCGCGGCCGCGGCGGTGGCCATCCTGGCCTGGGCCGGGGACCAGCAGGCCGCGCTGCGCGCGCGCATGGAGCGGCTGGGCGAGCTGCAGCGGGCGCATGCGCTGCTCAAGGCCGACCTGTCGCAGGCCGCGGTGCGGCGCACGCGGTTGCCGGACGGCGGTATCGCGCGCAACGCCTTCGACGCCGCGCCGCCGGGCGACCTGTCGCGGCCGTTGCTGGGCTTCGTGCGCCGCGGCCGCGAGAACCCGGACGCCGAACCGCGCGCCTCGCTGCAGTACGTGGAGTACCGCGTGGTCGACGGCCGGCTGGAGCGCAGCGCGCGCCCGGCCCTGGACGGCACCGCCGCGGCCGCGCCGCAGGTGCTGCTGACCGGCGTGGAGGACGTGCGTGCCGGCTTCTACTCGCACGGGCAGTGGAGCGACGGCTGGATCGGCGGGGCGCAGGCGCTGCCGCGCGCGGTGCGTCTGGACCTGCGCCTGCGCGACTTCGGCCCGGTGCGCCAGGTGTTCGTGCTGCCGGAGGCCCCGCCGTGAGCGCGCCCCGTCCCGCCCGCCAGTCCGGCACCGCGCTGCTGTCGGTGCTGCTGATGGCCGCGCTCATGGGCGTGCTGGTGGTGGCGATGCTGGACGACATCCGCTTCGGCCTGCGCCGCACCGCCAACGCCGACGCAATGGCGCAGGCGCAGCGCCTCGCCTTGGGCGCCGAGGCGCTGGCGCGGCGCAAGGTCGCGGCGCTGGCGCGCGAGGACGTGGCCGTGGCCGCCTGGAATGGCCGGCCGCTGGCGTTTCCCGTCGAGCACGGCCTGGTCCGCGCGCGGCTGCGCGACGGCAGCGACTGCTTCAACCTCAACAGCGTGGTGGAAGGCGCCGCCGGCCAGTGGCGCCGGCGCGAGCTGGGCGTGCGCCAGTACGTGGCGCTGCTGCAGGCGCTGGATTTCAGTGCGGCGCAGGCGCAGGCGCTCGCCGACGCGCTGGCCGACTGGATCGACAGCGACCACCGCCGCGCGCCGCTGGGCGCCGAGGACGGCAGCTACGCCGCGCTGCAGCCCCCCTACCGCACCGGCGGCACGCTGCTGGCCGAAGCCAGCGAGCTGCGCGCCGTGCAGGGCTACACGCCGCCCGTGTACGCGCGCCTGCGTCCGTACGTGTGCGCGCTGCCGCGGCCGGACCTGTCGCCGGTCAACGTCAACGCGCTGGCCCCGGCGCGCGCGCCGGTGCTGAGCATGCTCACCTTGGGTGCGCTGACCCCGGCGCAGGCGCGCCGGGTGCTGGAGTCGCGCCCGGCCCGCGGCTGGCGCGACGCGGCCGCCTTTTGGGCCGACCCGGCGCTGCTGCAGGCGCCGGTGCCCAACGAGGTCTACGACCAGGTGTCGCTGCGCAGCCACTGGTTCGTGCTCGACGTCGAGGTCGAGTACGCCGGCGCGCAGGTCGTCCTCAGCGCGCTGCTGGAACAGGACGGCAGCCGCGAAGCACGCTTGGCCGCCCGCCGCTGGACCCGAGACGAATGATGAAACCGCCTTCCGCCACCCGCTTGACCCTGCTCGCGCGCGACCCGGCGCAGCCTTCCACCTGCCTGCGCATCGACCCGTCCGGGCGCATCCTCGCGCGGCAGCCGCTGCTTCCGGGGCAGGCACCGCCGCCGCCTCCGGGCGAGTCCGTGCGCGAGGTCGTGGCCGTGCCCGGCGAGTCGGTGCGGCTGCTGTGGCTGGAGCTGCCCGCGCGCCATCCGGCGCAGGCGCTGGCCGCCGCGCGGTTGCAACTGGAGGACCACGTCGCCGGTGCGGTCGAGGGACTGCACGTGGCCATCGCGCCGGCGGCCGCCGGCCCGCGCCTGCTGGGCGCGGTGGAGGACGCCACCCTGCGCGGCTGGCTGCAGCGTTGCGCACAACTGGGCATCTCGCCGCACGCGGTGGTGCCGGACTGCCTGCTGCTGCCCGAGGCCGACGACGGCACGCTGCTCGCCGCGCCGGCCGGGGACATGCTGGCCGTGCGCGGGCCTCGGCTGGCGTTCACCGCCGAGCCCGGGCTCGCACGCGCGATCGCGGGGGCGCGCCCGTTGCGGATGCTGGAACCCGGCGAGGCGGAGGCGCGCTTCGCCGCCGCCGCGGCCGGCGAACCGCCGCTGGACCTGCTGCAGTACGGCCACGCCCGCCACGACCCCCGCGCGCGGCGCCGGCGCCGGCGGCTGGCGGTGCTGGCCGCGCTGGCGCTGTGCTCGCCGGTGCTGGTCGATGGCGCCCTGGCGCTGCGCTATGCGCTGGGCGCGCACTGGATGCAGGCGCGCGCCGACGCGCTGGCGGTGCAGCAGGTCCCGGCGCTGGCCGCCAGCGCCGACCCGTCGGCCGCGCTGCACGCACTGCACGCCGAGCTGGCCGCGCCCGCGGTGCTGGCGCAGCACTCGGCGGCGCTGTTCGGGGCGCTGCCGGCCGTGCCCGGCGCGCAGCTGGACAGCTACGAGTTCGCCACCGCCACCGGCGTGCGCGCCGGGCTGCTGCACGCGGGCGAACAGGACCTGGAAACGCTGCGCGAGCGCCTGGCCCCGGCGGGGCTGGCGCCGGTGCCGCTGGAGAGCCGGCCGGTGGACGGCGGGATGCGCAGCCTGGTGGGCGTGGAGGCATTGCGATGAGCGCAACGGGCAGAGGGACTTTCGCGCGCATGCACCCGTGGTGGGACGCCCGCGCGCCGCGCGAACGGTGGATGCTGGGGGCGATGGCCGCGATGCTGGCGGCCTTCGCCTACTGGTACGGGCTGCACCTGCCGCTGCGCGGGGCGGCGGAGGCGGCGCGGCTCCGGCACGACCGGGCCGCGGCGGAGCTGGCGCGGGTGCGATCGGAGGCGGCGGGAATCGCGGCGCTGGAAGAGCGCATGCCGGCGCGGCCGGGCGACGCGGCGGCGCTGCGGGCGGCGGTGCTGGCCGCGGCGGCGAAGGCCGGGCTGGCGGTGTCGCGCGAGCGCGACGACGGCGGCTTCGGCATCGAGGCCGATGCGGCCAGCCCGGGGCAACTGTTCGCGTTCCTGGATGCGTTGCGCCAGGACCACGGGCTGGCGCCGGCCACGCTCAGCGCGGCCAAGAGCGAAGGCCGGCTGCGCGTGCAGGCGCAGTTCGTGACGGCCGCGCATTGAGACATCCGCATGAAAAGGAAGAGCCCCGCGCAGGCGGGGCTCTTCCGGAAGCCAGGCGGCTTACCAGCTGAACTGGGTGCGGACCGCGTACTGCCCGGTCTCGTCCCCGGTGGCTTCGTTGTCGCCCCGGGTGTAGTTGAACATGAAGCGCAGGTTGGGGTTGACGTAGTAGTTGACGCCGAGGATGACGCTGGTGGCCTGGCGGTCGTCGATGTCCCGGTTCTCGATGGTGTCGTAGCGGGCGGTCAGCTCCCACAGGCCCCTGTCGGTGACCTTGGGCGCGCCGAACACGCCGGTGGCGGACTTGTACGCCTTGTGCCCGCCGTTGATCAGCCAGCTGCCCTGCAGGTACCAGGTGGTCACGTCCTGGTCGCCGCCGATGGGCTGGCCGAACACGGCGTTGACGTACTCGCCCTGGAAGAACAGCGGACCGAACGCGCCAGCCGCTTCCAGGCCGTAGGCGGTGACGGTGTTGCGGCTGGCGCCGGTGGTGGTGGCGATGGCCTGCGACGGGCCGCGGCGGCCGGCGTAGCTGGCCGAGGCGACGAGGTCGGCCGAGCCCTGGTTGGCGTCCTCGCGGCTGGCCCAGCCGCCGAAGTGCAGGGTGTCGTTGTCGGTATTGATCGGCGCCCAGGTAACGCGGCCGGCCGCGCCCATGCCCTCGTTGCGGCTGCCCGAGGCACCGCGCAGGTTGAACACGGTGAAGCCGGCGGTGTAGTTCTCGCCTGCGCGCTGGTAGCCCACGCCCTGCTGGAACTGGCGGCCGGCGAACAGGCCGGTGGCCGAGGCGAAGGGCCGCTCCATCATCAGCAGGTCGTTGGAACTGGTCAGTTCCTCCATCGAGCGGTACGGCTTGAAGTGGCCGATGGTGACCTTGCCGCCCCACAGGCCGGTGGCGATGTAGGCGTCGCGCAGGCCTTCGAGGTTGGTGCCGGCGGCGAAGTCCTGCTCCAGCTTGTAGTCCCAGCCCAGCGCCTTGCCGGCCAGGGTCAGGCGCGCGCGGCGGAACTCGCTGGTGCCGGTGGCCGAGGCCTGGTCGCGGTCGAAGGCGTAGGCGTCGAAGTGGATGCGGCCGCCGAGCGAGGCCTCGAACTGCTTGTCGGGCGAGGTGACCTTCAGGCCGCCCTTGGTCTCCACCTTGGGCGTGGTGGCGGCGATGTTCTCGATGCTCTGCTGGGTGCCGACGTTGATGTCCGACTGCGCGTCGGTGCGCGCCTCCAGTTCGGCCACGCGGGCCTGCAGCGCGGCCAGCTGCGCCTTCAGTTCGGCCAGCTCGGCGCTGTCGGCGGCGGCGGCGTCGAAGGCGGCCGTGCCGGCGGCCAGCGCCAGGGCCAGTGCCAGGGGGGAATGACGCATGGATGCTCTCCGGATGATGAGGGGGGCGCCCCGGCCGGTGCGCGCGGGGAAGGTCGCGCCACCAGGTTCCGCGCGCAGCATGTGACGGAAACATGACCGGCGTATGACGCCGTCTGTCACATGACGGGAAGGCGCGGCGCAGGATGCCGCCGCCGGTCATCCGCCCGTCATGGTTACGACATCTGGCTGTCATGCATCGCCTGTGCAATGGCCGGGCCGACGCGGGTCCCGCCGCGCCCCCTCTGCTGCCCCAACAGGAGCCCCGCTTGAACGCCATGTCCAAGTTCCGCGCCGCCGCCGCGCTGGTCGCGCTGTCCTTCGCCGCCCAGGCGCACGCCAACGACGTGACCGGAGCCGGCGCGTCCTTCATCTACCCGGTGATATGACCCGCTGGTCGGCCGACTACAAACAGGCCACCGGCAGGCAGGTCAACTACCAGTCGATCGGCTCCGGTGGCGGCATTGCCCAGATCAAGGCCGGCACCGTGGACTTCGGCTCCTCCGACGCGCCACTGCCGCCGGAGGAGCTGGCCAAGTACAACCTCGCGCAGTTCCCGTCGGTGATCGGCGGCGTGGTTCCGATCGTCAACGTGCAGGGCGTCGCGCCGGGCGCGCTGAAGCTGGACGGCCACACCCTGGCCGGCATCTTCCTGGGCAGGATCACCCGCTGGAACGACCCGGCCATCGCCGCCCTCAACCGCGGCCTGGCGCTGCCCGACACCAAGATCACCGTGGTGCACCGTTCCGACGGCTCGGGCACCACCTTCAACTTCGTCAACTACCTGTCCAAGATCAGCCCCGAGTGGAAGCAGAAGGTGGGCGAGGGCACCTCGGTGCAGTGGCCGACCAGCATCGGCGGCAAGGGCAACGAGGGCGTGGCCGCCTACGTGAAGCAGATCAAGGGCGGCATCGGCTACGTCGAGCTGTCCTACGCGCTGCAGAACAAGCTCTCCCACGTGCAGCTGAAGAACGCCGCCGGCCGCTTCGTGCAGCCCAGCGACGAGACCTTCGCCGCCGCCGCGGCCAGCGCCGAGTGGGGCAAGGCCCAGGACTTCTACCTGGTGATGACCAACGCCCCGGGCGAGAACGCCTGGCCGATCACCGCCACCAACTTCATCCTCATGCACAAGAAGCCGAAGAACGCCGCCGGCGCCCGCAACGCCAAGGCCTTCTTCCAGTGGGTCTACGCCAACGGCGACGCCCAGGCCCGCCAGCTGGACTACGTCCCCCTGCCCGACGCCCTGGTCAAGCAGATCGAGGCGTACTGGGCCCAGAACATGAAGTACTGAGCAAGGGGCGGCGAGCCCCTCTCTCCCCTCGCCGCCCGGCACAGGGGCGCGGACCGGACGGTCCGCGCCCTTTCCTTTCCACGGCCCCCGGGACCGTCCAGCGGGGCCGCGGGGAAATGTCATACGGGTGTAACAAAAACATCATTTCATTACGTCCACGCCGGCCCGGCCGGCGCTCCTTCCTGTCGTGAGATCCCCGATGCTTCCCGCCCCGGTCCGCCTCGCCGCCCTGTCCCTGGCCCTGTCCTTGGCCGCCACCGCCTGCTCGCCCTCCGGCGACGGCGCCCCCGCCTCCGCGGCTCCGGCCCAGGCCGGCGCCGCGCCCGCCGGCCAGCAGACGCCGGTCGCGGCCGAGATTTCCGGCGCCGGCGCGTCGTTCATCTACCCGCTGGTGTCGAAGTGGTCGGCCGACTACCACGCCGCCACCGGCAACAAGATCAACTACCAGTCCATCGGCTCGGGCGGCGGCATCGCCCAGATCAAGGCCGGGACGGTGGACTTCGGCTCGTCCGACAAGCCGCTGTCCAGCGAGGAGCTGGCCGAGGCCGGCCTGGGCCAGTTCCCCTCCGCCATCGGCGGCGTGGTGCCGGTGTTCAACCTGCAGGGCGTCGAGCCGGGCCAGCTGCGCCTGACCGGCGCGCTGCTGGCCGACATCTTCCTGGGCAAGATCGCCACCTGGAACGACCCGGCCATCGCCGCGGCCAACCCCGGCGTGGCGCTGCCGGCGGAGAAGATCACCGTGGTGCACCGCTCCGACGGGTCGGGCACCACCTTCAACTTCAGCAACTACCTGGCCAAGGTCAGCCCGGAGTGGCAGCAGAAGGTCGGCGAGGGCACCTCGCTGCAATGGCCCACCGGCGTGGGCGGCAAGGGCAACGAGGGCGTGGCCGCCTACGTGAAGCAGATCAAGGGCGGCATCGGCTACGTCGAGCTGGCCTACGCGCTGCAGAACGGCATGCCCTACGCCTCGCTGCAGAACGCGGCCGGCCAGTGGGTGCAGCCCAGCGCCGAGAGCTTCGCCGCCGCCGCGGCCAGCGCCGACTGGGCCAATGCCCGCGACTTCAACCTGGTGATCACCAACGCTCCGGGCGAGAAGTCCTGGCCAATCACCGCCACCAACTTCATGCTCATGCGCAAGCAGGCCAAGGACCCGGCGCGCAACGCCGCCACGCTGGCCTTCTTCAAGTGGGCCTTCGAGCAGGGCCAGGCGCAGGCCGACGCGCTGCACTACGTGCCGCTGCCGCCGGAGCTGGTGCAGCAGATCGAGGCCTACTGGGCCAGCGAGTTCAAGTAAGTCGGCACGCCCGCGCCACACCGCGTCCCCTGCGCCGCCGGGCGGCGGTCCGACCCTCCCCGGACCGCCGCCCCGCGCGCACCTATTCCCAGCGAGCCGATGAACACCATCACCCTGCACGCCAGCCAGGCCGACGCGCGCGAGCGCAGCGACGCCCGCGCCGACCGGATGTTCCGCTACGCCCTGACCGCCTGCGTGGCCTTCGTGCTGGTCGCCCTGGCCGGGGCGGCGCTGTCGATGCTATGGGGCGGGCGGGACGCGCTGCAGACCCAGGGCCTGAGCTTCTTCTACTCGGCCGAATGGAACCCGGTCGAGAACCGCTTCGGCGCCCTGGTGCCGATCTACGGCACCCTGGTCACCGCGCTGATCGCGATGCTGATCGCGGTGCCGGTGAGCTTCGGCATCGCCTTCTTCCTCACCGAGGTGGCGCCGCGCTGGCTGCGCGGGCCGGTCGGCACGGCCATCGAGCTGCTGGCCGGCATCCCCTCGATCATCTACGGCATGTGGGGCCTGTTCGTGCTGGTCCCGGTGATGACCGAATACGTCACTCCCTGGCTTAACGACACCCTCGGCACCGCGCCGCTGATCGGCCCGCTTTTCCAGGGGCCGCCACTGGGGATCGGCCTGCTGACCGCCGGGTTCGTGCTGGCGATCATGGTGATCCCGTTCGTGTCCTCGGTCATGCGCGAGGTGTTCCTGACCGTGCCGACGCGGCTCAAGGAATCGGCCTACGCGCTGGGCTCCACCCGCTGGGAAGTCAGCTGGGACATCGTCCTGCCCTACACCCGCTCGGCGGTGATCGGCGGCATCTTCCTGGGCCTGGGCCGGGCCCTGGGCGAGACCATGGCGGTGGCCTTCGTGGTCGGCAACGCGGTGCGCCTGTCGCCCTCGCTGCTGGAGCCGGGCACGACCATCGCCGCGCTGATCGCCAACGACTTCGGCGAGGCCACCGAGACCTACCGTTCCGCGCTGGTGCTGCTGGGCTTCGTGCTGTTCATCGTCACCTTCGTGGTGCTCGCCATCGCCCGCCTGATGCTGCTGCGCCTGGCCCGCCGGGAGGGCAACTGATGTCCGCCACCACCGCGCTGTACCTGCGCCGCCGCGTCGTCAACGTCGTCGCCCTGGTGCTGTCCTGCGCCACCGCGCTGTTCGGCCTGTTCTTCCTGGGCTGGATCCTGTGGACGCTGGTGGCCAAGGGCATGGCCGGCATCGACTGGAACCTGTTCACCCGCATGACCCCGCCGCCGATGCAGGAAGGCGGCCTGGCCAACGCGTTCTTCGGCAGCGCGGTGATGTGCGTGATGGCGATCGCCATCGGCACCCCGCTGGGCATCGCCGCCGGCACCTGGCTGGCCGAGTACGGCAACGCGCGCAAGGCCGGCACCGTGGTGCGCTTCGTCAACGACATCCTGCTGTCGGCGCCATCGATCGTGCTGGGCCTGTTCGTGTACACGCTGTACGTGATGCAGACCGGCGGCAACTTCTCCGCCTTCGCCGGCGCGCTGTCGCTGGCCTTCATCGTGCTGCCGGTGGTGGTGCGCACCACCGACGAGATGCTGCGCCTGGTGCCGGTGCAGATGCGCGAGGCCGCGCTGTCGCTGGGCATCCCGCAGTGGAAGGTGATCGTGCAGGTGCTCTACCGCAGCGCCAGCGCCGGCATCGTCACCGGCGTGCTGCTGGCCCTGGCCCGCATCTCCGGCGAGACCGCGCCGCTGCTGTTCACCGCGTTCGGCAACCAGTACTGGAGCACTCATGTCTTCCAGCCCATGGCCTCGGTGCCGGTGGTGATGAACCAGTTCGCCGCCAGCCCGTACGAGTCCTGGCAGGTGCTGGCCTGGGCCGGCGCCCTGGTACTGACCGTCTTCGTGCTGCTGGTGAGCCTGGCCGCACGCGCCCTGCTGCTGCGCAACCGGATCTCCCATGACTGACCCCGCCCTGGACCTGGCCATGAACCTCCCCGAGACCACCTCCGCCAAGCCGCTGTCGCTGGCCGCCGTCGCCCGTCCGGAGGCCGCCGCGGCGCCGGTCAAGCTCGCGGCACGCGGGCTGGACTTCTACTACGACCGGTTCCATGCGCTGAAGGGCATCGACCTGGAGATCCCGGAGAAGCGCGTCACCGCGCTGATCGGCCCCTCCGGCTGCGGCAAGTCCACCCTGCTGCGGGTGTTCAACCGGATCTACGCCCTGTACCCGAAGCTGGAGGCGCGCGGCCAGGTGCTGCTGGACGGCGAGGACATCCTCTCGCCGAAGTACCCGATAAACCGGCTGCGCTCGCGCGTGGGCATGGTGTTCCAGAAGCCGGTGCCGTTCCCGATGACGATCTTCGAGAACGTGGCCTACGCCATCCGCCACCACGAGCGGCTGTCGAAGGCCGAGCTGGCCGGGCGCGTGGAGCAGGCCCTGCGCCAGGCCGCGCTGTGGGACGAGGTCAAGGACAAGCTGCGGCAGTCCGCGCTGGGCCTGTCCGGCGGCCAGCAGCAGCGCCTGTGCATCGCCCGCGCCGTGGCCCTGCGCCCCGACGTGCTGCTGCTGGATGAGCCGACCTCCGCCCTGGACCCGATCTCCACCAGCCGCATCGAGCAGCTGGTGGAGGAGCTCAAGCGCGACTACACGATCGTCATCGTCACCCACAACATGCAGCAGGCCGCGCGCGTATCCGACTACACCGCGTTCATGTACCTGGGCGAGCTGGTGGAACACGACCGCACCGAGACGATCTTCTCCAGTCCCTCGAAGCGGCAGACCGAGGACTACATCACCGGCAGGTTCGGCTGACGCCGAACCTGCCGGTGCGGGATTGGGGATTCGTGATTGGTGATTCGTAAGAGCAAACCAACGCTGCCACCTGAATCCCTAGTCCCGAATGCCTAATCCCGAACCAAGCACCGGAGGTGCTGAATGCATATCGTCAGGAGCTACGACGAGGAACAGCGACAGCTGGTCGAACAGATCATCGACATGGGGCATGTCGCGGTGGCGCAGCTGGAGGCGGCGCTGGACGTGGTCGAGCGCCGCGACGACTCCGCAGCGCGGCGGGTGGTCGCCAACGACGACGCCATCGACGATGCCGAGCGGCGGATCAGCCACGAGGTGATGCTGCTGGCCCTGCGCGGACCGCTTGCGCGCGACCTGCGCGAGATCCTGGTCGGGGTGCGCATCCCCGCGGACATCGAGCGCATCGGCGACTACGCCGCCAACGTGGCCAAGCGCTCGATCGCCCTCAACACCGCGCCCCCGCTGCCGCATACCGCTGGCCTGCGGGCGCTGGGCATGCTGGCCGCCGGCCAGGTCCGCCAGGCCCTGCGCGCCTACCGCGAGGGCGATGGCGAACTGGCCCTGCAGGTGCGAGACAACGACGCGCGCCTGGACCAGCAATACACCGCCCTGTTCCGCGAGCTGCTCACCTACATGATGGAGGACCCGCGCACCATCACCCCATGCACGCACCTGCTGTTCATGGCCAAGAACCTGGAGCGGATCGGCGACCATGCCACCAACATCGCCGAGAACGCCTGGTTCCTGCTGCACGGGGAACCGCCCCCCGAGCCGCGCGACAAGCGCGACGGGACCGCGGCGGCGGCCCCGCCCTGAACCGGCACGCGGTCCCGCGGGCCGGCGGTGCCCCCGCCGGGGCCGCCGTGAAGTACCCTTGCGGGCATGACCGAAAGCGATCTGGACGACCTGCACAAGGACGAGACCCCGGCCGCGCCTCCCGGCGCGATGGCGCGCCGCTTCCGCGGCTTCCTGCCGGTGGTGGTGGACGTGGAAACCGGCGGCTTCGACTGGAACCGCCATGCCCTGCTGGAGATGGCGGCGGTCCCGATCGAGATGGACGAGCAGGGCCTGCTGGTGCCCGGCAAGACCGCCAGCGCGCACTTCATCCCCGCGCCCGGCACCGAGATCGATCCCAAGTCGCTGGAAGTGACCGGCATCGACCTGGACCACCCGTTCCGCCTGGCCAAGCCCGAGCGCGACGCACTGGGCCACGTGTTCAACCAGGTCCGCGCCGCGGTGCGCCGGCACGGTTGCCAGCGCGCGATCCTGGTCGGCCACAACGCCCACTTCGACCTGAACTTCGTCAATGCCGCGGTGGCGCGCAGCGGGCACAAGCGCAACCCGTTCCACCCGTTCAGCGTGTTCGACACGGTGACCCTGGCCGGCGTGGCCTACGGCCAGACCGTGCTGGCGCGGGCGATGCAGGCGGCCGGGTTCGAATGGGACGCCAAGGAAGCGCATTCGGCGGTGTACGACGCCGAGCAGACCGCGCGCCTGTTCTGCCGCATCGCCAACGCCTGGCCCTCGCCGCTGCCGGGCTGAGCGCCGCCGTTCAGCCCAGCTGCAGGCGGTCGCGGCCCTCGCGCTTGGCCCGGTACAGGGCCGCGTCGGCGCGCCGGTACAGGTCCTCGGCGTCCTCGCCCGGGCGCAGTTCCACCAGGCCCAGGCTGAAGCTCACCTCCAGGTCCTCCAGGCCGGCCCAGGGCCGGTGTGCGCGGGTCCGCGCCTGCAGCCGCTCGCAGGCAGGCAGTGCTTCCTCCAGCCGGGTATCGGGCATCAGCAGCGCGAACTCCTCGCCGCCCAGCCGCGCCACCAGGTCCGAGCCGCGGCGCTGGCCGTGCAGCAGCTGGCCGAACTCGCGCAGCACCTGGTCGCCCACGCTGTGCGAGCGGGTGTCGTTGATCCGCTTGAAGTGGTCGATGTCCAGCAGCGCCAGGCACAGCGGATGCGCGCCACGCCGGGCCAGGGCCAGGTCGCGGGCCAGGGTTTCCTCGAACTGGCGCCGGTTGGGCAGGCCGGTCAGGGCGTCCTCGCGGGCCTGGCGGGCATAGCCCTCGGCCTGCTCGCGCAGCTGCTCCAGCAGGCCGGCACGCTCGCGGTCGATTTCCTGCAGCCGCTGCGCCTGCGCCTTCAGGTCGGCGGTGCGCGCGTCCACCAGCTGCGCCAGGCGCCGGTTGCTGGCCTGGTAGCTGTGCACGCGGTAGCGGTACAGGCCGTACAGCAGCAGCAGCGCCAGCAGCGCGCCGCCGATGCGCACGTCGCTGCGCTGCCACCACAGCGGCCGCACCTGGAACGACCAGCGCGCCGCCTGCGGGCTCCACGCCCCGCCCGGGTGCGCGGCCTGCACCTCCAGGGTGTACTGCCCCGGCGGCAGGCCGATGAATTCCACGTCGCGGCGGGTGCCGCGCTCGACCCAGCCGCCGTCCAGGCCGTGCAAGCGGGTGCGGTAGCGGATCCGCTCCGGCAGCAGGTAGCTGAGGCCGGCATAGGTCACCGCCAGGCGGCTGCCGCCCGGCAGTGCGGTGGTCGCGCGCCAGTCCAGCGCCTGCCCGTCTACGCTCACCGCCTCGATCACCGGCGGCGGCGCCGGCCGGTCGGCGTAGCGCGCCAGCCGCTCCGGGTCGACGCTGGCGGCGCCGGCGGCGGTGGCGAGCCAGATGCTGCCGTCGCGCCGCCGGATCGCCGCCGGCGAGGAGCTGCCATTACCCTGCGAGCTGGGCAGGCCGTCGATCTCGGTGTAGTGCTGCAGCGGCAGGCGGCCGCTGCCGGCCCCGTCGGCGGCGGCCTCCAGCGCCGCCAGCGGCACCCGCAGCACGCCGCGGTTGCTGGTGATCCAGGCATCGCCGGCGGTGTCGGCCAGCAGCGAGAACACCGCGTCCACCGGCAGGCCCTGCTCCAGCCCGACCCGCGCCGGACGGCCATCGCGGATGCGGAACAGGCCGCGGTCGCTGGCCACCCATACCGCCCCGCCGACCTTGTGGAAGCCGAACACGGTGCGCGGGTCGCCGCCGGCGCGTTCCAGCGGCAGTTTTTCCACCGTGCCATTGGCGCGCAGCACGCTGGCGCCCTCGACCGAACCGATCCACAGTTCACCGTCGATCGCCGCCAGCGCGGTCACCAGGCCTTGCGGCATTCCGGGCAGCGCCGGCGGCGTATGCACGCCGGCGTCGTCGACCACCACCACCCCGCGGCGGGTACCGATCCAGACCCGGCCATCGTCGCCCACCGCGATCGCGCGCACGTGCCCGCTGGGCACGCCCTCGGCCTGTCCGTAGTGCTGCAGCAGCCGGCCCTGGCGCAGGCGGAACACACCATCGGCGAAGGTACCCGCCCACAGGTCGCCGTCCCGGCCCTCGGCCAGGCTCAGGATCGAAGGCACCCGCGCATTTCCACCCGGCAGCGGCACCGGATGGAAACGGCCGTCCGCGCCGAGCCGGTCCAGGCCGCCGCCGCCGCCCACCCACAGCGTGCCGGCCGAGTCCTCCAGCAGCGCGCGCACGTATTCGCCGCCGAGGCCGTCGCGCCGGGTCCAGCCGGTGAACAGCGCCTCGCGCAGGCGGAACAGGCCGCCGTTGGCGCCGATCCAGATGCCGCCCTCGGCATCCTCCAGCAGGCTGGCGATGCGGCCGTTGGTCAGCCGCTCCGGCGGCAGCCATTCCTGCCCGTGCGGGCCGATCCGGGCGACGCCGCGGTTCTCGGTGCCCAGCCACAGGTAGCCCTCGCGGTCCTGCAGCATCGAGGTGAAGTAGCCGGCGCCGGGCAACACGTGCACCGCGGCGAAGCGGCCGTCCCCGCGGCGGCGGAACACGCGTTCGCCGGCCGCCAGCCACAGCGTGCCGTCGGGGGCGATGTAGGGCCAGACCAGGCCCGCGGGCAGGCCATCGGCGGGACCGAAGCGCCGCCACTGGCCATCCACCGCGCGCACGACCAGGCCTTCCAGGGTGCCGATCCACAGGTTGCCGGACGCATCCACGGCCATGCGCGGGAAGCTGGCCGGCAGCGGGATCCCCGGCGGCGGCGCGATGTACTCCAGGCGCCCGTCCGGCTGCACGCAGCCCAGGCCATGGTTCTCGAACAGCAGCCACAACCGGCCGCCGCCGTCCATCACCATGTCGTGGACCAGGGCGCGGGGCCACTCCGGCGGGCGTTCCAGGTATTCCCAGGCGCCATCCGCGCCCAGGCGGCCAAGGTTGCCCCGCGAGTCGCTAAGCCACAGCCGCCGCTGCGGGTCCAGGTACAGCGCGCCGACGCCGTTGTCGCGCAGGCCCGGCCGGGTGCCGCGGTGGAACGGGGTGAACTCGACGCCGTTGTAGCGGACCACGCCCTCCCAGGTCGCGAACCAGAGGTAGCCCTCGGCGGTCTGGGCCATGTCGCGCACGGAGTTGTGCAGCAGGCCGTTGCGCGTGCTCCAGGCGTCGATCGCGTAGTCGCGCAGCGGCGGTGGACCCGGCGGCGCGGCCAGCACCGCCGCCGGCAGCCACGCCAGCAGGCACAGCAGCAGGGCCTGCGCGATGCGCAACCGGCATCCGCGGGTGGTCCACCGGGATCCGCTCGGCCGCATCACGCCCCCTGTCCCCGCCGCCCCCTCAGCCGCCGCGCTGGCGGACCGCCTCGAACAGGCAGATGCCGGCGGCCACCGACACGTTGAGGCTTTCCACGTCGCCGGGCATGGGGATGCGGACCAGGCCGTCGCAGGTCTCGCGGGTCAGCCGGCGCAGGCCATCGGCCTCGCCGCCCAGCACCAGGGCGACGTTGCCCTTGAGGTCCACGCCGTAAAGGGTGTCGTCGACCTCGCCGGCCAGGCCGTAGGCCCACACGCCCAGCTTCTGCAGCTCGCGCAGGGTGCGTGCGAGGTTGGTGACCTGCACCACCGGCAGGCGGTCGGCGGCGCCGGCCGAGGTCTTGCGCACGGTGGCGTTCACCGGTGCCGACTTGTCCTTGGGGATGACCACCGCGGTGGCGCCGGCGGCCAGCGCGCTGCGCAGGCAGGCGCCGAGGTTGTGCGGGTCCTGCACGCCATCGAGCACCAGCAGCAGGGCCTTGCCTCCGGCGGCCTCGACCAGGCCGGGCAGCTCGCTTTCGTCCCAGGTCCTGGCGGCGGCGTAGCGCGCGGCGACGCCCTGGTGGCGGACGTTGCCGCCGATGCCGTCCAGCGCCTGGGTGGCGACCTTGCGCACCTCGATCCCGTAGCGGCGGGCCTGCTCCTCGATCTCGACCAGGCGCGGATTGCGCGCACCGGAGTCGACCAGGACCTCGCGCACGTGCTCCGCATCGTTCTCGATGGCGGAGGCCACGGCGTTGACGCCCACCACCCACTGGTTCTGCTTGCTCATCGACTGCACGGCCACGTAAGGAAGGCCGGCATTATCGCATCCCGCCGCGATCGCCGCCGGCGCGGGCCTTCAGCCGTGCGCGGGCCACCAGGCCGGCGCCGCGGCTCCGCTCCAGCAGCGGGGCGAACTAACCGCCGAAGGCCTTCCGGCAGATCCGGCAGTGGCAGGTCGAGGCGGCACCCGGGGTACCGGTGGCGCGGAAGCGGACCGCACCGCAGTGGCAGCCGCCGCCATCGTCCGGGCTTGCGCCATGGCCGCCCACGGCCCCGTCCTCAGTACTTGCGCTTGGGCCGCTTCGCCGGCTGGCCGCGCGGTGGCAGCGGCGGCAGGCCGCCGTCGGCGTCGTCCGGGACCAGGCGGAAGTCGATCTTGCGGTCCTCCATGCTGGCCTTGAGCACCACGATCCGCACCCGGTCGCCGAGGCGGAACTCCAGCCCGCGGCGCTCGCCGGTGAGCATCTTCCGCATCGGGTCGAACTGGTAGTAGTCGTGCGGCAGCTGGGTCACGTGCACCAGGCCGGTGACCTTGGACTGCTCCAGCTCCACGAACAGGCCGAAGCTGGTCACGCCGCTGACCACGCCGTCGAACTGGCCGCCGACGTGCTTCTCCATCCACGCCGCGCGGTAGCGCTCGTCGACTTCGCGCTCGGCTTCGTCGGCGCGGCGCTCGCGCTCGGAGCACTGCAGCGCCAGGCCGGCCATGTCGCGGGCCGAGTACAGGTAGCCGTCGGGCTTGCCGCGCTTGAGCGCGTGCTTGATCGCGCGGTGCACCAGCAGGTCCGGGTAGCGGCGGATGGGCGAGGTGAAGTGGGCGTAGGCCTCCAGCGCCAGGCCGAAGTGGCCGACGTTGTCCGGCGAGTACACCGCCAGGCTCTGGCTGCGCAGCAGCACCGACTCCAGCAGGGTGGCGTCGGCGCGGTCGCGCACCTTCTTCAGCAGGCGGGTGAAGTCGCCGGGCGTGACCTTGCTCCACGGCGGCAGGCTCAGCCTGAACTCCTTGAGGAACTCCAGCAGGTCCGCGTACTTGGATTCCGGCGGCTTCTCGTGGATGCGGAACGGCGCCGGGATCCGGGTCTTCAGCAGGTAGCGCGCGGCCTCGACGTTGGCCGCGATCATGCATTCCTCGATCAGCTTGTGCGCGTCGTTGCGCGGCAGCATGCCGGCCTGGGTGACCTCGCCGCGGTTGTCGAGCACGAAGCGCACCTCGGTGGTCTCGAACTCGATCGCCCCGCGCCGGGCGCGGGCGGCGGCCAGCACCTGGTAGAGCTGGTACAGGCGCTCGACCTGCGGCATCAGTGCGCCGACCTGCGCCTTCGCCTCCGGGTCGTCCTCGCCCACCGCCTTCCACACCTGGGTGTAGGTCAGGCGCGCGTGCGAGTTCATCACCGCCTCGTAGAACTTCGAGCGCACCACCTCGCCCTCGTGGTCGACCTGCATGTCGCACACGAAGCACATGCGGTCGACCTTCGGGTTCAGCGAGCAGATGCCGTTGGAGAGCGTCTCCGGCAGCATCGGCACCACGAAGCCGGGGAAGTACACCGAGGTGGCGCGCTTCTGCGCCTCCTCGTCCAGCGGCGTGCCCGGGCGCACGTAGTGGGAGACGTCGGCGATCGCCACCACCAGGCGGAAGCCCTGGCGGTTGGGCTCGCAGTACACCGCGTCGTCGAAGTCCTTGGCGTCCTCGCCGTCGATGGTCACCAGCGGCAGGTCGCGCAGGTCCACGCGGTCGCCGATCATCGACGGCTCGACCTGCAGCGGGATCGCGGTGGCCTCGTCCAGCACCTCCGGCGGGAACTCGTGCGGCAGGTTGTGGCCGTGGATCGCGGTCTCCACCACCAGCGACGGGGTCAGGCTGTCGCCCAGCACCGCCACCACCTTGCCGATCGGCGGGCGCCGGGTGTCCGGCGGGGCCACCAGCTCGCACACCACCAGCTGGCCTTCGCGCGCGCCGCCGGTGGCGTCCGGCGGGATGTGCAGGTTGCGCTGCATGCGCGCGTCGTCGGGGACCACGAAGCTGATGCCCGCCTCGCTGCCGAAGCGGCCGATCAGCCGGTGCACGCCGCGCTCGAGCACGCGGGCGATGCTGCCCTCACGGCGGCCGCGGCGGTCGATGCCGGTGACGTTGGCCAGCGCGCGGTCGCCGTGCATGACCTTGCGCATCTCGTACGGGGCCAGGAACAGGTCGTCGCCGCCGCCGTCCGGGCGCAGGAAGCCGAACCCTTCCGGGTTGGCGATCACGGTGCCGGGGATCAGGTTGGTCTGCTCGAGCGGGGCGAAGCCGCCGCGCCGGTTCTGCACCAGCTGGCCATCCCGCACCATCGCGCCCAGGCGCTTGCCGAGGGCCTCGAACCGTTCCGGATCGCCGTCCAGCCCGAGCAGGGCCGCCAGCTGCGCATGGGTCTGCGGGCCATCGGCCTCCTCCAGGGTGGCGAGGATCGCCTCGCGGCTGGGGATCGGATTGTCGTAGCGCTGGGCCTCGCGCTCGGCGAAGGGATCGGGCACCGCCGCGATCACCCGCCGTGGCGCGCGCACCGCCGCCCCGGCCTTGCCCGGCCGCGCCGCGGGCGCCGGCTCCGGCATCCACGGTGGCAGCTTGTTGCCTGCCTGGCGCCCTGCGCCGGCCTTGCCGCCCGCCGTCCTGCTTCCCTTGCCTGCGCCGGCGCCGCCGGCTCCCTTGCGGCTGCCGCCGCGACTTCCAGTCTTCTTCATGGGCCGATCCTACACCCCGGCTGCTGTACCGGACCCGGGGTCCGCCGCGACCGCCGTGCACGGACCGTTGACATTGCCTTCGCGCGCCTCCAGAATGCGCCGCCTCACCTGCCCAGGTGGCGGAATTGGTAGACGCACTAGTTTCAGGTACTAGCGGGTAAAACCGTGGAGGTTCGAGTCCTCTCCTGGGCACCAAGACACCGGCTTTCGGGCCTACGAAGAACCCCGCCAACGGCGGGGTTTTTTGCATCCGGCGTTCCGCCCCGCGCCGCGCGGGGACTGTTGACAGGTGCAACCGCCTCCCGCAGAATTGCCGCCCTGCGCCGCCCAGGTGGCGGAATTGGTAGACGCACTAGTTTCAGGTACTAGCGGGTAAAACCGTGGAGGTTCGAGTCCTCTCCTGGGCACCAACGGCGCAGCGGCCAGACGGCCATCGATGAACCTCGCCCCGGCGAGGTTTTTTCGTATCAGGGCCCGCGAACGTGGGCATCACCAGGCCCCCGGCGTCCTTCTGGCACGATCCGGGTCCGCGCAGGGGGATGCATAGGCATGGACCCACAACAGATCGTCTTCCTCGCCATCCTCGGCGCCGCGCTGGCACTGTTCGTCAGCGGGCGCATGCGCGTGGACCTGGTGGCGATGCTGGCCCTGCTCGCGCTGGCCTTCACCGGCATCCTCGACGCGCGCCAGGTCCTGGCCGGGTTCTCCAGCGAGCCGGCGATCATCGTGGTCTCGGTCTTCGTGCTTTCCGCCGGCCTCTCCGCGACCGGCATCACCGACCGCATCGGCGCGGCGATCGGGCGCGCGGCCGGCGGCAGCGAGTGGCGCACGATCGCGGTGGTGATGCCGGCGACCGCCGCCCTGGCCGCGTTCTCGCACCACGTCATGGTCACCGCGATGATGCTGCCGATCCTGATGCGGCTGGCGCGGGAACGGCAGCTGGCGGCCTCGCGCCTGCTGATGCCGATGTCGCTGGCCGCCTCGCTGGGCACCACCCTGACCCTGTTCAGCGCGCCGGCCTTCCTGCTGGCCAGCGACCTGCTGCAACGCGCCGGCGGCGAGGGCCTGGACATCCTCGCCGTGACCCCGATCGGCGCGGTGCTGGTGGTGCTGGGCACGGTCTACATGCTGCTGGCGCGCTGGCTGGTGCCGCGCCGCCAGGGCGAGGCCCCGCAGGGCGACTACATGCGCCTGGAGCGCTACTACACCGAGCTGCTGGTCGAGGAAGGCTCGCCCTGGGTCGGACGCACCCGGCGCGAGTTCGACGAGGCCTTCAGCGAGCGCCTGCAGGTGGTGGACTGGCTGCGCTACGGCATGCGCCGGCGCCGGCAGTCCGGCGACAGCCCGCTCGCGGCCGGCGACGTGCTGCTGGTGCGTGCCTCGCCGGACGAGATCGCCTCGATCAAGGACGAGCCGGGCCTGGCCCTGCACGCGGTGGCCAAGTACGGCGACAGCCCGCGCCAGGGCGGCCAGGCCGAGCTGCTGGGCGACGAGCAGCTGGTGCAGGCGGTGGTCGCGCCGCACTCGGAGTTCATCGGCCGCAGCGTGGCCGACATCGACTTCCTGCGCACCCTGGGCGTGGTCGTGGTCGGCCTGTGGCGGCGCGAGGGCTGGCTGCACGGCGAACTGTCGGAGATGCGCCTGGAAGAAGGCGACCTGCTGGTGCTGTGGGGCCGCGAGGCCGACATCCGCCCGCTGTCCTCCCACCATGGCTTCATGATGCTGATGCCGTTCCAGGGCCGCGGCCAGGCCCGCCGCCGCGCGCCGGTGGCGCTGGCGATCATGGCCGCCACCGTGGCCGCCGCGGCCACCGGGCTGCTGGCCCCGCAGGTCGCCTTCCTCGCCGGCGCGGTGGCCATGGTCCTGTGCCGCTGCGTGCCGGTGGAGGAGGCCTACCGGCAGGTCGACGTGCGCATCTACGTGATGATCGCCGGGGTGATCCCGCTGGGCATCGCCATGGAGCGGACCGGCACCGCCCAGGCCGTGGCCGACCTGCTGATGGCCCACGCCGCCCAGTGGCCGGTGTTCGGGCTGCTGCTGGTGATGTTCTGGACCGCCGCCCTGCTCACCCAGATCCTGTCCGACGCCGCCACCACCGTGCTGCTGGCGCCGATCGCGCTGGCGGTGGCCGAGGCCCTGGGCCTGCCCCCTGCCCCGTTCGTGGTCTGCACCGCGATGGGCGCGGTGGCCTCGTTCCTGACCCCGATCGGCCACCACGGCAACCTGCTGATCCTCAACCCGGGCCGCTACACCTTCGGCGACTTCCTGAAGGTGGGGGTGCCGCTGACCCTGCTGATCGGCCTGGCCTCGGCCTGGATGGCCCGCGCCCTGTGGCTCGGCGGCCCGCTGCTGCCTTCCCTGCCCTGAGCGGCGGGCGCCGGGCGGCGGCACGCGGGTAGAATCGCGCTCCTGTCCCGCAGCTGTGCCCGCAATGACCGAAACCATCCGCCCCGCCTTCCACGGCTTCGAACAGATCCCGCTGCGCGAGTACGCCGAGCGCGCCTACCTGGACTATTCGATGTACGTGGTCCTGGACCGCGCCCTGCCGTTCCTCGGCGACGGGCTCAAGCCGGTGCAGCGGCGCATCATCTATTCGATGAGCGAGCTGGGGCTCAACGCCGCGGCCAAGCCGAAGAAGTCGGCGCGCACCGTCGGCGACGTCATCGGCAAGTACCACCCGCACGGCGACTCGGCCTGCTACGAGGCCCTGGTGCTGATGGCCCAGCCGTTCTCGTACCGCTACCCGCTGATCGAGGGCCAGGGCAACTTCGGCTCGCCCGACGACCCCAAGTCGTTCGCGGCCATGCGCTACACCGAGGCCAAGCTGACCCCGATCGCCGAGGTGCTGCTGGGCGAGCTGGGCCAGGGCACGGTGGACTGGACGCCGAACTTCGACGGCACCCTGGAGGAGCCGAGCTGGCTGCCGGCGCGCCTGCCGCACCTGCTGCTCAACGGCACCACCGGCATTGCGGTCGGCATGGCCACCGACGTGCCGCCGCACAACCTCAACGAGATCGTCAGCGCCTGCGTGCGCCTGCTCGACGACCCGGACGCCAGCGTCGCCGACCTGTGCGAGCACGTGCGCGGCCCGGACTACCCGACCGAGGCGGAGATCATCACCCCGCCGGCCGAGCTGCGCGCCATGTACGAGAGCGGCAGCGGCAGCGTCCGCGCCCGCGCCACCTGGCAGAAGGAGAACGGCAACTTCGTCGTCACCGCCCTGCCCTACCAGGTCTCCCCGTCCAAGGTGATCGAACAGATCGCCGCGCAGATGCGCGCCAAGAAGCTGCCGTGGCTGGAGGACATCCGCGACGAGTCCGACCACGCCAACCCGGTGCGGGTGGTGCTGGTGCCGCGCTCCAACCGCGTGGACGCCGAGCAGCTGATGGGCCACCTGTTCGCCACCACCGACCTGGAGAAGAGCTACCGGGTCAACCTCAACGTCATCGGCCTGGACGGCAAGCCGGCGGTCAAGAACCTGCGCACCCTGCTGGAGGAGTGGCTGACCTTCCGCACCGACACCGTGGTGCGCCGGCTCAAGCATCGCCAGGAGAAGGTCGAGCGCCGCCTGCACCTGCTGGAAGGCCTGCTGGTCGCCTTCCTCAACCTCGACGAGGTGATCCGCATCATCCGCACCGAGGACGAGCCCAGGCCGGTGCTGATGGCCCGCTTCGGGCTGACCGAGGAACAGGCCGACTACATCCTCGAGACCAGGCTGCGCCAGCTGGCCCGGCTGGAGGAGATGAAGATCCGCGGCGAGCAGGAGGAGCTGGCGAAGGAGCTGGAACGCATCCTCGCCACCCTGGACAGCAAGGCCAAGCTCAAGAAACTGGTCAAGGACGAGCTGCTGGCCGACGCCAAGAAGTTCGGCGACGCCCGCCGCTCGCCGCTGGTGCAGCGCGAGGCCGCGCACGCCATCGACGAGACCGAGCTGGTGCCCAGCGAGCCGGTCACCGTGGTGTTGTCGCAGAAGGGCTGGGTGCGCGCGGCCAAGGGCCACGACGTCGATGCCGCCGGCCTGTCCTACCGCGAGGGCGACGCCCTGCTGGCGGCGGTGCGCGCGCGCAGCACCTGGCAGGTGGCCTTCATCGACTCCCAGGGCCGCAGCTACTCGACCCCGGCGCACACCCTGCCCTCGGCGCGCGGCAACGGCGAGCCGCTGACCGGCCGCTTCTCGCCCGCCAGCGGCGCCTCCTTCCTGGCCCTGGCCAGCGGCGAGGACGAGACCCGCTTCGTGCTGGCGTCCTCGCATGGCTACGGCTTCGTGACCCGCTTCGAGAACCTCACCGGCCGCAACAAGGCCGGCAAGGCGCTGATCAACCTGGCGCCCGGCGCGACCGTGCTGCAGCCGGCTTTGGTCGGCAACCTCGGGACCGACCGCATCGTCGCGGTGACCAGCGCCGGCCACCTGCTGGCGATCCCGGCCGCCGAACTGCCGGAGCTGGACAAGGGCAAGGGCAACAAGCTGATCGACATCCCGCGCGCCAAGCTCGGCACCGAACGGGTGGTGGCGGTGGCCGCGGTCGGCCCGGCGCAGAAGCTGCAGGTCTACAGCGGCCAGCGCACCATGACCCTGTCGTTCAAGGACCTGGATGCGTATCTGGGTGCGCGGGCGACGCGGGGTGGATTGCTGCCGCGGGGGTGGCAGAAGGTGGATGGCCTTGACGTCGAGTAGCACGTCGTAGCCTGGCACCCGCAGCGTGCGGCGGCGCGGCAGGCGCCGTCGCAGGCATCCCGTGCAATCCCGCGCCACCCCACAGGAGTCGCACGATGGAACCGGAATTCTGGCTGCAGCGCTGGCGCGAGGGCCGCACCGGCTTCCATCGCGACGCGGTGATGCCGCTGCTGGAAAAGCACTGGCCCAGGCTGGGAGCGGCCGACGGCGCGCCGGTATTCGTGCCGCTGGCCGGCAAGACCCTGGACATGCACTGGCTGGCCGCGCGCGGGCATGGGGTGCTGGGTTGCGAGCTGTCGCCGCTGGCGGTGGAGGCGTTCTTCGCCGAGGCCGGCCTGGCCCCGGAACAGGAACGGGACGCGGACGGGCTGCACCATCGCGCCGGCCGCATCGACCTGGTCGAGGGCGACGTGTTCGCGCTGGCCGACGCCACCCTGGCGCGGATGCAGGCGGTCTACGACCGCGCCGCGCTGATCGCCCTGCCGACCGCCCTGCGGCGCCGCTATGCCAGCCAGGTCTACGGCCGCCTGCCGCGCGGCTGCCGCGGCCTGCTGATCACCCTGGAATATCCGCAGGAGCAGATGCAGGGCCCGCCGTTTTCGGTGGCGGAAACCGAGGTCCGCGGGCTGTTCGCCGCGGACTGGGAGGTGGAGCTGCTGGAGCGGCGCGACATCCTCGCCCAGGAGCCGCGCTTCGTCGCCGATGGCGTCACCGCGCTGGCGACCGCGGTCTACCGCCTGCGGCGCCGCTAGCCCCGGCCCGCCAGCGGGGGCCGCGGCACCACGCCACGCTCAGCCGTGGGCCGGGGCGCCGTCGCCCTCGAGCTTGGACAGCTGGTAGTTCTCCAGCCCGATCATGCGGATCAGGCGCAGTTGCTGCTCCAGCCACCAGGCGTGGTCCTCCTCGGTGTCCTTGAGCTGGGCCAGCAGGATGTCGCGGCTGACGTAGTCCTGCCTTTCCTCGCACAGCTTCATCGCCGCGGCGAGGTTGGCACGCACCTCGTACTCCACCCGCAGGTCGGCCTGCAGCATCTCCACCACGGTGGTGCCGGGCTGGAACCCGTGCGGGCGCATGTCCGGCTCGCCTTCCAGGAACAGGATCCGGCGCAGGATCGCGTCCGCGTGCTCGGTCTCTTCCTGCATCTCGTGGTTGATGCGTTCGTACAGCGCCTTCAGGCCCAGGTCCTCGTACCTGCGCGAATGCAGGAAGTACTGGTCGCGCGCGGCCAGCTCGCCGCGCAGCAGTTCCTTGAGGCATTCGATGACTTCGGGGTCGCCTTTCATGGGGGTGCTCCGGTGGAACGCAGGGGCGCAGTGTGCCGCAAGCGCCGCGGCCATGTTTCAATCGGAATCAGTCGCAGTTGCACTGCCTTCGCACCCGCCGCCCACCGGGAGCCCCGCATGCGTCGATGGCTATTGCGCGCCGCCTGCGCGCTGCTGCTGGTCCTGTTGGCCCTGGCCGCGGCCGCCTGGCTGCTGCTGCGCGGCAGCCTGCCGCGCCTGGAGGGCAGCATGGCGCTGCCGGGCCTGGCGGCGCCGGCCACGGTGCAGCGCGATGCCCTGGGCATCGTCACCATCGACGCCGCCAGCGCCGGGGACGCCGCCCGCGCCCTGGGCTACGTGCACGCGCAGGAGCGCTTCTTCGAGATGGACCTGCTGCGCCGCGCCGCCGCCGGCGAACTGGCCGGACTGTTCGGTCCGCGGGCGCTGGACACCGACCGCAGGCGCCGCATCCACCGGCTGCGCGCCCGCGTGGAAGCGCGCCTGGATACCTTCGCCGGCACGCGGATGCCGCAGCTGCAGGCCTACACCGAAGGCGTCAATGCCGGGCTGGAGGCACTGCCGGTGCGACCCTGGCCCTACCTGCTGCTGCGCCAGCCGCCCCGGCCGTGGCAACCAGCCGACACGGCCCTGGCCGGCTACGCCATGTACTTCGACCTGCAGGACGCGGAGAACCGCCGCGAGCTGGCGCTGTGGCGGCTGGGCCGGCGCCTGCCGGCACCGCTGCGCGAGCTGCTGCTGCACGACGGCAGCCAGTGGGACGCGCCGCTGCTGGCCCAGCCGCGTGGCGACGCCGCGCTGCCGGACGCGGCGGCGGTCGACCTGCGCCGGCTGCCAGCTCCGCCCGCCGCCGGCCAGCCGCTGCACGAGCCTGCCAGCCCCGGCAGCAACAACTGGGCGGTGGGCGCCGCGTTGACCACCGACGGCCGCGCCATCGTCGCCGACGACATGCACCTGGGCCTGCGTGCCCCCAACCTCTGGTTCCGGGTGCGGCTGCGCTATCCGGACCCGGCCGCGCCCGGCGGCCGGGTCGACGTCAGCGGCTTCTCCCTGCCCGGCCTGCCGGCGGTGGTCGTGGGCAGCAATGGCCACGTGGCCTGGGGCTTCACCAACGCCTATGCCGACACGGCGGACTGGTTCCCGGTGCGCCCCTGTGGCGAAGGCCAGGCCCAGGACTGCGATCCGGTGGCGCGGCACGTGGAAACCATCCGCGTGGCCGGCGGCGACGACGTGCAGCTGGAGATCCGCGAGACCGCGGCCGGTCCGCTGGTCCACGCCGACATCGATGGCCAGGCCCTGGCCCTGCGCTGGGTGGCACACCTGCCCGGCGCGCTCAACCTGGGCCTGGCCGGCTTCGCGTACGCGGCCGACCTCGACCAGGCCCTGGCGATCGCCGACCAGGCCGCGATCCCGGCGCAGAACCTGGTCATCGCCGACCGCCACGGCGCCATCGCCTGGCGCATCCTCGGCCCCTTGCCCGCCCGCGCACCCGGCTGCACCGGCCTGCGGCCCGACGGAAGCACCGCTACCTGCACGCCGTGGCCGCTCGCCAGCGCCAGCGTGCCGGTCCTGCGCGACCCGCCCGGGCAGCGCCTGTGGACCGCCAACGCCCGCACCCTCGACGGCGAGGCGCTGGCGCGCGTGGGTGATGGCGGCTATGCGCTGGGCATCCGCGCCTGGCAGATCCGCGAGCGCCTGCACGCGGCGGACCGTTTCGACGAGCAGGCGCTGCTGGCCATGCAGCTGGACGACCGCGCCCTGCTGCTGGAGCCGTGGCACGACCTGCTGCTGGGCGAAGCCCGGCGCGCGCCCGCGGGCTCGGCGCTGCGCGCCCTGGCCGATGCCGGCGGAGACTGGAACGGCCATGCCGCGCCGGAGTCGGTGGCCTACCGCCTGGTCCGCGCCTGGCGCCTGGCAGTGCACGCGCGCATTGCCCGCGGCCTGGCCGCGCCCGCGCTGGCACGGCTGGGGCCGGAGTTCGAGCTGCCTGCGTTGCCGCAGCTGGAAGGCGTGGCCTGGCCGCTGCTGCGGCAGCGCCCGCCGCACCTGCTTCCGGCAGGCTTCGACAGCTGGGAAGCGCTGCTGGAGGATGCCGCCGCCGAGGTGCGCGACGCGCTGGCCGCGGCCGGGCCCCTGGCCGCACGCCGCTGGGGCGAGGAAAACACTGCTCGCATCTGCCATCCGCTGTCCGCGGCCGTGCCCGCGCTGCTGTCCCGGCGCCTGTGCATGCCGGCCGACGAACTGCGCGGCGACCGCATCGTGCCGCGCGTCGCCGCGCCCGCGTTCGGCGCCTCGCAGCGCATGGTGGTGGCGCCCGGCCGCGAGCAGGACGGCCTGGCGCACATGCCCGGCGGCCAGGGCGGGCATCCGCTGTCGCCATTCCGCGGCGCCGGCCACGACGACTGGGTCCACGGCCGGCCCACCCCGTTCCTCCCGGGGCCGGCAAGATACACGCTCACCCTGCGGCCGGTCGCCGCGCGGGAATGAAACCACCGCAAGCACACCACCCATGCCGGATTCCACCCTCGATCCTGCCCTGCGACAGGCGCTGTCGCGCCGCTTCGAACGCATCGTGGTGTTCAGCGGCGCCGGCATGTCCGCCGACAGCGGCATCCCCACCTTCCGCTCCGGCAGCAATGGCCTGTGGCACGAGTTCGATCCGCAGCAGCTGGCCACCCCGCAGGCCTGGCGCCGCGACAGCGCCCTGGTCTGGGGCTGGTACGAATGGCGGCGCGGGCTGGTGATGCAGGCCGCGCCCAATCCGGGCCACCTGGCCGTGGCGCGGATGCAGCAGGCCCTGGGCGCACAGGTGGTCACCCAGAACGTGGACGACCTGCACGAGCGCGCCGGCGTGGCCGACGTCCTGCACCTGCATGGCAGCCTGTTCGCGCCACGCTGCTTCGACTGCGCGGCTCCGCACCCGCTGCCTTCACCTCCGGGCGCGGCGCAGCGGCGGCTGGAGCCGCCGCGCTGCGCGCACTGCGGCGGTGAAGTGCGTCCGGGCGTGGTCTGGTTCGGGGAAATGCTCGACGACACCGTCTTGCGGCAGGCGCAGGAACGCATCGCCGGCTGCGACCTGTTGCTGGTGGTCGGCACCTCCGGCGTGGTCCAGCCGGCCGCCGGGCTGGTCGGGCTGGCGCCGCGTGATGCGGTGGTGGTCGAAGTCAATCCGCAGCCGGGCGCGCCGGGTGCGCGCCGTATCCACCGGCTGCCACTCAATGCGGCCGTGGGGCTGCCATTGCTGGCTGAGCTATTGCTGCGGCCCTGAAGCCCCCGCCGGGTTGGCGGGGCGCCAGGGTGGGTTGAGAGGCCGGGACTTCCACATGGCCGGCACACCGGCCCTCACCCCGCCTCTCTCCCGGGGAGAGAGGAGGGACAGCGGTGCGTCACCCCGCCAGTGCCTCGTTGTGCACGCCGGCCACCGCGCGGCCGGAGGGGTCTGCCATCTTCGCGAAGCTCGCGTCCCAGGCGATCGCCGCCGGCGAGGAGCAGGCGATCGACTTGCCGCCGGGCACCGTCTCCGCCGCGGCCTGGCCGGGGAAGTAGCGCTCGAAGATCGTGCGGTAGAAATACGCCTCCTTGGTCTGCGGCGGGTTGACCGGGAAGCGCTTGTCGGCCGCGGCCAGTTCGCGGTCGGAGACCTGCGCCTCGGCGTGCGCCTTGAGCCCGTCGATCCAGCCGTAGCCAACGCCGTCGCTGAACTGCTCCTTCTGCCGCCACAGGATCTCCGGCGGCAGGTAGCCGTCGAAGGCGGCGCGCAGGATGCCCTTCTCCATCCGCTGCGGGCCGGCATCGCCCTTGCGCACCATCTTGTGCGCGGCGTCCATGCGCATGGCCACGTCGAGGAACTCGCGGTCCAGGAACGGCACCCGCGGCTCCACGCCCCAGGCCATCATCGACTTGTTCGCGCGCAGGCAGTCGTAGTAGTTGAGCGCATCGAGCTTGCGCACCAGCTCCTCGTGGAACTCGCGCGCGTTGGGCGCCTTGTGGAAGTACAGGTAGCCGCCGAACACCTCGTCGCTGCCCTCGCCGGACAGCACCATCTTCACGCCCATGGCCTTGATCCGCCGCGCCAGCAGGAACATCGGCGTGGACGCACGGATGGTGGTGACGTCGTAGGTCTCGATGTGGCGGATCACTTCCGGCAGCGCGTCCAGGCCTTCCTCGAAGGTGTACTCGAAGCCGTGGTGCACGGTGCCCAGGGCGTCGGCGGCGACCTTGGCCGCGGCCAGGTCCGGCGAACCCTTCAGGCCGATGGCGAAGGAATGCAGGCGCGGCCACCAGGCCTCGCTGCGGCCGCCATCCTCGACCCGGTGGCGCGCGTAACGCGCGGCCACCGCCGCCACCAGCGAGGAATCCAGCCCCCCGGACAGCAGCACGCCGTAGGGCACGTCGGTCATCAGCTGGCGGTGCACCGCCGCCTCGAACGCCTCGCGCAGCTCCTGCAGCGGCACCGACACGCCCTCCACCGCGGCGTAGTCGCGCCACGGCCGCTGGTAGTACTTCGTGAGCTCGCCGGTGGCGGTGTCGTACCAGTGCCCCGGCGGGAACTGGGCCACGTCCGCGCATTCGTCCACCAGCGCCTTCATCTCCGAGGCCACGCGCAGGCGGCCCTCGCGGTCGTGGCCCCAGTACAGCGGCACCACGCCGATCGGGTCGCGCGCGATGATGGCGCGCCCCCTGGCCTTGTCCCACAGGGCGAAGGCGAAGATGCCGTTGAGCCGGTTGAGGAACGAAGCCGGCGCGTCCTCGCGGTACAGCGCGTTGATCACCTCGCAGTCGGAGGCGGTCCGGAACACGTACGGCTGGCGCAGTTCGTCCTTCAGCAGGGCGTGGTTGTAGATCTCGCCGTTCACCGCCAGCGCCAGTTCGCCATCCTCCGACAGCAGCGGCTGCGAGCCGCCGGCCGGGTCGACGATGGCCAGGCGCTCGTGCACCAGGATCGCCCCTTCGTCCACGTACACGCCGCTCCAGTCGGGGCCGCGGTGGCGCTGGCGCTGCGACAGGTCCAGCGACTGCCGGCGCAGCTGCTGCAGGTCATCGCCCGGTTGCAGGCCGAAGATGCCGAAGATCGAACACATGGGAAGGGACTCCTGGATGTTGGCGCGTGGTGGTGGTCGCACTCCGGTGGCGGGCACAAAAAAACCCGCATCGGCCGATGCGGGTTTTCTCGTTCCCCGGGCAGTTCCTGCTTATGCCCGGTGGCGCCCCCGCATCGGCCGCGCACGGTTATTCGCCGCAATATTGTTGCGGTTGGCATTGGCCGGATTGGCGCGGCTGATCGAAGGCATGGGCCGCACGTTAACCCCGCGCCGGGCCCGCCGCAACCGTTGCCTTGGCAACTGACGCCTCGCTCACGCGGCGGCCCCAATACTCCGCCCACGGCGCATCCGGCGCCGGCCGCCGCACCGCCCGGGGAGACACCGCCTTGCCTGAAACCAGTCGCCGCCTGACCCGCACCACCCAGGTCGTTACCCGCCTGGCGCGCCATCGCCGCATCCTGACCGGGATGGACTGGAGCCAGGCGCCGCCGGTGGAACCGACCGTGGCCCACGTATCGGAGATCGCCGAGGCCAAGGCCTTCGCCGCCGACCTGGAGGCGCTGGGCCCGGCCTTCATCAAGCTGGGGCAATCCCTGTCCACCCGCCCGGACCTGGTGCCCGCGGCCTACATCGACGCACTGGACCGGATCCAGGACGAGGTCGCGCCGGTGCCGACCGCGGTGATCGAGAAGACCATCGAGGAGGAGCTGGGCGCCAAGGTCGGCCGCATCTTCGCCAGCTTCGACCCGGTGCCGCTGGCCGCCGCCTCGCTGGCCCAGGTGCACCGCGCGACCCTGCGCGACGGCCGCGAAGTGGCGGTGAAGGTGCAGCGCCCGGGCATGGAAGCCGCCATCCGCCTGGACCTGGAAGTGCTGGCCGGACTGGCCGGCACCGCCGATGCGCTGACCCAGGCCGGGCGCCGCCTGCGCTTCGCCGACTGGATCGCCGAGTTCCGCAAGATCCTGCTGCTGGAGCTGGACTACCGGCGCGAGGCCGAGAACCTGGAGCGCTTCCGCGAGCGCCTTTCCGAATACCCGCACCTGTTCGTGCCGGCGCCGGTCTGGGGCCTGAGCACCTGCAAGGTGCTGACCATGGAACTGGTGCACGGCGAGAAGGTCACCTCGGTCACCGGCCTGCAGCGCACCGAGCTGGACCTGCGCACGCCGGCTTCGGAACTGATGCGCGCCTACCTGGACCAGGTGTTCGTCAACGGCGACATCCATGCCGACCCGCACCCGGGCAACGTGCTGCTGTGCCGCGACGGACGCCTGGCGCTGATCGACCTGGGCATGGTCGCGCAGGTGGCGCCGCGCATGCGCGAGCGCCTGCTCAAGCTGCTGTTCGCCGCGGTCGACGCGCGCGGCGAGGACGTGGCGCGCGAGCTGGTGGCGATCGGCACGCGCCTGGAGCAGTTCGACGATGCCGCCTTCAGCCGCGACACCGGGCAGCTGGTGGCGCGCTACGCCACCGGCGGCCGCCGCACCTCGGAGGGCCGGCTGCTGCTGGACCTGGTGGCCTGCGCGGCCGAACGCGGCCTGCGGGTGCCGCCGGAGATCAGCCTGCTCGGCAAGACCCTGCTCAACCTCGAGCGGGTGGCCGACGCGCTGGACCCGGAAATGGACGTGCGCGAGCTGGTGGAGGAACACCTGCAGTCGATCATGCGCAAGCAGCTGAGGCGCTCGTTCTCCAGCGCCAACATGGCCAGCGAGGCGCTTGAGGTGCAGGCGCTGCTGCGCGACGCGCCGCGCAAGATCTCCGACACCCTGTCGCTGCTGGCCGAGAACAAGATGCAGGTCCGCCTGGACGGCCTGGACCACTCCAGGATCATGGAGAACCTGCAGAAGATCGCCAACCGCATCGCCGCCGCGGTGGTGACCGCGGCGCTGCTGCTGTCCTCGGCGATGCTGATGAGGATCGAGACCAAGACGACCCTGTTCGGCTACCCGGTGCTGGCGGTGCTGCTGTTCCTGGTCGGCGCCGGGCTGGGCATCGCCATTGCGCTCAGCGCGCTGATCTTCGACCGCCGCGCCAAACCGGCCGAACGCAGCGGCCCGACCTGAGGCTCAGCGCGCGCCGGGCTGCAGCAACAGCCGCTCGAGCAGGCGCTGGTACAGGCCAGGCAGCGCCTCCAGCTCGGCCACCGACACGTGCTCGTCGACCTGGTGGATGGACGCGTTCACCGGCCCGACCTCGATGCACTGCGCGCCCAGCGGCGCGATGAAGCGCGCGTCGGAGGTGCCCCCGCCGGTGCTTTCCTCCGGCGGCGCGCCCGCCACTTCCGCCAGCACCTCGCGCGCGGCGCGGCGCAGCGGGCCTTCGGGCGTGTAGAACGGCTCGCCGCTGCGGTGCCAGCGCAGCTCGTAACCGAGCCCATGGCGGTCCAGCAGTGCGGCGATCTCCGCCTCCAGCCGCGGCGCGTCCCAGTGCGGGTTGTAGCGCAGGTTGAACAGCACCTGCAGCTCGCCGGGGATCACGTTGTTGGCGCCGGTGCCGGCGTGGATGTTGCTGACCTGCAGGCTGGTCGGCGGGAAGCTCTCGTAGCCTTCGTCCCAGACCCGCGCCACCAGTTCGGCCAGCGCCGGCGCGGCCTGGTGGATCGGGTTGCGCGCCTTGTGCGGATAGGCGACGTGTCCCTGCACGCCCTTCACCGTGAGCGTGGCCGACAGGCTGCCGCGGCGCCCCACCCGCAGCAGGTCGCCCAGCCTGGCGGTCGAGGACGGCTCGCCGGTGATGCACCAGTCGATCCGTTGCCCGCGCTGGCGGAAGGTCTCGGCCACGCGGCGCACGCCGTCGATGGCATCGCCCTCCTCGTCCGAGGTCAGCAGCAGCGCCAGCGTGCCGGGATGGGCGGGATGCGCGGCGACGAAGCGCTCGGCCGCGACCACGAACGCGGCCACGCTGCCCTTCATGTCGGCCGCGCCGCGGCCGTACAGCACGCCGTCGCGCACCTGCGGCTGGAATGGATCGCTGGCCCAGGCCTCGCGCGGGCCGGGCGGGACCACGTCGGTATGCCCCAGCAGCACCAGCACCGGGCCCTCGCCGCTGCCATGCGTGGCCCACAGGTTGTCGACCTGGCCGTAGCGCAGCGATTCGCAGGCGAAGCCGGCGCGCCGCAGGCGCGCGGCCAGCAACGCCTGGCAGCCGGCGTCGTCCGGCGTCACCGAGGGACGCGCGATCAGTTCGCAGGCCAGGTCCAGGACTTCGCTCATGCTCTTGATCCCTATCCGGGTTGCGGCCGGCCGCCGCGGTATGGCCTCAGCCGACGCCGAACAGCTTCTTGAAGCCGTTGTCGGAGAAGCCCTGGCTGAAGCTGCCGTCCTCCCGGACCACCACCGGGCGGCGCACCAGCTGCGGATGCTCGCGCAGCAACAGCTTCCACTCCGCCTCGCTGCCCGGCGACTTGCGGTTCTCCGGCAGCTGGCGCCAGGTGGTGGAGGACTTGTTGACCAGGGCATCGAAGCCGCCGGCCTTGCCCGCCCACTCCACCAGGGTCTCCGGCGAGGGCTTGTTGTCGCGGTAGTCGACGAAGGTGTACGGCACGCCGAAGCGGTCCAGCCACTTGGTCGCCTTCTTGCAGGTATCGCAGTTCTTCAGGCCGTAGATCGTGTTGCTCATGCAGTCTCCGGGGCGCGGCCGCGCTCAGCGCGCGACCACGGGCAGTTCGATGTAGCTGGCGGCGTCGGCCGAGTGGTGCACGGCGTTCTCCGCCACCACCGGCTCGGACTCGGTCTCGTTCGCGCCGCCGGTGTTGAGGTTGCGGGCGAACTTGGGGAAGTTGGAACTGGTCACTTCCACGCGGATGCGGTGGCCCTTGCCGAACTGGATCGAGGTGGCGATCGGGGTCGGCCGCAGCTCGTAGACCTGGCCCGGCTGCATCAGCCGCGGCGACTCGTAGCCGTCGCGGTAGCGCGCGCGCAGCATGGTGTCGCCGACGATCCACGCGGTGCCGTCCGGGGCCACGTCCACCAGCTTCACCGCAAAGTCGGTGTCCGGCGCGCTGGAGGAGACCTTGAGCACCGCGTCGACGAAGCCGGTCACTTCCAGCGGCTGCTCCAGCGGCTCGCTGGTGTAGACCAGAACATCGTGGCGGGCCTCCACCTGGCGCTGGTCGAAGGCGCCGGGCGTCACCAGGCCGCCGTTGCAGCAGTCGCCGCCGCCGATGGTCTGCACCGGGTTGGCCGGGTCGTAGACGAAGCGGTCGGCCGGCGCGCCGGCGGGCGGCGGTCCGGGCGACAGCCGGCCGTCGCCGTGCAGCGAGTTGGCGCGGCCGTCCGAATGCAGGTACAGGCGCAGCGGCCTGGCCGCCTTCGGCGGCCACTGCTCGTCGGCCTGCCACTTGTCCAGGCCGATGGTGAAGTAGCGCACCTTCGGCGTGCTGGACGGGAAGGCCTTCTTCTCGCCCTTCAGCCAGCGGTCGAAGAACGCCCAGATCTGCTCGCTGACCGGGAAGCTGGCGTCGCCGACCTTGCGCGCGCCGACCGTGTAGTCGGGGCCCAGCTGCCAGAACTGGCAGTGCGGGTTGGGGCCGACCACCACGTACTGGTTGGCGCTGGCCTCGGCGTCGGTGCCGGCGTTGCGTGCGTGGTTGAACAGCTCCAGGTTCGGGCCGATGGACACGTCGTACCAGCTGTTGAACCACAGCGCCGGCACGCCCCAGCCCATGGAGTCGTGGTACAGGCCACCCTGTTCCCAGGCCGGGTCGGCCGGGCCGTTGCGGCGGATCAGCGCCTCGAAGGTCGCCGGCGGCTCGCCCAGCGAGGACAGCAGTTCGCTGTACGGCAGGTGCCAGATGTGCCTGGCCCAGTCGACCTTGGGCTTGGTCGCGTGCAGGTCGTTGTACTGGGCCACGCGCGCACGCAGCGGGCCGTCGAGGTCCTGCGGCAGCTGCGCGCGCAGCGGGTTGTCCACCCCGTACATCCACACCGCAAACAGGATGCGCGGCACGCCGCCGGTGTAGAAGTTGCCCTGCTCGCGGAAGCGTCCGACCTTGCCGATGCCGGCGCCGGCGGCCATCGGCACCATCGCCGCGTGCGCCGGGTGGTCCAGCGCCGCCAGCGCCAGCTGCCATTCGGCCGAGGACGAGCAGCCCAGGGTGCCGACCTTGCCGTTGGACCAGGGCTGGGCCGCGATCCAGTCCAGGGTGTCCCAGCCGTCGGTCTGCGGATGGCCGAGGATCTCGTAGTCGCCCTGGCTGAAGTAGCGGCCGCGCTCGTTCTGCACCACGAAGGCGTAGCCGCGGCGCACGGCCTCGATCGCCAGCTGCGCCGAGCGCCCGCGCGGGTTGTGCTCGTTGTACGGGGTCTTCCACAGCACCGTCGGCAGCTTGCCGGTGGCGCCCTTCGGCCGCCAGACGTTGGTGGACAGGCCGACGCCGTCGCGCATCGGCACCAGCACCGCGGTCTCGGCCTCGGCGATCTCCGCCAGCTCGGCGCGCAGGCCGTCCTCGCTGTAGCGGGACAGCTCCCCGGCGCATGCCAGCGGCACCACCGCCGCCAGCACCGCCGCCAGCCAGCCAACCCGCTTCCCCTTCCTGCGTTCCGCCTTCATGGGCATTCACCCCCCGGGAGTGGACGATCTGGATCCTCAGCCGCGCAGCAGCTCGTTGATGCTGGTCTTGGCGCGGGTCCTGGCGTCGACCTGCTTGACGACCACCGCACAGTACAGCGAATGGCTTCCGTCGGCAGCCGGCAGCGAGCCGGACACCACCACGCTGTACGGCGGCACGTAGCCATAGCTGATCTCGCCGGTGGCGCGGTTGTAGATGCGGGTCGACTGGCCGAGGAACACGCCCATGCCGATCACGCTGTGGTGGCCGACGACCACGCCCTCCACCACCTCCGAGCGCGCGCCGATGAAGCAGTGGTCCTCGATGATGGTCGGGCTGGCCTGCAGCGGCTCGAGCACGCCGCCGATGCCGGCGCCGCCGGAGATGTGGCAGTGCTTGCCGACCTGCGCGCAGGAACCGACCGTGGCCCAGGTGTCGACCATGGTGCCCTCGCCCACGTGCGCGCCGATGTTGACGAAGCTGGGCATCAGCACCACGTCCTTGCCGAAGTAGGTGCCGCGGCGGGCGACGGTGCCCGGCACCACGCGCACGCCGAGCTTGCGGAACTCGGCCTCGCCCCAGCCCTGGAAGCGCAGCGGCACCTTGTCCCAGTACGGGCCGGGCGCGCCTTCCATCACCACCATGTCGTTGACCCGGAAGTACAGCAGCACGGCCTTCTTGAGCCATTCGTTGACCTGCCAGCCGCCGTTGCCGTCCGGCTCGGCCACGCGGAACTCGCCGCTCTCCAGGCCGCCGATCACGCGCTCGACCAGCGGCCGGGTGGAGCCGTCGATCTCGTCCAGGGTCAGGCTGGCGCGGCGTTCGAACGCGTCCTCGATCGAGAAGCGCAGCTCGGCCAGGCCGGGCTTCTCGGCGGCGGCGACGGCGCGCTTGCGCGGCGCGGCGGGCTTGCGGGTGGCGGGGGTCTTCTTCGGCGTCGTTGCCATCAGCGTGCGGCTCCTGTGCTGTCGGGATCCAGCCGCGTGCGGAGCTCGGCGCGCAGGGCCTCCTGCGCGGCGCCGTCCAGCGGCCGGTCATGCTCGTCGGTGATCTGGAAAAGGTCCTCGGCGCGCTCGCCGAAGGTGGCGATGCGCGCGTCGTGCACGCGCAGCCGGCAGGCGCGCAGCGCCAGCGCCACCTCCGCCAGCAGGCCCGGGCGGTCCGGGCAAACCAGCGACAGCAGGCTGCGGCGGCCGTCGGCGGTGGTGTTGAACTCCACCGTCGGCGGGAAACGGAAATGGCGCAACTGCCGCGGCGCGGCGCGCCGGGTGGCGCGCACCTGGTCCAGCTCGCCGGACAGGGCCTGGGCCAGCGCCGCCTCCAGCTGCACCGGGTCGCCGCTGGCGAAGCTGTCGGCCGGCAGCACCTCGAAGGTGTCGAACACGGTGCCGTTGGGGCCCATCAGCACGCGCGCCTGGTGGATGCCGTAGCCGTGCCGGTCCAGGGTGGCCACGATCGCGGCGAACAGGCCGTCGCGGTCGGGCGAATGCACGAACACCTCCAGCGCGGTGCCGGCGATACGCCGCACCGCGACCCGGGTGTCGCCCATGCGCACGTCCACCAGCAGCATGGTCTGCCAGGCCAGCTGCTCGGGTCGGAAGCGCAGGAAGGCCTCGTCCGGCATCTGCGCGAACTGGCGGTCGATGGTGGCGTCGTCGAAGCCGGCCGCGCGCACCAGGGCACGGGTCTCCTCGCGCGCCTCGGCCACCCGCGCCTCCACGTCCAGCGGCGCCTCCAGGCCCTCGCGCAGCATGCACCGGGTGGCCAGGTAGAGGTCGGCCAGCAGGCGGTCCTTCCATGCGTTCCAGACCTTGGGGCTGGTGCCGGCGATGTCGGCGCAGGTCAGCAGGTACAGGTAGTCCAGGCGCTCGCGCTCGCCCATCAGGATGGCGAAGCGGCGCACCACCTCCGGGTCGGCGATGTCCTGCTTCTGCGCGGTCACCGACATGCGCAGGTGCTGCTCCACCAGCCAGGCCACGAGCCCGGTGTCGGACTCGCTGAGCCCGTGCGCGGCGCAGAACTCGCGTGCGTCCACCGCGCCCAGCTCGGAATGGTCGCCGCCGCGGCCCTTGGCGATGTCGTGGAACAGGCCGGCCAGCAGCAGCAGCTCGGGTTTGCGCAGGCGCGGCCAGACCTCGTGGGCGATGGAGAAGCGCTCGTCCGGCTGGCCGCTGGCGAAACCCGCCATGTTCCGCAGCACCATCAGGGTGTGCTGGTCCACGGTGTAGGCGTGGAACAGGTCGAACTGCATGCGCCCGGAGACCCGGGCGAAGGCCGGCAGGTACTGGCCGAGCACGCCCAGCCGCGCCAGCCGGGTCAGGGTCTCGACCGGGCGCGGCCCGCGCAGCAGGGCCATGAAGCGGGCGCGCGCCGCCGGGCCGGCCTCGGTATAGGGCGGCAACCGCGGCAGCGCCTCGGCCAGCGCGCGCGCGGTGCGCGAGTGCAGGCCGCGGATCTCCGGATGCGCGGCCCAGGTCGAGAACAGCCCCAGCACCTCGCGCAGGTCGCCCTCCGGCCAGTACGGCGCGGCGGCCGCGAGGTAGCCGCGCTTGAGCCCGAAGTCCGGGTTCAGCGGCACCGCCTCGGCCTCGCCGTCGAAGGTCTCCTCGAAGCGCTGCAGCAGCCGGTCGCTGATCCGGCGCACGATCGCGGCGCTGCGGTAGAAGCCCTGCATCATCTTTTCGACCGCCAGGCTGTGGGCGTCGTCCTCAAGCCCCAGGCGCCGCGCCAGCAGCTTCTGGTAGTCGAAGCCCAGCCGCTCCTCGGGGCGCCCGGCCACCAGGTGCAGGCCGAAGCGCAGGCGGCCCAGGGCGCGGCGCTCGCGCGCCAGCGCCGCGGCCTCGTCCTGGCCCAGGTGGCCCAGCTCCACCACCGCGTGCAGGTCGCTGACGCCGAACGCGCGCAGCGCCATCCAGCCCAGGGTGTGCAGGTCGCGCAGGCCGCCGGGGCCGTCCTTGATGTTGGGCTCGAGGTTGTCGGAGGTGTCGCCGAAGCGCTGGTGGCGCGCCTGCAGCTCCTCGCGCTTGGCCAGGAAGAACTCGCGCGGCGGCCATACCCGCTGCGGGGAGATGGCGTCGGCCAGGGCCGCCTGCGCGGCGGCGTCGGCCACCAGCGGGCGCGCCTCCAGCAGCGCGGTCATCACCGTCTGGTCGGCGGCCGCGGCGGTGCACTCGGCGGGCGAGCGCACGGCGTGGCCGACCGGCAGGCCGGCGTCCCACGCCAGGGCGAAGAAGCGGGAAAGCGCGGCCTCGTGCGCCTGCTGCGCGCCGGCCTCGGCCAGCACCAGCAGGTCGATGTCCGAGCGCGGGAACAGTTCGCCGCGGCCGTAGCCACCCACCGCGAACAGGGCCAGCCCGGGAGCCTCGCCCAGGCAGCGCGCCCAGGCCTGGCGCAGGACCAGGTCCACCGCGCGCGCGCGCAGCGCCAGCAGGCGGTCGATGTCGGCCTCGGGGCCGTAGCGGCGGGCCAGCCGCGCGTCGGCGGCGGCCAGCTGGGCGCGGGCGGTGGCGGCCCAGTCGGCGTCGCTGGTCGCGGCGACGCCAGCCACGTCCACCGGGCCGGGACCGCTCACGCCGGCGGCTGCTGGCCCGGCGCCAGCGTCAGCACGTCCACCCCGTCCTCGGTGACGGCGACCATGTGCTCCCACTGCGCGGAGAGCTTGCGGTCCTTGGTGACCACGGTCCAGCCGTCGGGCAGCACGCGGGTGTAGCGGGTGCCCTCGTTGATCATCGGCTCGATGGTGAAGGTCATGCCCGGCTTGAGCACCAGGCCCTCGCCCGGGCGGCCGTAGTGCAGCACCTGCGGCTCGTCGTGGTAGACCTTGCCGATGCCGTGGCCGCAGTACTCGCGCACCACCGAGAAGCGCTCGGATTCGGCGTAGCTCTGGATGGCGTGGCCGACGTCGCCCAGGGTGGCACCCGGCTTCACCGCGCGGATGCCGCGCCACATCGCCTCGAACGTGGTCTCGACCAGGCGCCGGGCCATCACCGACGGGGTGCCGGCGTAGTACATGCGGCTGGTGTCGCCGTGCCAGCCGTCCTTGATCACGGTGACGTCGATGTTGACGATGTCGCCGTCCTTGAGGACCTTGGTGGCGCTCGGGATGCCGTGGCAGATGACGTTGTTGACGGAGATGCAGGTGGCCTTGGGGTAGCCCCGGTAGCCGACGTTGGCCGGGATCGCGCCCTGCACGTTGACGATGTAGTCGTGGCAGATGCGGTCCAGTTCCTCGGTGCTCACCCCCGGCTTCACGTGCGGGGTGATCATTTCCAGCACCTCGGCGGCCAGGCGGCCGGCGACGCGCATCTTCTCGATTTCTTCGGGGGTCTTGAGGTGCAGGGTCATGGCGGGGATTATCGCCTATTCGCGCCCCTCCGGCGGCCCTTCCGCGCCCGCACGCGGCCTGCCACGCCCCCGCACCCCGGGTCGTTTGCCCCGCCCCCGCCCCGGCAGGTATACTTCCGCGTCTCTGTTTGCCCCCGCCAGGGGGACGCCCACGCCGGGCGCAGGGTACCGGGCTCCGTCCCGGCCGGCGAATACACACCTGACGCCAATGCCCGTGCCGGGGTGCCTGCCAGACAGGTTCGGCCACGGAAGCGCCAGGGAGGCCCAACCCCGGAACCCATGCCCGCGGCGCCACGCCCGGGCGCCCGCACATTGCCCAGACAGGCCGCGGGGCGGTTCCACTGCCAGGAGTTCTGCAATGCCCCAGATCACCATGCGCCAGATGCTGGAAGCCGGCGTCCACTTCGGCCACCAGACCCGTTACTGGAACCCGAAGATGGCCCCGTACATCTTCGGTGCGCGCGGCAAGATCCACATCATCAACCTCGAGAAGACCGTCCCGCTGTTCCAGGACGCGATGAACTTCATCTCGGGCATCGCGCAAAAGCGCGGCACCATCCTGTTCATCGGTACCAAGCGCAGCGCGCGCGACGCCATGAAGGAAGAGGCCGAGCGCTGCGGCATGCCGTACATGACCCAGCGCTGGCTGGGCGGCACCCTGACCAACTTCCGCACCGTCAAGCAGTCGGTCGCCCGCCTGAAGGAGCTGGAGGCCGCCGAGACCGACGGCACCTTCGAAAAGCTGGTCAAGCACGAGGTCCTGGGCCTGCGCCGCGAGCGCGACAAGCTGGAAGCCTCGCTGGGCGGCATCAAGGACATGAACCGCCTGCCCGACGCCCTGTTCGTGATCGACATCGGCCACGAGGACATCGCCATCAAGGAAGCCAAGAAGCTGGGCATCCCGGTGGTGGCCGTGGTCGACACCAACTACGACCCCAACCTGGTCGACTACGCGATCCCGGGCAACGACGACGCCATCCGCGCCGTGCAGCTGTACGCCCGCGCCGCCGCCGACGCGGTGCTGGAGGGCAAGGCCGCCGCCCCGCACGCCGCCACCGTGACCGAGAGCGACTTCATCGAGGCCGACGAGGCCAAGGGCGCCCGCCGCGCCCCGGCCAAGAAGGGCCCGCGCAAGGGCAAGGCCGAGGAAGGCGAGGCCGCCGCGGCCGAGTAAGCCGCACCCGGCGGCCGCCCCGCGCGGCCGCCATCCCCCCCGCGGGCCCGCCCCAGGCAGGCCCGCTTGCGGGCGGGCCGCCCCGCGCAGGCATGCGCGACGGCCCTCCGCCCGCTCCGCCCCGGCGCGGAGCCACCTTCATCCCGTTAGAGAGGAATTCCCGTGGAAATCACTGCTTCCCTGGTCAAGGAACTGCGCGAGCGCACCGGCGCCGGCATGATGGAGTGCAAGAAGGCCCTGACCGAGAACAACGGCAACATCGACGCCGCCGCCGAGTGGCTGCGCAAGGCCGGCCTGGCCAAGGCCGACAAGAAGGCCGGCCGCGTGGCCGCCGACGGCCGCATCGCGGTCGCCCAGGACGGCGGCAAGGCCGTGCTGGTGGAGATCAACTCCGAGACCGACTTCGTGGCCAAGGACACCAACTTCCTGGCCTTCGCCGAGGCCGTCGCCCAGGCCGCGCTGGCCTCCGGCGCCGCCGACGTCGAGGCCCTGAAGGCCGCCAAGCTGGCCTCCGGCGAGACCGTCGAGGAAGCCCGCGCCGCGGTCATCGCCAAGGTCGGCGAGAACGTGCAGGTCCGCCGCCTGGCCCTCATCGACAGCGCCAACAACGTCGCCGCCTACGTCCACGGCGGCCGCATCGGCGTGCTGGTCGAGGTCAAGGGCGGCGACGCCGAGCTGGCCCGTGGCATCGCCATGCACGTGGCGGCCATGAACCCGCCGCACATCAAGGCCTCCGACGTCCCGGCCGAGTTCATCGCCAAGGAGAAGGAGATCGAGCTGGCCAAGATGTCCGAGAAGGACAAGGCCAAGCCGGCCGAGATCCTGGAGAAGATCATCTCCGGCAAGATCAACAAGATCGTCAACGAGGTGACCCTGTACGGCCAGCCGTACGTGCTGGACACCAACCAGAGCGTCGAGCAGGTGCTGAAGGCCGCCGGCGCCGAGGTGGTCCGCTTCGAGCGCCTGGCCGTGGGCGAAGGCATCGAGAAGAAGGAAGACGACTTCGCCGCCGAGGTCATGAAGCAGGCCGGCCTGGCCTGATCAGCCTCCTGGCGCAGTCCCCGAGGAAAAGCCGCGGCCCCGCCGCGGCTTTTCCGCATTAAAGGCCCCGGCGAGCCAGCCGATACCGGTAGCGGAGGCAGCCATGCGCCAGCGCATGGACCGCCACGTTGGGACCGTGGACCCACGCCACGGCGGCAGGTTTCCCCCTGACAGCCACAGACGATGCACCCGGACCTCGAAGCCAGCCTCGTGCACTGCCGCAACCTGCCGTCGCCGCCGGCGATCGCCCTGCAGATCATCGAACTGGCCCAGGACCCCGACGCGGACCTGGCCACCGCCGCGCGGGTGATCGCCATGGACCCCGCGCTCAGCGCGCGCCTGCTGCGGGTGGCCAATTCCCCGCTGTACGCAGGGCGCCGCCGGGTCGAGACCCTGGCCCAGGCGACCACCATGCTGGGCCTCAACGCCACCCTGAGCCTGGCCCTGGGCTTCTCCCTGGCCCGCGGCCTGCGCGCCACCGACGGCGCCGCCGCCGAGCAGGAACGGCTGTGGAAGCGCAGCGTGCTGTCGGCCCTGGCCGCTCGCCTGCTGGGCGAGCACGCCGGGCTGGAACGGCTGGAGGACCTGATGCTGGCCGGCCTGCTGCAGGACATCGGCGCCCTGGCCCTGCTGCAGGCCCGCCCCGATGCCTGGCTGGCCCTGCAGGACGGCGGCCGCGTCCCGGCACCGCTGGAGCGCGAGCGCGAGGTGCTCGGCGACGACCATGCCGCGGCCGGCGCCTGGCTGGCCCGGCAGTGGCAGCTGCCCGACCACCTGTGCGACGCGATCGCCGCCAGCGAGGGCTGCCCGGCCCCGGCCAACGCCTTCCAGGCGTGCGTGTTCGCCTCCGGCGCGGTGGCCACCCTGTGGCTGGCCGACGATGACCCCGACGGTGCCCTACGCACCGCGGCCGAGGCCCGGATCGAGGCCGGCGGCATCGGCGGCCCCGGCACCCTGGACAGCCTGCTGGCGCAGATGGCCTCGGCGGCGCAGGGCTTCGGCGCCCTGTTCGACATGCGCATCGTGCAGCCGGCGCACCTGCAGGCGATCATCGAGCAGGCGCGCGAGCTGCTGGTGCTGCGCAACCTGCGCGAGATCCAGGAGGCCGCCCGCGCCCGCCGCGAGGCCGACGCCTCGCGCGAGCACATCCGCCACCTGACCGAACAGGCCCGGCGCGACCCGCTGACCGGGGTCTACAACCGCATGCAGCTGGAGGAGGCGCTGGAGCGCGAGTTCGCCGCCGCCAGCGCCGCCGGCCAGCCGCTGTCGATCGCCTTCGTCGACCTGGACGGCTTCAAGCAGATCAACGACCGCCACGGCCACCTGGTCGGCGACCAGGTCCTGCGCCAGTTCGCCCAGACCCTGCAGCGCCTGCTGCGCAGCACCGACCTGGTCGCGCGCTACGGCGGCGAGGAGTTCCTGGTGGTGCTGGCCCATTCCAACGAGGCCGCCGCGGCACGGGTGCTGCGGCGGATCCTCGAGGAGACCGCGCGCACCCCGATGGCGGTGGTCGATGGCCACCCGCTGTACGTGACCTTCTCCGCCGGCGTCGCCAGCCGCGACGGCCACGACAGCCCGTTCGCCGACGCCCGCGCCATGCTCCAGGCCGCCGACCAGGCCCTGTACCTGGCCAAGCGCCGCGGCCGCAACCAGGTGGGCCAGCACGGGCAGTGAGGATGTGCGGGCGCAGGCGCCGGGGTTTCCGCTAGAATCCCCGCGTTTGTCCACCCCACTCCCGAGGCCCCCCATGTCCGATCTCGTCCACCGTCGCGTGCTGCTGAAACTTTCGGGAGAGGCGCTGATGGGGTCGGAGGACTACGGCATCGACCCGGTGGTGATCCGGCGCATCGCCGGCGAGGTGATGGAGGCCCGCGAGGCCGGTGCCGAGATCGCCCTGGTGATCGGCGGCGGCAACATCTTCCGTGGCGCCGGCCTGGCCGCCGGCGGCATGGACCGGGTGACCGGCGACCAGATGGGCATGCTGGCCACGGTGATCAACGCCCTGGCCATGCAGGACGCGCTGGAGAAGCTCGGCGGCAAGGTCCGGGTGATGAGCGCGATCAAGATCAACGACGTGTGCGAGGACTACATCCGCCGCCGCGCCGTGCGCCACCTGGAGAAGGGCCGCATCGCGATCTTCGCCGCCGGCACCGGCAACCCGTTCTTCACCACCGACTCGGCCGCCGCCCTGCGCGCGATCGAGATCAACGCCGACCTGCTGCTGAAGGCCACCAAGGTCGACGGCGTGTACGACAAGGACCCGAAGAAGCACCCCGACGCGGTGCGCTTCGAGGAACTGGACCACAACGAGGTCATCGCCCGCGACCTGCAGGTGATGGACACCGCCGCCTTCGCCCTGTGCCGCGACCACGGCATCCCGCTGCGGGTCTACGACCTGTCGGTGCCGGGCAACCTGATGGGCATCCTGCGCGGCGAGCCGATCGGCACCCTGGTCCGCGCCCGCCGCTGACCGCGGCCGCCGCACCCCGACCCCGCGAAGGGCCGCGCACGCGCGGCCCTTTTTCGTGCCTTGCCGCCGCGCCCGGGGCCAGGGATGGCATTACCCGTATAATCGGCCGATTCGGCTCCACCAGGAAACACGGCGATGATCAACGAAATCAAGCAAGACGCGCAGGCACGCATGGCCAAGAGCATCGAGGCCCTGCGCCACAACCTCGTCAAGGTCCGCACCGGGCGCGCCTCCACCGGCCTGGTCGACTCGATCAGGGTCAGCGCGTACGGCAGCGAGGTCCCGCTGTCGCAGGTGGCCGCCGTCTCCGTGTCCGACGCCCGCTCCCTGGTCATCCAGCCCTGGGACAAGGGCATGGTCGGCCCGATCGAGAAGGCCATCCTCGGCTCGGACCTGGGCCTGACCCCCAACACCGCCGGCACCACCATCCGCCTGAACCTGCCGCCGCTGACCGAGGAGCGCCGCCGTGAGCTGGCCAAGGTCGTGGCCGGCGAGGGCGAGGACGCCAAGGTCGCCATCCGCAACATCCGCCGCGACGCCAACCAGAAGGTCAAGGACCTGCTGAAGGAAAAGCAGATCAGCGAGGACGACGTGCGCCGCGCCGAGGACGAGATCCAGAAGATCACCGACAAGGCGATCAAGGACGTCGACGAGGTGGTCAAGGCCAAGGAACAGGAACTGATGGCGGTCTGAGCGGTCTGCCATCCGCATGACCCTCATGTCCGCCCCAGAACGCACCCCGGTCCCCCGCCACCTTGCCGTCATCATGGACGGCAACGGCCGCTGGGCGCAGCGCCGCCGCCGCCCGCGCGTGGTCGGCCACCGCGCCGGCGCGCGCGCGGCCGAGCGCACCATCGACTTCTGCCTGGACCGGGGCATCGGGGCGCTGACCCTGTTCGCCTTCTCCAGCGAAAACTGGGGCCGGCCCGAGGAGGAAGTCAACGCCCTGATGAAGCTGTTCCTGGGCGCGCTGGAACGCGAGGTCGGGGCGCTGGACAAGCGCGGCGTGCGCCTGCGCTTCATCGGCGACCGCGAGCGCTTTTCCCCGGCGATCCGCGAGCGCATGGCCGCCGCCGAGGCGCAGACCGCCGGCAACGGCCGCCTCGAGCTGGCCGTTGCCGCCAGCTACGGCGGGCGCCAGGACATCGCCTTCGCCGCCCGCGCCCTGGCGCGCGAGGTGGCCGCCGGGCGCCTGGACCCGGAGCGGATCGACGAGGCGGCCATGGCCGCCCACGTCGCCCTGGCCGACCTGCCCCCGCCGGACCTGTTCATCCGCACCGGTGGCGACCACCGGATCAGCAACTTCCTGCTCTGGCAGCTGGCCTACACCGAGCTGTGGTTCACCGACACGCTCTGGCCCGACGTGGACGCCAGCGTGCTGCAGCGCGCCCTGGACGACTTCGGCCGGCGCGAGCGCCGGTTCGGCCTGACCAGCGCGCAGATCGCCGCAGCGGAGACCTCCGCATGACCCGCACCCGCGTGATTGCTGCCCTGGTGATGGCCCCAACGGCCATCGCCGCCATCCTGCTGCTGCCCACCCCGTGGCTGGCCGCCGTGGCCGCCCTGGTCATGCTGACCGGCCTGTGGGAATGGCTGAAGCTGGCCGGGGTCGACGACAGCCTGCCGCGCACCGTGCTGGTGGGCCTGAACCTGCTGCTGATGGTCCTGCTGGTCTGGGCCTCGCGCAGCGAGGCCGGCTTCTCGCCGGTGCTGTTCCAGCTGGCGACCCTGGCCGGCGCCGCCGGCTGGGTGCTGTCCCTGCTGTGGCTGTGGCGCCCGGGCTTCGGCGCCGCCGACCGCCCCGCCAACCGCGCGCTCAAGCTGGCCGCCGGCACCCTGGCCGTGGTCCCGGCGTGGTGCGCCCTGTGCCTGGTGCACTCGGACAGCTTCGCCGCCCTCGGCGGTCCGGGCGAGCCGATGGCCCACCGCTGGCTGCTGGCCGCGCTGGCCCTGGTCTGGGCGGCCGACACCGGTGCCTACTTCGCCGGCCGCCACCTGGGCCGGCGCAAGCTGGCGCCGACCATCAGCCCCAACAAGACGGTCGAGGGCGCGCTGGGCGGCATTGCCGGCGCGGTGCTGGTGGCCCTGGCCTTCGGCGCCCTGGCCGGCGCCGGCGTGGCGCAGTGGCCGGGCCTGGCGCTGGTCGCGCTGCTCGCGGCCCTGGCCTCGATCGTCGGCGACCTGGTCGAGAGCCTGCTCAAGCGCCAGGCCGGGGTGAAGGATTCCGGCGACCTGATCCCGGGCCACGGCGGCGTACTGGACCGCGTCGACGGCGTCCTCGCCGCCCTGCCGGTCTTCGCCATCGGCAAGGAAATCGCCGGGTTCTGAGCGAGGCCTTCCCCATGTCTTCCCCCGCCGACATCCGCCGGGTCGCCGTCCTCGGAGCCACCGGCTCCATCGGGACCTCGGCCCTCGATGTCATCGCCCGCCATCCCTGGCGCATGCGCGCCACCGTGCTGGCCGCCGGCGGCCGGGTCGATGCCCTGGTCCAGCTGTGCATCGCCCACCGCCCCGAGCACGCGGTGATCGCCGACCCGGCACTGTTCCCGCGCCTGCGCGACGGGCTGCGCGCTGCCGGCCTGGCCACCCGCGCCCACGCCGGCAGCGAGGCCCTGGAGGCGCTGGCCGCCGGCCCCGATTGCGACACCGTGGTCGCCGCCATCGTCGGCGCCGCCGGCCTCGGCTCCACCCTGGCCGCGGCCCGCGCCGGCAAGCGCCTGCTGCTGGCCAACAAGGAATCGCTGGTGCTGGCCGGCGAGCTGGTGATGGCCGCCGTGCGCGACGCCGGGGCCGAGATCGTGCCGATCGACAGCGAACACAGCGCGGTCTTCCAGTGCCTGCGCTCCTGCCGCGGCGAAGGCGTGCGCCGGATCGTGCTGACCGCCTCCGGCGGTCCATTCCGCGGCCGCAGCCGGGCCTCGTTGGCCGAGGTCACCCCGGCCCAGGCCGTGGCCCATCCCAAGTGGTCGATGGGCCCGAAGATCTCGGTCGACTCGGCCACCCTGATGAACAAGGGCCTGGAGGTGATCGAGGCCCACCACCTGTTCGGCCTGCCCGGCTCGCGGATCGACGTGCTGGTGCACCCGCAGAGCCTGGTCCACGCCCTGGTCGAGTACGTGGACGGCTCCACCCTGGCCCAGCTGGGCCTGCCGGACATGCGCACCGCCCTGGCGGTGGGCCTGGGCTGGCCGGAGCGGATCGAGTCCGGCGTGGCCGGGCTGGACCTGCTGGCCCAGGGCCGGCTGGAGTTCGAGCCGCCGGACATGGACGCCTTCCCCTGCCTGCGCCTGGCGCGCGGGGCGATGGATGCCGGCGGCACCGCCCCGGCGGTGCTCAACGCCGCCAACGAGGAGGCGGTTTCAGCCTTTCTTCAGGGGCGCGTGGGTTTCCTAGCCATTCCCGCGCTGGTCGAGGATGCCCTCGCCGCATTGCCGGCCGCGCCCGCCAGTTCCCTGGAGGCGCTGCTGCAGGCCGACGCGGACGCGCGCCGAGTGACCCGCCAGATGATCGACCACCGTTCCCCCGGCGGTGCCCCAGCCACCCCGCTCCAGGATGCCCGCCATGGGTGAGTTCCTCGGCTCCGTCTGGTGGCTCATCGTCAGCCTCGGGCTGCTGGTGACCTTCCATGAGTTCGGCCACTACTGGGTGGCCCGCCGCTGCGGCGTGGACGTGCTGCGCTTCTCCGTCGGCTTCGGCAAGCCGCTGTGGTCGCGCCGCAACCGCGCCGGCACCGAGTTCGCCATCGCCGCCATCCCGCTGGGCGGCTACGTGAAGATGCTGGACGAGCGCGAGGGCGATGTCCCGATCACCCGCCAGGCGCATGCGTTCAACCGCCAGAACGTGTGGCGGCGGATCGCGATCGTGGCCGCCGGCCCGCTCGCCAACCTGCTGCTGTGCGTGGCCCTGCTGTGGGTGATGTTCATGGTCGGCCGCCAGGACTACGCCCCGGTGCTGGGCCGGGTCGGGGGCGTGGCCGCCGAGGCCGGTCTGCAGCGCGGTGACCGCCTGGTCGCGGTCGACGGCCGCCAGGTCGCGACCTGGACCGATGCCAGCCTGGCCCTGGCCGCCCCGGCGCTGGACCGCCGCGACATCGAGGTCACGGTCGAGGATCCCGCCGGCCGTGTCGCCACCCGCACCCTGCGCCTGTCGCGCCTGCCGGACCAGCTGGACGAGCGCCGCCTGGCCGAGCACGCCGGCCTGGCCTGGCAGTTCATGCTGGCCCCGGCCCGGGTCGACCAGGTCCGCGCGGACGGCGCCGCCGCCGGCGCCCTGCTGCCGGGCGACGTGATCCTGGCGATCGACGGCCAGGCGGTGAACGCCGCCGACGAGGTCGCGCCGCTGGTGCGTGCCCTGGGCGAGCGTGGCGGCCCGGGCATGATCGAGGTCGAGCGCGAGGGCGAGCGCCTGGCGATCGAGCTGGAGCCGCGGCGCAGCACCGATCCGGCCCGCGCCGGCGCGTGGGAGCTGGGCATCGTCCTGGCCCCGCCGCAGGCCCCGGCCTATGACGCGGTGCAGCGCTACGGCCCGCTGGCGGCCCTGCCGGTGGCGCTGCGCGAGACCGGCCGCCTGGCCTCCGACTCGCTGGGCATGATGCGGCGCATGGTCACCGGCGAGGCCTCGGTGAAGAACCTCTCCGGCCCGGTCACCATCGCCCGTGCCGCCAACGCCTCGGCCAAGCGTGGCGCCGACTGGTTCCTGTACTTCCTGGCCCTGCTGTCGCTGAGCCTGGCCATCATCAACCTGCTGCCGATCCCGGTCTTGGACGGCGGCCACCTCCTGTATTATTCGATCGAGTTGATCAAGGGCAGTCCGTTGAGCGAGCGGGCGATGGCCACCGGCCAGTACGTCGGCCTGGCCCTGCTGGCCGGCCTGATGGGCCTGGCCTTCTACAACGACCTGCTCGACCTGCTCCCGCGATGACCCTGACGACCACCGGCGCGCGGCGCCGGCGATTCCTGCCCCGATACCCGTTTTCCACCGGATGTGACATGACGCGATTCCCCGTTCGCCGCCTGCTCGCCCTCGCCCTCGCCTCGTCCCTGAGCCTGTCGGCGATGGCGCAGACGGCCGAGCCGTTCACCGTCGCGGACATCCGCATCGACGGGCTGCAGCGCATCGCGGCCGGCACGGTCTTCACCTACCTGCCGGTGGAGCGCGGCGAGACCCTGGACGCGTCCAAGGCCGGCGACACCGTGCGCGCCCTGTACCGCACCGGCTTCTTCGAGGACGTGCGCCTGGACCGCCAGGGCGACATCCTGGTGATCACCGTCACCGAGCGCCCGGCGATCAACAAGCTCACGCTCAACGGCAACAAGGACATCAAGAGCGAGGACCTGCTGCGCGGCCTGCAGGACATCGGCCTGGCCGAGGGCGAGACCTTCGACCGCCTGGCACTGGACCGCGTCACCCAGGAGCTGACCCGCCAGTACAACAACCGCGGCAAGTACAACGTCCAGATCACGCCCACGGTCAGCCAGCTGGACCGCAACCGCGTGGACGTGACCATCGACATCAAGGAAGGCAAGGCGGCCAAGATCCGCCACGTCAACCTGGTGGGCGCCGAGTCCTTCGACACCGAGGAGATCCTGGATACCTGGGAGTCCAAGGAAAGCTCGTGGATGTCCTGGTACCGCCGCGACGACCAGTACTCCAAGGAAAAGCTCTCCGGCGACATGGAGAAGCTCAACTCCTGGTACCTGGACCGCGGCTACGTGGACTTCAGCATCGACTCCACCCAGGTGTCGATCAGCCCCGACAAGCGCGAGATGTACCTGAGCACCTCGATCACCGAGGGCGAGGTCTACAAGATCTCCGAAATCAAGGTCACCGGCGACACCATCCTGCCGCAGGACGTGGTCGAGCGCATGGTGATCCCCAAGGCCGGCGACACCTTCTCGCGCGTGCTGCTTGAAGCCAGCGCCGACGCCATCACCAACACCCTCAGCAACATCGGCTACGCCTTCGCCCGGGTCAACCCGATCCCGACCCCGAACCGCGCCGACCGCACCGTGGCGATCAACCTGCAGGTGATCCCCGGCCCGCGCGTGAACGTGCGCCGGATCGTGTTCAAGGGCAACACCCGCACCTCCGACGAGGTCCTGCGCCGCGAGATGCGCCAGTTCGAGAACGCCTGGTATTCGCAGGCGGCGATCGACCGCTCCACCGTGCGCCTGCGCCGCCTGGGCTACTTCGAGACCGTCGAGGTCGAGACCCCGCAGGTGCCGGGCAGCGGCGACCAGGTGGACGTGGTGTTCAACGTCAAGGAGACCACCTCCGGCAGCTTCGTGTTCGGCCTCGGCTACTCGCAGCTGGCCGGCATGACCGCCTCGGTGCAGCTGTCGCAGAGCAACTTCCTCGGCGGCGGCAACCGCGTGTCGGTGGAGGCGCAGCGCAGCGACTACCTGCAGCGCTACGCGTTCTCCTACATCAACCCGTTCTTCACCGACGAGGGCGTGTCGCTGGGCTACAACGTCTGGTGGCGCGAGCTGGACTACTCGGACTTCAACACCGCCCAGTACAACAGCACCAACGCCGCGGTGCAGACCGTGCTGGGCCTGCCGATCACCGAGCACAGCTCGGTCTCGCTGCTGTTCGGCATCGACAGCAACCAGATCCAGGCCTGGGGCGGCTACACCCCGCAGGCGATCGTCGACTACCTCGACGCGGTCGGCCAGCGCACCTTCCACGCCTGGCGCACCGAGCTGGGCTGGGCGCGCGACACCCGCAACGACTTCTTCATGCCCACCCGCGGCACCTACCAGCGCGTGGGCCTGGAAACCACCCTGCCCGGCTCGACCGCCGAGTACTACAAGCTCAGCTACGAGTTCTCGCGCTACTGGCGCCTGAGCCCGGCGTTCGTGCTGCGCACCGGCCTGGACCTGGGCTACGGCGACAGCTACGGCAGCGAGACCACCCGCCACCTGTGCGTCCCGGTCGACGGCACCACCGCCGATCCCTGCACGCCGGACGCGGCCGGCTACCGCAAGACCGTCACCGCTTCCGGGCTGCCGTTCTTCGAGAACTTCTACGCCGGCGGCACCCGCTCGGTGCGCGGCTTCCGCGACAACACCCTGGGCCCGCGCTCGGAGGTCATCGCCGGCTACCGCGGCCAGCCGATGGGCGGCTCGCTGAAGACCGTCGGCCAGATCGAGATGGTGTTCCCCAAGCTGTTCGACAGCAATGCCGCGCGCGTCTCGGCCTTCGTCGACTTCGGCAACGTGTACAACGGCATCGACGACTTCGACAGCGGCGAGCTGCGCGCCTCCGCCGGCGTGGCCCTGCTGTGGCGCGCCCCGGTGGGCCCGATCTCGATCAGCTACGCGTTCCCGTTCCGCAAGAAGGAAGGCGACGAGCTGGAGCGCCTGCAGTTCACCTTCGGCGGCGGCTTCTGACGCCAGCGCCAGCAGGCACAGGCACGAAGGGCGCCTTGCGGCGCCCTTCGTGTTTCCGGCGGCCCGATCCGGCCGCCGCAGGCCGGGACCGGTGGCGTAGCCCGGACAGGGCCGCAGGCCGCATCCGGGAGGACACGCCCGCCAAGTACTGGACGCGCTTCGCCGATCCGGGCTACGCGGGCGCCGGGCCGCCTTCCCCTCCCGCGGCCGGTGGGCGTGCCGCGGCATCCTCGATCCGGCCCAGCTGGTCCAGCACCGCGGTCGCATAGCAGCCGGCCGGCAACGCGAACGCCAGTTCCAGCAGGTCATCGGCAAGCCAGCGCCAGGCCAGTCCCTGCGGGCGCAGGCGCAGCGCGCGCCGCTCCTGCTCCAGGCCGGCGCGTTCCAGGCCCTCGCGCAGCTTCAGCGAGGTCGGGTCGTCCATCGCCGCCAGCTCCAGCGCCTGGCAGGCGCCTTCGCTGCGCGGCGCGCCGCGGCCCCACAGCGGACCGCTGGGATGGATGTCGAACGCGGCCAGGCGCCTGGCGATGTCTTCCGTCATCGGCTCTGGTCCGAACACGCTGCGGCTGCCCTCCAGGGCCCAGACCTCGCCGTCCAAGCCGCGGTCCCAGCTGCCGTCGGCCACGCGCGCGGCCAGCACCTGGTTGAACAGCGCCGAGCGCGCCGCCGACAGCAGCATCGAACGCTGCTCGCGCCCCACCCGCTTGCCGGCGAACATCGCCAGCGCCTTGGCGATGTTGCCGCCGCCATGGCCGAAGCGCTGGTCGCCGAAGGCATTGGGCACGCCGCGGGCGGCGACCTGCCGCAACCGATCCTCGATCGCCGCGTGTTCGCCCTGCACCCCGCGCAGCACCAGCACGAAGCGGTTGCCGGCCAGCGCCCCGCGCGGCAGCTTGCGCCTGTGGCGGGCCTGGGCCAGCACGCGCAGGCCCTCGCGCTCCAGCGCATCCAGCGGTGGCGGCTCGCGCCCGGGCAGCTGCACGCTGAAGCGCTGCACGGTGACCGCGTGGCGGTCCTTGAGCCCGGCATAGCCGACCGCCACCTCCGGCACCCCGGCCCAGCGCGCGATCTCCCCGGCGACGAAGCCGGTGTTCATGCCGCGCTTCTCGATGGTCAGCAGCAGGTGCTCGCCGTCGCCGCTGGCCTCGAAACCGTCCAGTTCCTCGACCCGGAAATCCTCCGGGACGGAGCGGATCCGCGCCGCCAGCACCGGCGCGCCGAAGGCCTGCATCGGCGCGTTCACGCGCGCACCAGCAGCGCCACCGCCTGCGCGGCGATGCCCTCGCCCCGGCCGGTGAAGCCCAGCTTCTCGCTGGTGGTGGCCTTGACGCTGATCGCGTCCAGGTCCACGCCGCAGGCCTCGGCGATGCGCTGGCGCATCTGCGCCGCGTGCGGGCCGACCTTGGGCCGCTCGCAGACGATGGTGATGTCGGCGTTGCCCAGCTTCCAGCCGCAGCCGGCCACCAGGCCGACGCAGTGGCGCAGCAGCACCAGGCTGTCGGCGCCGCGCCAGCGCTCGTCGCCGGGCGGGAAGTGCACGCCGATGTCGCCCAGCGCCAGCGCGCCGAGGATGGCGTCGCACAGCGCATGCAGGGCCACGTCGCCGTCGCTGTGCGCGACCACGCCGCGCTCGTGCGGCACGCGCACGCCGCCAAGCATCACGTGGTCGCCCTCGCCGAACACGTGGACGTCGTAGCCCTGGCCGATGCGGAAGGGAGGGATGTCGATTGCCATGTCGCAGGTTCCGGTCGTTGCCGGACGGTCCGGCACGTCGTGCCTATTGTGCCCTCCGGGTGGCAGGACCGGGCGTATCCCCTCAGCCAGCGAGGATGTCGGGCCAGAACGCCACCAGGTTCTGCAGCGCATGCGGCAGCGCCGCGGCGGCGAAGGCGTGGCGGAAGGAGCGCCGGCGCCAGGTCATCCAGCAACAGCTGAAGACGAAGAACGGGAACCAGGTGCCGATGAACCAGATCGGCGCGACCAGGCCATGCAGCAGCCCCCAGAGCAAGCCTGCGAGCAAGGCCCTGGACGGGATGCTCCAGCGCCCTGGCATCAGCGCCAGCATCCCGCCCAGCAGCAGGGTCTCCACCACCGGCGCGAACAGGACGCCCCCGATGAAGGCGCGCCATCCGGTACCGGCGTCGACCTGGTCCATTCCGTCCCTCGGAAGGCCTGCAAGCTCCAGCACGGCAAGCCCGAGCGCGACGCAGGCCAGGGCACCGGCGAGGGAGACCAGGAAGGCCAGGAACGACCGCCACAACAGGCGGCCATCCGGGTCAGCCAGCAACGCGTCGCGGAAGAACCTTCCCACCTTCGCCATCACGACCTCCCTGTCGTGCCGGCACCGCTCAGCGGCGCGAAAGCTCGAACTCGAACCGTGCCAGGTCGGCGGGCGTGGTGACCTTGAAGTTGTCCTCGCGGCCTTCCACCAGCAGCGGGCGCTGGCCCTGCAGTTCGAACGCCATGGCCTCGTCGGTGACCTCCACCCCTGCGGCCGCGGCGGCCTCCAGGGCGCGGGTCAGCTGCAGGCGCCGGAACAGCTGCGGGGTCAGCGCGCGCCACAGCCGCTCGCGCGGCTCGGTGCGGTCGATGCCGCCGTCGTCGCCGGCGCGCTTGAGGGTGTCGCGCACCGGCGCGGCCAGGATCGCGCCGACCGGATCGAGCCGGCCGCGCTCCAGCAACCGGTCCAGGTCCTCCAGCGCCAGGTTGGGACGGGCGGCATCGTGGACCAGCACGAAATCGTCCGGGCGCACCGATTCGGGCAGCGCCTGCAGCGCGGCCAGCACCGAGGCGGCGCGGCTGTCGCCGCCGGTGCAGGCCAGCAGCGGCTTGCCGCGGTACTCGTGCCAGCCAGGCCAGCGCGGGTCGTCGCCGGACAGCGCCACCACCACCCCGGCCACCGCCGGGTGCGCCAGCAGCGCGTCGAGGGTGTGCACCAGCAACGGCTTGCCGGCCACTTCCAGGTATTGCTTGGGGACCTCGCCGCCGAAACGGGTGCCGCGGCCCGCCGCGGGCACCACCGCCCAGATGCCGCCCATCAGTCCTCCTCCGCCGCCGGCGGGGGCGGCAGCGGGCGCGGCGGGGTGTCCTCGACCACGCGATAGAACACCTCGCCCGGCTTGATCATGCCCAGCTCGCTGCGCGCGCGCTCCTCGACCGCGGCCACGCCCTCCTTGAGGTCGCGTACCTCGGCCGCGAGCGCGGCGTTGCGTTCCTCCAGGCCCGCGTTCTCGCGGCGCTGGGCCTCGACCTGCGCCGCCAGCGCGGTGACCTCGCCCGCGTTGCCGATGCCGAACCAGAGCCGGTACTGCAGCCATCCCAGCAGCAGGACCAGCCCCAGGAGCACCCATCGCAACACGGGCGATCCTCCCTCAGCGCTTCAGCGAGACGAAGGCGTCGCGGCCGGCGTAGCGGGCCGAGCCGCCCAGCGCTTCCTCGATGCGCAGCAGCTGGTTGTACTTGGCCACGCGGTCGCTGCGGCACAGCGAGCCGGTCTTGATCTGGGTCGCTGTGGTGGCCACGGCGATGTCCGAGATCGTGGTGTCCTCGGTCTCGCCCGAGCGGTGCGAGACGATCGAGGCGTAGCCGGCCTTGTGCGCCATGGCGATGGCGTCCAGGGTCTCGCTCAGGGTACCGATCTGGTTGACCTTGATCAGGATCGCGTTGGCGGTGCCCGAGTCGATGCCCTGCTTGAGGATCTTCGGGTTGGTCACGAACAGGTCGTCGCCGACCAGCTGCACCTTGCTGCCCAGGCGCTCGGTCAGCTGCTTCCAGCCGGCCCAGTCGTCCTCGGCCAGGCCGTCCTCGATGGTGATGATCGGGTACTGGGCGACCCAGTCGGCCAGGAAGTCGACGAACTGCTCGGAGGACAGGCGCTTGTTCTCGCCCACCAGGTGGTACTTGCCGTTGTCGTAGAACTCGCTGGAGGCCACGTCCAGGCCCAGCAGCACGTCCTCGCCGGCCTTGTAGCCGGCCTTGCCAATGGCCTCCAGGATGGTGTCCAGGGCCTCGACGTTGCTGCGGAAGTCCGGGGCGAAGCCGCCCTCGTCGCCCACCGCGGTGCTCAGGCCGTGGCCCTTGAGCACGGACTTGAGCGAGTGGAACACCTCGGTGCCGGCGCGCAGGGCCTCGGAGAACGAGGAGGCGCCGACCGGCAGGATCATGAACTCCTGGAAGTCGACGTTGTTGTCGGCGTGGGCGCCGCCGTTGATGATGTTCATCATCGGCACCGGCAGCGACACGTTCGACTCGGTGATCGAGGCGATGTACTGCCACAGCGGCTGCTTCTTCGAGGCGGCCACGGCATGGGCGGCGGCCAGCGACACGCCCAGCAGCGCGTTGGCGCCCAGGCGGCCCTTGTTCTCGGTGCCGTCCAGGTCGATCAGGCGGCGGTCCAGGCCCTGCTGGTCGGCGGCGTCGAAGCCGGCCAGGGCCTCGGCGATGGCGCCGTTGACGTTGGCCACCGCGTTCTTCACGCCCTTGCCCAGGTAGCGGGTCTTGTCGCCGTCGCGCAGCTCCACCGCCTCCTTGGTGCCGGTGGAGGCGCCGGACGGCACCGCGGCACGGCCGAAGGAACCATCGGCCAGGGTGACCTCGGCTTCGAGGGTGGGGTTGCCGCGGCTGTCGAGGATTTCGCGGGCGTGGATCTTGGCGATGCTGGTCATTGGGATGGCTAGCGTCCGGTGGGTGGAGTCGTCCGGAAGTTTAACGGAGCCGGGCCCGGCTTTGGCGGCTTTTCCCGGGCTTTTCCGCCACTTGCGGCGGCCCGCCTTCGTTGCCGCGGAAACGGCCGCCCCGGAACGCAGGACGGGCGCCCTGGGGCGCCCGCCTGGTCGTGCCCTGGCCACCCCCACGGGGCGGTTTCAGAGGGTCTGTTCGATGAAGCCGTGCTTCTTGGTGATCGAGTCCAGCGCCAGCAGGGTTTCCAGCAGCGCCTCCATCTTGCCCAGCGGCCAGGCATTGGGGCCGTCGGACAGGGCCTTGGCCGGATCCGGGTGGGTCTCGGCGAACAGGCCGGCCACGCCCACGGCCACCGCCGCGCGCGCCAGCACCGGCACGAACTCGCGCTGGCCGCCGGAGCTGGTGCCCTGGCCGCCCGGCAGCTGCACCGAATGGGTGGCGTCGAACACCACCGGGCAGCCGGTCTGCCGCATCACGCTCAGCGAGCGCATGTCGCTGACCAGGTTGTTGTAGCCAAAGCTGGCGCCGCGCTCGCACACCAGGATCTGCTCGTTGCCGGTGGACTTGGCCTTCTCCACCACCGGCTTCATGTCCCACGGCGACAGGAACTGGCCCTTCTTGATGTTCACCGGCTTGCCGGCCGAGCACACGTTGCGGATGAAGTCGGTCTGCCGCACCAGGAACGCCGGGGTCTGCAGCACGTCCACCACCGCGGCCACCTCGTGCAGCGGGGTGTATTCGTGCACGTCGGTCAGCACCGGCACGCCGATCTGGCGCTTGACCTCGGCCAGCACCTTCAGGCCCTCCTCCAGGCCCGGGCCGCGGAAGCTGCTGCCGGAGGTGCGGTTGGCCTTGTCGAAGCTGGACTTGAAGATGAAGTTGATGCCCAGCTTGCCGGTGATCTCCTTGAGCCTGCCGGCCACGTCCAGCTGCAGCTGCATCGATTCGATCACGCAGGGGCCGGCGATCAGGAACAGCGGCTGGTCCAGGCCGACTTCGAATCCACACAGTTTCATTGCTTCTTCCTCTTCCGGGGACGGCGGCCGGCGCGCGGCGCCGGCGACTGGACGATCGGTTCACCCCGGCCGGCGCGAAGGGCGCGCCAACCGGGCGGCGGGCCTCAGGCCCGCGCCTCCTTCAGCAGCTTGCCGCCGGCCTTCTTCTCGCGCGCGGCGCGGATGAAGCCGACGAACAGCGGATGGCCCTCGCGCGGGGTGGACAGGAACTCCGGGTGGGCCTGGCAGGCCAGGAACCACGGATGCTCGTTGCGCGGCAGCTCCACCATCTCCACCAGGGTGTCGTCCATCGACTTGGCCGAGATGACCAGGCCGGCGTCCTCCAGCTGGGTACGGTAGCGGTTGTTGAACTCGTAGCGGTGGCGGTGGCGCTCGGCGACCACGTCCTTGCCGTACAGCTCGCGCGCCAGGGTGCCCGGCTTGAGCCGCTGCTCCTGCAGGCCCAGGCGCATGGTGCCGCCCAGGTCGGACTTCTCGTCGCGCTTCTCCACCTCGCCGGTGCTGGTGCGCCACTCGGTGATCAGGCCGATCACCGGGTGCGGGCACTGCTTGTCGTTCTCGGTGCTGTTGGCGCCTTCCAGCCCGGCGCGGTGGCGGGCGAAGTCCACCACCGCCGCCTGCATGCCGTAGCAGATGCCGAAGTACGGGATGCCGTGCTCGCGCGCGAACTTCGAGGTCAGGACCTTGCCCTCGAAGCCGCGGTCGCCGAAGCCGCCCGGGACCAGGATGCCGTCCACGTCGGCCAGCAGCGCCTCGGCGCCTGCGGTCTCCATGTCCTGCGACTCCAGCCACTTCAGGTTGACCCGGGTGCGCTGGCGCAGGCCGCCGTGCTTGAGCGCCTCGCCCACCGACTTGTACGCGTCCTTGTGGTCCACGTACTTGCCGACCACGGCGATGGTGACCTCGTCCACCGGGTTGACCGTGGCGTCGACCGCGGCCTCCCACTCGTGCAGGTCGGCCGGGCGCGGCGGCTGCAGGCGCAGGCGGTCGACCACCAGCGCGTCCAGGCCCTGGGCGTGCAGCTCCAGCGGCAGCTTGTACAGCACGTCCACGTCCTGCACCGAGATGACGGCGCGCTCGGGGACGTTGGTGAACAGCGCGATCTTGCGGCGCTCGCCGTCCGGCAGCGGCTGCTCGGAACGGCACAGCAGCACGTCCGGCTGGATGCCGATCGAGCGCAGTTCCTTGACCGAGTGCTGGGTCGGCTTGGTCTTCAGCTCGCCGGCGGCGGCGATCCACGGCACCAGGGTCAGGTGCATGAACAGCGCCTTCTCCGGGCCGCGCTCGGCACGGATCTGGCGGATCGCCTCCAGGAACGGCAGCGACTCGATGTCGCCCACCGTGCCGCCGATCTCGACCAGGGCCACGTCGTAGCCCTCGGTGGCCTCGTCGATGCAGCGGCGGATCTCGTCGGTGATGTGCGGGATCACCTGCACGGTGGCGCCGAGGTAGTCGCCGCGGCGCTCCTTGCGGATCACCTCGGCGTAGATCCGGCCGGTGGTGACCGAATTCTTGCGGCTCAGGCGGGTGCGCACGAAGCGCTCGTAGTGGCCCAGGTCCAGGTCGGTCTCGGCGCCGTCGTCGGTGACGTAGACCTCGCCGTGCTGGAACGGGCTCATGGTGCCCGGGTCCACGTTGATGTAGGGGTCCAGCTTCATCATCGTGACCCGCAGGCCACGGGCCTCGAGGATGGACGCGAGCGAAGCGGCGGCGATGCCCTTGCCTAGCGAGGACACCACGCCGCCGGTAACGAAGATCAGGGGAGTCATTTGGCGGGGCTCCGGAAAGCCGTAGTTTACCGGCTCGACCGCCCGAGCCCAAGCCGGCGGCTACCCGCCGGCGCGCCCGGAGCCGACGAAAAAGCCCGCCGGACAAGGGCCGGCGGGCCTGGAACAGGTCCTGAACGGGCGCCTTCAGCGCCGTTCGCGCTGCTCTTCTTCCTCTTCGCGCTGCGGGCGCGACTTGTTGCGCGGGTCCTGGCCGGACCGGGCCGCCTCGCGGCGGCGGGCGCGTTCGTCGGCCTCGGCATTGTCCCTGGCCTCCTGGGCCTTGTGCTCGGCCAGCGCACCCTGGCGGCCCTCGGCCTTGCGCTCCTGGGCCAGCGCCGGGACGGCGATGGCCGCGACCGCCACCGCGGCGGCCACTGCGCTCCAGATCAGGCGTCGGTTCATGGCGTTCCTCCGCTTGGGGGGGCATTGCGCCGGCCACGGGGGGCGGCCGGCCGCGGCTCGTGCCGCGGCCCCGGTTATACGTCCGCGCGCCCTGCGCCGGCCTGAACGGGCTGGCGGGCGTGCAAAAACGGCAGACAGGCCGCACACTTGCGCGTCTTTACCGCGTCACCGAAGGTTCCATGAGCAGCCGTTACAACGCCGCCGACATCGAAGTCCTGTCCGGCCTGGACCCGGTCAAGCGCCGGCCCGGCATGTATACCGACACCTCGCGCCCCAACCACCTGGCGCAGGAGGTGATCGACAACGCGGTGGACGAGGCGCTGGCCGGGCATGCGCGCTCGGTCGAGGTCACCCTGTACCGCGACGGCAGCTGCGAGGTGGCCGACGACGGCCGCGGCATGCCGGTGGACATCCACCCCGAGGAGAAGATCCCGGGCGTGGAGCTGATCCTCACCCGCCTGCACGCGGGCGGCAAGTTCAGCAACAAGAACTACACCTTCTCCGGCGGCCTGCACGGCGTGGGCGTGAGCGTGGTCAACGCCCTGTCCACCCTGGTCGAGGTGCACATCAAGCGCGACGGCGCCGAGCACCGCATCACCTTCCGCGACGGCAACCGCGCCACCCCGCTGGAGGTGGTCGGCACCGTCGGCAAGAAGAACACCGGCACCCGCGTGCGCTTCTGGCCGGACCCGAAGTACTTCGACAGCCCGAAGATCAACGTCCGCGCCCTGCGCCACCTGCTGCGCGCCAAGGCCGTGCTGTGCCCCGGCCTGACCGTGACCCTGTTCGACGAGGCCTCCGGCGAGCGCGACACCTGGCACTACGAGGACGGCCTGCGCGACTACCTCAAGGGCGAACTGGCCGGCCGCGAGCTGCTGCCGCCGGAGCTGTTCACCGGCTCGCTGAAGAAGGAGACCGAGGTGGTGGACTGGGCCGTGGCCTGGGTCCCGGAGGGCGAGCTGGTCCAGGAGAGCTACGTCAACCTGATCCCCACCGCCCAGCACGGCACCCACGTCAACGGCCTGCGCTCGGGCCTGACCGACGCGCTGCGCGAGTTCTGCGACTTCCGCAACCTGCTGCCGCGCGGGGTCAAGCTGGCGCCGGAGGACGTGTGGGACCGCGTCGCCTTCGTGCTGTCGCTGAAGATGAGCGACCCGCAGTTCAGCGGCCAGACCAAGGAGCGCCTGTCCTCGCGCCAGGCCGCCGGCTTCATCGAGAGCGCCGTGCACGACGCCTTCAGCCTGTGGCTGAACCAGAACGTGGACATGGGCGAGCGCATCGCCCAGATCGCGATCGAGCGCGCCAGCGCGCGCCTGAAGACCGAGAAGCAGGTCGTCCGCAAGAAGGTCACCCAGGGCCCTGCCCTGCCCGGCAAGCTGGCCGATTGCATCAGCCAGGACCTGTCGCGCACCGAGCTGTTCCTGGTGGAAGGCGACTCGGCCGGCGGCAGTGCCAAGCAGGCGCGCGACAAGGACTTCCAGGCCATCCTCCCGCTGCGCGGCAAGATCCTCAACACCTGGGAAGTGGCCTCCGGCAGCGTGCTGGCCTCGCAGGAAGTGCACGACCTGGCCGTGGCCATCGGCTGCGATCCGGGCAAGGACGACCTGTCGGGCCTGCGCTACGGCAAGATCGTGATCCTGGCCGACGCCGACTCCGACGGCCTGCACATCGCCACCCTGCTGTCGGCGCTGTTCCTGCGCCACTTCCCGGCCCTGGTCGCCGCCGGCCACGTGTTCGTGGCCATGCCGCCACTGTTCCGCGTGGACGTGGGCAAGCAGGTGTTCTACGCCCTGGACGAGGAAGAGAAGCGCCTGCTGCTGGAGAAGATCGCCCGCGAGAAGATCAAGGGCCAGGTCAGCGTGACCCGCTTCAAGGGCCTGGGCGAGATGAACCCGCAGCAGCTGCGCGAGTCCACCATCCACCCCGACACCCGCCGCCTGGTGCAGCTGACCGTCGACGACGGTGAACAGACCCGCGCGCTGATGGACATGCTGCTGGCCAAGAAGCGGGCAAGCGATCGCAAGGCGTGGCTGGAGACGAAGGGCGATCTGGCCTCGTTAGAGGTCTAAAAGCCTCGCACGTCCGGAGTGCTGGGCCGTGGCGACGGCCCAGACGTCGTCGCACTTCAACGGCGCAGGGGCGCGGCCTCGTTAGAGGTCTAAAGCCTCGCACGTCCAGACTGCTGGGCCGTGGCGACGGCCCCGACGTCGTCGCATTTCAACGGCGCAGGGGCGCGGCTTCGCTGGAGGCCTGAAGGGCTCGGGATCCGGGATCCGGGATTCGGAGTTCGCGGAACGTGGCGCGGGCAGGGCCAGTGCCGCTGCCTTGGCTAGTCCTCCGCCAGCTTCCACGCCAGCACCGTGCCGTCGCGACGGTCGGGTCGCGTGCCGGGGCGGTCGGCGGCATAGGGCTCGCCGCTGCCGGGCAGGATGCCCAGGTAGCGGTGGGTCTTCATCGACAGCAGCATGAACTGGCCGCGCAGCAGGTCCTGCCACATGAAGCGGCTGTCCACCGGATGCTCCGGCAACAGGCGCACGTCGGCGGACAGGCCGATGCCGACCACGGTCAGGAAGCCGCTGCCATCCATCGCTTCCAGCGCCACCTGGCCATTGCCGCGGTCATGCACGCGGAAACGGGCAGACGGCGACCGCGCCTTCCCGTCGTCGGCCGCCACCGGTTGCACCACGCCCAGCGGATGGACTGCGGCCACGCTGCCATCGCCCAGGTTCTCCAGCCTCACCACCTTGCCCAGCGGGATGTTGCGCGAGCGGTCGGCCAGCGGCTCGTGCAGGTCGAAACGGTCGAAGTCCGCATATCCGCCTTCGCGCCCGGCGCTGTTGTACGCGAACAGCGCGTAGCGCGAGCCCTGGAAGGTCTTGAGCTGGTACGGCAGCCGCACCGGCTCGCCGATGTCGTGGAAGCGGCGCCCGTCCGCACTCCAGGAGAACCAGGCCAGGTCCTCGTCGTGGTCGCCGCGCACGCGCAGGTGCACGCGGGCCCGGGGCAGTGGCACCTCGACCCGGCGGTCCTGCGCCTGCGAATACCAACGCAGCACGCGGCGTCCGTCCTCCTGCACCACCGCCAGCCACGCCGCCGGCATGTTCAGCAGGCCCAGCCCGGCCACGTCGCCCGGCTGCAACCCGGATGCATCCAGCACCACGGTGGCCGTGGCCTCCGGGCCCACCACGCGCTGGGTCAGGCTGTTGCGCGCATGCAGGAAGCCTTCGGCCGGCAGCGCGTGCAGGCGCAGGTGGCCCGGGCGCTCGCGCAGCGACCACTTGCCGTCCAGCGGCTGGTGGTTCCACTGCCACACCGGCTGCAGCCGCGGCGCGGAGAAGGCGTCGCTGCGCACGTACGGCGCATGCGGCCGGATGCGTGGGTCCACCACCGGCTTGGTCCAGGTACGCGGCGTGCGCCCCAGGTTGCCCGGCAGGCCGAAGTACGGCCAGCCATCGTGCCAGGTGACCGGCGACAGGAAGATGGTGCGGCCGACGGACTTGAGGTCCATCATCGAGAAGCCCCACCACCTGCCGTCCGGCGCCTGCACGATGCCGCCCTGGTGCAGCGGCACGGCGCCCAGCGCGTTGTCCGCGGGCTTGTGCGAAGAGAACGACGCACCGTCGGCCGGAACCGGCGAGCGCTGGCCCACGCTGTCCTCCCACCAGCCGCGCTGGAAGCCCATGCTCTCGCTGGCGCTGATCGCCACCGTCTCCCATGGACCGTCGAGGCGGTCGGCGCGCGCGGCCTGCATGCGCCCGACCGGGGCGTAGTTGGCGCTGATGATGTAGTAGCGCCCGTCGATCTTGTAGAAGTGGTGGCCCTCGCCCATGCCATTGCCGGCCGGGATGATGACCCGCTCGCTGCCCTCGACCACGCCGGACAGGTCCGGCTTGAGCTCCACCAGCCGCACCTCGTTGTAGTTGAACACCGCCCACACCCGGCCGTCGTCGTCGAACAGCACCGACAGGTCATGCAGGTTGCGGTCGATCACCGTGTGGTCCCACGGCCCCGCCGGGTCGCTGGCGGTGAACACGTGCAGGCCGCGCTCGTTGATGTTGGCGAAGACATGGAAGCGGCCATCGTGGTAACGCAGCACCGGCGCCCAGATGCCCTGGCCGTACAGGTCCTTGCCGTCCTCCAGCCGGTACTCGGGTCCGGGCGGGAACTCCGTGAGCGCGTACGAGACGAATTCCCAGTTCACCAGGTCGCGCGAGCGCAGCAGCGGCAGGCCAGGCACCGCGTGCATGGTGGTGCCGGTCATGTAGAACCAGTCGTCCACCCGGACCAGGTCCGGGTCGGAGAACTCGTCGTAGAAGATCGGGTTGGTGTAGGTGCCGTTGCCGTTGTCGGCGGTCCAGCTGGCTGGCGCAGCGACCGCGGACACGCCGCCCGCCAGCAGCAACATCAGCAGGCACGCCAGCCCGAATGGTCGCGCGAACACCATCACTTGCCTCCCCGCGCGGCGCGCCCTGGGCGCCGTCGCATCAATCCAGCTGCAGCACGAAGCCGCCGGCGGCCGGCAGCTCCAGTTCCAGCGGCCGGCCGGGCGCCAGCTCCACCTGCCGTTCCGCGAAGCCCGGCGCGTCGCCGCCATCGGTGAGCAGCTGGCCGCGCAGCACGCCACCGCCCAGCGTGCCGGCGTCCAACACGATCCTGCGCGGTCCCGGCCCGGCATTGATCCCGGCCACGTAGCGGCGCCCGCCGCCTTCGCGCACGAACACCGCGTACCGGCCCGGGTAGCCATCGATGAAGCGGCTGTCGTCCCATGCCTCCGGCAGGCCGGCAAGGAAGTGGCGCACGTACTCCGGCACCTGCGCCATGCCCTCGGCGGTCTCGGCGTAGTGCTGGATGCCGGAGACGAACAGCACCGACTGCGCCAGCTCGAACGCCGCGCTGGTGCGGCGCTGGACGCGGTCGTTGAGCTTGACCATGGCCAGCGGGGTGAAGTCCATCGGGTCGAACACGTTGCGGGTGAACGGCAGGGTCGCCGCGTGCACCGGCACGCGGTCGGCATTGGCCTGCTCGAAGGTGGCGAACTCCAGCCCGCGCACCGCTTCCATGGTCTGCAGGTGCGGCCAGGTGCGCTGCCAGCCGCGCGGCAGGGTCGAGCCGTGGAAGTTCATCTGGAAGCCGTACGGAGCCGAGTCGGCCAGCAGGTCCAGGTAGTAGGCGATCATCGACGAGCCGTCGCCGCCGAAGAAATCCACCTTCAGCCCGGCCACGCCCATGGCCTTGAGCTTGTCGAACTCGCGCACCCGGCTGGCATGGTCCAGCAGGCGGCTGCGCGGGGTCTGCGGCGCCTCGTTCCAGTCGCCGGCCGAGTTGTACCAGACCAGCACCGACACGCCCTTGCCGCGCGCGTAGTCCACCAGCTCGCGCATCTTCGCCTCGCCGATCTGCACGTCCCACAGCGCGTCCACAAGGGTGTAGCGCCAGCCCATGCGCGCGGCGTAGTCGACGAACTGCTTCTGCACCTCGAACACGGTGTGGTCGTCGCCCAGCAGCGGCCAGCTCCACGAGGCCTTGCCCGGCACCGAGGGCGCGGCCACCGCCGGCGGGTCGGCCAGGTCGGTGCCGAGGGTGGAATCGGCCACGGTGGCCAGGTCGCCCACCGCGACGATGCGCCACGGCGAACGCCACGGGAACCCCTCGATCCACGGCAACGCCGCCCCGCCCGGCAGGGCTTCGCGTGCGTCGGGGAAGCCGAGCAGGTACTCGCCCGGAACCGCGCCATCGAGCAGGCGGCTGCCGGCATCGCCGCGGCGCAGGCTGCCCTCGCTGAGCAGGATCCAGTCCTGCCCGCTGCGGAACAGCGCCGGGAACACCCAGCCATGCCCCAGCGGCGAAGGCGTGCCCACCGCAACGTCCTGCAGGTAGTACTCCTCGTAGGAGGGATTGGTGCGGCCGAAGCCGGTCTTGGGCTCGGCCAGCGGCTGCAGCCAGGCATGGGCATCGGCCGGCAGGCGGAACGTGGCCGCATCGCGCTTCCAGGTATCCAGCCCCGGTACCGGGCGCTGCAGCTCGTAGCGGAACGCGGCGCCATCGTTGGACAGCTGCCAGGCCACGGCCAGCTCGTGGCCCCGCCCATCCTCCCAGCGGAACACGCGGCGGTTGGCGCGGTAATGGTTGTGGCGGCGCTTGCCGGACAGCAGCTCGTAGTCGTCGGCCACCGCCTGCACCGGATCGGCACCGGCGAAGGCCAGCCCGCGCGACAGGTCCACGCCCTCGCCCACCATGCCCAGCGGCGACGGCGCGATCACCTCGCGGCCTTCGCGCAGCAGCCGCCAGGTGGGGCGGCCGGCCTCGTCCAGCGCCATCTCCACGCGCAGCCTGCCGTCCGGACTTGCGACCTCGCCCAGCGCCGGCGTGGCCGCCTGCAGCGGCAGCCAGGCGCCCGCCAATGCCAGTGCCGCCAGCACGCGCGCGGCGCGCGCACGGAGCCACTTGTCAGCCATGACCGCCTCCACTCGCTTGACCGCCCCGCGCCAGCAGGCGCTGCAACAGGCAGAACGCCAGCAGCAGCACGCCGATGGCAATGCGCGTCCACCACGAGCTGAGGGTGCCGTCGAACACGATCAGGGTCTGGATCAGGCCCAGCACCAGCACCCCGAACAGCGAACCCAGCACGTAGCCGCTACCGCCCGCGAGCAGGGTGCCGCCGATCACCACCGCGGCGATCGCATCCAGCTCCAGGCCCATGCCGTGCAGGCTGTAGCCGCTGAGCATGTAGAACGTGTAGACCACGCCGGCCAGCGCCGAGCAGAAGCCGCTGAGGGCGTAGACCTTGATCAGGGTCGCGTCCACCGGCAGGCCCATCAGCTCCGCCGACTGCGCGCTGCCGCCAATGGCGTACACCGTGCGACCGAAGCGGGTGGAACCGGCCAGCACCACACCGGCCGCCACCACCGCCAGCGCCACCAGCGCCGCCACCGAGAGCGAGGCACCGCCGCCCAGCGGCACCCGGGTGCTGGCCACGGCCACGTGGAAGGCATGGTTGATGCCAATCGAATCCACGCTGACCAGGGTCGCCGCGCCGCGCGCCAGGAACATGCCGGCCAGGGTCACCACGAACGGCTGCAGCCGGTAGCGTTCGATCAGCACGCCCATCAGCGCGCCAAAGCCGGTGCCGATCAGCAGCACCAGCGGGATTGCCGCCAGCGGATGCCAGCCGTGTTTCTCCACCAGGCTGGCCAGCAACACCGTCGTGAAGGCCACCACCGCGCCCACCGACAGGTCGATGCCGCCGGTGAGGATCACGAAGGTCATGCCGACCGCGACGATCAGCAGGAAGGCGTTGTCGATCAGCAGGTTCAGGAACACCTGCGGCGACAGGAAGCCTTCGTAGAGGATGCCGCCGGCGGCGGACATGGCCACGAACAGGGCCAGGGTCACCGCCAGCGACAGCAGGCCGGGCTCGCGCAGCCGGCGCAGCAGGTTGCCGGCCCCCGGGGCGCGCATCGCGATGCTCATGCGCGTGCCTCCCTGCGGCTGAACAGCGTCCTGGCCTTGGCCCGGAACTGCGGCGACTGCAGCAGCAGCACCGCGGTCACCAGCAGCGCCTTGACCACCAGGTTGACCTGCGGCGGCACGCCGATGGCGTAGATGGTGGTGGTCAGGGTCTGGATGATCAGCGCGCCCAGCAGGCTGCCGCCCAGGCTGAAGCGGCCACCGGACAGGGCGCTGCCGCCCAGGGCCACGGCCAGGATCGCGTCCAGCTCCAGCAGCTGGCCGGCGTTGTTGGCATCGGCGCTGGCCACGTTGGAGCTGACCAGCAGCCCGGCCAGGCCGGCGCTGAAGCTGCAGAACACGTACAGCGACAGGGCGATGGCGCGGGCGCGGATGCCGGCCACGTGGGCCGCGGCCGGGTTGTGGCCGATGGCGCGCACGAACAGCCCCAGCGCGGTGCGGTCCAGCAGCAGCTTCAGGCCCACGAACACCGCCGCCAGCACGAACAGCGAGAACGGCAGGCCGAACAGGAAGCCGTTGCCGAGGAAGGCGTAGGGCGCGTAGTAGATGGTGAGGATCTGCCCATCGCCGATCAGCTGGGCCACCCCGCGCCCGGCCACCATCAGGATCAGGGTGGCGATGATCGGCTGCATCCCGACCCTGACCACCAGCACGCCATTCCACAGCCCGCACAGCGCGGCCACCGCCAGCGCCGCGGCGATCGCGCCGAACAGCGGTGCCAGGCCCCCGCTGCCGCCGGCCTGCATGCGGGCGATGGTCCAGGCCGCGACCGTGGCGCTGATCGCCAGCACCGCGCCCACCGAGATGTCCAGGCCACGCACCGCGATCACCAGGGTCATGCCCAGCGAAACCAGCGCAAGTGGAGCCGCCCGGTTGGCGATGTCGACGAGGTTTCCGTACAGGTGCCCGTCACGCCACTGCAGCGCCAGGAAACCGGGGTTGAACAGCGCGTTGCCCAGCAGCAGCAGGACCAGGGCCAGCGCCGGCCACAGCAGCGGATGCGCCATCAGGCGCTCGCGCAGGCCCGGCCGCGCGGACTGCGGCCGCGGCTGTGCCGGTTGCACCAGGGGAGCCTGTTCCTCGCTCATGCGTGCCCCGCGATCAGGTCCAGGACCCGGCTGCCATCGCTGCCGCCGTCCAGCTCGCCGGCCTTGCGCCGCTCGCGCAGCACCGCGATGCGGTCGCTGAGCCGGGTCAGCTCCTCGATCTCGGCGGAAATGAACAGCACCGCCATGCCCTGCCGCGCCAGTTTCACCACCTCGGCCATGATCTCCTGCTTGGCGGCGATGTCGATGCCGCGGGTCGGTTCGTCAAGGATCAGCAGCGAGGGCTGCGTGGCCAGCCAGCGCGCCAGCACCACCTTCTGCTGGTTGCCGCCGGACAGCGCGCCCACCGGCGTCTCGATGTCGGCGGTCTTGATCCCGAGCAGGCGCACGAATTCGCGCGCCATCTCCTCCTGCCTGGCCTGCGGCAGCGCGCGCCACCAGCCGCGCCGCGCCTGCAGCGCCAGCACGATGTTCTCGCGCACCGACAGCCCGGCGACGATGCCTTCGGTCTTGCGTTCCTCCGGGCACAGCGCCAGCCCACGCGCCACCGCCTCGGCCGGATGCCGCAGCTGCACCGCCTGGCCGCCGATGCGCAATTCGCCCGCGTCGGCGCGATCGAGGCCGAACAGCAGCCGCGCCAGTTCGGTGCGGCCGGAACCCAGCAGCCCGCCCAGGCCCAGCACCTCGCCGGCGCGCAGCTGCAGGTCCACCGGATGCAGCGCGCCGCGCCGGGCCAGGCCGCGCGCCTCGGCCACCACCTCGCCCGCCGCAACGCTTTCCCCCGGCTCGCGCCCCCCGGCCAGCGCCACCTCGCGCCCGACCATGGCCGCCACCAGCGCGCCCTGCGGCAGCTCCGATGCGGCGTATTCGCCCACCAGGGTGCCGTTGCGCAGCACGGTGATGCGGTCGGAGACCGCATACACCTGGTCCAGGAAATGGGTGACGAACAGGATCGCCATGCCGCGGTCGCGCAGCCGGCGCATCACCGCGAACAGCGCCTGCACCTCGTCCTCGTCCAGGCTGGAGGTGGGCTCGTCCAGCACCAGCACCTTCGCCTGCACGCCCAGCGCGCGGGCGATGGCCACCATCTGCTGCACCGCCACCGGGTAGCTGCCCAGGCTGCGGTCCACGTCGATGTCCAGGCCCAGGTGCGCCAGCAGTTCGCGCGCGCCGGCGCGCACCTTCGGCCAGTCGATCAGGCCGCTCCAGCGCCGCTTCGGGTAGCGCCCGGCGAACAGGTTCTCGGCCACCGACAGGTTCGGGCACAGGTTCACTTCCTGGTAGACCGTGCTGATGCCCAGCGACTGCGCTTCCAGCGGCGTGCCCGGGGCGACCTCGCGGCCGTCCAGCTCGATGCGGCCGGCGTCGGGACGCTCGACCCCGGTGACCAGCTTGATCAGGGTGGACTTGCCGGCGCCGTTCTGGCCCATCAGCGCGTGGATCTCGCCGGCACGCAGCACCAGCCCGGCGTCGTCCAGCGCCAGGGTGGCGCCGAAGCGCTTGCGCAGGCCCGAGGCCTGCAGCACGACCGGCGCGGCCGCGCTCCCGCCGCGGCCGCCATCGCCCTGCGCGTGCCCTTGCGCCGGCGCCATCAGTACTTCCGGTTGGGCAGTTCGGCGGCGGCCTGGTCCATGGTGTACACGCCCTCCTCCACCACCACGCGCTTGGGCACCTGCCGCCCGGCGTGCACGTCGCGGATCAGCTGCGCCAGCTGCGGGCCCAGCAGCGGGTTGCACTCCACGGTGGCGTTGAGCTTGCCGGCCTTCATCGCCTCGAACGCGCCGCGCACGCCATCGATGGAGACGATGCGGATGTCCTGGCCCGGCTTCAGCCCGGCCTCCTCGATCGCCTGGATCGCGCCGATGGCCATGTCGTCGTTGTGCGCGAACAGCACGTCGATGCGGCCACCCTCGGCCTTGAGGAAGGCCTCCATCACTTCCTTGCCCTTGGCGCGGGTGAAGTCGCCGCTCTGCGAGCGCACGATCTGGAAGCGCGGATCGGTGGCGATCACTTCCTTGAAGCCGCGCATGCGGTCGTTGGCCGGGGCCGAACCCACGGTGCCCTGCAGCTCGACCACGCGGATCGGCCCTTCCTTGTCCTTGCTGTCCTCGATCAGCCAGCGCGCGGCCCGGCGGCCTTCCTCGACGAAGTCCGAGCCGATCAGGGTCACGTACAGCGAGTCGTCGGACACGTCCACCGCGCGGTCGGTCAGCACCACCGGGATGCCGGCGGCCTTGGCCTCGCGCAGCACCGTCTCCCAGCCGGACTCGACCACCGGCGAGAACGCGATCACGTCCACGCGCTGGGCGATGAACGAGCGGATCGCCTTGATCTGGTTTTCCTGCTTCTGCTGGGCGTCGGAGAAGCGCAGGCGGAACTCGGGCGCGGCCAGCGCCTCCTTCACCGAGCGGGTGTTGGCGGTGCGCCACTCGCTCTCGGCGCCGACCTGGCTGAAGCCGACGGTGATCGGCTTGCCCTCGCCGCCTTCGCCGCCGCTGCCCTCGCCGCCGCCGGAACAGCCGGCCAGCGCCATGGCGCCCAGCGCCAGCATCCCGAACACGAACTTCCTCATCGCTCCCTCCCGATCGATTCGTTGTTGTGCCGCGTGCCGCGACCCTCGCCGCGGCTGGCCGTGCGCGCCCTCCAGCGCGCGCGGCCGCGGTTGGCCCTCAGGCCGATGTATAGGCGGTCTTGACCGTGGTGTAGAACTCCACCGCGTAGCGCCCCTGCTCGCGCGGTCCGTAACTGGAAGCCTTCCGTCCCCCGAAGGGTACGTGCGGATCGACCCCGGCGGTAGGGAGGTTGACCATCACCATGCCCGCCTGGGCGTGCCGCTTGAAATGGGTGGCGTGCCGGAGCGAGGTGGTGCAGATGCCCGCGCACAGTCCGAACTCGGTGTCGTTGGCCAGGGCCAGGGCGTGCTCGTAGTCGGCCGCGCGCAGCAGCGCGGCCACCGGGCCGAAGATCTCCTCGCGCGAGATGCGGTCGCTGGCGCGCGCGGCGAACAGGGTCGGCGCCAGGAAGTGGCCGCGAGTGGGACAATCCACCCGACCACCGCCGGCCAGCAGCTCGGCCCCGTCCTCGTGCCCGGCGCGGATGTAGCCCAGGTCGGTGTCCAGCTGCGCCTGGCTGGCGACCGGGCCGATGTGCACCTGCGGGTCCAGCGGATCGCCGACCCGCAGCTGGGCCATGCGCGCCTGCATCTTCACCACGAACCGGTCGTACACCGCCGCCTCGACGATCAGCCGGCTGGAGGCGGTGCAGCGCTGCCCGGTGGAGAAGAACGCGCCGTTGACCGCGCATTCCACCGCCTGGTCCAGGTCGGCGTCGGCCAGCACCACCAGCGGGTTCTTGCCGCCCATCTCCATCTGCACCTTCAGTGCCCGCCCGGCCGCCTGCTCCAGCAGGGCGCGGCCGGTGGGCACCGAGCCGGTGAAGGTCAGCGCGTCCAGCTTCGGGTGCGCGACCAGGGCCTGGCCCACGGTGCGGCCGCTGCCCAGGACCATGTTGAACACGCCCTCCGGCAGGCCGGCACGCGACAGGATCTCCGCCAGGGCCCAGGCGCAGCCGGGCACGATCTCGGCCGGCTTGAACACCACGGTGTTGCCGAACGCCAGCGCCGGGGCGATCTTCCAGGCCGGGATCGCCAGCGGGAAGTTCCACGGCGCGATGATGCCGACCACGCCCACCGGCTCGCGGGTGACCTCCACGTCCACGCCCGGGCGGGTGGAGGCCAGCTTCTCGCCGGGGATGCGCAGCGCCTCGCCGGCGAAGAACTTGAAAATCTGCCCGGCGCGCGCGGCCTCGCCGATGCTCTCGGCCAGGGTCTTGCCTTCCTCGCGCGCCAGCAGCCGGCCCAGTTCCTCCTTGCGGGCGAGGATCTCGCTGCCGACGAAGTCCAGCACCTCGGCGCGCTGCTGCGGGGTGGCCAGCGACCAGGCCGGCAGCGCCGCGGCCGCCGCGTCCACCGCCTGGCCGACCGCGGCGGCATCGAGCACGCCGTAGTGGCCGACCGGGGCGTCGAGGTTGGCCGGGTTCTCGTCGACGTGGCTGCCCCCGCCTTCCACCCACTGGCCGGCGATGTAGCTGGAATAACGCGGTTCGTTCACGTACTGCTCCTGTTGCCGGCCGCGCTCACAGCGCGCGCACGCCGCCGGGGGCGAAGCCGGCCGGCACCACCTGCAGCGGGTTGGCCAGCGGCGCGCCCAGTTCTGCGATCTCGATCTCGAACACGTCGCCCGGCTGCGCGCGCACGCCGTCGGCGAAGCTCAGGGTGGCGGTGCCGAAGAAGTGCAGGTGCACGTCGCCCGGGCGCCGGTGCGCGGCGTACTTGAAGTGGTGGTACTCCAGGTTCTCCAGCGAGTGGCACATGTTGGCCTCGCCGGTGAGGAAGGGCTTCTCCCACACCACCGCGCCGTCGCGGCGCAGGCGGCTGGTGCCGCGCAGGTCCGCCGGCAGCGGGCCGGTGCGCAGTTCCGGGCCCACCGCGCAGGTGCGCAGCTTGGAATGGGCCAGGTACAGGTAGTTCTGGCGTTCGGTGACGTGGTCGGAGAACTCGTTGCCCAGGGCATAGCCCAGCCGGTGCGGGGTGCCATCCGGGCCGATCACGTACAGCCCCACCAGCTCCGGCTCCTCGCCACCGTCCAGGGCGAAGTCCGGCGAGCGCAGCGGCGCGCCCGGCGGCACCACGATCTGGCCGTCGCCCTTGTAGAACCACTCCGGCTGCGCGCCCGCCGTGCCCGGGGCCGGCATGCCACCCTCCACGCCCCACTGGAACATGCGCATGGAGTCGGTCAGCGTGCCTTCCTCGGCCTGCTGCTGCAGCTTCTGGTGCATGGCGTCGCGCGCGGCGGCGCTGCCCAGGTGGGTCAGGCCGGTGCCGGTGACCAGGCAATGCGCCGGATCGGGATGGTGCAGCGGGCCCAGCACCCGCCCCTCGCGCAGCAGCGGCGCGTAGGCGAGCGTGGTGGCCCCGGCGCGGGTGGCGGCCTCGTCGTCCAGGCTGCGGCCGGCGGCGATGGCGGCATTGGCCAGCGCCCAGGTCGAGTCGACGCCGTCCAGCAGGCGCACCACCTCGCCCTCGATCACGCCGACGCGGATGTCACCGCCATCGTCCCGCAGCTGGATCAGTCGCATCGGCCGCCCTCGTCATGGGATGGGAAGGCATGCCGCTTCCGGGAGAGACGGAAGCCACCGCGCATGCCTCGGCCGATTCTGCCGGCTGGACGAATATGCATCCAATGCAAATTCGTGCATAACATATATGAACATTCGTATCGACTGGAGTGTCATACGTGCCGCAGAACGTGCCGTGGTTCGTCCGCGCCCGCCTCAAGACCCGGCAGCTGATGCTGCTGATCGCGATCGACGAGGAAGGCAACATCCACCGCGCGGCCGAAACCCTGGCCATGTCGCAGCCGGCCGCCTCCAAGCTGCTGAAGGACCTGGAGGACATGCTGGGGGTGGCGCTGTTCGAGCGGCTGCCGCGCGGGATGCGCCCGACCTGGTACGGCGAGACCATGATCCGCCACGCCCGCATCGCCCTGGCCAGCCTGGGCGAGGCCGGCGCGGAGATCGAGGCGCTCAGGGGCGGCTGGGCCGGCAGCGTGGCGATCGGCGCGATCGCCGGGCCGGCGATGAGCCTGCTGCCCACCGCGCTGGCACGGGTGGCGCGCACCGCCCCGGACCTGCGGGTGTCGCTGCTGGTGGAAAGCTCGGACGTGCTGCTGGAGCGGCTGCAACAGAACCGCCTGGACTTCCTGGTCGCGCGCCTGTTCGAGCAGCACGACAAGACCCACCTGCAGTACCAGGCCCTGGCCGAGGAGGAGATCTGCGCGATCGTGCGCCCCGGCCACCCGATCCTCGGGAGGAAGCGCCTGGACCTGGCCGGCCTGGCCCAGGCCAGCTGGATCGTGCCGCCGGAAGGCAGCGTGCTGCGCCACCGCTTCGAGCTGATGTTCCGCAGCGCCGGACTGCAGCCGCCGCAGCACGTGCTGGCGACCACCGCCCTGGTGTTCATCACCAAGATGCTGCAGGAAAGCGACTACCTGGCCGTGGTCCCGGTGGACGTGGCGCGGCATTACGCCGCCTACGGCATGGTCAAGATCCTGCCGGTGGAGCTGTCCTGCCACATGGACTCCTTCGGCATCATCACCCGCACCGACTGGCTGCTCTCGCCCGGCGCGCGCACGGTGCTGCAGGCGCTGCAGGAAACCGCGGCCGAGGTCTACGGCACCGCTGCGTAGCCCGTACAGGGCCGGAGGCCGCGCCCGGGTGCGGGAACGACTCAATCGTGGAACGGCTCGACCACCACGCGCCGGCCAAGCATGAAGGCATCGGCCACGTGGCGCAGCGGCGCCAGGTCCACGTCCGATTCGCCGGCACGGACCAGCCTGGCGAAGTGGCGGTACAGCTCCGGGTACTCCTGCTCCGGCTCGGCATGGACCACCTGGCCATTGACCGCCAACCGCGCGCCGCCATGCGACAGCAGCATGGTCCCCGCCCCGGTCTCCGCCTCGATGTCCCAGCTCTGCGGCCCGGTCTGGCGCCAGTCGAACTCGGCGCGCAGGTCCAGGCCCTGGGTATCGCTGAAGCGGATGCTGGCGGCGATCGGCGCGGCGCGGTTCTGCGGGAACTCCAGCGTCGCCTCGGTGGCGAATACCGGCCGCGGCAGGATCCGGGTGACGATCGACAGCGCATTGATGCCCGGGTCGAACACGCCCAGGCCGCCGGCCTCCCAGATCCAGGCCTGGCCCGGGTGCCAGTGGCGCACGTCCTCCTTCCAGGTCACCCGCATCGAGCGCACCGTGGTGCCGGCCAGGAACGCGCGCGCCGCCTCCACCGCCGGCGCGTGCCGCGAGTGCCAGCTGGCAAACAGGGTCACGCCCTTGGCGCGCGCCTGCGCCGCCAGGTCCTCCACCTCCGACAGCGTGGCCCCCGGCGGCTTCTCCAGGAACACGTGCTTGCCCGCCTCCAGCGCCTTCACCGCGGCCGCGTAGCGGTACTGCGGCGGCATGCACAGCGAGACCGCGTCGATCTCCGGAACCGCCGCCAGCATTTCCTCGATCGAGCCGAAGTTGGCGATCCCGTCCACCCGGCCGTTGCGGCTGGCCGCGGCCACCAGGCGGTAGTCGGCATTGGCCGCGACCGCGGGCAGGTGCTGGTCGCGCACGATCTTGCCGACACCGACGATGGCGAGGTTGATGCTTGGCACGGGCGTGTCCTCCATGGCTGTGGCGCGCGGCAGGGCCGCGCATGCGTTCGGGTGCGTGGCGCGGCTCAAGCCTGCGCCAGCGCTGCTTCCACCGCGTCCCAGGCGCAGCCGCGCCCGGCGTTGGCGAAGCGGTATTCGATCACGCGCCGGAAACGCGTGCCCGGGCGCAGGATCGCGTCCGGGAACTGCGGCCGGTTCGGCGCGTCGGGATAGCCCTGCGGCTCCAGGCACAGGCCGCGGCCGAGCCCCGGATGCTGCCGGTCCAGGCCGTGGCCGTCGTACAGCTGCAGTGCCGGCGCGTCGCAGTCGATGCGCAGGGCGATGCCGCTGTGCGGCGAGTAGAGCGTGGCGCAGGTGGTCGCACCCTCCTCCAGCACCAGGCAGTGGTCGTAACCGCCGGCCACCTCCAGCTGCGGATGGCCACTGGCGGCCGCGGCCTCGAGCGTGCGCGCGGCACGGAAATCGAACGGCGTGCCGGCGGCCGCGGCCACCTGGCCGAGCGGGATCAGCTCGCCGTCCACCGGCAGGAAGCCGCGGGTTGGCGCCTGCAGCCACTGCGCCGCGGCCGGCACCGCCGGATCGCCGGCCAGGTTCCAGTACGGATGGTGGGTGGGATTGAACGGCGTGGGCGCGTCGCACTCCGCTTCCAGCTCCAGGCGCAGGCGCGCGCCGTGGAGGCTGTAGACCGCGCGCATGTCGAGGTTGCCCGGATAGCCCTCCTCGCCGTCCGGCGAGTGGTAGCGCAGCTCCAGCCGGCCGGGATCGTGCGCGGCGACCCGCCAAAGCCGCCGGCCAAAGCCCAGGTGCCCGCCGTGCAAGTGGTTGCGTCCCTCGTTGGCGCTGACCCGGCAGGCCTGGCCATCGACCGTGAACGCGGCGCCGCCAATGCGGTTGCCGAAGCGCCCGACCACGATGCCCAGGTAGGCCGGATCGGCGAAGTACGCACGCGCGTCCGGCAGCCCCAGCACCAGCGCCACCGGGCCGCGCTCACCGGGGAATTCCAGCCGCGCCAGGATCCCGCCCAGGTCCAGCACCTCGGCGCGCAGCCCGTTGCCATCGCCCAGCACGTGCGCGTGCACGGCCCTGCCGTCGTCCAGTTCGCCAAAGGGCCGCCTGTGCGCCATCCGCCTTCCCAGTCCGCGCCGGCCGCTGCCGGCGGCGGGCAGGATAGCGACCGCACCGGGCGTCGACCAATCCCGCCCCGGGCATGCCAACCGCGCGAAAAGGAATACCCCTTGCCCCTCCAGGGGGCCTGGCGCGGGATACGCGAACGGGTATGGCTGCGCCCGACAAAGTAATTGGCAGGTTATCGGGGCCCTGACTATGCTCGACCGGCCTGCGCCCGCCGCCACCGGCGCCGGGCGCATCGCCCGGACGTCGTGCCGATCCGTCGCGGCTGCCCGCAGCCTCGCCGTCCCGGTGCGCGTCCAACCCAACCGTCCACCGAGAAAGCGAGGCAAGACGATGCTCAACAACCCGTTGTCCCGGCTGGCGCTGGCCACCGCGCTGCTGTTCGCAGGCACCGCCAGCGCGCAGGCGCCGGTCCAGGCCAGCGCCACCCTGCGCGCCGACCAGCCCGGCGAGACCGTCAGCCGCTACATCTTCGGCCAGTTCGCCGAGCACCTGGGCTACGGCATCTACGGCGGCATCTGGGTCGGCGAGGACTCGGAGATCCCCAACACCCGCGGCTACCGCAACGACGTGCTGGCCGCGCTGAAGCAGCTGCAGGTGCCGGTGGTGCGCTGGCCCGGCGGCTGCTTCGCCGACGAGTACTACTGGCGCGACGGCATCGGCCCGCGCGAGAAGCGGCGGGTCAAGATCAACACCCACTGGGGTGGCGTGGAAGAACCCAACAGCTTCGGCACCCATGAGTTCATGGACTTCGCCGAGCTGCTGGGCACCGACGCCTACGTCTCCGGCAACACCGGCAGCGGCTCGCCGCGCGAGATGGCCGAGTGGGTCGAGTACATGACCTACGAGAAGGGCTCCTCGCTGGCCGAGGAGCGCCGCGCCAACGGCCGCGACAAGCCGTGGAAGGTGCCCTTCTTCGGCATCGGCAACGAGCTGTGGGGCTGCGGCGGCAACATGACCCCGGAGCACGCCGCCAACCTGCACCGCCAGTTCCAGACCTTCGTCAAGGTCCCGGCCGGGCAGCAGGTCACCAAGGTCGCCGCCGGCGCCAACAGCGACGACTACAACTGGACCGAGGTGATGATGAAGATCGCCGGCAAGCACATGGATGCCTTGTCGGTGCATTACTACACCGTGCCCGGCGGCTGGCCGCCGCGCGCCTCCAGCTTCGAGTTCGACGAGGCCGCCTGGTTCCAGACCCTGGAAAGCGCGCTGAAGGTCGACGAGCTGCTGCGCAGGCACATCGAGGTGATGGACAAGTACGACCCGGAGAACAAGGTCGCCCTGTACCTCGACGAGTGGGGCACCTGGTACGAGGCCTACCCCGGCACCAACCCGGGCTTCCTGCAGCAGCAGAACACCCTGCGCGACGCCCTGGTGGCCGCGATCCACTTCGACGCGATGAGCAAGCACGCGCGCCGGGTGAAGATGGGCAACATCGCGCAGATGGTGAACGTGCTGCAGGCGATGATCCTCACCGAGGGCGGGAAGATGGTGCTCACGCCCACCTACCACGTCTTCGAGATGTACAAGCCCTGGCAGGACGCGACCTACCTGCCGCTGGAGCTGAAGGCGCCGCAGTACCGCCACGGCAACAGCGCCATCCCCGGCGTGCACGGCTCGGCGGTGCGCGCGAAGGACGGGCACGTGTACGTGGCCCTCAGCAACCTCGACCCCAACCGGCCGGCGAGCATTTCCGCCAGCGTCAGCGGCCTGCAGGCCCGCGCCGTCAGCGGCCGCGTGCTGACCGCCGACGCGATCACCGCGCACAACACCTTCGACCGCCCCGAGGTGGTGAAGCCCGCCGCCTTCAATGGCGCCAGCCTCAACGGCAACACCCTCAAGGTCGAACTGCCGGCCAAGTCGGTGGTGGTGCTCCGGCTGGAGTGAGATCCGCCGTCAACGCGTGACCCGCGAAGGGCGCCGCAAGGCGCCCTTCTTCTTGCCCCCTGCCATCGCGAGAGGTTCGGGAGACGCGCTCCAGGATGGCGGGCCGGTGGCGACGGCCCTGGCCTCGTCGCGCCCCGGGATCGCAGGTACCCGGCCGCATCCGGGTACCGCAACGCCGGAAACCGGAAGCGTTTCGCTGTTCCGGGCTACGGCCAGGTGTTCTTCCGCAGCAGCTGGACCAGGTTGCCGCAGGTGTCGTCGAGCACGGGATGGTCACCGGGCCCATCGCCACCGGCGGCTGGGTGAAGCGCACGCCGGCGGCCAGCAGGCGCTCGTACTCGGCCTGGATGTCGTCGACGATGAAGGCAGCCACGACTTGCCTGTCAACGCCGGTACCGGCGCCTATTTCCAGCCCACCCCGTGCTCCACCACCTCGCGCACCCGGAATCCGGCGATGCGGCGGATCAAGTCCAGCGGCAGCGGCGCATCGAGCGGGAACTGGATGGTGTTGCCGGACGTCGCGGAGCCGCCCAGCTCGGCGGCGAAGTGCGCCACCGCGCCGACCGCAGGGTGCAAGCTGACGTGCCGCTTGTGGACCGAATAGACGTAAAGCACGGTGCCAAGGCTGAAAGCCGGCTTGCCCCACTTCAGCGACTCCCGTGCCTGCGGTGCCGCCTCGCGCAGGCACTGGCGCATCTCGCGCAGCCGCGCCTGCGCATTCCCCGGCGCGGCCGCGGCGATGTACCCCTCGACGGTCGTCGGCTTGCCCGGCTTTTCCATGCTGCCTCCTCCGGCGTGCAGGCTTGCGGAAGGCTCCACCGCCCCGCCCGATGCGGCCCTCGCCGGATCGCGCGGGGCCTACGCCAGCAGCAGTGCAGCGGCGAACGGCGCAAGGCATGCCAGGCCGATCGCGAAGGCCACGATACTCCGCCAGTCCCTCGCCGCGCGATTCCGGGCCATCCGGATGCCGCCGGAGACGACCAGCACCGACAACACCACCAGCCCGCCCACCAAGGTCCAGGTGGCCGCCTGCCACGCCCGCGGGTCCTGCGGGAAGGTGAACAGCACGGCTGCCGCGCCCACCACGACCGCGGCCGCCAACAGGGTCAGCACGTCCGCCGCCAGGAAGCTGCGCATTGCCACCAGGGCGGCCCCGGCCTTACCCAAGGAGATCCACGCCCCTGTGCCCCTCCGGCACGCCCTGGACCAGGAGGACATCCCCCTCCGTGTTCTTCGTGCGCAAGGGACGGATGGCCTGGTACGCCTCCGACTCGTACCAGCTCCTGGCCAGTTCCATGGAGGGGAACTCGATGATGACCAGGTCCCCCGACCATGACCCCTCGAGCGGCTGGTAGGGACCTCCATGCACGCGGTACTTGCCGGAGAAAGGAGCCAGCGTGTCGTCGATGCGTTGCAGGTATTCCTTGATCTCGTCGCAGAACCGGGTCTCGCGTATTACCGCAACAGCATAGGCAGTCATCGATTACTCCATGGCAGCAACGCTATTCCTGCGCGCTCCGGCGGCTTGGGCCGCAGGACATGGCCCACGCCTCCGGCAGGGCGCGACGGGTCGCCGGCATTGTAGACAACCGCCGTCCGTGCCCGGCCACTGCAGGGCGCGGGAACAGGACGGCTGCAATCGGCTCCACCCGCGGCAGTCAGCCCCCGTCGCCCGGATACTCCACGGACGAACGCGGCGCGTCCGCCAGCTGCTCGTCCAGCGACTGCCGGTAGCGGATGCAGCCGCGCAGGAACACGGGCCACTCCGGCACCACCGGCCTGGCGGTGGACTGCTCCGGCAACAGGCTCCAAAGGTCCGGGTGGTACCAGCACAGCGCATGCCCGGAGCTGTCGCGATGGGCGCGGATCGCGTTGCGCAGCCTCACCACCTCCGCGACCAGCTGCTCGCGGCTCATGCCATCCAGGTCGGAATCCATGGCGCACCTCCAGCGTGGAAAGCCGGACCAGCGTGCACCTTTCCCTGCCGGCGCGCGAGGCGCGCCTGCGGACCACGCCGCCGCGACCCACCCTATCCCGCGTACGCCGCCCACTGCGCCACGATCCGGCGGAAGTCCTCCTCGGCCGTGGCGAAGTCCGCCTCGCTGGCGAACGCCACCAGCGCCCGGTCGACCGAAGGCCAGGCCAGCAGCCCGCGCGGGTCGTCCACCGCCTCGCGCACCGTGCTGCCGGCCTGCACCTTCGCGCCGCAGTGGAACACCACCTGCAGCAGGTCCGGGCGCCGGCAGTTGATCGTGGCGAACCAGCCATGGCGGTGGAAGCTCGGCGAGTTCCACTTGATGCCCTCGCCGATCGCCGGATCGGCCGCGAGGATGGCCGCCCGGATCCGCTGCAGCAGCGGCGCCAGCGGATGCGAGAGCCGCGCGACCAGCGCGTCCACGCCCGGCGTGTCGTCTTGCTCCCGCCGCGCCGCGCCACCCGTGCCCTGCTTCCTTGCTGCCGCCATGCATGCGCTCCCTGTTGGCGTCCCGCGATGCGGGACGGAAGGAATGGATATGCCCCGGGGTCCTGCCCGCATGGGCGAGGGTATTCCGCGCGCCGGCGCGGCGCATCCGCCGTGCACCACCCGCGACCCCGTTCCGGCAGGGGACACCACGCGAGGATCCGGCCCAGCCGGGCTGGCCCAGGCGCGGACCATTCCGCATTGCAATCCTCATATCCCAACCGGCGGAATTGTTATTTTTCGGGCATATCCCGGCCCGGTAGCATCCGTGCGCAACAGGTGGGCCGCGCGGGAGTCCCTCCCCGCCTGCCCGCCCTCTCCTCCTGGGCAGGGATCCCGAGCGCATGAGCGACTCCAGCAAAAAGCCCTTACGCAGCCAGCAGTGGTTCGGCCGCGAGGGCAAGCAGGGCTTCTACTACCGCAGCTGGCTCAAGGGCCTGGGCCTGCCACACGACATGTTCGACGGCCGCCCGGTGATCGGCATCTGCAACACCTGGTCGGAGCTGACGCCCTGCAACAGCTCCTTCCGCGAGCTGGCCGAGCACGTCAAGCGCGGGGTGTACGAGGCCGGTGGCTTCCCGCTGGAGTTCCCGGTGATGTCCCTGGGCGAGACCCAGGTGCGGCCCACGGCCATGCTGTTCCGCAACCTCGCCTCGATGGACGTGGAGGAATCCATCCGCGCCAACCCGATCGATGGCGTGGTGCTGCTGATGGGCTGCGACAAGACCACGCCCTCGCTGCTGATGGGCGCGGCCAGCGTGGACCTGCCGACCATCGGCGTGTCCGGCGGCCCCTCGCTGTCGGGCAACTGGCGCGGCAAGCCGGTGGGCTCGGGCACCGGGGTGATCGAGATGTCGGAGATGGTCCGCGCCGGCACCCTGACCCAGGCCGAGTTCAACGAGGCCGAGGCCTGCATGCAGCGCTCCAGGGGCAGCTGCATGACCATGGGCACGGCCTCGACCATGGCCTCGATGGTGGAGGCACTGGGCATGTCGCTGCCGGAGAACGCGGCAATCCCGGCCGTCGACTCGCGCCGCTTCCGCCTGGCCCACCTTTCCGGCCGCCGCATCGTGGAGATGGTGCGCGAGGACCTGCGCATGTCGAGGATCCTCACGCGCAAGGCCTTCGCCAACGCGATCCGCGCCAACGCCGCGATCGGCGGCTCGACCAACGCGGTGATCCACCTGCTGGCCCTGGCCGGCCGCCTGGGCGTGGAACTGAGCCTGGAGGACTGGGACGAGATCGGCTCGCGCCTGCCCTGCCTGGTCAACCTCAAGCCGTCGGGCGAGTACCTGATGGAGGACTTCTACTACGCCGGCGGCCTGCCGGCGGTGCTGCGCGAGATCGCGCAGTACCTGGACCTGGACGCACTGACGGTCAACGGCCGCACCCTCGGCGAGAACATCGCCGACGCGCCGTGCTGGAACCGCGAGGTGATCCGCCCGCTCGACCAGCCGCTGCGCGCCGAGGCCGGCATCGCCGTGCTGCGCGGCAACCTGGCCCCGGACGGCGCGGTGATCAAGCCCTCGGCCGCCTCGCCGCACCTGCTGAGGCACCGCGGCCGCGCGGTGGTGTTCGAGGACATCGAGGACTTCAAGGCGCGGATCGACGACGAAGCGCTGGACATCGACGAGACCTGCGTGATGGTGCTGAAGAACTGCGGTCCGCGCGGCTACCCGGGCATGGCCGAGGTCGGCAACATGCCGCTGCCGCCCAAGCTGCTGCGCCGTGGCATCACCGACATCGTGCGCATCTCCGATGCGCGCATGAGCGGCACCGCCTACGGCACGGTGGTGCTGCACGTCTCGCCGGAAGCCGCCGCCGGCGGCCCGCTGGCGCTGGTGCGCGAGGGCGATTTCATCGAGCTGGACGTGGAGGCCCGCCGCCTGCACCTGGACGTGGACGCGGCCGAGCTGGAGCGCCGCCGCGCCGAGTGGACCCCGCCGCCGCCACCGGCCCGTGGCTGGGCCAGGCTGTACGTGGACCACGTGCAGCAGGCGCACCTGGGTGCCGACCTGGACTTCCTGGTCGGCGGCAGTGGCGACACCGTCGCCCGCGACTCGCACTGAGCGCCGCCATGCCGCGCGGTGTGTTCCTCCCTTCCGGAAGCCCCGCCGCCACCGCCACCCCGGCGGTTTCCCCTTGCGACGGGGTCTTTTTCTCCTGGCAGACGCCGCCATGGCCGCGCCCGGCCCGCGCCTGAGCCGGCGCGGCTTCGTCGCCGCCCTGGGCGGCGCCGCGGCCAGCCTGCCCCTGCTGCCGGCGTTGGCCCTGCCGCCGCCGCTGCCCTGGCAGCGCGGGCCGGTGCGCTTCTTCCCGCTGTCCGACGTGCGCCTGGGCGAAGGCCTGTTCGCCCGCTCCAGCGCGCTCAACCTGCGCTATCTGGCCGCGCTGGACATGGACCGGCTGCTGGCACCATTCCGGCTCGAGGCCGGCCTGCCCTCGCCCGCGTCCAGGTACCCGAACTGGGAATCCATGGGCCTGGATGGCCATACCGCCGGCCATTACCTCTCGGCGCTGGCGCAGCAGGCCGCGCAGGGCAGCGCGGAGATGCGCCGGCGGCTGGACTACATGGTCGCGGCCCTGGCCGAGGTCCAGACCGCCAACGGCGACGGCTACGTCGGCGGCGTGCCCAACGGCCGCGTGCTGTGGGAGCGCATCGCCAGCGGCGATTTCCAGGCCGAGTCGTTCGCGCTGGAAGGCGCCTGGGTGCCGTTCTACAACCTGCACAAGACCTTCGCCGGGCTGCGCGATGCCTGGGTGCTGGCCGGCAACGGGCAGGCGCGCGAGGTGCTGGTGCGCTTCGCCGACTGGGCCGGGGCGCTGGTGGCCAACCTCGACGACGACCAGCTGCAGCGCGTGCTCGATACCGAGCATGGCGGCATGAACGAGGTGCTGGCCGACGTCTATGCCATCACCGGCGAACGCCGCTACCTGGCGCTGGCGCGGCGCTTCTCGCACCGCGCCATCCTCGAGCCCCTGCTGCGGCGCGAGGACCGGCTGGACGGGCTGCACGCCAACACCCAGATCCCCAAGGTGATCGGCTTCGCCCGCATCGGCGAGCTGGACGGCGACGCGGCCTGGATCGAGGCGGCGCAGTTCTTCTGGGAGCGGGTGGCGCTGCACCGGAGCATCGCCTTTGGCGGCAACAGCGTGCGCGAGCACTTCAACCCGGCCGGCGACTTCAGCGGCATGGTGGCCTCGCGCGAGGGCCCGGAGACCTGCAACAGCTACAACATGCTGCGCCTGACCCTGCTGCTGGAGCGGCTGCGCCCGGACCCGCGGCATGCGGATTTCTACGAACGGGTGCTGTTCAACCACATCCTCTCCACCCAGCATCCCGACCACGGCGGGCTGGTGTACTTCACCCCGATCCGGCCGCGGCACTACCGCGTGTATTCGCAGCCGCAGCAGTGCTTCTGGTGCTGCGTGGGCAGCGGCATGGAGAACCACGGCCGCCACGGTGCCTTCGTGTACTCCTACGATGCCGATGTGCTGCGGGTGAACCTGTACCTGGACTCGGAACTGCGCTGGGCCGAATCCGGCCTGGTGCTGCGCCAGCGCACGCGCTTCCCCGAGGAGCCGCGCAGCGTGCTGGAACTGGCGCTGGATACGCCGCACAGCTTCGCCCTGGAGTTGCGCCATCCGCACTGGCTGGCGGGCCCGCTGCGGGTGAGGATCAATGGCCGGTCCTGGCCGGTGGAATCCAGGCCCTCGTCCCATGCGCGGATCGAGCGGCGGTGGCAGGACGGCGACCGCATCGAGGTCGAGCTGCCCATGGCCACCCGCATCGAGGCCCTGCCCGACGGCTCGGACTGGGTGGCGGTGATGCACGGCCCGCTGATGCTGGCCGCGCGCACCGGCGGGGAGGATCTGGAAGGCCTGATCGCCGACGACGGCCGCGGCAGCCATATCGCCCCCGGCCCCTACCTGCCGCTGGACCAGGCGCCGATGCTGGTGGGCGAGCGCGAGGCGCTGGCCGCGGGCATCCGCCCGGTGCCGGGGCAGCCGCTGGTGTTCAGCGCCGACGCCCTGGTGCGGCCGATGTCGTTCCGCGGCCTGCGCCTGGAGCCGCTGTACCGCGTCCACGACGCCCGCTACATGGCCTACTGGCGCACCACCACCCCGGAGCGGTATCCGGCCGTGGTCGCCGCGATCGAGGCGGCCGAACGCCAGCGCCAGGCCCTGGAAGCCCGCACCCTGGACCAGGTCCAGCCCGGCGAACAGCAGCCCGAGGTCGACCACGCCTACCAGGGCCGCGACAGCAGGACCGGGAACATGCTCGGCCGGCCCTGGCGCGATGCCGGCGACCGCTTCTCCTACTTGCTGCGAGCCCGCCGTCCGGTTCCCGAAAGCACCCCACCGACCCTGCAGCTGACGGTGTTCGGCGGCCAGTGGAATGCCGGCATGGACGTGCTGGTCGACGGCCGCAAGCTCGGCAGCATCGTGCTCGACGGCAAGGGCAAGGACGACCTGGTGGTCGAGGAGTTCACGCTGCCTGCCGGGACAGCGGCCGCGCTGCGCGGCGATGGGACGCGGGTGGAGTTCGTCGCCCATGGCGGGAAGCGCACGCCGTGGGTGTTCGAGGTGCGGGTGGTGGAAGGCGCGGCCGGCAGGTGAGCGGCCCGGGCCAGCGGGCGTAGCCGGGGGTAGCGAAACGCCCGGGATATCGCCACGCCGGAGGCGATCCGCACACCCGGAGTCTCCGCGTGCAGCCGGTGCAGCTGCGCAGGCTGGCGTGGCTGCTGGACGCCCTCGCCCGCTGAGCCGCGTGCGCGTGGCGCGGTGCCGGCCGCGGATACGAAAAAGCCCCGCGGCGGGCGGGGCTTTCGGGCCAAAGCATTTTTTCCACCTGCCTGGAGGTGGTGGGCGGTACAGGGTTCGAACCTGTGACCCCTACCATGTCAAGGTAGTGCTCTACCGCTGAGCTAACCGCCCGTTTGCCGCTGCCGGACGGCGTCGCCGTCTGCAGGGGCGCGCATTCTACCCTGCCCCGGGCCGAATCCACAACAGGGGGCGGGCCTCAGCCGGCCAGGGCCGCTTCCTTGAGCTTGCGGATCTCGTCGCGCAGGCGCGCGGCGTCCTCGAACTCCAGGTCGCGGGCGTGCTGGTACATGCGCTGCTCCAGCTCGTTGATCCTGGCCAGGGCCTTGGCCGGGTCCAGGGTGGAGTAGTCGGTGGCCGGCTCGGCCACCTGGCGCGCCTTGCCGCGGCCCTTGCCCTTGGACTTGGCCTCGCCGGGCTCGGGGCGCGCGCCCTCCATGACGTCCATGATCTGGCGCACCACCTGGCGCGGGACGATGCCGTGCTCGGCGTTGTACTGCTCCTGCTTCTCGCGGCGGCGGTTGGTCTCGTCGATCGCCGCCTGCATCGAGCGGGTGATGGTGTCCGCATACAGGATCGCCCTGCCGCGCAGGTTGCGCGCGGCGCGGCCAATGGTCTGGATCAGCGAGCCGGACGAACGCAGGAAACCCTCCTTGTCCGCGTCGAGGATCGCCACCAGCGAGACCTCGGGCATGTCCAGGCCCTCGCGCAGCAGGTTGATGCCCACCAGCACGTCGAACTTGCCCAGGCGCAGGTCGCGGATGATCTCCACGCGCTCGACCGTGTCCACGTCCGAGTGCAGGTAGCGCACCTTGATATCGTGCTCGGCCAGGTAGTCGGTGAGGTTCTCGGCCATGCGCTTGGTCAGGGTGGTGACCAGCACGCGGTCGCCCATGGCCACGCACTTGTTGATCTCGCCCATCAGGTCGTCGACCTGGGTGGCGACCGGGCGGATCTCCACCTGCGGGTCGACCAGGCCGGTCGGGCGCACCACCAGTTCGACCACCTGGTCGCCGGCCTCGCGCATCTCGTACGGGCCAGGCGTGGCCGAGACGTAGATCGAGCGCGGCGCACGCGCCTCCCACTCCTCGAACTTCAGCGGGCGGTTGTCCAGCGCCGAGGGCAGGCGGAAGCCGAACTCCACCAGGGTTTCCTTGCGCGAGCGGTCGCCCTTGTACATGGCGCCGATCTGCGGGATGGTCACGTGCGACTCGTCCACCACCAGCAGCGCGTCGGCCGGCAGGTAGTCGAACAGGGTCGGCGGCGGCTCGCCAGGCGCCTTGCCGGTCAGGTGCCGGGAGTAGTTCTCGATGCCCGAGCAGTAGCCGACCTCGGCCATCATCTCCAGGTCGAACTGGGTGCGCTGGGCCAGGCGCTGGGCCTCGACCAGCTTGTTCTGCGCGTACAGCTGCTCCAGCCGCTCCTTCAGCTCGAGCTTGATGGTCTCGATCGCGTTGAGCACCCGCTCGCGGGTGGTCGCGTAGTGGGTCTTCGGGTAGATGGTGTAGCGCGGGATGCGGCGCAGGATCTCGCCGGTGAGCGGGTCGAACAGGGAGATGTTCTCGATCTCGCCGTCGAACAGCTCGATGCGCACCGCCTCGGCGTCGCTTTCGGCCGGGTGCACGTCCACCACCTCGCCGCGCACGCGGAAGGTACCACGCTGCAGCTCGTACTCGTTGCGGGTGTACTGCAGCTGGGTCAGGTGGCGCAGCAGCTCGCGCTGGTCGATGCGCTCGCCGCGCGACAGGATCAGGCGCAGCGACAGGTAGTCCTCCGGCGCGCCCAGGCCGTAGATCGCCGAGACCGTGGCCACCACCAGCACGTCGCGCCGCGACAGCAGCGCCTTGGTCGCGGCCAGGCGCATCTGCTCGATGTGGTCGTTGATCGAGCTGTCCTTCTCGATGAAGGTGTCGGTCGAGGGGACGTAGGCCTCGGGCTGGTAGTAGTCGTAGTAGCTGACGAAGTACTCGACCGCGTTGTTCGGGAAGAACGCCTTGAACTCGCCGTACAGCTGCGCGGCCAGGGTCTTGTTGTGGGCCATCACCAGGGTCGGCTTCTGCACCTGCTGGACCACGTTGGCGATGGTGTAGGTCTTGCCCGAGCCGGTGACGCCCAGCAGCACCTGCTTCGCCAGGCCGGCCTCGAAGCCTTCGACCAGCTTTTCGATGGCATACGGCTGGTCGCCCGCCGGGGCGTACGGGGAGACCAGTTCGAATCGTTCGCTCATGCGCCAGGCAGCGTCCTCGGAAGACCATCCAGTATAGGAGCGCGCTTGTCCGCGGCGCGTGGAACGCAGTGGCGCGGCCACGAAGTGTGCTGCAGGCACGGCGCCGCGCCCCTGCCCGCGCGGCCTGCCGTCCCGTCCTCCCCGGGCCGTGGCGCCCAGCCTTTCGAGGTGGGCGGTGGTCACGCCCACGCCGCGGCGGGCCGGCCGGCAGGACGCCGGCGGCCGCGCGCCCTGGAGGGGGTACGCCTGCCGGGGTGCGCCGCACCGCTTCGCCGCGTGACCGCAGCCCCCCGTGACCATGCGCCGGGACCGGTGCGCGGCACCGGCTGGCAAGTGACGGCTCGGCCTGGATCGGCCGGTGCACTTCCGGGGGCGCCCCATGGCGACCTGCGCCCATGTGGCGGCACCGCCCGCGATCTCCAGCCAAAGTCCTACACGGGATTCCGGCCACGCCTGATTCCGCGCCACCTGCGGCCGCGCCATGCTGGGTCGCCCGGGCGAAATGGATTTCCGCTTATGCGCAAGGATGCGCCGGGCGCCCCAGCCGGCTTCACCCTGGTGGAACTGATGACCACGCTGGCCGTGGCGGCCATCCTTGCCGGGCTCGCCGTCCCGGGCATGCAGCGCTTCCTGGAATGGCAGCGCGCGACCGGCACCATGCACGCGCTGACCACCCAGCTGGCGCTGGCGCGCAACGCCGCCGTGAGCGCGCGGACGCCGGTCACGCTATGCCCCACCCGCGGCGGCGGCCGCTGCGCGGAAAGCACGGACTGGAGCACGGGCTGGCTGCTGTACCGTGACCCGGCGCGCCTGCCGCAGCCGCGGGTGCCGGACGACGTGCTGCGCGACGAGCACGCCCCTGTGCACGGCTCGATCCGGATCTTCTCCACCCAGGGCCGGGTACGGGTGCGCTACCAGCCGGACGGCCTGGCGCCGGGGACCAACGTCACCTTCCGGATCTGCAGCGGCGAGCGCCTGCATGCGGAGGTGGTGGTCAACAACAGCGGCCGCACGCGCTGGGCGCAGGCCCCGGCGGATACGCCCTGCGGTCCGCCGGGCTAGCCTCAGCCCGCGAGGCACAAGGCTTCCGGCGCGCGGAGGCGGGCGCGGCGCGATCGCGCGCGCAATTCCGGCCACGTACCCCCTTGCCGCGCCGGAAACCATCTGTCTACAATACGCGCCCCCGCCCGAATAGCTCAGCCGGTTAGAGCACTTGACTGTTAATCAGGGGGTCGTTGGTTCGAGTCCAACTTCGGGCGCCAGTATTCAAGCACTTAGGGCCGCGAAAGCGGCCCTTTTTGCTATTGCGGAAACCGGCGGAAGTGGCGATCGCCCGGCTGCTGGCCGTGAGTCCAGGCCGTTCTGCGTGCGCGCCCGTGCGTGCACCCCGCCCCTCCTCCCAGCGGCCCCGCTTGCCGCAGGATCAATCGCGCGGCCTGCCGCCACCGGGCGCGCCGAGCGCGGACACCCCTGGCCTGCGGGCATTGCCGCCATCCCCCGCACATCGCGCCGCGCCGCCCCGGCTTAACCCGGCAGGGCTTCCGCCGCCGCAGCCGGCCACCGGATGCACGAAGGGGGCCGCATTGCTGCGCCCCCTCGCATGGGCATCCGTGGCTACCGCTGCGGGTCGTGGGCCGGGGGATGCAGCGGTTCGGGCACGCCGCATCCGGGGCCGGTCACCAGCATTCGCCGACGCCGGCGGTGCCGCTGACGCTGCGCTTGCCCTGGGCGTTGATCGACAGGGTCCCGCACTTGGGATCCTTCTGCCGGCTGGTCGGGGTGGCCGACAGGGTGTAGGCCTTGGCGGTCACGCCGGTGAGCGACACCTGGTAGAACGGCTCCACGTCCGGGCCGCACTGCGCCGGGTCGGGCGCGCTGGCGTAGCTCAGGTTGGTCGTGTAGTAGCGCTCCAGGAACTGGGCGCGCTCCTGCAGGCAGGCGGCCGCGGCGGCGCGGCGGGCACGCACGACGTGGCCCTGGTACATGGTGTTGGCGATCGCGGCCAGCACCGCGATGATCGCCACCACGATCATCAGCTCGATCAGGGTGAAGCCCCGCGCCCGGCGCGTTCCGGCGGCCCGCATGCGGTTCCGGTCAGTTGCCATTGATCAGTTCCCTCCAGGAGACACGTCGCACCAACGCCTGCGAGCCGCTGGTCATGATCTTCGAATAGCTGCCGTCGTCCAGGCTCGTGTACATGTACGAGCCGAGGAAGATCGGGTTGTTCGGGCCGCTGTCGTAGGCCACGCCCGAGTACGGGGTGTCGGTGTTGCCGCCGTAGTAGTCGCCGTTGTCGCCCACGGTGCCCGAGCGGTCGATGTCGAAGAACGCGCTGTTGAGGCGGCCGCCGGTGAACGGGTCGATCGCCATGGTGAAGCCCTTGCCGCTGGGCGCGCACGGGTCGTTCGAGTCCGGGAAGCGCGTGGTGCCGATCAGGGCCATGCCCTGGAAGAAGTTCGGCACCACCATGCGCTCGCCGCGCGGGGCCACGGTGCCGGCGGCCTCGGCCGGCGACTGCAGGTCGATGTACCAGCCGTTGGTGCCGGAGGCGGCCACCTTCTCGATCACGCGGCCCTTGCTGTCCTCGTACTGGATGCTGGACTTCCTCAGGGTGGCCAGGGCCACCTCCTCGTCGCGGTCGATGATGCCGTACCAGCTCTGCACGGCCGCGTTGGCGGCGCTGCTGGTGTCGGCCATGCTCAGGTAGCGGCCGGTGCCGAAGAACACCCAGGTCTCCGGCGGACGGTAGGGGTTGCGCGCGACCAGCGGCGCGGCGCTGATCGGCTGGTTGGCCTGGGTGGCGAACAGCTTGACGAAGGTGTTGCTCTCAAGGTCGAACTTCCACAGGTTGCCGCGCAGGTCGCCGGCGTAGACCGTGTCGAAGTTGCCGTCCGGCTTGCTCGGGATCACCGAACCGTGGTCGTCCCAGACGTTGACCGCGGACAGCCCGTTGTTGCCGGTTTCGCCGGTGTCGATCGAGCCCTTGTCCGCCCCGGTGATGGCGTCGAGCATGATCAGCGCGGCAGTGTCGAGGGTGCTGTTGGGGCCGTTGCCCAGGAACACGCGCCAGTCGCCGTCGGCCACCTTGGCGATGATCGGCCGGCTCAGGGCGTTGCCCAGCAGGTGGCCAACCGCGCCGTCACTGGCATCCTTCTCCCAAAGCAGGACCGGCGAATCCGGGTTGGTCACGTCCAAGGCAAACACGGTCTTGCCACCGCGCCCCATGGTGCCGACCAGCACGGTCCTCCAGGTATTGCCGTCCTTGACGTCGGCGACGGTGATCTCGCCGTCCACCGAGTAGGCGTGGTCGTACTCCGGATCCCAGTACGGATACTTGTTGCTGGCCGGGTCGCTCTGCTTCAGGACGTCCATGGCCTCGGTGGGCATGAACGCGAACAGCTCCTTGCCGGCGTTGGTATTGCCCGAATCCGGCGCCCAGAACGCATGCAGCATGCCGTCGTTCGCGCCCACGTAGACCGCCGGCTTGCGGGTGGCGTTGTTGGCCACGAAGGTGGCGTAGCTCGGGTCGTTCGCGTGCAGGTTGGCGTTCGGCCGCCCCACGTAAACCGGAGTCGAGTTGATGATGTCGCCCAACATGCCGCGGCGGTTGCGGAAGATCCGCTGGCTGCCGTTGGCGGTGGACTGCCGCTCATGGGTACGGTCGCCGAGGATGTACTTGAGCTGGTTGTCGGTCAGGCTCTGGAACGGAGTCGGCTTCACCAGAGTCGGATTGGCCTGGACATTGCCGTTCCAGTTGCTGATGAAGGTGGACAGCCCGGACGCGCCGGCACCGCTGTTGTACAGGATCTTGCGCTGGGTGTAGTCCAGCGTGGTCGCCGACGGGTTGACCTTCACGTCCCCCACCGCCTGGCCCAGCCAGTCGGAGGCATCCCAGCGGTCGGTCAGGTTGCCCGTGGTGACGTCGACGTCGCTCGCGGTCAGCCGACCACCCCAGCCATTGGAGATGTACTTGGCCTGGTAGGTGCGCGCACCGACCTCAAGCTTGGTGGTGTTGCTGGCAAACGAGCCGCCGGAGCCGCTGATGTCGTCGGCGATCTTGCGGAACGCCGCCTCAAGGCCGCGGATCATCGCCTCGCCGTTGTTCGCCAGGTACATGTTGTTCGGCAAACGGAAGTTGCCGCTGCCGCCCAGGCCCGTCTGGGTACTGGCGTTCTGGGTTGCCGTGGTCCAGGTGCTGCGGTTGCTGTCGAACCAGGTCCGTTCCTGGACCTGCGCGTTGCCGTTGGCGTCGTACGAGTCCTCGGGGATGGTATAACCGCCGTACTTGGTCGCCAGGTAGTACTGGTTCGTGGATGCGCTCTTGAGGTCGTTGAGCTCGACCACGTCCACCCAGTAGGTGCTGATCGACTGGCCGCGCTTCCGGTCCGGATTGACGCTCAGCACCATGTCCGGAACGTCAGGACGGATGTCCCTGACGTGCGCCCAGTATGCCAGGGCCGCGGTGTAGTTGCGGCTGGTGTTATCGCCCTCGGTGTAGCCGAGCCAGGTCGACACGAAGTTGTTCTCGATGTCGCCGTTGCCGCTGTGGTTGGCGTCCTCGTTGTTGGTGGCGGTGTCGCCGATGCCCAGGAACACATTGGCCTGGCAGCGGTACAGGATCGGATCGGCATTGCTGCCCACAGTGCCGGACTCGGTCCAGCGGGTCACGGCGGCATTGGCGCCGGTGCCGTACCAGTCCTCGATCACCGGCAGGCCGTCGGCGTACTGGTAATTGGTGGTCGCACCGCTGTTGAGGGCGCTGTATCCCGCGATATTGCCGACGCCGCGCATGTAGCGCAGCGCGGTGTAATACATCTCGCTGAGGTTGTCATAGGCCTTCAACGTGGCCATGCCAGTATGGATCTGGCCGAACCGGTTGAGGTAGTTGATGACGCCGCTGTAGCGTACGCGGCAGCCGCTGCCATCGGGCGCGGCTCCATTGCCGGTGCACGTGCCGATTCGCGCACTGGTCGAGCTGGAATCGCTGGTATCCGGGTCGTCGATGATGACGCCGGTGTTGGGATCCCATTCCGGGTTGTCAATACCAGCGATGCGGCCGGTCCGATCGGGATAAGGCTTCTCGGTACCCGCGAGCTCGGCCGCGGTGACCGGCCCGATCAGCTTTTGCCGGGCGCGCATCACGCCGCCGTTGCGCTGTTGGCCGCTCTGGGCCAGGTAGGAGAACAGGCTGTAGCGGGTCTTCTTGGCATTGGCCTGCAGCAGGCCTTCCGGCTTGTAGTTGCTGCCGTAGGCAGTGCACATGGCGCGGGTGTCGTATACGCCATCGCAGACCTTCACCCGGATGCTGACCGCGTACACCGCGTCGTTGCCATACAAGTTCGGATCGTGATCGCCGTTCCAACTCGTGCACCTGGCCTTTCCGGAGCTGTACCAGTAGCCCGAGGGACAGCTGGTCGCGTTGTTGGACAGCGAATGCACGGACGGGTTGTACGGCACCGCCGACACGTTGCTATCGCCCGGCGCGGGCTGGATACCGCTGGTCACCGGCAGCGCGAGGGCCCTCGGGTCGTCCCAGGATTGCGAATTTCCGAGCGAAATAGTGGTGGAGAGCCCGAACCACATCTGGTTGCGCAGGCCACCGATGCGGGCGCGGAAACCAGAGCTCTGTGCGGGCGTTGCACCCGCGACCAGAGTGTTGTCACCGAGCCTGCGCAACGGGGTGTAGCTGTTTTCGAAGCGATCGGAGTTGCCCTTCTCCAGGTAGGTAACGTTAGGCATCTCGCTGGTGGACTTGGTCACCGTGCTGCCATTGGACCCGACGATCGTGACCGTGGGCGGGGTACCGTCGGCGGGCCGGTGCACGCGGTAGCCACCCGTCAGCGCCATGCGGAAGGTGTCGACCGCCTGCATCGCCGCCCAGTTGAGGAAGTTGCCGCTCCACAGGCGCTGTACCGGGTTGCCGCCAGTAATCCCGTTGCAGCTGCGGTTGTTGGCGGCGGCCACCGGGTAGAAATAGCGGTTCGCCTCGGTCTGCTCGTAGTGGTAGGCGTAGCAGAGTTCGGGATTGAAGTAGCCCGCGTACGCAGTGCCCGTCGAGTAGTTCGCCTCATTCTCGGGCACACCGGGAGCATTGGCATGGGTCACCACCGTGGGCCATTCCACCGACGGCAGCAGCACCATGTTCCCGGGCACGCTGTTGGTGACCGTCAGCGGCTTGTGGTCGATGGGCACGGCGGAGATGGCGGAGACCGAGCACAGGGCCGCGAACAGGCCCACGGCGAAGGCGGCGACCTTGCTCGCGCGGCCGTCGCGGGGCCGCGATGCGGACGGGTGGGGCTTCCTCATGGCGATACTCCCTGCGCTGCCGCGCAGCTGGCTCGTCTTGTTCATCACTTGGCCACCACGTTGGCCTGCAGCACCACGACCGCGCGGTCGCTGTTGCCGGCGGGGTTGTGGCTGCGCGCGAAGATCCGGTACATGGCCTCCTGGACCACGCCGCCGCCGCCACCGCCGTACTGGGTGGAGCCGGCACTGGAACCCAGGCCGAGTTCGTCGTGGCTGTCGCGCAGGCCCAGGTACTGGACGTAGTACTGCGGCGCGCCGGCGGACTTGTTGGCGCTGCCGAGGTGGTCGGTGGCGTTGAACCAGCAGTCGGAGGTCAGGCTGGAGCCGGAGCAGGTGGTGCCGCCGCTGAAGGTGGTGGCGGGCATGCTGCCGCACTTGCTCTCCTCGATGCCGTTGCTGCCGCCGCGCGCCGGGTCGTTGCCGCACTTGACCCCGATCACCCAGCCCTTGCCGTTGGTCAGGACCGCGTTGCGGACCTTGTCCTCGGCCTCGCGCAGGGCCGACTCGGCCTGCTGGAAGGCAAGGCTGCGGTCGAACATGTTGGCGCTCATGCGCTCTTCCAGCAGGGTGCCGCGCAGCACCGCCAGGCCCAGCAGGGTCATGACCAGCAGCAGGACGAGCACGACGACCAGCGAAGCGCCGCGCTGGCGCGGGGGGAAGGCAAGGGGCTGTTTCATAGCACGCGGTTCCGCAGGGCGACGACGTTCTCGACGACGCGGGTGAGGTGCTGGCCACCGGTGCCCGTGCGCTCGGTTTCGCGCAGGACCAGGGTCATCCGCACGGCGCGCACGTTGCGCCAGTCGGCGGCGGTGGTCAGGACGGAGGCGCTCACGTACCCGGCATCGGTCAGGTAGTGGAACTGCAGGTTGGCCACGCCCTGCACCACTTCCTCGGCGGCGGCCCCGTTGACCTGGCGGTACAGGGAGTAGCCGTTGTCGGGGTTGCCGTCGGGGTCGCGCAGGAACCAGCGCACGCCCTGCAGGGAGATGACCGAGGAGAACTTGGGGAAGGCGTAGGCGGTGGCCGCGCCGGCGCAGGTGCCGGTGTTCGGCATCGGGAAGTAATCGCACGAGTTCGTGCCGGCGCCGGAGGCGAAGCTGAGGGAGCCGCCGGCCGTGCTGTCGCCATTGGCGCGGAACACGGCCAGCACGCGCATGTCGCAGATCATCACCGGGTCGCCGCTCTTGAACAGCGGGGTCGCCGGGGCGACGGTCACGCTGGTGGCGCCGGAGGCCAGGTCCGCGGTCAGGCCGCGGAGGTCGTCGCCGGGGCGCAGGATCTGGATCACGTCCGTGCCCGAGACGTGGGTCGGGCCGCCGTCCTCGAAGCCGTACAGCGGGTAGTCCACGGCCAGGTACCAGTCGGCGCCGTCCGGGGTGGCCGTGGCGGCGGCGGTGGTGATGTTGGTGGGCGCCAGGGTGGCGTCGCAGGGATTGGCGCCGGCCTCGCGGATGTCGCGCGAGAGCAGCTCGAACGCCACCTGCGCGCTCTCCTGGATGCGCGCCAGGTTCTGGGTGCTGCGGTAGGTCGCCTTGTTGGAGATGAACACGCCGATGGCCGCGCCGACCACCAGCAGGCCCAGCACCAGGGCGATCATCAGTTCGATCAGGCTCACGCCGGCCTGGCGGGCGCGCGCGGCGCCGCGGGGGATGCGGTTGACGGGTTTCATAGGGCGCTCACCGTGACGACCTGGCGGGTGGAACTGCCTTCGCCGGTCTCGCTTGCCTGGCCGCTCGCGTTGGCGGTACTGCCGCGGCTGTCGTCCCACTGGATGGTGACGGTGCAGGTGCCGCCGCCGACGGCATTGCCCGCGCAGGCGACGTTGGCGCAGGTGGTGGTGTCCCCGGCCTGGCCCATGCTGGTCTTGAGCGCGACCAGCCAGACGTTGAGCTCGCCCTGGGCGGACTGCTGGCCGGCCGGCAGCGAGGCGTCCGGGTTGGCCGGGGTGCACTGCATGCCGCTGGTGTTGTAGTAGCCGGCGATGGCGTTGGTGCGGTTGGCGCGCAGCACGTCGAGGATGGCGTAGGTCTGCATCACCGCCTGGGTGCGCTCCAGCGAGCTCTGGCCGTTGCGCAGGGCGGTGGCCTGCATCGCGGCGATGCCCAGCAGGCCGATCCCGAGGATCAGCACCGAGATCATCACCTCCAGCAGGCTCACGCCCGCCTGGCGGCGCCAGCGCGGGCCCGGCCGGCGCCCGGCACGCGCGCCGGCGGCGGTCTGGATCCGGATCATGGGCAGGCTCCCTGCGTGGTATGCGCCGCGGCAGTCACGTTCAGGCGGCTGCCGCCGGCCAGTTCCACCCGGCGCAGGTTCTCGCGCGGGCGGTTGGTCGGCATGCACACGGTGAAGGTGGTCGACAGCAGGCCGCCGCTGGAATTGCGGGCCAGGCCGTCGGGACGGAAGTCCACGCTGTTGACCCCGCTGGGGGTCTTGATCTTCAGCTGGCTCTTGACCGCGGTCGTGCGCAGCAGCTCCGGGGTCGCGCCGGAGGCCTGCACCACCCAGCCGGTCCATTCGCCGTTGCCGGTGGCACAGGTCGCGCCGTCGCTGCTGCGGCACAGGCGCACGGTGCGGTTGCGGCGCAGCGCCTCGGTGCGCGCCAGCTGGAGGTCGGCCACCAGCTCGTTGGCCTGGCTGGTCAGGCGGTTGCCGTTCATCACCACGGCGAAGTTGGGCACGGCCAGCGCGGCCACGATGGCCAGCACCGCCAGGGTGACCATCAGTTCGATCAGCGAGAAGCCCCCCGGCCGCGCACGCAAGCGGGTTCCGCGCCGCCGGACCAATGGCCCATGCGAAGGATGCATGCCCGATTTCCCCCAGTTGGATGCAAACGCAACTTAGCGGAGCATGCCCGCAGCCTCTAGCCGCAACCGACGAGCGGCCCGAACCCGGGAACCAGCGGCGGCTCCCGCCGCCGCCCGTGGCAAGGCATCATGCCCGCATGCCCGCACCGTCCGGCCGCCCTGCCCCGCAACCCGATCCGCCGCTGGACGCGCTATGGCGCGCCCCGGCGATCGTCTGGGCGGTGGTCGCCGGCATGGGCGTGGCCGCCCTGCTGGCCATCGCCCAGCCGCCGCTGACCGACCGCTGGGTGTACTTCGGCCTGGCCTGCCTGATGGTGCAGTGGACCCTGCTGCTGGCCCTGGCCGCGCTATACCTGGTGCGTGGCCTGCTGGCCCGGCTGCGGCCGCTGCACGTGGCCGGGATCGCCCTGCTGCTGCTGGTGCTGTCCAGCTGGCTGGTGCACGCCATCGCCCAGGCGCTGGTGGCGCTGGTGGTGCCTGGTCCGGTGCCGCCGGGCTGGAGCCTGCCGCGCATGGCCGGCCTGACCCTGTGCGTGGGCCTGCTGGGCCTGGCCGTGTTCTACCACCATTGGCGCGCCACCCAGCTGGCGGTGCAGGCCAAGCAGGCGCAGCTGGAGGCGTTGCAGGCGCGGATCCGGCCGCACTTCCTGTTCAACACCCTCAACACCGGCGTGGCCCTGGTGCGCGAGCGCCCGGGCGAGGCCGAGCGCCTACTGCTGGACCTGTCCGACCTGTTCCGCGCCGCCCTGGCCGGGCCACCGACGATCCCGCTGGAGGACGAACTGGCGCTGGCCCGCCGCTACCTGGAGATCGAGCAGCTGCGCTTCGGCCCGCGCCTGCAGGTGAAGTGGGAGGTGCCGGCGGTGCTGCCGGCGGTGCCGGTGCCGACCCTGTCGGTGCAGCCGCTGGTGGAGAACGCGATCCGCCACGGCATCGAGCGCTCGCCCCGCGGCGGCGAGGTGCGGATCGTGGTGGTCTCCACCGGTTCGGGCGTGCGGGTCACGGTCAGCAACAGCCTGCCGTCCGCGGCCGGGCCGGCCACCCACGGCCACCAGGTGGGGCTGAGCTCGGTGCGCGCGCGGGTGCAGGCGCTGACCGGCGACCGCGGCGGGGTGGAGACCCACGCCAGCGGCGGCCGCCACGTGGCGGTGCTGTACCTGCCCGCGCCCGGACCCGGGGCAGACGACCCGGCTCAGGCCACCACGCGGTAGCAGGGCCGGTACTCGCCGGCGATCTTCATCCGGCGCTGCTCGACGAAGGCGCGCAGCAGCCCGTCCAGGGCCTGCATCATGTCCGGCGCGCCGTGGATCTCGAACGGGCCGTGCTGCTCGATCCGGCGCATGCCCTCTTCCTTGACGTTGCCGGCGACGATGCCGGAGAAGGCGCGGCGCAGGTCCGCGGCCAGCGCCGAGGCCGGGCGCCCGTGGTGCAGGTCCAGCGCGGCCATGGCCTCGTGGGTGGGCACGAACGGGCGCTGGAACTCCAGCGGGATCGACAGGCCCCAGTTGAAGTAGAACGAGTCCTTGTGGGCGATGCGCGCCTCGCGCACCTGGCGGATGCCGGCGAACATCTTCTTCGCCACCTCCGGCGCGTCGCCGATCACGATCTCGTAGCGCGAGGTGGCCGCCTCGCCCAGGGTCAGGCGGATGAAGCGGTCGATCTGCTCGAAGTACGGCGCGGCGATGGTCGGGCCGGTGAAGATCAGCGGGAACGGCACGTGCGCGTTCTCCTCGCGCAGCAGGATGCCCAGCAGGTACAGGATTTCCTCGGCCGTACCCACGCCGCCGGGGAACACGATGATGCCGTGGGCCATGCGCACGAACGCCTCGAGCCGCTTCTCGATGTCCGGCATGATCACCAGCTCGTTGACGATCGGGTTCGGCGACTCGGCGGCGATGATCCCCGGCTCGGTGATGCCGATGTAGCGGGTGTGGGTCTTGCGCTGCTTGGCGTGGGCGATGGTGGCGCCCTTCATCGGGCCCTTCATCGCGCCCGGGCCGCAGCCGGTGCAGATGTCCAGGCCGCGCAGGCCCAGCTCGTAGCCGACCTGCTTGGTGTACAGGTACTCGTCGCGCGAGATCGAGTGGCCGCCCCAGCACACCACCAGGTTGGGCTCGGCCGGGCGCAGTACGCGGGCGTTGCGCAGCAGGCCGAACACGGCGTCGGTGATGCCCTCGGAGCTCTCCAGCTCGGTCGCGTACTCCGGGCCCAGCTCGATCGCGGTCCAGGCCAGGTCGCGGACCACCGCGAACAGCAGTTCGGCCACGCCGCGGATGATCTGGCCGTCGACGAAGGCCATCGCCGGCGCGTTCTGCAGGTCGATGCGGACGCCGCGGTCCTGCTGGGTGACCTGGATGTCGAAGTGCGGGTACAGGTCGCGCGCGGCGCGCGGGTCGTCGCTGGCGCTACCGCTGGTCAGCACCGCCAGGGCGCAGCGCCGCAGCAGCTCGTGCATGCCGCCGCTGGAGGCGTCGCGCAACCGCGCCACCTCGGTCCGCGACAGCACGTCCAGCCCGCCGCGCGGGTAGATCCTGGCGTCCTGGACCGGGAGGGTGCTGGTGGCGGGCTCGTTCATCGGGGTCCTGCGAGTGTGGCAAACCGGTCGGCGACTCTAGCGCAGCCCCGGGCGCCGCACCACCGCGCAAAAGGAAACGGCCGGGTTGCCCCGGCCGTTTCCGTGTCACCTTGAAGCAGCAGCCATCAGAACTGGTACTTCAGGGTCAGCATGGCGCCCCAGCGGGACACCGCGCGGCTCGGCAGGCCCTTGCCATCGTACGGCACCAGCGAAGCGGTGTTCAGGCCGTAGATGTACTTGCCGTCGTCGGTGATGCCGTTGACGTAGGCCAGGCGGCGGGTGCTGTAACCGTTGTCGATGTAGTTGGTCACGCCCCAGTCCTTGTTGAGCAGGTTCAGGAAGTTGTAGATGTCCAGGCGGACGATCGACTTGTGCTCCCTGAAGAAGCCCGGCAGCTCCTGCTGGATCGACACGTCCAGCTGGTTCACCCAGGGCATCCGCGCGCCGTTGCGCTCCGCGATCTCGCCGCGGTGCTTGGACAGGTAGCGGTCGCCGTCGATGAACTTGTGGAAGGCCTCGATCTGCTCGGCGGTGGCGTTTCCGTAGCTGACGTACGGGTCGTTCTCGCGCAGCGGGATGTAGGCCAGGTCGTAGTTGGAGTCGCCGTCGCCGTTCACGTCGGTGCCGTAGGTCCAGCTGTACGGCATGCCGTCGTGGCCGTTGTAGAACGCGGTGATGCTGGTCTTGTAGTCACCGAAGAACGCGTGCTCCCAGCCCACGGCCAGCTTGACCTGGGTGGCGATGGTGCGGTCGGCGGTGCTGGAGACCACGTTCTCGTGGTCCACGCGGGCGACGTAGCTGTAGCCCGACGAGGCCTGCGAGCTGTTGCCCGGGTTCACTTCCTCGGCCTTGGTGAAGGTCGTGCTCAGGTTGGCGTACCAGCCGTCGCTGAACTTCTTGTCCAGGGCGAAGGTGATGGCGCGCGAGCCGCCCTTGTCGGTGTTGGTCAGCAGGGTCGAGTTGGTGGTGAACGCGCGGTTGCTGCCGTGGTTCTTGCCGCTGGCCGAGCTGCTGGTGGTGAAGCCATTCACCCAGTACGAGGCGCGGCCGTCCGGCAGGGTGCCGTTCGGGGTGCCGATGTTCGGCGCCAGGTACAGGATCGCGTCCTTGTTCTTGATCCACTGCAGCTCGACGGTGGCGACCAGGTCCCACCACGGCAGGGCGGCGTCGAAGCCCAGGTTGGCCTTCCACGCGGTCGGCAGCTTGAAGTCCGGATCAAGCGTGTCGACGGCCATCTGCGGCGCCGAGCCGTTGCCCGGGACGTTCTGGTTGTACGGATCCGGGCTGAACGGGGCGGTGGCCGGGTTGGAGGTGTTGTACGCGTAGACGGTCAGGCCGTTGTTCTGGTACGGGTTGTTCAGCCACACCGCCGGCGGCTTGGTCTGGAACAGGCCGAAGCCACCGCGCACCTGCATGAACTGCTCCTCGTTCAGCAGGTAGTTGAAGGCCACGCGCGGCTGCACGACCTTGTTCCTGGAACCCAGGCGGTGGTTGTTGCGGTAGCCGAAGGCTTCCTCGAAGGCCGCGTTGTACAGCGGGGCGTGGTCTTCCTTCGGGATGTCGACGCGGACGCCGTAGGTCAGCGACAGCTTGTCGGTGGCCTGCCAGGTGTCCTGCACGAACGGGCTGAAGGTGCTGATGGTCACCGCGCCCGGGACGTCCTCCAGGCCGTAGCCCGGGGCCGGGGTGCGCAGGTCGTAGCGCGAGTAGTTGCAGGGGGTGCTGCCGTCGGCGCAGGCCAGGAAGTTGGCCAGCGTGAACTGGTACACGCCGTGCAGGTCGCGGCCGAACATGTTGTAGACGTCGTTCTCGACGTACTCGAAGCCGCCCTTGACGACGTGGTCGCCCAGGTACCAGTTGCCGAACAGCGAGGCGGTCAGCTTCTTGGTCGAGATCGCGTTCTCGTGGCGGTACTTGTCCTCGCCCAGGAAGATCGCCGGGCCGCTGGTGGCGGTGCCGGTGTAGACCTCCACGTGCGGCTGGTTGGTGAACGCGGCCGCCTCCTGGTCGAACTTCTGGTAGCTGATCTTGGCTTCGGTGCTGAAGTTCTCGGACCAGTCGCTGAACAGCTGCAGCGAGGTGTTCTCGGTCAGGCTGTCGTAGTTGTACCAGTGGCTGGACAGGACCACGCGGTTGCCCGACTGGTTGTACGGGTTCGGCTTGACCTCCTCGGTGCGCTGGTAGGTCAGGCTGGCGCGGTGGTAGTCGTTGATGTTCCAGTCCAGCTTGGCCAGGAAGCGCTCGTTTTCCAGGTCCATCGCGCCGATGTACGCGCCCGGGAACAGGCCCAGGCGGGTGGCGGCGTCGATCACGTCGTTGACCTGCTGCTGGGTCACGGCGCCGGTGCTCAGGCCGTCGGAGTCGGTGCCGCCGATCGCGGTCACTTCCTGCTTCTCGGCCGACACGAAGAAGAACAGCTTGTCCTTGACGATCGGGCCGCCCAGGGTGAAGCCCTTGGTGCTGTCCTTGTCGAAGCCGGTGTAGCGCTTGCCGTCGCGCTTGCCGATCATGCTGTCGGCATCCTTGAACGCGTAGTAGGCCGAGCCGTGCAGCTCGTTGGTGCCCGACTTGGTGACCGCGTTGATCTGCGCGCCGATGGTGCTGAAGGCCACGTCGTAGTCGGTGACGGCGATGTCGAACGCGGCGATGGTGTCGATCGAGATCGGCGAGCCGGTGTACGGCATGCCGTTGGCGTTCAGGCCGAAGGGGTCGCCCTGGGAGATGCCATCGACCTGGATCTCGTTGAAGCGGTTGTTCACGCCGGCGGCGGAGATGGCGCCGGTGCCGGCGTCGACCGACAGGCGCGGGTCGAGGCGGGCGAAGTCGTCCAGCGAGCGGTTGCCGGCGGCGGCGGTCTCGAGCTGGCGGCCGCTGATGGAGGTGCTGACGCCCTTGTTGTCCGGGTTGAAGGTGTCCAGCAGGCGCGAACCGGTGACCTGCACGGCGGCGATCTCGGTCACGTTGCCCAGGGCGGCGTTGACGGTGCCGACCTTGTTCAGCTCCAGGTACACGCCTTCCTCGGTCGTGGTGCCCTGGGCCGAAGTGATGGTGACGGTGTACGGGCCACCCGGGCGCAGGCCGCGCGCGGTGTAGCGGCCGTTGGCGTCGGTGGTGGCGCGGCTGACCGTGCCGGACTCGACGTGGACGATCGTCACCTCGGCGCCGGCGACCGGCTGGCCGCTGGTGGAGGTAACAGTACCGGCGACACCAGAGGAAGTGCTCTGGGCGAACGCAGGAGCAACAGCGAGGGCGGCGACCAGTCCAAGGGCGAGCTTGGACATCCGGGGTCGACGGTGATCGGTCATGGCTAAAGGCCTCGGGAGGGTGGCGGAAAAGTTTCAGCCCGAACAAGGGCTAATAGGATCAATGGCTTCCCCGCGCGCGGCGCTGCGCGCGGTTAACACTAGGTTAACATGGTAGGTGCGTACTGTGACGGCTTCATTACAAATTTCTACTGCGTCGCAGCATGGTTTGCGACGAAACCGCCGCCCGGCGACCGCTCAAGCGGCCGCCACCTGGGCCAGGTAGACGGCCACGCCGTCCAGCAGCATCTGCACCGAAATGGCCACCAGCAGCATGCCCATCAGGCGCTCGACCGCGGTCAGCGCGCGCCGGCCGAGCAGCCGGTAGAGGAACGGCGAGGCCAGCAGGATCGCGGCGGTCGCGGCCCAGGCCAGGAACAGCGCCAGGCTCCACTCCCACAGCCGGTCCGGCTCGCGGCTGCCCATCAGCATCACCGCGGCCATGCCCGAGGGGCCGGCCACCAGCGGGATCGCCAGCGGCACGATGAACGGCTCGCCGTCCGGGATCTCGCCCATCAGCCCTTCCGGGCGCGGGAAGATCATGCGGATGCCGATCAGGAACAGGACGATGCCGCCGGCGATGGAGACCGACTCCTGGCGCAGGTGCATCAGCTCCAGGGCGTACTTGCCGCACCACAGGAACAGCATCAGCACGGCCAGCGCGATCAGCAGCTCGCGCACCAGCACCTTGCGCTGGCGCTGCGGCGCCAGCGGCTTGAGCACGCTGAGGAACACCGGGACGTTGCCCAGCGGATCCAGGATCAGGAACAGCAGCAGGGCCGCGGACATGATGGTCATGCCGGCACCCCCTCCAGCCCGGCCAGCACCCGGCCGCGGTAGTCCTTGCCTGCGGCCGAGAGCAGCATGACGCAGCGCTCGGCATAGGCCTGCGGATCGCGCAGGTCGGCGGCCAGGTCGTCGGCGTAGGCGCGGGCGCGCAACGGGGTGCGCATCGGCCCCGGCTGCAGGCCGCAGACGCGCACCGGGTCGTTGGCCAGCTCGGCGGCCAGCATGCGCAGCAGCGCGTGCAGCCCGTGCTGGGCCACGCCGTAGCCGCCCCAGTACGCCTGCCCCACCCGCGCCGGGTCGTCCACCGCCAGCACCACCGCCGGGTCCGGCGCCTGGCGCAGCAGCGGCAGGCAGGCCTGCAGCAGCCACCACGGCGCGGTCAGGTTGACGTGGATGGCGCGGGCGAACTGGGCCGGGTCCTGGTGTTCCAGCGGCGTCAGGCCGCGGAACTCGGCGGCGCAGTGCAGGATGCCATCCAGCCGGCCCAGCTCGGCCTCGATGCGCCCGGCCAGCTCGGCGTAGTCGTCCGGCGTGGCGCCCTCCAGGTCCAGCGGGTACAGCAGCGGCTCCGGGCCCGCCGCGGCGACGGCGTCGTACACGCGGTTGAGCCGCGGCAGCTTGCGGCCCAGCAGGACCACGGTGGCGCCGGCTTCGGCGCAGGCACGGGAAGCCACGCTGCCCAGCCCGCCATGGGCACCGGCCACGAGCACGACACGACCTGCCAGCGGCCTTGGCGCCGCCACGGGAAGACCAACCAGGCTCATTGCGTCTGCGCTTCGCTGACCATCCGCTGCAGCTCGCCGGACTCCAGCAGCTCCAGGGTGATGTCGCAGCCGCCGATCAGCTCGCCGTGCAGGAACAGCTGCGGGAAGGTCGGCCAGTTGGAATAGCGCGGCAGGTTGGCGCGGATCTCCGGCTCCTCCAGCACGTTGACCGTGTGCAGGTCCTTGGCCCCGGCGGCCTGCAGGGCCTGCACCGCGCGGGCCGAGTACCCGCACATCGGGAACGCCGGAGTGCCCTTCATGAACAGCACGATTGGCCGGCTCTCGACCTCGGCCTGGATGCGATCCATCACCGCCATTGCGAGTCTCCTGACGCCGGGCCTGGACGGCCGTCGGCTACACTGAAGTTGCAATTGTAATCCCTGCGCGGCCGCCCCGACGCCGCGCCTCCCCCGGAAAGTCCCCCGATGCCGTTCGAGTTGCCCGACCTGCCCTACGCGCGCACCGCGCTGGAGCCCCATGTTTCCGCCGCCGCGCTGGAAGCGCACCGTGGCGTGCACCGCGAGCATGTGGAGGCGCTCAACCGCCTGCTGCCTGGCTCCGGGCTGGAGGCGCTGGCGCTGCCGGAGCTGCTGCGCCGGGCCCAGGGCCGGCTGGCGGAGGCCGCCGCCGAGGCCTGGAACCACGCTTTCTACTGGAGCTGCATGTCGCCACGCGGCGGCGGCGAACCGCGCGGCGCGCTGGCCGACCTGCTGGCACGCCGCTACGGCAACCTCGCCGGCTTCCGCGCCGAGTTCGAGCGCATGGCCCTGGCCCAGCCCGGGCCCGGCTGGGCCTGGCTGGTGCAGCGCCCCGACGGCAGCCCCGGCATCCTGGTCACCCGCGGCGCCAGCACCCCGGCCACCGGCAGCGACACCCCGCTGCTGGCCTGCGACCTGTGGGAACACGCCTGGTGGATGGACCACCAGGACGACCGCGCCGCCTACCTGGCCGGCTTCTGGAAGGTGGTGGACTGGGAGGCCGTGGCCCGCCGCCTGCGCTGACCGGCCACGGCGCGGCTCAGCCGCGCAGCAGGGCCACGACCGGCACGACCTGCGCCTGCCGCTCCAGCGCCGCGCCGGCGGCCTCCAGCGCATCGGCCAGCGCGTGCGGCGTGTCGGCGCGGAAGGTGGCATGGCCGACCTTGCGCCCTGCGCGCGGCTCCTTGCCGTAGTCGTGCCAGTGGCCGCCGGCCTGGCCGAGCACGCCGGCCGCGTCCGGCATCGCGCCGATCCAGTTGAGCATGCAGGCATGGCCGCGCATCGCGGTGCTGCCCAGCGGCAGGCCCAGCACGGCGCGCAGGTGGTTCTCGAACTGCGAGGTCTCCGCGCCCTCGATCGTCCAGTGCCCGGAGTTGTGCACGCGCGGCGCCATTTCGTTGGCCAGCAGCTGGTCGCCGCGGCGGAACAGCTCCAGCGCGAACACGCCGACGTAGCCCAGCTTCTCCGCCAGCAGGCGGGCGTAGCGAAGCGCGGTGTCCTGCACCCGGGCCGGCACCGGCGCCGGCGCCAGGCTGGCCGAGAGCACGCCGTCGACATGCCAGTTGGCGGTCAGCGGCCAGGCGCGGAATTCGCCGTCGCGGCCGCGCACGGCAACCACGCTGACCTCGCCGTCGAACGGCACGAAGGCCTCGAGGATCAAGCCTACCCGCGCCGCCTGCGCGCCCAGCGCCTCCCAGGCGGCATCGGCGTCGGCGTGGCTGCGGATGCGGAACTGGCCCTTGCCGTCGTAGCCCAGGCGGCGGGTCTTGAGGATGCACGGCACGCCGACCTCGTCCAGCGCGCGCTCCAGCCCTTCGCGGCTGTCGACCGCGGCGAACGCCGGCACCGGGATGCCCAGTTCGCGGAACAGGGTCTTCTCGGCCAGGCGGTCCTGGGCCACGGCCAGCGCGTCCGGCGCCGGGAACACCGGCACCTTGCCGGCCAGGGCACGGGCACTGTCGGCCGGCACGTTCTCGAAATCGAAGGTGACCACGTCGACCTCGCCGGCCAGCGCCTGCAGCGCGGCGGCATCGTCGAACGCGGCGTTGAGCAGCGGCGCGCACTCGCCGGCGCAGGCGTCGGCGGCCGGGTCCAGCACCTTGAACTGCAGCCCCAGCGGCAGGCCGGCCAGCGCCATCATCCGCGCCAGCTGCCCGCCCCCGAGGATCCCCACGCGTTGGCGACGGCTCATGCGCGGCGACTCACTGCCGCGGGTCGTCATTGGCCATGACGTCCTCGGTCTGGCGCTGGCGGAAAGCTTCCAGCGCGCGGGCGATGTCCGGATGGTCGGCGGCCAGCATCGCCGCGGCGAACAGGCCGGCATTGGCGGCGCCGGCGTTGCCGATGGCGAAGGTCGCGACCGGGATGCCGGCCGGCATCTGCACGATCGACAGCAGCGAATCCAGGCCGTTGAGCGCGCGGCTCTGCACCGGCACGCCCAGCACCGGCACCGGGGTCTTGGAGGCGAGCATGCCCGGCAGGTGGGCCGCACCGCCGGCGCCGGCGATGATCGCGCGCAGGCCGCGCGCCTGGGCGCTGGCGGCGTACTCGAACAGCACGTCGGGGGTGCGATGCGCGGACACGACGCGGACTTCGTGCGGAACCCCGAGGGCCTCGAGCTTCTGCACGGCGTGCTGCATCGTCTCCCAGTCGGAGCGGGAACCCATCACGACGCCGACCAAGGGCGCGGCGGCGGTGGGCGCGGGCGGATTGGGCTGGGCTGGCATGGCCGTCCTCGGTGGCAAGGCCGTATTCTAGCCGCCTCCGCTCCCCGACCGAATGCCATGGACCGCAAGCTGCTCGACCTGCTCTGTTCGCCCGACACCCGCCAGCCGCTGGCCCTGCTGGAGTCGCGCGGGCTGGAAGCGCTCAACCGCGCCATCGCCGCCGGCCAGGTGAGCCGCGCCGACGGCACGCCGCAGCGCGAACCGCTGCGCGAGGCCCTGGTCACCCGCGACCGCCGCCACGTCTACCGGATCGAGGACGGCATCCCGGTGCTGCTGGTCGAGGAAGCCCTGGCCACGGCCCAGGTGGCCGACTTCCCGCCGGCATGAGCCGGCCGGACCTGCTCCCGCCCCCGGAAGCGGTGGTGCTGGAGGACGTGCGCCGCGCCCTGGCCGAGGACATCGGCGACGGCGACGCCACCGCCGCCCTGCTGCCGGACCAGCCCGAGCGGGCCTACCTGCTGTGCAAGGAAGACGCGGTCGTCGCCGGCCGCCCCTGGTTCGAGGCCACGCACCGCGTGCTCGACCCGCAGGTCCGCATCGAATGGCACGTGGCCGAGGGGCAGCGCGTGGCCGCCGGCACCGTGCTGGCCGTCCTGCATGGCCGCACCCGGGCGCTGGTGAGCGCCGAGCGTACCTCGCTCAACTTCATGCAGACCCTCAGCGGCACCGCCACGGTGACGGCCCGTTACGTCGAGGCCGTGCGCGGCACCGGCACCACCATCCTCGATACCCGCAAGACCCTGCCCGGCCTGCGCCAGGCGCAGAAGTACGCGGTGCGCGCCGGCGGCGGCGGCAACCACCGCATGGGCCTGTACGACGCGGTGATGCTCAAGGAGAACCACGTGCGCGTGGCCGGTTCGGTCGGCGCCGCGATCCAGGCCGCGCGGGCGGCGCGGCCCGACCTGCCGCTGATCGTCGAGGTCGAAACCCTGGACGAGCTGCGCGAGGCGCTGGAAGCCGGCTGCGACCGCATCCTGGTCGACGACTTCGACGCCGCCACCCGCCGCGAGGCGGTGCGCATCGCCCGCTCGGCGCCGTTCGCCGGCCGCATCCCGCTGGAGGTCTCCGGCAGCGTCGGCCTGGAAGGCCTGCGCGCGATCGCCGAGGACGGCGTGGACTTCATTTCCATCGGCGCCCTGACCAAGCACGTGCGCGCGATCGACCTGTCGCTCAAGCTCGGCCCGCCGCCCGCCTGAGCCGCGGTCACGCCGCGCCCACCGCCAGCGGCTAACCTCGGGGCCACGGGAAAGGAGTCCGCATGCGCCCCAACCTCCCCTGCCTGATCCTGCTCGCCCTGGCCGGGCTGCTCCTGGCCCCGGCGCCGGCCCGCGCCGCGGTCGAGGCCTGCGACCTGCCACCGCGCTATGGCGTCGAGCGCACCGCTGCGGCGGTGGCCCGGGTCGCCTGCCAGGAGTACCGGCTGTGGTACCGGCCCTTCATCGACAGCGAGGGCCGGGTGATCGCGCTGGCCCTGGGCGAAGGCGACCGCACCCGGCTCGCGGACGATGCCACCCCGGCCTGGCAGCAGGTCGCGCGCTACTGGCGCGAGAGCGGCACCCTGGCGCAGATGGGCGCGCTTCCCGGCGCCACCAGCTGCTTCCTGCCGCCGGGCGACCGCCACTACGACAGCGACTGCCGCGCCTTCCTGCTCGACCACCCCTGGTCGGCGGCGTTCGTCTCCTGGGTCGTGCGCCGCGCCGGGGTGCCGAACTTCGCTGCCTCGCCGCGGCACATGGACTACATCGCCCAGGCCTACCGCGATCCGGAGCACAGCCCGTACCGCTACGCCGATCCGTTCGCGGACAAGCCCGCGCCGGGCGACCTGCTGTGCTTCCTGCGCGGGAACGACGAGGGCCGGGGCGCCGCGGGACTGCGCGCCGGCCTGTCCGGCAGCGGGCCACTGCCGCGGCAGTCGCACTGCGAGGTGGTGGTCGCGGCCAATCCCGGCGGCGACCGCACCCTCTATTCGATCGGCGGCAACGTGCTCAATTCCGTGGTGATGCGCCAGCTGCCGCTGGATCGCACCGGACGCCTGGAGCGCAGCGTCGCCGGCCTTGTCGGCGCCGGCCAGACCGCCGGCGCCGACTACGACGGCACCATGCCCGCGGCCGCCTGCGGCCCCGCCCGCCCGGAGGCCTGCAGCCTCAACCGGCGCGACTGGGCGGTGCTGCTGAAACTGCGGACGCAGGCGGAACTGGATGCGCTGTGGTCCGGCGCCCCGCCGGTGCCGGCAACGCCCGCACCGGCACCGGCGGCTGGACCGGAACCCGTTGCCGCGCCCGCATCCGGATCCACGCCACCGGACGCCACCGCGGACGGCGACTGACCGGTGCGCACGCGGCGGCGCTGGGCTAGAGTCCGCGCATGCCCAGCCTGATCCTGCTGATGATTGCCGGCGCCGCGATGGTCGCGTTCTGGAACGCGGCGCGCGCGGCGGCCGAACGCGCCGAGGCCCTCGGCCGCGATGCCTGCGCCGCCGCCGGCGTGCAATGGCTGGACCACAGCGTGCACGCCGCCGGCCTGCGCCTGTACCGGCGCGAGGACGGCTGGCTTGGCCTGGAGCGCACCTTCCGCTTCGACTATTCGCACGACGGCACCGACCGCCACAGCGGACGGCTGGTGCTGCGCGGCGGGCGCCTGGTGTCGTTCACCGGGCCCTCGTCCGGGGCCACGGTCGTTCCCCTGCCTGCGCGCGGCCGCGCCGGCCTGCAGGACTGAAACGGCCGCGCCGGCCAAGGGCCGGCGCGTGCATCGGGCTTACTTGACCACCCGCAGGTGCGGGCGCTTGCCGGCCGGCGGCGGTTCCGGCGCCGGGGGCGTGTCGTCCGGGCCGTCGTGCTCGTCGCTCGCCGCATCGGGTGGCAGGCCGGTGTCCTCGGGCAGGACCATGCCCTGCCCGGTCTCGCGCGCGTACACCGCCAGCACCGCGCTGACCGGCACGCTGACCGGCTGGCTGACGCCACCGAAGCGCGCGGTGAAGCCGATCCAGGCGTTGTCGATGTGCAGGCCGACCACGGCGCGGTCGGCGATGTTGAGCACCACCTTGCCGTCGCGCACCGCACCCGGCGGCACCTGGACCCCCGGCACCGACGCATCCACCAGGATGTGCGGGGTCATGCCGTTGTCGTTGATCCACTCGGTGAGCGCCCGCAGCAGGTACGGACGGTAGGAGGTCATGCGGGGGACGTCGTCGCTCATGCGGACAGTCTACGCGACCGCGGCGGCCGGGGGCCGCCGCGGCGCCGTTCAGACCGGAAGGTCGCGCAGCTTCCGTTCCTGCTCGGTGAGGCTGCGGGCGAAACCGGGGTTGCGGAAGATGCGGTTGCCGTAGTCCTCGATGGCCTTGCCGTCCTTCGGCAGCGGCACGTCCAGCGCCGGCAGGCGCCAGATGATCGGGGCCATGGCGCAGTCGGCCAGGCTCATCTCGGGGTTGAGGAAGAACTTGCTGGCCTTGAACAGCGGCAGCGACTCGGTCAGCAGCTCGCGCAGGCGCTTGCGGCCGGCCTCGGCCTGCTGCTTGTTGCCCAGCTGGATGGCCTGCACCTGCGGCACCCAGTCGTGCTCGATGCGCAGCATCGCCAGGCGCAGGCGCGCGCGCGACAGCGGGTCCACCGGCATCAGCGGCGGGTGCGGGTAGCGCTCGTCCAGGTATTCGCTGACCACCGAGGCGGCGTACAGCACCAGCTCGCGCTCCACCAGGGTGGGCACCGAGTGGTAGGGGTTGAGGTGGATCAGGTCCTCGGGCGGGTTCTGGGCATCCACCGCCACCAGATCGTAGGTCACGCCCTTGGCCGCCAGGACCAGGCGTACTCGATGACACAGGACGTCATCGACGGAGGAAAACAAAGTCAGGGTATTGCGCATGCGCACGCTCGCTGCCATCTGGGCCTCCGACGACCGGGCTCCGCCGGTCGCACCAACGCCGGCGGCCCCTCGCCGCCGGTCGTGATAATCCCCCGAGTGTGCCGTTCCGGCGCCAAAAAGCGCAAGGCCGGGGGAGACCCGGCCTTGGCTGCGAACCCTGGAGGGGGGACCTCAGTGCACGTCCCGCCAGTATTCCTGCTTGAGCAGGTAGGCCAGGAACGAGAGCACCACCAGGAACAGGATCACCCAGATGCCGATGGCCTGGCGCTTGAGCGCAGCCGGCTCGCCGGCGTACTCCAGGAAGTTGGTGATGTCGCGCACCGCCTGGTCGAACTCCTGGGTGCTCACCTTGCCCGGGGAGGTCACCACCAGCCGCTCCGGATGACGCTCGCCCGCCTCGTCCGGCTCGCCGTACTCGGCGTGCTGCAGGCCCTGCAGCTCCCACAGCGGGTTGGGCATGGAGACGTTCGGGAACAGCTTGTTGTTCCAGCCCAGCGGGCGGGTCTCGTCCAGGTAGAAGGACTTGAGGTAGGTGTACAGCCAGTCGGTGCCGCGCACGCGCGAGATCAGGCTCAGGTCCGGCGGCATCTTGCCGAACCACTTCTCGGCGTCCGCCGGGGCCAGCGCGACGTGGATCTGCTCGCCGTACTTGGCGCCGGTGAAGTTGAGGTTCTGCATCACCTCTTCTTCGGTCAGGCCGAGGTCCTCGCCCATGCGCGAGTAGCGCAGGTACTTCAGCGAGTGGCAGCCGGAGCAGTAGTTCATGTACAGCGCCGCGCCGCGCTGCAGCGAGGCGCGGTCGGACAGGTCGTTGCCGGCCTGCTGCAGCTGGCCGCCGGAGGCGGCCAGCGCGGAGGCCGAGGACAGCAGCCCGATCGCGGCCGAAGCCAGGAGTGCAATCCACTTCTTAGTCATGCGTCGTCACCCGTTCCGGCACCGGCTTGGTCTTGTCGATCTTGGTCCAGATCGGCATGGTCAGGAAGAACAGGAAGTAGTAGGCGGTCAGGAAGCGGCCGACGATGGTCTCGACCGGATCCGTGCCCGGGCCGGCGCCGATCTTGCCCAGCCACACGAAGCTGAAGGCGAAGCCCAGCAGCAGCGCCCAGGACAGCACGCCGCGGTAGCGGTAGGACTTGGCCCTGGAGCGGTCCAGCCACGGCACCGCGAACAGGATCGCGATCGCGCCGAACATCACCAGCACGCCGCCGAGCTTGTCCGGGACCACGCGCAGCATCGCGTAGAAGGGCGTGTAGTACCACACCGGCTTGATGTGTTCCGGGGTGACCAGCCTGTTGGCCTCGGTGAAGTTGTCGTGCTCGAGGAACCAGCCGCCAAACGCCGGGGCGAAGAAGATGATGAAGGCCGCCACCAGCAGCATCAGGCACACGTAGAAGGTGTCCTTCACCGTGTAGTACGGGTGGAACGGCACGCCGTCGGCCGGCGCGGTGGGCGACCAGCGGTTGCCCTTCGGGCCCTTCTTGATCTCCACGCCGTCGGGGTTGTTGGAACCGACCTCGTGCAGCGCACCCAGGTGCAGCACGACCAGCAGCAGCAGCACCAGCGGCAGCGCGATCACGTGCAGGGCGAAGAAGCGGTTGAGGGTGGCGTCGGAGGGCAGGTAGTCGCCCATGATCCACTCGGTCAGGCCGTTGCCGATCACCGGGATCGCGCCGAACAGCGAGATGATCACCTTGGCGCCCCAGAACGACATCTGGCCCCACGGCAGCACGTAGCCCATGAAGGCCTCGGCCATCAGCACCAGGTAGATCAGCATGCCGAGGATCCACACCAGCTCGCGCGGCTTCTGGTACGAGCCGTACATCAGGCCGCGGAACATGTGCAGGTAGACGACGATGAAGAACAGCGAGGCGCCGGTGCTGTGCATGTACCGGATCAGCCAGCCCCACTCGACGTCGCGCATGATGTACTCGACCGAGGCGAAGGCTTCCGCCGCGCTGGTCTTGAAGTGCATCGTCAGGAAGATGCCGGTCACGATCTGGTTGACCAGCACCACCAGCGACAGCACGCCGAAGATGTACCAGATGTTGAAGTTCTTCGGCGCGTAGTACTCGGACATGTGCTTCCGGTACATCGGCGCCAGGGCCGGCGCGCGCGCGTTGACCCAGTCCATCACGCCGGTGGCGGCGCGGGTGAAGATGTTGGCCATGGCTTATGCCCCCTGCGGATCGACGCCGATGACGATGGTGTTGTCGTCGGCGTAGTGGTGCGGCGGCACGACCAGGTTGGTCGGCGCCGGCACGCCCTGGAACACGCGCCCGGCCATGTCGAAGCGGGACTTGTGGCACGGGCAGAAGTAGCCGCCCTTCCACTCCGGGTCGTACGGCTCGGGCTTGATCTCGGCGGCCATCTCCGGCGAGCAGCCCAGGTGGGTGCACAGGCCCACCAGCACCGAGATCTCGGGCTTGAGCGAGCGCAGCACCGGGTTGGCCTGGCGCACGTACTCCGGCTGCTGGTCCGGATTCTCCGACTGCGGGTCGCGCAGGCGGCCGTCCAGCGTAGGCAGTGCGTCGAGCACGGCCTTGGAACGCTTGACGATCCAGATCGGCTGGCCGCGCCACTCCAGGATCAGCCGCTGGCCCTCCTGCAGGGCACTGATGTCGGCGGTCACCGGGGCGCCGGCCAGCTTGGCCCGGGCGCTCGGGTTCCACGACTTGATGAACGGCACTGCGGCGAAACCGGCGCCCACGGCCCCCACCACGGCGGTGGTGGCGGTCAGGAACCGGCGTCGGCCCGTGTTCACGGGCGCTTGGACCTCATCGTTGGCCATCCGGCACTCCGAAAATCTTCAGCTGGTAGCGTTGGCTGCCCGCGACCATGGCTGGTCGCAAAAGACAGGGAAGTGTAACGGAACGCTTAATGGGCCGACAATGGCGGCCTGTCCCTCGCATGCTGCGTCCCGGTCGCATGCCCGTCCCCGCGGCCTCAGCGCGCCGCCAGCACGCCGCGGTAGCGCTCGGCCAGCACTCCCACGCGCTGCACGTAGCGCTGGGTCTCGCTGTACGGCGGCACCCCGTTGTAGCGGTCCACCGCGCCCTCGCCGGCGTTGTACCCGGCCGCGGCCAGGGTCAGGTCGCCGTTGTAGCGCTTCAGCAGCCAGGCCAGGTACTGGGTCCCGCCGCGGATGTTCTGGCGCGCGTCGAAGCTGTCGCTGACCCCGAAGCGCTGGGCGGTGGCCGGCATCAGCTGCATCAGTCCCTGGGCACCGGCGTGCGACAGCGCCATCGGGTTGAAGGCCGATTCGGCGTGGATCACCGCCCGCACCACCGCTTCCTCCACCCCGAACTCGCGCGCGGCCGCGGCGATCTCGTCGCGGTAGGCGTCGGTGTTCAGACGCACGGTGGCGAAGCTCACCCCCGGCTGGACCGCGCAGGCGTAGCAGGTCTCCATGAAGCTGTAGGCCACCGCGCGCACGCCGCTGGCGCCGGAACCGCGGGCCGGGGGCCGGCTGCTGAAGTGGCGCACCCCGTCCTTGACGTAGGAATAAACCTGGCCGCTGACCCGGCGCCGGGGCGGCGTGGCCGCGGTCGCGGGGCTGGCAGCGGATGCCGGGGTGGTGATGGCCGCCGGGACCAGGGTGGCCGGTGCGGCAGCCGTACTGGCCGTACTGGCCGTACTGGCCGGGGCGGCCGCGGGCGGCGCGGCGGGCCTGGGGCTGCGGCGATCGGGCGTGAAATGGCTGGCCACGGCGCAACGGGCGCCGGGCACGCGCTTGGTCACGTAGCTGGATACACCGTCACTGCCGACGCACCGGTATACGGTGCCCGCGCTGGCCGGAAGCGCAGCCAGCCCGAGCAGCAGCAGGACGGCTGCCTTCCCCAGGTTCCCCATGGGCCGGGAGTATCCCGGCTGCCGGCCGCCTTGCCAAGTCGCGGGCCGTCAAACCGGGGCGCCGGTCCGGCTTCGCGGCTACAATGCCGGCCCCTGCCCGCCTGGATTAACCGCCATGACCGGGATGACCGCCACGCCGGAGCGCGCTCCGGACGCCGCCATCGCGCCCGCCACCACCCCCGCCCCGTCCCTGGTCCCGCTGCCGGGCGCCGCCCCGCGCGCCATTCCCGGCGGGGCCCGCGGCAAGCTCTACATCAAGACCCACGGGTGCCAGATGAACGAGTACGACTCGGCCCGCATGGCCGACGTGCTCGCCGAGCACGAGGGCCTGGAACTGACCGACAACCCGGAGGAGGCCGACGTCGTCCTGGTCAACACCTGCTCGATCCGCGAGAAGGCCCAGGAGAAGGTGTTCAGCCAGCTCGGCCGCTGGAAGGCGCTCAAGGACGGCGGCCGCGACGTGATCATTGGCGTCGGCGGCTGCGTGGCCTCGCAGGAAGGCGAGGCGATCATCCGCCGCGCGCCCTACGTGGACCTGGTGTTCGGTCCGCAGACCCTGCACCGCCTGCCGGAGCTGATCCGCGCCCGGCGCGAGCAGAAGCGCCCGCAGGTCGACATCTCCTTCCCGGAGATCGAGAAGTTCGACCGCCTGCCCGAGCCGCGCGCCGAAGGCCCCAGCGCCTTCGTCTCGATCATGGAGGGCTGCTCCAAGTACTGCAGCTTCTGCGTGGTGCCCTACACCCGCGGCACCGAGGTCAGCCGCCCGTTCGAGGACGTGCTGGTCGAGGTCGCGCAGCTGGCCGCCCAGGGCGTGCGCGAGATCAACCTGCTGGGCCAGAACGTCAACGCCTACCGCGGGCCGATGGGCGAAGGCACGGACGAAGTCGCCGACCTTGGCCTGCTGATCCGCACCATCGCCCAGATCGAGGGCATCGGCCGCATCCGCTTCACCACCTCGCACCCGCTGGAGTTCTCCGACTCGCTGGTGGAGGCCTACCGCGACGTGCCGCAGCTGGCCAACTACCTGCACCTGCCGGTGCAGTCCGGCAGCGACCGCATCCTCAGCGCGATGAAGCGCGGCTACACCGCGCTGGAGTTCAAGCAGAAGATCCGCAAGCTGCGCGCGGTGCGCCCGGACATCTCGATCAGCTCGGACTTCATCGTCGGCTTCCCCGGCGAGACCGACGCGGACTTCGAGAAGACCATGAAGCTGATCGAGGACGTGGGCTTCGACCAGAGCTTCTCCTTCATCTATTCGCGCCGCCCCGGCACCCCGGCCGCGGACCTGCCCGACGACGTCAGCGACGAGGTCAAGCATGCGCGCCTGGCGCACCTGCAGGCCACGATCAACGCCAATGCCGCGCGCATCTCCGGGGCCATGGTCGGCACGGTGCAGAAGGTGCTGGTGGAAGGCCCGTCGAAGAAGGACCCGGCCGAGCTGACCGGCAAGACCGAGAACATGCGCTCGGTGAACTTCCCCGGCAATCCGCGCCTGGTCGGCCAGTTCGTGGACGTGCGCATCACCGCGGCCCTGACCAACTCGCTGCGCGGCGAGGTGGTGGTGGCCTGAGGCCTCTGGCGCGGCGGCCCGTCCGCCGGCCGGGGCACCACCGGCGGGAGCGGGGTTTTCACTGGCTCCGCTACCTGCCCCGCGCTAACCTTTCCGCCCCCGACCGAACGGCGCCCGCGCGTCCCGCGCGCAGGCCGCGCCCCGCCGATGACCACCCCGACCCAGCGCGACTTCACCCTCGAACCCGCCGACACCGAGCGCCTGGCCAACCTGGCCGGGCCGTTCGACCAGCACCTGCGCCAGATCGAACTGCGCCTGGGCGTGGAGATCGCCAACCGCGGCAACGTGTTCCGCGTCACCGGCCAGTCCGAGGCGGTGTCGCGCACCGAGCACCTGCTGCAGGCGCTGTACGCGGAGGCCGGCGAGACCACCTTCGACAGCCACGCCATCCACCTGCGCCTGAACGAGGCCAACGTCGACCGCATCGACGAGGTCGGCTACCAGCCGCAGGAGGTGACGGTGAAGGTGCGCCGCGGCACCATCCGCGGCCGCGGCGCCAACCAGGCCCGCTACCTGCATTCGATCGCCACCCACGACATCAACTTCGGCATCGGCCCGGCCGGCACCGGCAAGACCTTCCTGGCCGTGGCCATGGCGGTGGACGCGCTCAACGAGTCGCGGGTGCAGCGCCTGGTGCTGGTGCGCCCGGCGGTGGAGGCCGGCGAGAAGCTCGGCTTCCTGCCCGGCGACCTGACCCAGAAGGTCGATCCCTACCTGCGCCCGCTGTACGACGCCCTGTACGAGATGCTGGGCGTGGAGAAGGTGGTCAAGCTGCTGGAGAAGAACGTCATCGAGATCGCGCCGCTGGCCTACATGCGCGGCCGCACCCTCAACGACGCCTTCGTGATCCTGGACGAGGCCCAGAACACCACCATCGAGCAGATGAAGATGTTCCTGACCCGCCTGGGCTTCGGCTCCACCGCGGTGGTCACCGGCGACATGACCCAGGTCGACCTGCCCAAGCACGTCAAGTCGGGCCTGAAGGACGCGATCGAGGTGCTGCGCGGGGTGGAAGGCGTGAGCTTCACCTTCTTCGAGGGCCGCGACGTGGTCCGCCACCCGCTGGTGGCGCGCATCGTCAACGCCTACGACCGCCGCGACCGCGAGGCCCCGGCCCGGCAGGAGGAGGAACGCGGGTAGGCGCCGCGCTCGCGGCCGCGGCCGCCGCGCGCGATACTGCGCGTCCATTCCCGTCGATCCTGCAGCCATGACCAAGGGCCCCGTCCGTCTCGATGTCGCGGTGAGCTACGCGGTGCCGCGCGCCGGCGTGCCCGCCGCGCAGAGCTTCCGCAAGTGGGTGGCCGCCGCGCTGGCCGGACGCATCCGCGAGGCCGACCTGGCCATCCGCATCGTCGACGCGCCCGAGGGCCAGGCACTCAACCGCCACTACCGCGGCAAGGACTACGCCACCAACGTGCTGAGCTTCCCGGCCGAGCTGCCGGAAGGCCTGCCCAAGGGGGTCAAGTTCCCGCTGCTGGGCGACCTGGTGATCTGCGCGCCGGTGGTGGCGCGCGAGGCGGCCGAGCAGGGCAAGGCCCTGGCCGCGCACTACGCCCACCTCACCGTGCACGGCACCCTGCACCTGCTGGGCTGGGACCACGAGGACGACAAGGAGGCCGAGGCCATGGAACAGCTGGAGCGGGAGATCCTCGCCAGCCTGGGGCTGCCGGACCCGTACGTGGCCGAGCGCGGGGACTGAGCCGTGTCCACGCGCCTCCCCGCCGCCGCCCTGCTCCTGGCCCTCGCCCCGGCCGCCGCCGCCGATCGCCCCGCCGCCCCCGACCTGGCCGCGCTGATCGAGTGCCGCGGCTCGTACGAAGCGTTCATGCAGCTGGCGCCGGTCCAGGCCGACCCGCTGGCCGCGGTCGCGCTCGGCTGGCGCCCGCAGGCCCAGGCCAACCCGTTCATGCTCGAGTACCGGCTCAACACCCCGGTCGAGGTGTTCGGGCACCGCACCGACCACATCGCCCTGGCCGGCGACGCCATCCTCGCCGTGCTCGACCTGGGGGACCCGCGGGTGCTGGCGCGGGAACTGCGCCTGGAAACCGGGATCGACACCCCGCAGAAGGCCCTGTTCGGGCTGGAGGTGCGGGCCGAGGAGGTTGCCGCGGAGGACGGCGGCTGGATCGAGTCGGCCGTGATCAACGTCTCGAACGTGGATTCCCACCCGGGCAAGACCCTGGCCGGCTGCAGCTACAGCCGCGATCCGCTGGAACCCGGGGAGCCCGCGCCTGCGACCGGCGCCTCGCCCGGCGTCGCCCTTCCACGCTAGACTGGGACCCAACGCCCCCGCATCGGGGCGCCGTTTCCACCCCAGATGTCAGAAGACGACAGTAGCAGCCACCACGCTTCCGAGCCGCACGAGCGGCGACGCAACTGGCTCGAGCGCATCAGCGCCGCCTTTTCCGGCGAACCCGACACCCGCGAGGACCTGGTCGCCCTGCTGCGCGACGCCCAGGGCAACGGGCTGATCGACGCCGACACGCTGCGCATGATGGAAGGCGCGCTCTCGGTCTCCGAGCTGACCGTGGGCGACGTCATGGTGTCGCGGTCGCAGATGGTCTCGCTTTCGGCCGACGCGCCCTTCTCCGAACTGATCGCCCAGGTGGTCGAATCCGGCCACTCGCGCTTCCCGGTGCACGGCGAGGACCGCGACGAGATCCTCGGCATCCTGCTGGCCAAGGACCTGCTGCGCGGCGTGGCCGCCAACCGGGGCCCGTGCGAGATCAACCCGCTGCTGCGTCCGGCGGTGCTGATCCCCGAATCCAAGAAGCTCAACGTCCTGCTCAAGGAGTTCCGGCTCTCGCGCAACCACATGGCGATCGTGGTCGACGAGTACGGCGGCGTGGCCGGCCTGGTCACCATCGAGGACGTGCTGGAGCAGATCGTCGGCCAGATCGACGACGAGCACGACGAGGCCGCCGACGACAGCGCGCTGATCGCGGTGCAGGCCGACGGCCAGTACATCGTCGACGCGCTGACCCCGATCGGCGACTTCAACCAGCGCTTCGGCGCGGACTTCCCCGACGACGAGTACGACACCATCGGCGGCCTGGTGACCGAGGCCATCGGCCACCTGCCCGAGGTCGGCGAGGAGCTGACCCTGGACCGCTTCGCGTTCCGCGTGATCCGCGCCGACGCGCGTCGGGTGCGCGCCTTCCAGGTCGGCGTGCTGCCGGCCGAGACGGTGGACGGGCACTGATGCCGGCGCGTGCCTGGGCCGCCCTGCTGCTGGCCGGCCTGCTGGCGCTGCTGGCCCCGGTGGCCGCGGCCGCGCCCCGCATCGGGGTGCTGACCATGCAGCCGGGCGAGGTGTTCTTCGAGCGCTTCGGCCACGACGCCATCGTCGTGGCCGACCCGGCCAGCGGCGAGGCGGTCTCGTACAACTTCGGCTACTTCGACCCGACCGAGCCGGACTTCGTCGCCCGGTTCGTGCGCGGCGAGATGATGTACATGCTGGTGGCGCTGCCGCTGGAGCAGGACCTGGAGCAGTACCGCCAGTCCGGCCGCGGCGTGACCCTGCAGTGGCTGGACCTGGAGCCGGAACAGGCCGAGGCCCTGGCCGCCAGCCTGGCCGAGCGCGCCCGTCCGGAGAACGCGCGCTACCGCTACGACTACTTCACCGCCAACTGCGCCACCCAGGTGCGCGACGCGCTCGACCAGGCGCTGGGCGGTGCGCTGCGCAGCCAGCTGGCGGGACGTTCACGCGGCAACACCTACCGCAGCGAGGCGGTGCGCCTGGCGCGGCCGGCCGCGTGGATGTGGCTGGGCTTCGACCTGGGCCTGGGCCCGTACGCCGACCGGCCGCTGTCGCGCTGGGAGGAGGCCTTCGTGCCGATGCGCCTGGCCGACAGCCTGCGCGAGGCGCGCCGGGCCGACGGCCGCCCGCTGGTGCTGTCCGAGCACGAACTGCTGCCGCACCTGATCGCTCCCGAGCCCGTGGAGCGCCCGCGCCGGGTCTGGCCCTGGCTGCTGGCCGGCCTGGCCGGGGCCGTCGCGATCCTCGCCCTGCGCCGCCGCCCGCGCGCGCTGGCTGCCTTCGCCGCGCCGCTGTGGCTGCTGTGCGGCATCGGCGGCGCGCTGATGGCCTTCATCTGGCTGGGCACCGCGCACGAGGCCGGCTGGGCCAACCGCAACCTGTTCCTGCTCGACCCGCTGTGCCTGCTGCTGCTTCCCGGCGCCTTCGCCCTGCTGCGCGGACGCGTGCCCGGGCGCTTGTTCCGGGCGTTGCCGTGGGGCGTGGCCGCGATCGCCTGCCTCGGCTGGGTGCTGCAGTGGCTGAGTCTGCAAGCGCAGTCCAACCAGCCGTGGATCGCGCTGCTGCTGCCGCTGCACCTGGCGCTGGCACTGGCGCTGGGCCGCCGCGCCTGAGCCGGGCTTGCCGGCGGCACGGGCAGCCCGCAGGATGCCGCGCATGAGCACGCCCTCGCCCCTGCCCGCCTGCGTCCTGGCCTGCGCCTGGTACGACGGCGACGGCCAGCGCCAGGGCCTGTCGCTGGAAGAGGTCGGCCAGCGCATCGCCGGGCAGGCCCCGGGCTTTGCCTGGATCGGCCTGTACGAGCCGCAGCAGGAGATCCTGGACCGCCTGCAGCAAGCGCTGGGGCTGCACCCGCTGGCGGTGGAGGATGCCGGCAAGGCGCACCAGCGGCCCAAGGTCGAGGCCTACGGCGACACCCTGTTCGTGGCCGCGCACACCGCACAGATGGAGGGAACCCGCATCGCCTATGGCGAGACCCACGCCTTCCTCGGCCGCCGCTTCCTGCTGACCGTGCGCCACGGCGCCTCGCTGTCCTACGCCCCGGTGCGCGCCCGCCTGGAGCGCGAACCGGAGCTGCTGCGCCCCGGGCCGGCGATGGCGCTGTACGGCGTGCTCGACTTCATCGTCGACAACTACGCCCCGATCGTCGATGCCCACCGCGACACCCTGCACGCGCTGGAGCGCGACATCTTCTCCGATACCTACCGCCGCGAGATCGTGGTGCGCCTGTACGACCTCAAGCGCGAACTGACCAACATGCGCGGCTCGGTGTCGCCGCTGCAGGACGTGCTGCAGCAGCTGGTGCGCAGCCAGGCGGCGCAGGGCCAGCTGGTGCCGGAGGACGTGCGCCTGTACCTGCGCGACGTGCACGACCACGTGGTGCGCATCAACGACGCGATCGACAGCCTGCGCGACATGCTCGGCACCGCGCTGAGCGTGAACCTGTCGCTGGTCACCCTGGCCCAGGGCGAGACGGTCAAGCGCCTGGGCGCCTGGGCCGCGCTGCTGGCCGCGCCGACCCTGGTCACCAGCTGGTACGGCATGAACTTCGCGCACATGCCCGAGCTGGCGCCGCGCTGGGCCTACCCGGCGCTGGCGGCCGGCGTGGGCCTGGTGTGCGTGGTCCTGTACCGTCTGTTCAAGCGCGCACGCTGGCTGTGAACACACCGCGACAACACCCGCGGTGGAATCCTCGCGCCGCCGGATAAGACCAAAGTCGAAGCCGCGGGAGCGGCAGGCGCATTGACGGTCCCGGCACGCAGGACGACCCTTGTCGTACCCCCGCCGGAGACAACACATGAAGGCATTCTCGAAGGTTGCGTGGGCAGCGCTGGCGCTGCTCGGCGCGTTCTGTCTGGCCACGATCGCACTGCGACGCGGCGAGCAGATCAACGCGCTGTGGATCGTGGTCGCGGCCGTATCGATCTACCTGGCTGCATACCGCTTCTACGGCCAGTTCATCGCCGACCGGGTCATGGGACTGGATCCCAGCCGGGCCACGCCCGCCGTGCTGCACAACGACGGCCTCGACTACGTGCCGACCAACAAGCACGTGCTGTTCGGCCACCACTTCGCCGCCATCGCCGGCGCAGGCCCCCTGGTCGGCCCCGTGCTCGCCGCGCAGATGGGCTACCTGCCCGGCCTGCTGTGGCTGGTGGTCGGCGTGGTGCTGGCCGGCGCGGTGCAGGACTTCATGATCCTGTTCATCTCCTCGCGCCGCGACGGCCGCTCGCTGGGCGACCTGGTGCGCGAGGAAATGGGGCGCATCCCCGGCACCATCGCCCTGTTCGGCGCCTTCCTGATCATGATCATCATCCTCGCCGTCCTGGCGATGGTGGTGGTCAAGGCGCTGGCCGAAAGCCCGTGGGGCATGTTCACGGTGATCGCGACCATGCCGATCGCGATCTTCATGGGCATCTACATGCGCTACATCCGCCCCGGGCGGATCGGCGAGATCTCGGTGGTCGGCCTTGTCCTGTTGCTGGCCGCGATCTGGCTCGGCGGCCAGGTCGCCTCGCACCCGACCTGGGGCCCGGCCTTCACCTTCACCGCGACCCAGATCACCTGGATGCTGATCGGCTACGGCTTCGTCGCCTCGGTCCTGCCGGTGTGGCTGCTGCTGGCGCCGCGCGACTACCTGTCCACCTTCCTCAAGATCGGCACCATCGTCGCCCTGGCCATCGGCATCGTGATCGTGATGCCGGAACTGCGCATGCCCGCGCTCACCCAGTTCGCCGCCAGCGGCGACGGCCCGGTGTGGAAGGGCGGCATGTTCCCGTTCCTGTTCATCACCATCGCCTGCGGCGCGGTGTCCGGCTTCCATGCCCTGATCAGCTCGGGCACCACGCCCAAGCTGCTGGCCAACGAGGGGCACGCCCGCTACATCGGCTACGGCGGCATGCTGATGGAGTCGTTCGTGGCGATCATGGCCCTGGTCGCGGCCTCGATCATCGACCCGGGCGTGTACTTCGCCATGAACAGCCCGGCGGCGGTGATCGGCGCGGACGCAGCTTCGGCCGCGGCGCACATCACCCAGCAGTGGGGCTTCACCATCACCCCGCAGGACCTGGAGGCCACGGCCGCCGCGATCGGCGAACCGACCATCCTGCACCGCGCCGGTGGCGCGCCCACGCTGGCGGTGGGCATCGCCCAGATCCTGCACGAGGCCATCCCCAGCGGCAGCGACGCGATGATGGCGTTCTGGTACCACTTCGCGATCCTGTTCGAGGCGCTGTTCATCCTCACCGCGGTGGACGCCGGCACCCGCTCCGGCCGCTTCATGCTGCAGGACCTGCTGGGCAACTTCATCCCGGCGCTGCGCCGCACCGAGTCCTGGGGCGCCAACATCATCGCCACCGGTGGCTGCGTGGCACTGTGGGGCTACCTGCTCTACACCGGCGTGGTCGATCCGTTCGGGGGCATCCAGACCCTGTGGCCGCTGTTCGGTATCTCCAACCAGATGCTGGCCGGCATCGCGCTCATGCTGGGCACGGTGGTGCTGTTCAAGATGAAGCGCGACCGCTACGCCTGGGTCACCGCCCTGCCCGCGGCCTGGCTGCTGATCTGCACCACCTGGGCAGGCCTGATCAAGATCTTCGACAGCAACCCGGCGCAGGGCTTCCTCGCCCAGGCACGCAAGTTCCAGGACGGTATCGCCTCCGGCCAGGTGCTGGCCCCGGCCAAGAACATGGACCAGATGCACCAGGTGGTGACCAATGCCTACGTCAACACCGGCCTGACCGTGCTGTTCCTGCTGGTCGTGTTCTCGATCCTGTTCTACTCGATCCGCGCGATCCTGGCCGCTCGCGCCAACCCGGCGCGCACCGACCGCGAGACCGCCTACGTCGCGCTCACCGCGGAACAGCAGGCCGCGCAGGCCCACCTGTAAGGAGGACGCCATGGGTACCCAGCTCGTCCCCGTCGCCCACTACGCCACGCACAAGCGGGTGTGGCGGCGGCTGGTCCAGACCGCGCGGCTGTGCTGCGGCATCCCGGACTACGACAACTATGTCCGGCACATGCTGGAGAAGCATCCGGACAAGGAGCCGATGGATTACAAGACCTTCTTCCGCGAGCGGCAGGAAGCCCGTTACGGGGGCCGCAGCGGCTTCCGCTGCTGCTGAAGGTCGCAGCAGATGCCACCGGAAAGGCGAAGCGCAGGCTTCGCCTTTTCCTTTTCCGGGATGCTGCCAGGGCATGGGTACGGGGAAAAAAAGAAAGGCGAAGCCGGGGCTTCGCCTTTCCGGTGCGCAGCTGGAAGGGTGGCCTACTGCCCGGCCATCATCCGCAGGATCTGCCCCAGCCAGTACGCGATCATCGTCCCGGTGGCATAGCCCACCGTGCCCAGCAGCACCCCCACCGGGGCCAGCGTCGGATGGAAGGCCGCGGCCACCACGGGCGCCGAGGCGGCGGCGCCGATGTTGCCCTGCGAACCGATGGCGAAATAGAACAGCGGCGCGCGCACCAGCCTGGCCGCCCCCCACAGCACCAGGATGTGCACGCCCATCCACACCACGCCCAGCGCCAACAGGCCGGGCCGCTCGGCCAGGCGGGTGAAGTCCATCTGCATGCCGATGCTGGCGATCAGGAAGTACAGGCACGCGCTGCCGATCTTGGCCATGCCCGCGTTTTCCAGCCGCCGCACCGGGGTGAAGCTCAGCCCCAGGCCGGCGAAGGTGGCCAGCAGCACCACCCAGACGAAGGCCGAGTCCAGGCTGTACTGGCTGGCGTTGGGCACGTGCGCGCCGAACCAGGCGGCCACCGGCGCGGACACGGCGTGGGCCGCGCCGACGATGCCGAAGCCGATGCCCAGGATCACCATCAGGTCGGTGAGGGTCGGGATGCGCGCGTTGGCCGCCTCGTAGGCCTCCAGGCGCTTCTTCATCTCGTCGATGGCCGAGGTGTCGGCGCCGCTGCGCGCGTCGATGCTGGCCGCGCGCCCTGCCAGGAACAGCAGCACGGCCATCCAGCTGTTGGCGATGGCCACGTCCACCACCGCGAACTGGCCGAACAGGGTGGCGTCGACCTGGTACACCTCGCGGATCGCCACCATGTTGGCGCCGCCGCCGATCCAGCTGCCGGCCAGCGCCGCCATGCCCTTCCACACCTCGCCGGCCACCACGGCCGGCCAGAACCACTGGAACAGCTGGAAGGCCACGATCGCGCCCAGGAACAGGCCGAAGGTGGCGGCGCAGAACACGAACAGCAGCCGTGGACCGAGCCTGAGCACGCCCTTCAGGTCGATGGTCATGGTCAGCAGGACCAGGGCCACCGGCAGCAGCACGCGGCTGCCGATCGGGTTGTAGACCGCGCCCTGGCTGCCGTCGATCAGGCCAACGGTGTTGTAGATCGCCGGCACGAAGTAGCACAGCAGCAGCGCCGGCACCCAGGCGAAGAACTTCTTCCAGAACGGGGTGGGCCCGCTGGCCAGCCAGAAGATCAGGCCCAGGGTGGCCGCGATCAGGCCGAACACGACGATGTCGTTGGCGATCAGGGCAGTCGACGTTTCGGCGGTTTCGGGCGCCATGTACAGCTCCGTTGCTTGCGGTGCGGCGGGGCCGCGCAAAGCGGAAAGCCGGCTCGCGCCGGCTTTCCGTCTGGTTCACTGGCCGATGTGCTTCTTCAGCCAGGCGTTGACGGTGTCGTGCCAGAGCACGCTGTTGGCCGGCTTGAGCACCCAGTGGTTCTCGTCCGGGAAGTAGAGCAGCTGCGACTCGATCCCCTTGCGCTGCAGCGCGGTGAAGGCGGACAGGCCCTGGTCCACCGGCACGCGGTAGTCCTTCTCGCCCTGCACCACCAGCATCGGCACGCGCCACTTGGCGACGTGGTTGACCGGGTTGAACTTCTCGAAGTTGTCCGGCTTGTCGTACGGGGTGCCGCCGTTCTCCCACTCGGTGAACCACAGCTCCTCGGTCACGTAGCCCATGGCGCGGGTGTCGAACACGCCGTCGTGGTTGACCAGGCACTTCCACGGCGAGCTTCCATCGGACTCGAACCAGTTGCCGGCGATCCAGTTGATCATGTAGCCGCCGTAGCTGGCGCCAAGGGCGCAGGCGCGGCCGCCGTCCAGGAACGGGTACTTCTGCTGCGCCGCGGCCCAGCCCTTCTGCAGGTCCTCCAGCGGCTTGCCGCCCCAGTCGCCGCTGATGGAATCGGTGAAGGCCTGGCCGTAGCCGGTGGAGCCGTGGAAGTCGATCATCACCACGGCGTAGCCCTGGCCGGCGTAGGTCTGCGGGTTCCAGCGGTAGCTCCAGCCGTCGCCGAAGCTGCCCTGCGGGCCGCCGTGGATCAGGAACGCCACCGGGTAGCGCTTGCCTTCCTCGTAGTTCCACGGCTTGACCACGTAGCCGTGCACGGTCTCGTTGTTCCAGCCGGCGAAGGTGAACTGCTCGTACTCGCCGAAGGCCACCTCCGGCAGCATCTCGCCCGCGCTGGGGGTGATGGCGCGCTGCGCGGCCGGGCTGGACAGCGCGGCGGTGAACAGCTGGTCGCCACTCTTGAGGGAGTTGCGGGTGAAGGCCAGGGTGTCGCCGGCGATGTCGAAGGCGGAGATGCTGCCCTCGCCCACCACCTGCTCGACCTTGCCGCTGGCCACGTCCACCGCGAACAGCGGGTGCTGGCCCAGGTGCTGGGCGGTGGTGTAGATGGTCTTGCCGTCGGCGGACAGCACGATGCCATCGGCGCTGCGGTCCCACGTCGGCGCGATCTCGCGCACCTTGCCACTGGCCAGGTCCATCGCCATCAGGCCGAAGCGGTCGGCCTCGAAGCCCGGGCGCTTCATCGCGCGGTAGTACAGGGTCTTGCCGTCGGCGCTGAACACCGGGCCGGTGTCCCAGGCCGGGTTGGAGGCGGTCAGGTTCTTCAGCGGCTGGCCGTCGCGGTACAGGTACAGGTCGAAGTTGGTCGACCACGGCTCCTGGCGGTCGGCCACGCGCATGGAGAACACCAGCGACTTGCCGTCCGGCGACCAGGTGTACTCGTCGGAACCGCCGAACGGACGCGACGGCACGTGGCCCACCGGGTCGTTCTTCGCCGCGCCCACCAGCACCGGTGCCGGCGCCTTGTCGCCGTTGGCCGGCGTGGTCACGAACAGGCGGCTGTGGCGGCCGTCGGCCCAGGTGTCCCAGTGGCGCACGAACAGCTGCTCGTAGAGCACGCCGCTGGTCCTGGACTTCTCGCGCTCGTCCAGGCGCGAGACCGTGCAGTCCAGGTCGGCGCCGCAGTCGGGGAACACGTCCATGCTCACCGCGATGCGCTTGCCGTCCGGGGAGACCTTGTAGCTGCCGATGTCCAGCGGATAGCGGGTCAGCTGCCGCGGCTGCCCGCCGGTGACCGGGATCGAGTACAGCTGCTGGGTGCCGTCCTTCGCGCTGAGGAAGTACACCGACTGGCCATCGGCGGAGAACGCGGGCGAGTTGACGCTCCAGCCTTCCGGGGTCAGGCGCCTGGGCGGTGCCAGGTCGCGGGTGCGCAGGTCGCGGATCCACAGGCCGGTGCTGGCCTTGCCCAGGTCCTCGCCGATCTCGCGCTTGGCGAACACCACGCGCGCGCCGTCCGGCGACAGCACCGGGGAAGAGACGCGGTCCAGCTTGTGCAGGTCGCGGACGTCGAAGCCGCGGGCGGCCTCGGCGTCGTTGGCCACGCCGAGGACGAGCAGGCCGGCCAGGGCCAGGGCGAGGGGCGTGCGTGCGGACATCGGGGACTCCTTGGAATGAAGGCGATCCCGGATGCTAGGCAGCGCCGCCGGGCCGGCGCAAAGGCGGAAGGTCATGCCGGCCTTCCGCCCGGTTTGCCGAGCCTGCCGGCTCAGCCCGCCTGTTCTGCGCGCTTGCCGGTGCGGTACAGCAGCCAGCCGACCAGGGCCAGCACCACCAGGCCCACCCACTGCCCGGCGGCGCCCAGGTCCACCGGCAGCGCCAGCACCTCGGCGTCCTGGCTGATCACGATCGGCAGGGCGATGCCGATGCCCATCAGCGCCTCGCCGGTGATCAGGCCGGCCGAGAACAGCACGCCGGGACGGTGCACGCGGTCCAGCGCCGCCTCGTCGTCGGGGCTGGCCTTGTGGAAGCGCTCGACCAGGTGCGCCAGCAGGCCGCCGAGGAAGATCGGCACCATCAGTTCCAGCGGCAGGTAGATGCCGATGGCCGCGGCCAGCACCGGCACGCGGAAGCGCTTGCCGGTCTTCTTCAGCCAGCCGTCGATCGCGATCACGATCGCGCCGATCACCGCGCCGATGCCGATCATGGTCCACGGCAGCTCGCCGCCGAACAGGCCCTTGGCCACCGAGGCCATCAGGTTGGCCTGCGGCGCCGGCAGGGTCTTGGAGCCGATGCCGTAGGCCTCCTGCAGCAGGTTCAGCACCGGGGCCATGATCAGCGCGCAGGAGAAGGCGCCGATGCCCAGCATCAGCTGCTGCTTCCACGGGGTGGCGCCGACCAGGTAGCCGGTCTTCAGGTCCTGCAGGTTGTCGCCGCCCACGGCCGCGGCGCAGCACACCACCGCGCCGATCATGATCGCCGCGACCGCGCCCAGCGGCGCGCCGCCGACCTGGGTCTGGCCGTCGGCGCCCAGCAGCACCAGCAGCACCACCGAGGCGAACAGGATGGTGGCGATGGTGATGCCCGAGACCGGGTTGTTGGACGAGCCGACCAGGCCGGCCAGGTAGCCGGACACGGACACGAACAGGAAGCCGGCCGCGATCATGATCAGGGTCATGGCCAGGCTGGCCACCCAGAAGCCGACGATGGCGTGGTACAGCAGCCACAGCGGCACCACGAAGGCCACCAGCGCCACCAGCATCCACTTCATCGGCAGGTCGCGGTCGGTCTCGGCGATCACCGCGCCGTGCATCGCGCCCTTGCGCGCGGCGGCGAAGCCGCTCTTGATGCCGGCCAGCAGGGAGTTGCGCAGCGAGAACAGGGTCCACACGCCGCCGATCAGCATCGCGCCCACGCCCAGGAAGCGGACCTTGGCCGACCAGATGGCGAAGGCCGCGTCAGCCGCCGGTGCACCGGCAATCGCGCTGGCCAGGGCCGGATCGCTGTCGAGGAAGAAGGCGTGGTACAGCGGGATGGCGATGTGCCAGGACAGGATCGCGCCGGACAGCACCACGATGCCCACGTTCAGGCCGACGATGTAACCCACGCCCAGCAGCGCCGGCGACAGGCCGGTGCCGAGATAGCCGATCACCTTGTTGTTGGCGAAGTAGCCGGCCACCGCCCAGCTGTCCGGGATCAGGCGCAGGCCGTTGGCGGCGGCCAGCTTGACCAGGCCACCGATGGCGGCGGAGATGCCGAGGATCTTCAGGCCCGGGCCGGGATTCTCGCCGGCCTTGAGCACTTCGGCCGCGGCCTTGCCCTCGGGGAACGGCAGCGGCTCCTCGACGATCATCGTGCGCCGCAGCGGCACCGAGAACAGCACGCCCAGCAGGCCGCCGAGGCCGGCGATGCCCAGTACCCACCAGTAGTCGAAGTCCGGCCAGTAGCCCATCAGGACCAGGGCGGGGATGGTGAAGATCACGCCGGCGGCGATCGACGAGCCGGCCGAGGCGCCGGTCTGGACGATGTTGTTCTCCAGGATGGTGCCGCCGCCCAGCAGGCGCAGCACGCCCATGGACACCACCGCCGCGGGGATCGCGGTGGCCACGGTCAGGCCGGCGAACAGGCCGAGGTAGGCATTGGCCGCCGACAGCACCACCGCGAGCACGATGGCGAGGACGACGGCGCGGAAAGTCAACTGTGGCGTGCCCGGGCCGGCCATTCTGTTACCCCTGCATACAAAGAGGCCGCCACGTTATCGGCCCCGGGGCGGCAGGTCCAGTACCGGTGCCGTCCCTTTCCGGACCGGCAGGCGCACAAACGCGGCGCGGACGGCCAGGGCCGTCCGCGCCGGGACATTCCGGGACCGGGCCGGCGCCGCCGGGGCGGCGCGGGCCGGCTCAGAACGGGATGTCGTCGTCGGCGAAGCCGTCGTCGAAGCCGCCCGCCGCCGGGGCGGCCGGGGCCGGCGCCGGGGCGCTGCGCTGGCCGCCACCGTACTCGCGGCGCGGCGCGGCGCTGCGCTGCGGCCGGTCGCCGCCGGCATAGCCACCCTCGCCGCCACCGCCGCCACGGCCACCGAGCATCTGCATCTCGTCGGCGATGATCTCGGTGATGTAGCGCTCCTGGCCGTCCTGGCCGGTGAACTTGTCGTAGCGGATCGAGCCTTCCACGTAGCACTGCGAGCCCTTGCGCAGGTACTCGCCGGCGATCTCGCCGAGCTTGCCGAAGAACTTCACCCGGTGCCACTCGGTGCGCTCCTGGGTGTTGCCATCGCGGTCCTTGCGCACGCTGGTGGTGGCCAGGCGGATGGTGGTCACGGCCATGCCGGACTGCGTGTACTTGGTTTCGGGATCGTCGCCGAGGTTGCCGACCAGGATCACCTTGTTGATGCCGCGCGCCATAGTTCTGATTCCGTGTGCAGGACCCGACCGGATCCGGGGAAGGTAGGAGAGTATAGCCGCCCCTCCCGCGCCATCGCCGAAGAGCGGATCCTTGCGTAGGGATATTCCGCAGGTGCGTGCCGATCCCTGCGCCCGGCCCCGCGTTGCCCGCCCGTGGCCGGCGGACCGCCCCGCTTCCGTCGCGGCCAGCCTGCCCCTGCCCACGCTCCGGCCCAAGGCAGGACCACGCGCTGCGCGTTCAGGTATCCGAACGCGCAGCGCGCCCCGCGCCAGGCAGGCACCGGTCCGAAGGGCGCGCCAGTGGCCAGCCCCCCCCACCCTGCTTGGGGCTGCCCGCTGCCGGCGGCTTATAATTCCGCGCCTGTATTCCAGGCGGCCAGCATGGCAGACCACTTCAGCTCCCCCTCCTACGCCTCCCTGCCCCAGATCCAGGCCCTCGCGGCCGCCGACATGGCCGCGGTCGACAGCCTGATCCGCACCCGCCTGGCGTCGGACGTGGTCCTGATCAACCAGATCGCCGAGCACATCGTCTCGGCCGGCGGCAAGCGCCTGCGCCCGATGCTGGTGGTGCTGGCCGGGCAGGCCACCGCCGGCAGCTTCGGCACCACCGCCGACCACCACCAGCTGGCGGCGATCATCGAGTTCATCCACACCTCCACCCTGCTGCACGACGACGTGGTCGACGAATCCGACCTGCGCCGCGGCCGCAGCACCGCCAACGCGATCTGGGGCAACGCCGCCAGCGTGCTGGTCGGCGACTTCCTGTACTCGCGCAGCTTCCAGCTGATGGTCGAGCTGGACCGGATGGAGGTGATGCAGGTGCTGGCCGACACCACCAACCGCATCGCCGAAGGCGAGGTGCTGCAGCTGCTGCACGTGCGCAACCCGGACACCGACGAGGCCGCCTACCTGCGCGTGATCGAGCGCAAGACCGCGGTGCTGTTCGCCGCCGGCACCCGCCTGGGCGCGCTGGCCTCCAATGCCGACGCCGCCACCCAGCAGGCGCTGTACGACTACGGCATGGCCCTGGGCTATGCCTTCCAGATCGCCGACGACGTGCTCGACTACACCGCCGATGCCGCCACCCTGGGCAAGAACCTCGGCGACGACCTGGCCGAGGGCAAGGCCACCCTGCCGCTGATCCACGCCATGACCCATTCCGGCGAGGCCACCCGCCAGCGGCTGCGCCAGATCGTGCAGGAAGGCGACACCTCGGCCATGGACGAGGTGCTGGCCGCGATCCGCGCCACCGGCGGCCTGGAGTACAGCCGCAAGCGCGCGATGGACTACGCCGCCGAGGCCGAGGCGGCGCTTGCCGGGCTGCCGGAGAGCGAGGCCCTGCAGGCGCTGCGCGGCCTGGCCCGCTACGCGGTCGAGCGCAGCCACTGATCCCCGGGGCCGCCGCGCGGCCCATCCCTTTGCACCTGCGCGCGCGGCCCGTCCGCGCGCCGCACCGCGGCCTGCCGCAGCGCACCCCCGCGGCCCCGCCTACGTCGCTCAGGCCACGCCAAGCCCGGGAATGGCGCTGATGCCGTCCGGATCGAACCCGGCCAGGGCCGCGAAGTGGCGGCCTCGCTCGGTGTAGTCGCGATAGGCGCCGAAACTCGGCGCGCCCGGCGACAGCAGGACCAGGCCGCGGCCGGCCAGCAGCCGCTGCGCGCGGGCCACCGCGTCGGCCAGGTCGTCGGCCGCTTCCAGCGCGAACAGGCCCTCGGCGGCCAGCGGTGCCAGCAAGTCATGGATGCGCGGGCCATTGGCGCCCATGGTGACCACCGCCCGTGGCGGCTGCGCACGCAGGCGCTCGGCGAAGCCGTGCCAGTCCAGGCCGCGATCGTGGCCGCCCAGCAGGATCGCCACCGGCGAGCCGCGATGGCAGTCCAGCGCCGCCAGGCTGGCGTGCGGGGTGGTGCTGATCGAATCGTTGACGTAGCCGATGCCGTCGCGCTCGCCCAGCCACTGCAGGCGGTGCGGCAGCGGGCGGAAGTCCATCGCCGCCGGCGCCAGCGGCGCGGCGTCCACGCCCAGCGCCTCGATCGCCGCCAGCACCGCGCACAGGTTGCCGCGGTTGTGGCGCCCGGGCAGCGGCACGGCCGCGGTGTCGAACACGAAGGCGTCGCCGCGGTACAGGGCGTCGTCGCGCAGGTGCCAGCCGTCCTCGCGGTTGAACCACACGATGCGGCTGTCCGGAAGCTGCAGTCGCGCCAGGCGCGGATCGGCGGCGTTGAGCACCGCGGTGCGCGGCCGCGCTCCGGTGACCAGGCGCAGCTTGTCCTCGATGTAGCGGTCTTCGCTGCCGTGCCAGTCCAGGTGCTCGGGGAACAGGTTGAGCACCACCGCCACCTCCGGATGCGCACCACTGCGGGCGACGTCGCCGGTCTGGTAGCTGGACAGTTCGATCGCCCAGAACTCCGGCGCCGGTTGCGGATCCAGTACTTCGAGCAATGGCAGGCCGATGTTGCCGGCCAGGGCGGTGCGGTGGCCGCCGGCGCGCAGCAGGTGGGCCAGCAGCGAGGTGGTGGTGCTCTTGCCCTTGGTGCCGGTCACGCACACGGTGCGTGCATCGGCATGCTCGCCGAACCACAGCGTGGTCCCGCCAATGAAGCACGTGCTGCGCGCGGCGGCGGCCAGGGCCTCGGGCTTGTACGGGCTGATGCCCGGCGACTTCACCACGATGTCGAACGCGGCCAGCGCATCGGCATCGACCTGGGTGCGCGGCTGCAGCAGCGGATCGCCCAGGCCGGCGACGGTGGCCGCCTCGGCCTCGTTGCAGAACAGCGCCAGCGGCAGCTGCGGCAGCCGCGTGCGGACCGCCTTCCAGGCGGCGCGGCCTTCGCGCCCCCAGCCCCACAACGCGACGCGCCGTCCCTCAAGCTGCGAAATGCGCACTCACCCGCTCCCACAGCGCGGCCGGCACGCGGTGCTCGCCACCGGCCTGCAGCAGCGGTTCGATCGCCAGTTCCGCCGGATCCAGCTGCGGCCGGATCTCGCGCGCGTAGCGCGCCACCAGCGCGTCCTCGCGCCATTCGGCACGGCCGGCCAGCTGCTCCATCGCCGCGCGCGATTCCCTGCCCTCGCCCACGCACTCGAACGGCTTGTGGTCCTGGAACTCCAGCAGCGCGTCGTAGCCGGCGGCCTGGCCCGGATCGTCCAGCAGGTTGCGCCCGAAGATCCTCACCAGCCGGGGCTTGGGCATGAACGGTGCCAGCGCCAGGAACACGAAGTGGCACTTCGGGCACAGCCCGCACCAGCGCTGCGCCGGCTTTTCGCCGAGGATGTGGAAGTTGCGGTTGCAGCTGGAGAAATGCGCGTCGTAGCGGTCGCTGCGCGCGAACTGCCGCGCCACCGCCAGCTCCGACAGCGGGCGCAGCAGCGAGTAGTAATGCAGGTCGGCCGCAACCACGCGCTCGACGTGCTTGCCGAAGGCCTGCTCGAAGGCCCAGCCCTTGGACCACTGGTGGTTCACTTCGCCAGTGCCGGGGATCAGGCTGCCGTAGCTGGCCGAGCGCTCGTTGGAGAACACCACCTGGCCGTGGCCGGTGAGCAGCGCGGCCAGCACCAGGATCGCCGAGTTCACCGCGGTCACGGGAATGTGGCCGTTGTACGCGCCCTGGCGGTTGATCTCGAACAGCGCCGGCGCCAGCGCGCGGCCGATGTTGAGCGTGGCCAGGCCGGTGCGCTCGGCGCAGGTGCGGATCAGCTGCGAGCCGCCGATCCAGGCCACGGTCTGCTCCACCCCGGCGGCGCGCAGCGCCTCGATGCTGACCAGCGAGTCCTTGCCGCCACCGATGGCCACCAGTGCGCGTTCCGGCAGCCCGGCGGCCGGTGCCTGCCCGGTTGCGGCGCCGTCACGCGGGAAGCGGATGCGCCCGCGCAGGTCCAGGCCGTTGCGGTAGGCGAACTCGCCCAGGCCGTTGAGGTACACCTGCTCCATCAGCGCGGCGGTGGCCTCGTCGATGGGGTAGCCGTCGATCCGGATCTGCGGCGGCACCGCGGCCTTGTAGTAGCTGACGCCCGCGACCAGGTGCAGCAGGCGCAGGGCCTGTTCCACCGCCGCGGCGCGGGTGGCGTCCAGCGCGAACGGGGCGCCGGGGATGGTGACGGTTTCCACCAGCTCCGGGCCTTCGTCGAAGGCGTAGGCCAGCTCGGCCACGCCGGTCGCCGGGTCGAAGCCGCAGCGGACGAAGCGGAAAACGCGGATGGAATCGCGGTCGAATGCAGTCATGCAGGATCCAGGGTGGAGCACGCCGGGCGCCGCGGTGCGGGGCCGCCAGGCAGGAAATCGGGGGTGGCGGCCGCGCCGCGGCCCGCCACGGAAGCCGCCAGCGTAGCGCCAAGCGCGGCCGAAGGCAGCCTTGACCGCCGCGCGCCGGGGCCACGGGCGGCGCCGGCCACGGCGGCGGCGCCGCGGCCCGCCACGGAAGCCGCCAGCGTAGCGCCAAGCGCGGCCGAAGGCAGCCTTGACCGCCGCGCGCCGGGGCCACGGGCGGCGCCGGCCACGGCGGCGGCGCCCGGGAGCAGGCCCGTGTCAGGCCACGGGCCCATCGATCACGTCCTCCGGCGGCAGCTCGCGCAGGTTGTAGCGGCTGGCCATGGCATGGCCGTAGGCGCCGGTGTCGGCCAGCAGCATCACGTCGCCCGGGGCGGTGTCGCGTGGCAGCCGGCGGCGCTTGCCGAACAGGTCGCTGGACTCGCAGATCGGGCCGACCACGTCGAACTGGCCATCGGCCGGGGCATCGATCCGCTGCAGGTTCACGATGTCGTGCCAGGCGTCGTACAGCGCCGGGCGCACCAGCGCGTTCATGCCCGCGTCCAGGCCCACGCGCACGATGCCGTCCTTCTCCACCACCTGGGTGGCGCGCGCCAGCAGCACGCCGGCCTCGGCCACCAGGAAGCGGCCCGGCTCGACCACCAGGCCGAACGCCGGGTGCACCGCGCGCACCTCGGCCAGGCTCGCGGCCCAGGCCTCCAGGTCGAACGGTTCGTCGTCCGGCGCGTACGGGATCGGCAGGCCGCCGCCGATGTCCAGGGTCGCCACGGTGCCGATGCGGCGGGCGAAGCCGGCCAGCTCGTCGCACATCTGCCGCCAGTGGCCCATGTTCTCCACCCCGCTGCCCAAGTGCGCGTGCAGGCCGGTGATGACGATGCCAAGCGCGCGCGCCTCGGCCACGAACTCGTCCACCCGCTGCGCGGACAGGCCGAACTTGGCCTCCTTGCCGCCGGTGTTGACCTTCTGGTGGTGGCCGTCGCCGTGGCCCAGGTCGATGCGCAACCACAGCGAGCGGCCGCGGAAGGTCTCCGGCCAGTTGCGCAGCAACTCGACGTTGTCGACGGTGACGGTCACGCCCAGCGCCAGCGCCTGCTCGTATTCCCCGCGCGGGGCGAAGCTGGGGGTGAACAGCACCCGCGACGGCTCGATCCCCGGCACCGCGGCGAACACGTGGTGCAGCTCGGCCAGCGACACGCACTCCAGGCCGAAGCCCTCCTCCGCCAGCACCTTGAGGATCGCCGGGTGCGGATTGGCCTTGATCGCGTAGTAGCGGCGGTCCACCGCGGCCACCGCCTGCAGCTGCCGCGCGCGCTCGCGCACGGTCGGCAGGTGGTAGACGTAGCGCGGCGTGCCGGCTTCGGCCAGCTGCAGCAGGCGCGGCCGCTCCAGCTTCCACCACGGCTGCGGGCGCGGCCGCACCGCGCCGTTGATCTCGCGCCAGCGCGGGCCGAACACCTCGGTTTCCTGCACCGGCATGGCGCCGCTGTCGATCAGCGCGGCGTGCAGCTGCGGCAGCAGGCCGTCGGCGTCGGCCTCGTCGATCACGAAGGTCAGGTTCAGGTCGTTGGACGACTGCGAGATCATGTGCACGCGCTCGTGCACGAAGCTGGAGAACACCTCGGACAGCCGGTGCAGCAGCGAGCGCATGCCGCGGCCGACGAGGGTGATGGCGGCGCACGGCACGATCACCTTCACCCGCCCGATCTTCCCCAGGTCCTCGGCCAGCGCCGAGAGCACGTTCTGGCTCAGCAGGTTCTCGCTCGGATCCAGCGACACGGTGACGTTGGTCTGCGAGGTGCCGATCATGTCCACCGACAGCCCGTGCTTGCGGAACAGCGCGAACACCTCGGCCAGGTAGCCGACCTGCTGCCACATGCCGATGTCCTCCACCGACACCAGGACCACGCCGTTGCGGCGGCTGATCGCCTTCACGCCGGCCACGGTGGCGGCGCTGCGGTCGATCACCGTGCCTGGCAGCTCCGGGCGCTCGGTGTCCAGGATCGCCATCGGCACGCCGGAGTCGCGGCATGGCTTGATCGAGCGCGGGTGCAGCACCTTGGCGCCGGTGGTGGTGATTTCCTGCGCCTCGGCGTAGCCCAGGCGGCTGAGCAGGCGCGCGTCCGGGACCTCGCGCGGGTTGGCGCTGAACATGCCGGGCACGTCGGTCCAGATCTCCACGCGGCTGGCGCCCAGCAGCGCGCCGAAGTACGCGGCCGAGGTATCCGAACCGCCGCGGCCGAGGATCGCGGTGCCGCCGTCCTGGTGGCGGGCGATGAAGCCCTGGGTGATGAGCACGCGCGTGGGCTGCCGCGCGAAACGCGCGCGCCAGTCTCCGTCGGACTCCCAGTGGCAGTTCACCGACAGCCGCTGCGCCCACTCGCTCTGGTTCGGCTGCGGCGGCAGCGCGCGCAGCCAGTCGCGCGCGTCCATCCAGCCGATGTCCAGTCCCTGCTTGCGCAGGTAGGCCGCGCCCAGGGTGGACGAGAGCAGTTCGCCCTGGGCCAGCACCTCGGCCTGCCAGTCCAGCGGCCGGGTCGCGGCGCGCGGGTCCTCGAGCAGGCCGCGCAGCACGGCCAGGCGCTCGCCCAGCGCCACGTCGGCATCCAGCTCCAGTTCGGCGAGGAATTCGCGGTGGCGCGCTTCCAGCGCGGCCACGCGCGCGGCGGCGTCCTCGCTGCCGTCGGCGATCGCGGTCAGTTCGTTGGTCACCCCCGACAGCGCCGATACCACCACCAGCACGCGGCCGCCGGTGGCCTCGGCCCGCTGTTTCGCCAGTTTGCCGATCGTGTCCCAGCGATGGCGGCGGGACACCGAGGTACCGCCGAACTTGAGGACGATCCAGCCGCCTTGGGCGGCGTCTTGCGCGGGCGAAGCTGCGGACATTGAGTTGGCTTGACCACCCGACCACCGGGCATGAGCCGCCGATTCTAAGCGCAATCCACGCGCATCCCGGGCGCGCCGGCGCACTTCGTTGCAGCTTCCATCAGGCTGCGGGAAGCGTCACACCGGCAACCAATTCCCCGCCACGCCCGAGGCATCGCGCGCGCACTCGCGCAGGCATGCACGCTGCGCCTAACCTGCTCTTCCCCACCGAGGACGCCTGCCATGCCGACCCGCCGCTTCCTGCAGCTCGACGTGTTCGCCCATGCCCCCGGCGCCGGCAATCCGCTGGCGGTGATGCTCGACGCCGAAGGCCTGGACGAGGCGCGCATGCAGGCCTTCGCCGCCTGGACCAACCTCTCGGAGACCATCTTCTTCCTGCCACCGACCACCGCGCAGGCCGATTACCGCGTCCGCATCTTCACCCCGGTGATGGAGTTGCCGTTCGCCGGGCATCCCAGCGTGGGCGCGGCCTGGGCCGCGGTGGATGCCGGCCTGGCGCGCCCGCGCGCCGGGCGCCTGGTGCAGGAATGCGCCGCCGGCCTGCTGCCGGTGCGTGCCGACCAGGCCGGCGATGCGCTGCATCCGGCGGTGCGCAGCCCGCGTGCGCAGCGCCGCGACCTGGCCGCGCCGGACTGGCTGCTGGCGGACACGGTGTTCGGCGCGCGCCGCGGCGCGCTGCCGCCGGCGCTGTGGAACAACGGCCCGGACTGGTGGCTGCTGGAACTGGCCGATGCCGCCGCGGTGCGTGGCCTGCGGCCGGACCTGGGCGCGATCGCGGCGCTGCCGGGCAAAGGCAAGCTGGCGGTGTTCGCCCCGGGCGACGGCGAGGCCGACCTGGCGGTGCGCGCCTTCGCACCCGGCGTCGGCATCCCGGAGCACCCGGCCACCGGCAGCGTCAACGCCCTGGTCGCCGCCGCCCTGCACCGGGCCGGGCGCCTGCCCGGCCGCGGCGGCCGCTACCTGGCCAGCCAGGGCCGCGAACTGGGCCGCGATGCACGCCTGCGGCTGGAGGTCGACGGCGACGGCGAGGTCTGGGTCGGCGGCCCGGTGCAGGCGGTGATCCGCGGAACGGTGGACTGGTAATCTCGGGCGCCCTGCCCACCCCCGAGGTTCCCCGATGCCCCTGCGCCCCTTCGTCCAGGTGGACGTGTTCGCCGACCGGCCTGGCGCCGGCAACCCGCTGGCGGTGGTGCTGGACGCCACCGGCCTGGACAACGCGGCAATGCAGGCCATCGCGCGCTGGACGCGGCTGCCGGAAACCACCTTCGTGTTCCCGCCGACCCAGCCCGGCGCCAGCTATGCGCTGCGCATGTTCAGCCCGAAGCGCGAGGTGCCGTTCGCCGGCCATCCCAGCGTAGGCACCGCGCACGCGGTGCTGGAGGCCGGGCTGGCCAGGCCGGACGCGGATGGCCTGCTGCTGCAGGAGGGGGTGGCCGGGCTGCTGCCGTTGCGGGTGGAGGAATCCGGCGGCGTACACCGCATCGCCATCCGCACCCCGCGCGCTCACCTGGTGGAAGTGGCCGACGCGCGCGGCTCGCGCATGCTCGAGGCGCTGGACTGGCTGCCCCCCGGCGAACTGCCGCCGGCGCTGATGGACGGCGGCCGCCGCTGGTGGGTGGCCGAGGCCCGCGACGAGGCCAGCCTGCGCAACGCGCAGCCGGACTGGGACGCGATCGCCGGCCTGGCCCGTGCCACCGACAGCATGGGCGTGCTGGCCTTCGCCCGCTGCGCCGGGCGCGACTACCAGGTCGCCGCGCGCGCCTTCGTCGGCGGCCCGGCGATCTTCGAGGACGCCGCGTCCGGCGCGGCCAACGCCACCCTGGCCGCATGGCTGGCGCTGCGCGACGCCCTGCCCGGCAGCGGCGGCCGCTATACCGTCAGCCAGGGCCGCGAGGTCGGCTACGACGCGCGCCTGGACATGTACGTCGACGGCGACGGCCAGGTCTGGTCCGGCGGCCAGGTGGCCAGCGTGGTGCGCGGCCAGATCGACTGGCGCTGAGCGCATCCCCGGAAACGACGCGGGCGCCCCGTGGCGCCCGCGTCATGGACCATCGAGGGCCCTCAGGCCTGCCGTACCAGCCACAGCACCGCCACGGCCACCAGCAGCACGCCCAGGCCGAAGCGCCGCAGCGCGTCGTCCGGCCGTTGCAGCAGCCGCAGCATCGCCTGCCGCCACGCGCGCGGCGCGGCGAACAGGAACAGCCCTTCGAGCACGGCGGCCAGGCACAGCGCCGGGACCAGCGTTTCCAGCATCAACGATCGCTCTTGAGGTACTGCAGGAACGGGTCGTTGCGGTCCAGCACCACCACGCCCTGGCCGTCGGCGAACGCGCGGCGGTAGGCCTCCAGGCTGCGGTAGAAGGCGTAGAACGCCGGATCGGCCGCCGCCGCCTGCGCGTACAGGCGCGCCGCCTCGGCATCGCCCTCGCCGCGCAGGCGCTGCGCGTCGCGCTCGGCCTCGGCCACGATCACCGCCTGGTCGCGGTCGGCCTGCGCGCGCACGGTGCGCGCCTGCTCCTCGCCCTCGGCGCGCAGCGCGCTGGCCACCTGCTTGCGCTCGGCGCGCATGCGGTCGTAGACCTGCTTGATCACGTCCGAATCGGTGGGCAGGTCGATCTGCTTGAGGCGGATGTCGACGATGCGCATGCCCAGGGTCAGGGCGCCGCGGTTGATGCCCTCCAGCTGGCGCTGGATGACCTCGCTGCGGTCGCCGGACACCAGCTGGGTCAGGGTACGGGCGTTGATCTCGTTGCGCAGCGAGTCCTTGATGATCGGCGCCAGGCGGTCGGCGGCGGCGCTCTCGTCGCCGCCGGTGGCGCGGTAGAACGCGCGCACGTCGTCGATGTAGCCAATGGCCACGAAGTCGACGCTGACGTCCTTGCGCTCGGAGGTCAGGTAGCGCTCCGGGGAGAAGTCGATCAGGCTGAAGCGGCGGTCGAACACGCGCGCGGTCTCGACCAGCGGCACCTTGAAGTGCAGGCCCGGGCCGATGTCGGTACGGGCCACCCGGCCCAGGTTCAGGACCAGGCCGACCTGGTCCTCGCGCACCACGAACACCGAGCCCATCAGGCCCAGCAGGCCGGCCACCGCCAGCGCGATCCACAGGGGATATTTCATCGGCTCACCTCCCCGCGCCCGGTGCGGGTCCCGTCACGGGTCCCGTCGCGCAGGTTGTCGGGACTGCTTTCGATCACCGGCAGCAAAGCCTCGCCGGCCGGCGCCGGCGCGGCGGTGCCCGCCTGCGGCTGGCTGGCGGCGTTGGCCCCCGGCATCGGCACGTAGATCAGCTGGCGGCTGTCGCCGCCGACCACCTTGCGGTTGCGCGACAGCACGTCCTGCACCGTTTCCAGCCACAGGCGCTTGCGGGTGACTTCCGGCGCGCTGCGGTATTCGTCGCGCAGCAGCGAGAAGCGGGCGACGTCACCCTCGGCCTGGGCGATCTTGGCCGCCTTGTAGCCTTCGGCCACGGTGCGGCGGCGGGCCGCCTCGCCGCGGGCCTCCGGGACCACCTTGGCGGCGTAGGCGCGGGCCTCGTTGATCAGTTGGTCCTTGATCTGCTGGGCGCTGTTGACCTCGTCGAAGGCCGGCTTGACCTCCTCCGGCGGACGCGCGTCCTGCAGGTTCAGTTCGGTGACCACCAGGCCGGTGCGGTAGGCGTCCAGCGAGGCCTGCAGCTGCTCGGCGGCGCTCACCGACAGCGGGCCGCGCGCGCCGAGCACGGTGTCCAGGGTGGCGCGGCCGACCTGCTCGCGGACCACGCTCTGCGCCACCTGCTCCAGCACCCGGTCGGCGTCGCGCGAGCCGAACAGGTACAGGCGCGGGTCGCCGACCCGGTACTGCACGTTCATGGCCACGTTGACGATGTTCTCGTCGCGGGTCAGCACCGGCACGGTGTTGCTGAAGGTCTTGATCTGGGTCGCGTTGACCTTGACCACGCGCTCGATCGGCCACGGCCACTTGAGGTTCGGGCCGGGCTGCATGACCCGCGCGAACTGGCCGAAGCGCAGGACCACGCCGCGCTGCTGCTCGCCCACCAGCTGGAAGCTGGTCAGCACCACCAGCAGGGCCACGGCGAGCAGGATCCAGCGGCCGATGCCACCGCCGGCGCCTCCGAACAGGTCGCGCAGCCGGTCGAAGCCGCCACCCAGGCCGTTGCCGCCACCGGAGGGGCGGCGCGGGGGCCAGGGGTTGCGGCGGTTGTTGTCGGGGGAGTCCCCACCCTTGCCGGGTGTATTCCAGACCATGAACGCTCCGAGATGAGGGGCCCTGTGGCGGTGGGGGACCGCCAGGCAGGTCGCCGTCCGATTCTAGCAAGTCGCAGGCGGACGCCCGTCCGGACGGGCCGGGCGCCGCCGGGCGCTCAGCGCCCGTCCGTCTCCCATTCCTCGCGCGCCGGCTCCGGCAGCAGCGCGCGCAGCGGCGCGCCGTCGGCGCGCGCGGCCAGGCGCTCGGCCTCGCCGCGCGGCAGGTCCACCTGCAGCAGCCAGCCGTGCTCGTCGGCGTGCTCGCCGCGGACCGCGCCCAGCGCGTGCAGGTGCGAACGCAGGCGCCCGGCGGACGGCGGCAGGCGCAATTCGCCGGCGGCGCGCTGCAGGTCCAGGCGCCGGGCCAGGGCGTCCTGCAGCAGGTCCAGGCCCAGGCCGTCGCGCGCGGAGATCCACACCCGCTCGCGGTGCCCGGGTTCGTCGGCGGCGGAGGAGGCGTGGTCGTGGCGCGGCTGCGCGCCTTCGATCCGGTCGATCTTGTTGAACACCAGCAGCTGCGGCAGCTCGCCGGCGCCGACCTCGGCCAGGACCGCGTCGACCTGGGCGATGCGCTCCTCGCGGTGCGGGTCGGCGGCGTCGACCACGTGCAGCAGCAAGTCGGCCTCGCGTGCCTCCGACAGGGTCGAGCGGAACGCGGCCACCAGTTCGTGCGGCAGGTCGCGGACGAAGCCGACGGTGTCGGCCAGCACGACGCTGCCGCCGGGCAGGGAGATGCGGCGCACGGTCGGGTCCAGGGTCGCGAACAGCTGGTCGGCGGCGTGGGCGCCGGCGCCGGTCAGGGTGTTGAACAGGGTCGACTTGCCGGCGTTGGTGTAGCCGACCAGGGCCACCCGCGGCAGTTCGCTGCGCACGCGGGCGCGGCGCATCTGCGCGTGCTGCACCTCGACCTTGTCCAGCCGCTTCTGCAACTGCTCCAGGCGCTTCTGCAGCAGGCGGCGGTCGGTTTCCAGCTGGGTTTCGCCGGGGCCGCGCAGGCCGATCGAGCCGCCGCGCTGGCGCTCCAGGTGGGTCCAGCCGCGCACCAGGCGGGTGGCCATGTGCTTGAGCTGGGCCAGCTCGACCTGCAACTTGCCCTCGTGGCTGCGCGCGCGCTGGGCGAAGATGTCCAGGATCAGGCCGGTGCGGTCCACCACCCGGCGCTGCAGGGCGCGCTCGAGGTTGCGCTCCTGCACCGGGGTCAGCTGGTGGTTGACCAGGATCAGGTCGGCGCCGGTGGCCTCGGCCGCGGCCTTGACCTCCTCGAGCTTGCCGCTGCCGATCAGGGTCGCCGGGTTGGGCCGGTCGATGCGCGCGGTCAGCGTGGCCGCGATGCTCGCGCCGGCCGAGCGGGCGAGGTCGGCGAACTCCTCCAGCACGTCCTCGGGCGCCGCCCCGCCCGCGTGGGGCTGGATCAGCAGCGCGTGTTCACCCTTGCGGGATCGTTCGAACAATCAATGCTCCCGGGCGCTCATGCGCCCTCGTCGCCGTCCTCTCCACCCTCGGCCGGCTGCTGCACGTATCCGCCGCCGGGGCCAACCCGGACGTTGCGCGACGGAACCACGGTGGAAATGGCGTGCTTGTAGACCATCTGGCTCACGGTGCTGCGCAACAGCACCACGAACTGGTCGAAGGATTCGATCGTACCCTGCAGCTTGATCCCGTTGACCAGGTAGACCGAGACCGGAACGCGCTCGCGGCGCAAGGCGTTCAGGAACGGGTCCTGCAGTGACTGCCCCTTGGACATCTGGCTCCCCCTTATTCCTTTTTTTTGTTGTGGGTGGTGGTTCCGTGGACCTCCCCGGGTCCAGGGGGCATGTTACACAAGCGGGGTGCCGGCGTCCGGCCAGTCGCGGCCGGTGAACCGCGCCACCGTCGCGCGCAGGCGTGACGGGTCCTGGCGGGGGTCGAACCAGAGCGTGTCCAGCTCGCCGCGCAGCCAGGTCAGCTGGCGCTTGGCCAGCTGCCGGGTGGCGAAGATCGCGCGGTCGCGGAAGCCGGCGGCATCGCCCTGCCCGTCCAGGAATTCCCAGGCCTGGCGGTAGCCCACGGCGCGCAGCGCCGGCAGGTCCAGCGGCGCCGGGTGGTCGCGCAGCCGCGGCAGCGCGCGCAGGCGCCGCACCTCGTCGAGGAACCCGGCGGCCAGCATCGCATCGAAGCGTGCGGCGATGCGCGCGTGCAGTTCGGCACGGCTGTCCGGGGCCAGCACCAGCTTCAGCACCTTCAACGGCAGCCGCGGCGGCGGCGGGTCGCGCTGCCAGGCGCTGATCGGCCGGCCGCTGACCCGGTACACCTCCAGCGCGCGCTGGATGCGCTGGGCGTCGCCGGGACGGATGCGCGCGCCGGCATGCGGGTCGACCGAGGCCAGTTCGGCATGCAGCGCCGGCCAGCCACGCGCCTCGGCCTCGGCCGCGATCGCGGCGCGCACCTGCGGGTCGGCCGGCGGCATCGCCGCCAGTCCGCGCAGCAGGGCCTGGAAGTACAGGCCGGTGCCGCCGGCCAGCACCGGCAGGCGCCCGCGCGCGGCGATGCCGAGCACCGCGGCGCGCGCGTCCTCGGCGAACTCGGCCGCCGAATACGGCTGCCACGGCTCGCGCACGTCGATCAGGTGGTGCGGCACGCCGGCGCGCTCGGCCGCGTCCGGCTTGGCCGCGCCGATGTCCAGGCCGCGATAGACCAGGGCCGAGTCGACGCTGACGATCTCCCCGTCCAGGCGCCGCGCCAGCTCGACCGCGAACGCGGTCTTGCCCGAGGCGGTCGGGCCCATCACCGCGATCGCCAGGGGCCGGGTGTCGGCAGGCATCGCCCGGGTCAGTCCTCGTCCGGCCAGCGGATCCCCGCCGGCGCCGGATCCTTGCGCGGGGCCGGCACCGCGGCCACCGCCTCCCACACCTTCAGCGCGTCGACCGTGGCGGCCACGTCGTGCACGCGCACGATGCGCGCGCCGCGCTGGGCCGCGACCAGGTGCGCGGCGACCGAGCCGGCCACGCGCTCGGCCGGGACCTGGCGCCCGGTCAGCGCGCCGATGGTGCGCTTGCGCGAGATGCCCGCCAGCACCGGCACGCCCAGGCTGGTGAAGCGTTCCAGCTGCGCCAGCAGGGCCAGGTTGTGGCCGTCGTCCTTGCCGAAGCCGAAGCCCGGGTCGACCACCAGGCGCGCGCGCGGGATGCCGGCCAGCTCGGCGGCGAAGATGCGGTCGGCCAGGTAGCGGTGCACCTCGGCGACCACGTCGTCGTAATGCGGCGCTTCCTGCATCGAGCGCGGCTCGCCGCGCATGTGCATCAGCACCACCGGCACCCCGGCCGCGGCTGCCGCGTCCAGCGCGCCCTCGCGCTCCAGCGCGCAGATGTCGTTGATCATGCCGGCGCCGGCGGCCACCGCCGCGCGCATCACCTCCGGCTTGGAGGTGTCGATGCTGATCGGCACGCCGGTGCGCGCGGCCAGGCCCTCGATCACCGGGATCACCCGGCGCAGCTCCTCCTCGACGGAAACGCCTTCCGAACCGGGACGGGTGGACTCGCCGCCCACGTCCAGCAGGTCGGCGCCCTCCTCGACCAGGCGCAGGCCGTGGGCGATGGCCGAGGCGGCATCGGCGTGCGCGCCGCCGTCGGAGAACGAGTCCGGGGTGACGTTGACGATGCCCATGACCCGGGTGCGGTCCAGGCGCAGGATGCGGCCGGCGCAGTCCAGCCGGGGCGATGTGTCGAACATGGCGATGTCCCCTGGTGCGGCGCGCCGCCTAGCGGTCGTCGCCGAAGATCGCGGCGTCGACCCGGGCGGCGCGGCGCCGCGCGTACAGGCCGAAGCCGAAGGCCAATGCCGCGACCACCAGGCTGGCGCCGACCAGCACCAGTGGCAGCCGGCCCAGCGCGTAGAACAGGGTGGTCACGGAGAGCACGGTCGAGGCCCCGGCGAAGGCGCCGGCGCCGACGTTGCGCCACGGGTTGCGGACGTAATAGCTCGGCCGGGGCGTTTCCGCCCCGGCCGGGTCGCGACGCGGCTCGGGCGGAATCCCGGCCATGCCTCAGGTCTGGGTCGCCGGGCCGCCGACCGGCGGCAGCGGACGCGGATCGCCGCCCTTGTCGCCGCCATCCTTGCCCGAGCGGCTCCAACCGGCCGGCGGCGGCGGCTCGCGGCCTTCCATGATCGCGTCGATCTGCGGGCCGTCGATGGTCTCGTACTGCAGCAGGGCCTGCGACATCGCGTGCAGCTTGTCGATGTTCTCGCTGAGGATCTTCCTGGTCCGCGCGTAGGCCTTGTCCAGGATCGAGCGCACGACCTCGTCGATCTTGCGCGCGGTCTCGTCGGACACGTTCTTGTGCTGGGTCACCGAGCGGCCGAGGAACACCTCGTCCTCCTCCTCGCCGTAGGCGATCGGGCCCATCTCGTCGCTCAGGCCCCACTTGGTGACCATGTTGCGCGCCATCTTGGTCGCGCGCTCGATGTCGTTGGAGGCGCCGGTGGTGACCTTGTCCTCGCCGAAGATCAGCTCCTCGGCCACGCGCCCGCCGTACAGCGAGCACAGCTGCGACTCGATCGCCACGCGGTTCATCGAGTAGCGGTCGCCCTCGGGCAGGTACATGGTCACGCCCAGGGCGCGGCCGCGCGGGATGATGGTGACCTTGTAGACCGGGTCGTGCTCGGGCACCAGGCGGCCGACGATGGCGTGGCCGGCCTCGTGGTACGCGGTCAGGCGCTTCTCTTCCTCGCTCATGGCCATCGAGCGGCGCTCGGCGCCCATCAGGATCTTGTCGCGCGCGCGGTCGAAGTGGTCCATGCGCACTTCCTTGGCGTTCTCGCGCGCGGCGAACAGGGCCGCCTCGTTGCACAGGTTGGCCAGGTCGGCGCCGGAGAAGCCCGGGGTGCCGCGCGCGATCACCAGCGGCTCGACGTCGTCGGCCAGCGGCAGCTTGCGCATGTGCACCTTGAGGATCTGCTCGCGGCCCTTCACGTCCGGCAGGCCGACCACCACCTGGCGGTCGAAGCGGCCCGGGCGCAGCAGCGCCGGGTCGAGCACGTCGGGGCGGTTGGTCGCGGCGATCACGATCACGCCCTCGCCGCCCTCGAAGCCATCCATCTCCACCAGCAGCTGGTTGAGGGTCTGCTCGCGCTCGTCGTGGCCACCGCCCAGGCCGGCGCCGCGGTGGCGGCCGACCGCGTCGATCTCGTCGATGAAGATGATGCAGGGGGCGTGCTTCTTGGCCTGCTCGAACATGTCGCGCACGCGGCTGGCGCCCACGCCCACGAACATCTCCACGAAGTCCGAGCCGGAGATCGAGAAGAACGGCACCCGCGCCTCGCCGGCGATGGCCTTGGCCAGCAGGGTCTTGCCGGTGCCCGGCGGGCCGACCATCAGCACGCCGCGCGGGATCTTGCCGCCCAGGCGCTGGAACTTGGACGGGTCGCGCAGGAACTCGACCAGCTCGGCGACCTCCTCCTTGGCCTCGTCGCAGCCGGCCACGTCGGCGAAGGTGATCTTGACCTGGTCCTCGCCCTGCAGCTTGGCGCGCGACTTGCCGAAGGACATGGCGCCCTTGGCGCCGCCTCCGCCGCCCTGCATCTGCCGCATCATGAAGATCCAGAAGCCGATCAGCAGCAGCACCGGCAGGAAGTTCAGCACGATGCCCCAGAAGCCCGGTCCGGTGGACGGCTTCTCGCGCACGATGTCCACGTTCTTGCTGACCAGCTGGTCGATCAGCTTGCCGTCCATCGGCCCGACCACCTGGCCCTCGGTGCCGTCGGTGCGGCGGTAGCGGATGGCGTTGGCGGTGAAGGTGCTCTCGTCGGTGAACACCACCGAGCGGATGCGGCCGGCGTCCACGTCCTGCAGGAAGCGGGTGTAGCTGGGGGTCTCGCCCGCGGCCACGGTGCCGCCGCCGCGCGGCGAAAGGCTCTGGAAGACCACCATCAGCACGACGGCGACGACCACCCAAAGCAGCAGATTCTTGGTCAAGTCGTTCATCCTCATCGGCTCCGGTGTCCCGTTCTTTCCTGCATGTCCTGAAAAATTGCCGCCGGCGTCCGGGCCAGCTTACTTCATCTGTGCCAGCTTGCCCTGGCCGAGGGCATAGACTTCCGGCGAACGCTTGCGCGAGGCCGCCGGCTTGCGGATCGCCACCTTGGCGTAGCGGCGCCGCAACTGGCGCACGTACTCGTCGAACCCGACTCCCTGGAACAGCTTGATCAGGAAGGCGCCGCCGGGGCGCAGGTGGTTGTCGGCGAAGTCCAGCGCCAGCTCGGCCAGGTACATGGCCCGCGGCTGGTCGACCGCGTCCACGCCACTCATATTGGGGGCCATGTCCGAAAGGACAAGATCCACGGGCTGGCCGTCCAGCAGCGTCTCCAGCTGGGATAAGACGGCATCCTCCCTGAAATCCCCATGAAGGAACTCGACCCCGGCCAGGGGCGGCATCTCCAGGATGTCCAGGGCCACGACCCGGCCGCTGTCGCCCAGGGCCTGGCGCACGTACTGCGACCAGCCGCCCGGGGCGGCGCCGAGGTCGACCACGACCATGCCCGGCCGCAGCAGGCGGTCGCGCTCCAGCAGCTCCTCGAGCTTGTAGGCGGCGCGCGAACGCAGGCCCTCGGCCTGGGCCTTCTTCACGTAGGGATCGGAGAAGTGCTCGCGGAGCCAGCGATGGCTGCTCTTGCTGCGGGAGCTGCGTGACATGCGATGGGAAGCCGGGCGCGCTGCCCGCGGCGTGACGGGTCGCCATGATACCCTGATCCGCCCGCAAGCCCCTCCGCATCCGCATGTCCGTTGCCCTTACCCCTGCCCAGACCCGTTTCCTTCGTGGCCAGGCCCACAGCCTCAAGGCCCTGATGCAGGTGGGCGGCAAGGGCATCACCCCGGCCCTGGTGGCCGAGCTGGACCAGGTCCTGGAGCGGCACGAGCTGGTCAAGGTGAAGGTCGGCGCCGAGGACCGCGAGGCCCGCGACGCGATGATCGCCGAGCTGGCCGGCCAGACCGGGGCCGCCCTGGTGCAGCGCATCGGGCATACCGTCACGCTGTACCGCCCGTCGAAGGAAGCGCCCGCGATCGTGCTGCCGCGCGCGTAAGCGGCGCCAGGAGCCGTCCATGCAGCTGAGCCACGAACGCCCGGATTACGGGTTCGTCCTGCGCGGGGCCGACGCCACCAGCGCCCGCGTGAACGACCAGGTGCTGACCCGCAGCTTCGCCATTGCCCCGGACCACCTGCTGGAGGACTGGGACGCCCCGGCCTCGGCCGCCGCCCTGGAGCCGGCCCACCTCGCGCCCCTGCTGGCCCTGGAGCCGGAACTGGTGGTGCTGGGCACGGGCGCACGCCAGGTCTTTCCCCCGGCCGCGGCCCTGGCCGCCTGCCTGACCCGCGGCATCGGCATCGAGGCCATGGACAACGCCGCCGCCGCCCGCACCTACAACGTGCTGGCCGGCGAGGGCCGCCGCGTGGTGGTGGCCATGCTGCTGGGCTGAACCGGGCGCACGCGGCTGGCGGGCACGAACGGCCCGCGACGGATCACACGAGGCTGGATCCGGGACGCAGTGCGCCTGGCTTTCAGCCCACCCAAGCCTCGTCCTGCGCCCCCCCCTGAAGCCACTGGGTCCCGGCTTTCGCCGGGACGACGGAGCCTGCCGGGCCGGGGATCCGCCCCTGCGTGCCAGCTGCGCGTGTTACTTCTTCGGCAGGTAGAGAAGCGGATCCACGGGTTTTCCGTTGTAGCGGGTCCGGGGCGCGCGCTTGCGATCCGCCAGGATCGCGCGCGGACCGGACGCCCGGCGCATGCAGGCGCCGGGCTGGGGATCCGCCCCTGCGTGCCAGCTGCGCCGGTTACCTCTTCGGCAGGTACAGCTGCGGATCGACCGGCTTGCCGTTGTAGCGGATCTCGAAATGCAGCTTGTCCCGGTCGGTGCCGGTACGGCCCATTTCCGCGATCTGCTGCCCGGCCTTCACCGCCTGGCCTTCGGCCACCAGGCGCTTGCGGTTGTGGCCGTAGGCCGACAGCCACTGCTCGTTGTGCTTGACGATGATCAGCTCGCCATAGCCGACCAGGCCGGCGCCGGAATACACCACCACGCCGTCGGCGGCGGCATTGACCGCCTGGCCGCTGCTGCCGGCGATGTCGATGCCCTGGCGGGTGGCATTGCCCTCGACGAAGGTGGCGATGACCACGCCCTGCGCCGGCCACTGCCAGCGGATGCCACTGGCCACCGGGGCCGCGGCCGGCCGCGGCGCGCCGGAGGTGCCGGTGGAGGCGGCCGGGGCCTGGGCCTGCGTCCGCGTCCCGCCGCTGCTGGCGGTGGTGCCGGAGGCGGCAGGCTTGCTGCTGCCGCTGCCGGCGCCCAGGGCCAGGCGCTGGCCCGGGTAGATGGTGTACGGCGGGGCCAGGTTGTTCCAGCGCGCCATGTCCGCCACCGTGGTGTTGTGGCGGCGGGCGATGGAATAAAGCGTGTCCCCGCGCTGGACCACCACGGACTTGCCGGGCTGGCCCTTCGAGGAGGCCGCGGCCTGCCCGGCGCTCGTGCCTCCGGACTGGGGCGTGCGCACCACGGTGCTCTTGGCGCAGGCGGCCAGCATGGCCAGCAGCACCAGCGCGGCCAGCAGGCGCGCGAACGGGGTCAGACCCTCGGGTTTCATGCGAACTTCGCCCTCCACACAAGCACGGCCACCGCGGCGGCGACCAGCGCGGTCGCGACCCACCCCAGCGGCTCGATCCAGCGCCGCAGCGCCTCGGCCGCGCGCGCGCCGCCGAAGCGGATCGCCGCCGCCAGCAGGTACACGCGCTTGCCGCGCCCGACCAGCATGCTCAGGAAATACGGCAGCAACGGCACCCCGACGATACCCGAGGCCCACGTGAAGACCTTCATCGGGATCGGCATGAACCCGCCCAGCACCAGGAACCAGAACACCGCCCAGGGCGACTCCACCATCTTCGCCTGGATCGTGGCGATGCCCTCCTCGATCTTCGAGAGCATGCCCATCCATTCCAGCAGCGGCTTGACCGCCTCGAAGGCGAAGTGGCCCAGGGCGTAGCCGACCATGGCGCCGGCCATCGAGCCGGCCAGGCTCAGGCTGGCGAACCGCCAGCCCCGCTTCGGCTGGGCCACGCACATCGGCGCCAGCATCACCTCTGGCATCACCGGGAAGAAGATGGCCTCGATGAAGCTGAGGACAGTCAGGTAGGTCGGGGCGCGGGGATGGGCGGCCCAGCTCAGGGCGCGGTCGTAGAGGGGGCCGAATACCTGCATGCGCTCAGTCCAGGGTTCCTGCCAGCAGCGGCACGAACACCACCGGCGCCAGCGTCTGTTCTTCGATCGATCCATCCGGCCGCTTGGCCAGCCGCAGCAGCGACTGCGCCGAGGCGCCACCCACCGGCGCCACCAGGACGCCGCCTACCGCCAGCTGGTCCAGCAGCGCCTCGACCAGGGCCGGGGCGGCAGCGGTGACCAGGATCGCATCGTACGGGCCGTGCTCGGCCCAGCCCACCCGGCCGTCATCGTGCTTGCTGCGCACGTTCAGGCCCAGGGCGCGGAAGCGCCGGCGCGCCTGCCGCAGCAGTTCGCCGATGCGCTCGACCGTGTACACCTCCAGCCCCAGCGCGGCCAGGATCGCCGCCTGGTAGCCGGAACCGGTACCGATCTCCAGCACCCTCTTCGGCTGCGCCGCCAGGATCGCCTCGGTCATGCGCGCCACCACCCAGGGCTGGGAGATGGTCTGGCCGTGGCCGATCGGCAGCGCGGTGTCCTCGTAGGCGCGGCTGGCCAGGGCCTCGTCCACGAACAGGTGGCGCGGCACCACGCGCACCGCGTTGAGCACGTTCTCGTCGGTGATGCCGCCGTTGGCGCCACCCTCGCGCAGGCGCTGGACCAGGCGGTCGCGCACGCGCTGGGAGGTCATGCCGACCCCGACGGCCTCCGGCTGCAGGCGCAGGCGCGGGGTCACGCCGAGGCCTCCGGGTCGTTGCCTGCCAGCGCCGCGGTCAGGCCGCCGACCCAGCCGGCGACCTTCTCCAGCGCCTGGTAGCGGGTCAGGTCGACGTGGATCGGGGTGATCGAGATGTGCCCGGTGCGCACGGCGTGGAAGTCGGTGCCGGGGCCGGCGTCCTGTTCCGGGCCGGCCGGGCCGATCCAGTACACGGTGCGGCCGCGCGGATCGGGCTGGGCCACGCAGGCCTCGGCGCGGTGGCGGTTGCCCAGGCGGGTGACCTCGAAGCCGCGCAGCGCGTCCCAGGCCAGGTCCGGCACGTTGACGTTGAGGATGGTGTCGGCTGGCAGCGGGTCGGCCTTCAGCCGCGCCACGATCTCCACCGCCGCGCGCGCCGCGGTCTCGTAGTGCTTCGCCTCGTGGTGGCGCGTGTCCAGCGACACCGCCACCGCCGGCAGGCCGAGGAAGCGGCCTTCCATCGCCGCCGACACGGTGCCGGAATAGATGACGTCGTCGCCCAGGTTGGCGGTGTTGTTGATCCCGGAGACCACGATGTCCGGCTCGAACTCGAACATGCCGGTCAGGGCCAGGTGCACGCAGTCGGTCGGCGTACCGGCCACCGAGCAGGTGTAGTGGTCCAGCCGCTTGACCCGGATCGGCAGGTCCAGGGTGAGCGAATTGCTCGCGCCGGACCGGTCGCGGTCGGGCGCCACCACATAGACCTCGTGCCCCGCGTCGCGCAGCCCCTGGGCCAGGGCGTGGATGCCGGGGGCATCGACGCCATCGTCGTTGCTAACCAGTACGCGCATGGGCTTCCTCGAAAACGACCCGATGATACCGGAAGCGTCGCGCCCGTCGCCCGGCAGCGGTTCGCAGTGCGGCTGCGCTACCCTTCGCCAATGCACGAGGATGAAGACGATGCCGCCCTGTTCCGCGCCGCGGTCGGCAAGGTGGACCCGCTGCGGACCGACGCCGCGCCGCCGCCGGAACGGCCGCGGCCGCGTCCGGCCGTGCGCCGCGAGGACGACGGCGGCGACGCGCGCGGCATGGCCGGACTGCTCGCCGGGTCGCCGGATGCGGTGCTGTTGCGCGGCGATGCCAGCGCGTTCCGCCGCGAGCGGGTCAACGCGCGCGACTGGCAACGCCTGCGCCGCGGCCAGTTCGCCGCCCAGGACGAACTGGACCTGCACGGCGCCAGCGCGCTGGAGGCGGAGATGCTGGTGGCGCGCTTCCTGGCCGAATCGCTGGACGCCGGCTTCGGCTGCGTGCGCATCGTCCACGGCAAGGGCGGCGCCGGCGGCGTGCCGGTGCTGAAGAACCTGGTCGACCGCCTGCTGCGCCAGCGCGGCGAGGTGCTGGCCTTCCATTCCGCGCCGCCGGCCCAGGGCGGCACCGGCGCGCTGCTGGTGCTGCTGTCGCGGCGCTGAGCCCGGGGCGGAGCCGGGGCACTTGCCGGGGACGCTAGAATGCGCGCCATGGACCATCCCGAATTCACCGCCGCCGCCCTGGCCGAGCGCTTCTCGCTGCAGCTGCAGGGCGACGGCGCCACGCCCGTGCGCGGCGTCGCCACCCTCGCCAGCGCCGGCCCCGGCCAGCTGGCCTTCCTCGCCAACCCGCGCTACCGCGGCCAGCTCGCCACCACCGCCGCCGCGGTGGTGGTGGTGCGCGCCGAGGACGCCGGGGACGTGCGCGGCACCGCGCTGATCGCGCGCGACCCGTACGTGGCCTTCGCCCGCATCTCCGCCCTGTTCGAACGGGTGCCGGCGCGCGCGCCCGGCATCCATCCCAGCGCGGTGGTCGATCCGACCGCCGAGGTCTCGCCGGACGCGCATATCGGCCCGTTCGTCTCCATCGGCGCCCGGTCGAAGGTCGCCGCCGGCTGCGTGGTCGGCCCCGGCTGCGTGATCGGCGACGACTGCGAACTGGGCGAAGGCTGCGAGCTGCAGGCCCGGGTCACGCTGTACACCCGCGTGCGCCTGGGCAAGCGCGTGCGCATCCTCCCTGGCGCGGTGCTGGGCGCGGCCGGCTTCGGCCTGGCCATGGACGCCGGCCACTGGGTCAACGTGCCGCAGCTGGGCGGCGTGGTGGTCGGCGACGACTGCGAGATCGGCGCCAACAGCTGCATCGACCGCGGCGCGCTGGACGACACCGTCCTCGAGGAGGACGTGCGCATCGACAACCTGGTCCAGATCGGCCACAACGTGCGCATCGGCGCGCACACCGCCATGGCCGGCTGCTCGGCCGCGGCCGGCAGCGCGAAGATCGGCCGCTATTGCCTGGTCGGCGGCGGCGCCGGCATCCTCGGCCACCTCGAGGTGGCCGACAAGGTGCTGGTCACGGCCATGTCGCTGGTCACCCATTCCATTCGCGAGCCGGGCGAGTACTCCTCCGGCACCCCGCTAACCGACAACCGCACCTGGCGGAAGAACGCCGCCCGGTTCAAGCAACTGGACGCGCTGGCGCGCCGCGTCATCGCCTCCTCCCAGAGAAGCCCCGAATGAACGAAACCGTGCAGTTGCCCATCGACGTCACCACCATCCGGACGCTGATTCCGCACCGCTATCCGTTCCTCCTGGTCGACCGGGTCGACGAGCTGGACATCGAGGGCAAGCGCATCGTCTGCCGCAAGAACGTCTCGATCAACGAGCCCTACTTCCAGGGCCACTTCCCGGGCCAGCCGATCATGCCCGGCGTGCTGATCATCGAGGCCCTGGCCCAGGCCGGCGGCGTGCTGACCCAGCTGTCCATGGGCCGCGACGCGCAGTCCAAGCTGTTCTACATGGTCAAGGTCGAGAACGCCCGCTTCAGCAAGCAGGTGGTGCCCGGCGACGTGCTGGAGCTGCACGTGTGCGTCAAGCGCGTGATCCGCAACATGGCCGTGTACTACGGCGAAGCCAAGGTCGACGGCGAGGTAGTCGCATGCGCCGAGGTGCTGTGCGCCGGCACCCGCGAGTGACCAGGAAACTTCCATGAACGACAAGGCCCGGATCCATCCCACCGCCGTGATCGATCCCTCCGCCCGCCTGGGCGAGGGCGTCAGCGTCGGCGCCTACACCGTGATCGGCCCGGAGGTCGAAATCGGCGACGGCTGCCAGATCGGCCCGCACTGCAGCTTCACCGGGCCCACCCGGATCGGCCGCGAGAACCGCTTCATCGGCCATTGCGCGATCGGCGGCGAACCGCAGGACAAGAAGTTCGCCGGCGAGCGCACCGAGCTGGTGATCGGCGACCGCAACGTGTTCCGCGAGTTCGTCACCGTCAACCGCGGCACCGGCGGCGGCGGCGGCGTCACCCGCATCGGCAACGACAACTGGCTGCTGGCCTACAGCCACGTCGCCCACGACTGCATCGTCGGCAACAACTGCGTGTTCTCCAACAACACCACCCTGGCCGGCCACGTCACCGTGGGCGACTGGGTGATCATCAGCGGCTTCGCCGGTGCCCACCAGTTCTGCCGCATCGGCGACCACGCCTTCCTCGGCATGGGCGCGCTGGTCAACGGCGACGTGCCGCCGTTCACCATGGTCGGCGGCAACTCGCTGGGGCGCCCGCGCGGCATCAACAGCGAGGGCCTCAAGCGCCGTGGCTTCGCGCCCGAGCGCATCGCCGCGATCAAGCGCGCCTACCGCACCCTGTACGTGGCCGGGCTGCCGCTGGCCGAGGCCCGCGAGCAGCTCGGCGTGCAGGCCCAGGCCAGCGACGACGTGCGCCAGCTGCTTGAGTTCATCGACGGCGGCGAGCGTCCCCTGCTGCGCTGATGGCCATGCCCGCGCCCGCCCCCGCAGTCCGCACCCGCGGCGGCCTGGCCCCGCGGATCCTGCTGGTCGCCGGCGAAGCCTCCGGCGACGGCCTCGGCGCCGGCCTGGTCGAGGCCCTGCGCCGGCGCTACCCGGACGCCAGGTTCGCCGGGATCGGCGGCGACGCCATGCGCCGCGCCGGCGTGGAGACCTGGTACGACGCCAGCGAGCTGGCGGTGATGGGCCTGGCCGAGGTGCTGCGCCACCTGCCGCGGCTGCTGAAGCTGCGTGGCGAGCTGCGCAGCCGCGGCCTGGCCTGGGGCCCGGACGTGGTCGTGGGCATCGACGCCCCGGACTTCAACCTCGGCCTGGAGCGCTGGTTCCGCCAGCGCGGCGTACCGGCCGTGCACTACGTCAGCCCCTCGGTCTGGGCTTGGCGCGAGAAGCGCGCCGGGAAGATCGGCGCCAGCGCCGACCGCGTGTTGTGCCTGTTCCCGATGGAGCCGGCGATCTACGCCCGCCATGGCGTGGACGCGCGCTTCGTCGGCCACCCGATGGCCGACGCCATGCCGCTGCACCCGGACCGTACCGGCGCCCGCGCGCGCCTGGGCCTGCCAGTGGACGCGCCGGTACTGGCGGTGCTGCCGGGCAGCCGCCTCGGGGAGATCGGCCGCCTGGGCGACACCTTCCTGCGCGCGGCCTGGCAGGTCAGCGAGGTGCTCAAGCCGCTGCACGTGGCGATCCCGGCCGCCAACGCCGCCGGCCGCGAACTGCTCCAGCAGCAGCTGCGGCGCTCGCCGCTGCGCTCCAGCCACACCCACCTGTTCGACGGCCGCGCGCGCGACGTGCTCGCCGCCGCCGACGTGGTCCTGCTGGCCTCCGGCACCGCCACCCTGGAGGCCATGCTGTCCAAGCGGCCAATGGTGGTCGGCTATCGCGTCTCGCCGCTGACCTACCGCATCGTCAAGGCGCTGGGCCTGCTCAAGGTCGAGCGCTACGCCCTGCCCAACGTGCTGGCGGGCAAGGACCTGGCCCCGGAACTGATGCAGGACGACTGCACCCCCGACGCGCTGGCGGCGGCGGTGCTGCACTGGTTCAACCAGCCGGACGCGATCCAGGCGCTGCTGCCGGAGTACGAACGCCTGCACCGGGAATTGCGCCGCGATGCCTCGGCCTCGGCGGCCGACGCCATCGCCGAGCTGCTCGGCGGCCACGGGGGCGCGGCATGAGCCGGCGCGCCCTGCGCGTGGCCCGCAGCTTCATGCCCGAGGGGGCCGACGGCGGGCTGTTCCCGATCGACCGCAGGCAGCTGCGCGTGGCCGGCGTGGACGAGGCCGGGCGCGGCCCGCTGGCCGGCCCGGTGGCGGTGGCCGCGGTGGTGCTGGATCCGCGCCGGCGCATCCGCGGCCTGGACGATTCCAAGAAGCTCAGCCACGCCCAGCGCGAGGACCTGTACCCGCGCATCGTCGAGCGCGCCCTGGCCTGGCACGTGGAGCTGGTCCCGGTCGAGGAGATCGACCGCCTGAACATCCTGCAGGCGACCCTGGAGGGCATGCGCCGCTGCGTGCTGGCGCTGGGCGAACACGCCCAGCTGGCGCGGATCGACGGCAACATGCTGCCGCGCTCGCTGCCGTGCATGGCCGAGGCGATCGTCGGCGGCGACGCCCTGGAGCCGGCGATCATGGCCGCCTCGATCCTGGCCAAGGTCAGCCGCGACCGGCTGATGTGCCAGCTGCACGAGGAATTCCCGGTCTACGGCTTCCACGAGCACAAGGGCTACGCCACCCCCGCACACTTGGCGGCGCTGGCCAGCCACGGCCCCTGCGTGCACCACCGCCGCAGCTTCGCGCCGGTGCGGCAGGCGGCCGGCGAACAGGTCCCGGCCCCGGCCGAGGCCGTCCAGCCCGGCGACCTGGCGCTGGCCTGACCCCTGCGGCCCGGCCGCGCGGCAAACGAAACGGCCCGCGTGAGCGGGCCGTTTGCATGTGGCGCTTAGTGGTGGTGGCCGCCGTCGCCGTGCACGTGCCCGTGCTCGACCTCCTCGGCGCTGGCCTCGCGCACCTCGACGATCTCCACGTCGAAGTGCAGGTCCTTGCCCGCCATCGGGTGGTTGAGGTCCACGTCCACCACGCTGTGGCCGACCTTGTGCACGGTCACCGCGCGCGGGCCGAAGTTGGTCTGCAGCACCACCTGCATGCCCGGGGCCAGCCTGGTATTGCCGAAGTGCTTCTTCGGGATGCGCTGGGTCAGGCCCTCGCGGCGCTCGCCGTAGGCCTCGGCCGCCGGGACGTCGACGCTGAAGCTGTCGCCGGCCTGCTTGTCCATCATCGCCTGCTCCAGGCCGGGGATGATGTTGCCGTGCCCGATGAGGATCGCGATCGGCTCACGCTCCTTCGAGCTCTCCAGCGGCTCCTGGCCGACCTCGGAGACGGTGTAGTGGAAACGGACGACGCGGTCTTTTTCGATCTTCATGCGGAACTCGGTGTGGCTGCCGGCGGCAGCAGGGGTGGGCGGCTTGCCGGCCGCGGGAACCGCGGCCATGATGGCCGCCGTGAGGAAAGCCCCGCATTATCCCGTCCCCATCCCCTCGTTGCCAGCCGTGGCATGGGGTGCCCTGGCGGCGGTGGTGCTGCTTGCCGCCGGCTGCGGCGGCGGCAAGACCACCCGCCCTTCCGCCCAGGCCCCGGTGCAAAGCCGCCACTGGCCGCAGGTCGCCCCGGCCAACCCGGCGGCGGCCAATGCCGTGGTCCTGCGCGCCCTGAGCCTGGTCGGCACCCCGTACCGCTACGGTGGCAACACCCCGGAGAGCGGTTTCGACTGCAGCGGGCTGGTCAACTACGTCTACCGCGACATGCTGGACCTGCGCCTACCGCGCACCTCGCGCGAACTGGCCGAGGTCCAGGGCCCGCGGATCGCCCCGGAAAAGCTGGCCGCCGGCGACCTGGTGTTCTTCGGCAGCGGGCGCCAGGTCAACCACGTGGGCATCTACGTCGGCGAAGGCCGCTTCGTCCACGCCCCCACCAGCGGCGGCACCGTCCGCCTGGACCACTTGGACGGCTACTACTGGCGCGACCACTACAGCGGTGCGCGGCGGGTGTTGCGTTGAAACGTGACGCCTATTGGAACGATTCACGGGATTTTAACTTTTTGTGAACATCAACCCGGCGTGAAGCCGGCATCATCCCCCGGTCCTTTTTTCGTAACGACCGCGTGACGACCGAAGCCCGCGCCCTGCGCACTCCTGCCGCCACCCAGGCCCGCTCCCGCGCGCGCCTGCTGTTCCTGCTGTGCACCGTCCTGCCGGTCGCGCCGGCCATGGCCGCGCCCGAGCCGGCGCCGGTGGAGCCGGAGCCGCTGGCCCCGGCCACGATCCTGGAAGTGCCCGCCCCCGTGCCCCAGGCCGTACCGGCCACGGCGGCGGTGCCTGCCGTGGCGGCCGCGCCGCAGGCCGGCGGCCTGCGCGGCAAGGCTGACGCCGCGGCCAGCGCCACCCTGGCGGTGCTGCTGCCGCACCTGTCGCGCAACGACGGCATGCTGCTGGACCGTTCGGCGAATTTCGCCGGCGACGTCAACCGCCTGCTCAACCAGGAGGGCGAACAGGCCGGCGGCAAGCTGGAGCAGGTGGTCAAGGCGGCCATGGGCCTGCTAGGGACCCCGTACCGCTGGGGCGGCTCCGGCCCGGACGGCTTCGACTGCAGCGGCCTGGTCAGCTACGTGTTCCGCAACGCCCTGGGCATCGAACTGCCGCGCGCCTCGCGCGACATGGCGACCCGCTCCGACGGCAAGCTGATCCGCAGCCGCGACGAACTGAACCCCGGCGACCTGGTGTTCTTCGGCGCCCGCGGCCGCATCAACCACGTCGGCATCTACGTCGGCAGCGGCCAGTTCCTGCATGCGCCCAGCCGCGGCAAGGACGTGCGCGTGGACAGCCTGGCCTCCGGCTACTGGGGCAGCCGCTTCGTGCAGGCGCGCCGGGTCGAGATCTGACCCATCCCGCACCGCCGTTCCAGCGAAGGCCGCCGCAAGGCGGCCTTCGCCGTTTCCGGACCCGTTCCGCCCTGGCGCGCGCCAGGTACCGCCCGGCACCAATCCCCGGCCTGCGCCGGCAGCGCCGCCAGGCCCGGGGCGCTAGTCGCGCACCTCGGTGGGCTCGATCCCGACGTTGCTGGAAGCCCGTTCGTACACCTGGCGGTCCAGCAGCCCGGTTTCCTTGGCCACCAGCACCGGCACCAGCATCTGCCCGGTGACGTTGGTCATCGTCCGCATCATGTCCAGCACCCGGTCGATCGCCACAAGCAGGGCGATGCCCTCCAGCGGCAGCCCGGCGGCGCTGAGCACCAGGGTCACCATCACGATCGCCGTGCCCGGCACCCCGGCGGTGCCGAAGCTGCCCAGCACCGAGGCCAGCAGGATCACGAAGTACTGGTTGGCGCTCAGGTCCAGGCCGAAGTACTGGGCCACGAACACGCTGGTCAGGGCCGGGTAGATCGCGCCGCAGCCGTCCATCTTGATGCTCGCGCCCAGCGGCACGGCGAAGGCGGCGTAGTCCTTGTCCACGCCCAGGTTGTGGGTGGCGCAGCGCATCGCCACCGGCATCGAGGCGAAGCTGGAGGAACTGACGAAGGCCACCTGCATGCCCGCGGCCGCGCCGCGGAAGAACTTCAGCGGATTGAGTCCATGCGCCAGCAGCAGGCCGCCGTAGCCCAGCACGATGTGCAGGGCGCAGGCCAGGTACAGGGCGAACACGAAGGTGCCCAGCGGCAGCAGCTTCTCGAACCCGTAGCTGCCGACCAGTCCGGCGATCAGGCCGAAGGTACCCAGCGGGGTCATCTCCAGCACGAAGCGGGTGACCTGGACCATGGCGTCGCTGGCCTCGCCCACCAGCGCGCGCAGGCGCGCGGTCTTCTCGCCCAGCTTGACCAGGGCGAAGCCCAGCAGGCCGGCGAAGAAGATCACCTGCAGGATCTTGCCCTCGGCCAGGGCCTTGAACGGGTTGGTCGGGACCACGTCCAGCAGCACCTGCACCGGGGTCGGCACCTCGCGCGGGGTGTAGTCGGCCGGCATCTCCAGCCCGCTGAGCCCGGTGCCGGGCTTGAGCACCAGGCCCACCGCCAGGCCCACGCACACCGCCAGCGCCGCGGTGGCGGCGAACCAGGCGAAGGTGCGCCCCCCCAGCGCCGCCACCGACTTCTGGCCGTGCAGCGAGGCCACCGCGTTGACCACCGCGAACAGCACCAGCGGCACCGCGATCATGCGGATCAGGTTGACGTAGACCGTGCCCAGCGGGCCCAGCCAGGTCTGCGCCGCCGGGCCCAGCAGCCAGCCGGCCAGGGCGCCGAGCACGAAGCCGCCGAGCACGCGCTGCCAGAAGGGAATGGCCAGCCAGGCCTTGACCAGGTTCATCTGCAATCCGGGATGCTGCAATGGCGGAACGATACCCGGATGCAACCGGGCTGGCGATGCTGCCACTGGAACGCCGATATGTCATAGGCACGACATTGGCAACGTCCGATAATGCGCGCCCCACCCACCACGCACGCACCGTGGCCGTGGCCGCGCCGCCAGCGCGGACCTGGCGCGGCCGCCTGCGCCGATTCCGGACCCGCAATGCCCCGTCATACCCGCGCCCTGCCCCTGGCCCTGCTCTCCGCCCTGCTGCCCGCCGCCTGCGCCAGCACCCCGCCCACGGCTCCTGCGCCGGCCAGCGCACCGCGGGTGCAGGTTCCGGCCATCGCCCATCCCGATGGCGAGACCCCGCAGTGGTGGTACCGCAACGGCGCCGCGGCCGCCGCGGCCAATGGCGCCATGTCGGGCAAGGCGAAGAACGTCATCCTGTTCCTCGGCGACGGCATGAGCCTGACCACGGTGGCCGCCGCGCGCATCCTCGAGGGCCAGCGCAAGGGCGGCCCGGGCGAGGAGAACCTGCTGAGCTGGGAGCGTTTCCCGCACACCGCCTTCAGCAAGACCTACAACGTCGACGCGCAGACGCCGGACTCGGCCGGCACCATGACCGCCATCACCACCGGCGTGAAGACCCACATGGGCGCGATCGGCGTGTCCGCCGGCAAGCGCAACGACTGCGCCGACAGCCTCGGCAAGCAGCGCCTGACCTGGCTGCACCTGGCCGACGCCGCGGGCATGGCCACCGGCATCGTCAGCACCGCGCGCCTGACCCACGCCACCCCGGCCGCGACCTGGGCGCACGCGCCCGACCGCAACTGGGAAAACGACGCGGCCATGCCGGCCGAGGCCCATGCCCAGGGCTGCATCGACATCGCCCGGCAGATGGTCTCCACCCCGTACGGCCCCGGCCCGAAGGTGATGCTCGGCGGCGGCCGCGGCCAGTTCCTGCCGGCCGGCACGCCCGACCCCGAATACCCGGACAAGACCGGCCTGCGCCGCGACGGCCGCGACCTGGTCGCCGAATGGAAGGCCGCCCACCCCGGCGGCGTGTACGTGTGGAACCGGCAGCAGCTGCAAGCCGCGGCCGATGCCCCGGCGGTGCTGGGCCTGTTCGAGCACGACCACATGCAGTTCGAGCACGAGAAGGACCGCGCCGCCGAGCCCACCCTGGCCGAGCTGACCGCCGAGGCGATCCGGCGCCTGTCGCGCGAGCCGGGCGGCTTCGTGCTGATGGTCGAGGGCGCGCGCATCGACCACGCCAACCACAACGGCAACGCCTTCCGCGCCCTGGACGAGACCGTGGCCCTGTCCGAGGCCGTGCGCGTGGCTGCGGAAATGACCTCGCCCGAGGACACCCTGATCCTGGTCACCGCCGACCATTCGCACTCGCTGAACTTCGTCGGCTACCCGGCCCGCGGCAACCCGATCCTCGACAAGGTCCGCGACGCGCCCGGCGAGGACGGCAAGCCCGGCGCCTACGCCCTGGACAACACCGGCCTGCCCTACACCACCCTCAGCTATGCCAACGGCCCCGGCCACACCGGCGCCAGCAACCGCCAGCCGGCCGGTCCGAAGACCTATCCGCACAACCCCTCGTCCTCGCAGCCGGCGCAGGGCCGCCCCGACCTGACCCAGGTCGACACCACCCATCCGGACTACATGCAGGAGGCGCTGGTGCCGCTGAAGTCCGAATCGCACGGCGGCGAAGACGTGGGCATCTGGGCACGCGGCCCGGGCAGCGAGGCGGTGCGCGGCACCCTCGAGCAGAACACGATCTTCCACCTGATCGTGCAGGCCACCCCGAAGCTGCGCGAGCGCCTGTGCGCCGCCGGCACCTGCGACGCCAACGGCGTGCCGGTGGAACTGCCGCAGCCGGAGCAGTTCCGCCGCAAGGACTGAGCCGGAAAACGCGACGGGCCGCTTCCTGCGAAGCGGCCCGCCTGCTTTGCGGGTGTCCGGTCCGGGACCGGCTCAGAACGGCTTGGCCAGCACCAGCCAGACGATGGCCAGCAGCACCAGCACCGGCAGTTCGTTGAACGCCCGCAGCGCGCGCGCCGAGGCCAGCGGCTTGCCGGCGGCGGCGTTCTTCAGCCAGCGCCCGGTGAGCACGTAATAGACCACCAGCAGCACGACCAGGGCCAGCTTGGCGTGCAGCCAGCCGGCCGGCGAACCGACCATGGTGGGGAAGCCGCCGACCACGCGGTGGCCCAGCCACAGCACCAGGCCGGCGACGAAGGCCAGCCCGAACATGTTGTGGCCGAAGCGGTACAGGCGGCGCCCCATCAGCAGCAGGCGCGCGCGCACCGCCGCCTGGTCGCCGGCCTCGGCCACGTTGACCAGGATCCGCGGCAGGTAGAACACCGACGACATCCAGGCCACCACGAACAGGATGTGGAAGGACTTCACCCAGAGATAGGCCGAATACATGCGCGTCACCTGCGGTTGGGATGCGCGGATTGTCGGCCATCGCGCGCGCGGCGTCGAACCCGGTGCGTGGCGCGGCATATCGGCTCCGGCCTTGCCGGGGATCCGCCGCCTGCCGGAAGCCGCCGGACCTGCCATCGGCGGGTGTCGCGGGGCCGGAACCCCTAAACTGCGGCGCCTGGCGCAAGCGGCGACGGCGACTGCCACGCCCGGTCCCGTCGCTTCGGATTCCGCCTGCGCCCCTCCCCGCCACGCTCCCGAACCCATGACCAAGACCTACGACCGCGCCTACTTCGACCGCTGGTACCGGCAGCACCACATCCAGGACCCGCGCCGGCTCGAGCGCAAGGTGGCGCTGGCGGTGGCCACTGCCGAGTACTACCTGGAGCGCCCCATCCGCACGGTGCTGGACATCGGCTGCGGCGAAGGCGCCTGGCGCGCGCCGCTGCTGAAGCTGCGGCCGAAGGCCAGCTACCTGGGCTTCGATTCCAGCGAGTACGCCGTCGCCCGCCACGGCGCACGCCGCAACCTGCACCTGGCCCGCTTCGGCGATTTCGAATGGTTGCGCCCGTGCGCGCCGGTGGACCTGCTGGTGTGCGCGGACGTGATCCACTACCTGCCCACGCGCGAGCTCGGCCGGGGCCTGCCCGGCCTGGCCGAGCTGTGCGGCGGCGTGGCCTTCCTCGAGGCGTTCACCGCCGAGGACGAATTCGAGGGCGATACCGAAGGCTTCCAGCCGCGCAAGGCCAGCTGGTACCGCAGGAAGTTCCAGCAGGCCGGACTGACCCCGGTCGGTTCCTACTGCTGGCTGGGCCCGCGCATGGCGACCACTGCCGCCGCACTGGAGCGCGGCTGAGGCTCAGCCGGCGCAGCGCCGCGCCCAGGCATCGAGCACCGCCTCGATCGCCGCCAGGCCATCGGTCAGCGCAGCCGGCCCCGGCTGCAGGACCAGCGGCGAGCGGATCTCGTGCAGCTCGCCGTCGCGCACCGCCGGGATCGCATCCCAGCCCGGGCGCGCGGCGACCTTGTCCGGACGGAACTTCTTGCCGCACCAGGAGCCGAGGATGATGTCCGGCGCGCGCGCCACCACCACCGCCGGATCGGCCAGGATGCGATCGCGCGCCAGCGGCTGCGCGGACAGCTCCGGGAAGACGTCCTCGCCGCCGGCGATGCGCACCAGCTCCGCCACCCACTGGATGCCGGTGATCAGCGGCTCGTCCCATTCCTCGAAGTAGACGCGCGGCCGCACGCCCCGCTGCTGCGCGCGTTCGCGCGCCGCATCCAGGCCGCGCCGCAGCTCGCCGGCCCAGGCGTCCGCCTTTGCCGCGGCACCGACCAGGGCACCGAGGCGGCGGATGTAGTCGAGGATGCCGTCGACGCTGCGGTGGTTGGCGATCCAGACTTCCACGCCACGCCGCACCAGCTCGGCGGCGATGTCGGCCTGGATGTCGGAGAAGCCGATCGCAAGATCCGGCCTGAGCGCCAGGATCGCCTCGACCCTGGCGCTGGTGAATGCGCTGACCTTGGGCTTCTCGCGCCGCGCCTGCGGCGGGCGCACGGTGAAGCCGCTGATGCCGACGATGCGGTCCTGCTCGCCCAGCGCGTAAAGGGTCTCCGTCGGCTCCTCGGTGAGGCAGACGATGCGGCGCGGCCCCATCACCCCACCCGCTTGCGGAAGTACACCACCCGCTCGGTCTCGACGAAGCCGCAGGCGCGGTGCGCGGCGTGGCTGGCGGTGTTGTCCAGCAGCGCGTCGGAAGCCAGCTCGGTGCAGCCCAGCGCGCGCGTCCAGCCTTCCACCGCGCGCAGCAGGGCGCGGCCCACGCCACGGCCACGCCAGGCCGGCGCCACGTACCAGGCCTCGAGGAAGCCCACCGGTGAACTGGTGGTGCCGTTGACGTAGTCGTGCCGCAGCGAGGCCTCGGCCAGGCCCACCAGTTCGCCGCCGACCTCGGCCACGAACATCCCGCCGTCGGCCGCGTGCAGCAGGTCGGAGGCCTCGCTGGCCAGCAGTTCCGGGTCCACCTCCGGCCACAGCGCGGCGCGCATCCCCGCCCAGGCCGGCAGGTCGGCCTTGCGCGGCGGGCGCACGCGCAGCTGCAGGTTCATGGCTGCAGCATCCGCTTGGACCAGGCGCCGTCCCCGCCGCGCTCGTAGCTCCAGCGCTCGTGCAGGCGGAAGCCGGCGCCGTACCAGAACTCGAACGAACGCGGCACCACCCGGAACCCGCTCCAGCCCGGCGGGCGCGGCACCGGGCCGTCGCGGAAGCGCGCCACGGCCTCGGCCAGCGCGGCCTCGAACTCGGCGCGCGAGCCCAGGGTCTGCGACTGCCGCGAAGCCCAGGCGCCAAGCTGGCTCATGCGCGGGCGGCTGGCGAAATAGGCATCGGCCTCGGCGGCGTCCACCTGGCCGACCTCGCCTTCGATGCGCACCTGCACGCCCGCCTCGCGCAGGTGCCGCCACAGGAACAGCAGCGCGGCGTGCGGGTTGGCGCGCAGGTCGCGGCCCTTGGGGCTGTCCAGGTGGGTGTAGAACACGAAGCCACGCTCGTCGTGGGCCTTGAGCAGCACCGTGCGCGCGTGGGGCCGGCCCTGGGCGTCGGCGGTGGCCACGGTCATCGCATTGGGATCGGCCATGCCGCTGGCGCGCGCCTCCTCCAGCAGTTGTCCGAAGGTCTGCAGGGCCTCGGCGTACAGCGGATCGGTCATGGCGGCTCCATGCGCGGCAGGGGCCGGTATTGTGGCGCCATGGACAGCGACGCGCACACCGCAGGCTTCCCCGCAGCCCGGGTCCGCGCCGTGCTGGCCTCGGTGCCCGCGCGCCCGGGCCTGCAGGTGCTGGGGATCAGCGGCCTGCAGGGCAGCGGCAAGTCCACCCTGGCCGCGCAGGTGGTGGCGGAGGCCGCCGCCGCCGGGCTGTCCGCCGCCTGCCTGTCGCTGGACGACGTCTACCTGGACCGCGCCGCGCGCCAGCGCCTGGCGGCTGGGGTACACCCGCTGCTGGCCACCCGCGGCCCGCCCGGCACCCACGACCTGGCCCTGGCGCTGGCCACGATCGACGCCCTGCGCGCCGGTCGCACGGTGCCGCTGCCGCGCTTCGACAAGCTGGCCGACGACCGCCTGCCGGCGGAGCGCTGGCCGCGCCCGCAACGACCGCTGGACCTGCTGGTGCTGGAGGGCTGGTGCCTGGGCGTGCCCGCCGAGGACAACGCCGCGCTGGTGGAGCCGGTCAACGCGCTGGAGGCGCGCGAGGACCCGGACGGCACCTGGCGCCGCTACTGCAACACCGCGCTGGCACGCGACTACCCGGCGCTGTGGGCGCGGCTGGACCGGCTGTGGTTCCTGCAGCCGCCGGACTTCCAGGCCGTGTACGCGTGGCGCTGGCAGCAGGAACAGGCGCTGCAGGCCGCCAGCGGCCGCCGCGGCATGGACCGCCCGGCGCTGGAGCGCTTCGTCCAGCACTACGAGCGGGTCAGCCGCCAGGCCCTGCGCACCCTGCCCGGCCTGGCCGACGCGGTGCTCCGGCTCGACCACGCCCGCCGCGTTAAGGAAGGTCTGAACAACCCGCTCTGCCGCCCGGATTGCGGCATCGTGGCGCCGGCCTGGCGTCGCTTTCGAGCCGGATTTCGCCCGTGCAGGGCGGTTTTTGGCGGGTTTCCCCGCCTTACGGACGCACTGCTCCCGTCGTCGGCAACAAACGCCGGCGCGCCATCCACAGGTTCGACAGCGCGAACAGCGTCAGCACCTGCGCCGCGTTCTTCGCCAGGCCGCGGTAGCGCACCTTCGTGTAGCCGAACTGCCGCTTGATCACCCGGAACGGGTGCTCCACCTTCGCCCGCAGACTGGCCTTGTAGCGCTCCCACCGCTCGGCGTAGCGCCGCTCGCGCTCGTTCTTCATCGCACGCAGCTTCGACGGCTTCTCCGCGATCAGGAATCCGGCGTCCACGTCCTGCAGCTCCTCGCGCTTCTCGGCACCCGTGTAGCCGCTGTCGCCGCACACCGTGTCTTCCCGGCCGTGCAGCAGCTTGTGCACCTGCGTCACGTCGGCCACGTTCGCCGCCGTGCATTCCACGTGGTGCACCAGACCGGACGCGTCATCCACGCCGATGTGCGCCTTCATCCCGAAGAACCACTGGTTGCCCTTCTTGGTCTGGTGCATCGCCGGATCGCGCTCGCCCGCCTTGTTCTTGGTCGAGCTCGGCGCACTGATGATCGTGGCATCCACGATCGTGCCACTGCGCAGGCTCAGGCCCTTGCGCTGAAGATGGGCGTTGACCTGCTCGAAGAGCTTCTCGGCCAGCCCGTGCGTCTCCAACAGCCGGCGGAAGTTGAGGATCGTCGTCTCGTCCGGGATGTCGGCAAGCCCGCCCAACTGCGCGAAGCGGCGCATCACCGGCGTGTCGTACAAGGCTTCTTCCATCGCCGGGTCGCTGAGCGCATACCACTGCTGCAGGAAGTGGATGCGCAGCATCGTCGCCAACGGATAGGGCTGGCGACCGGGACGGCCCATCTTCGGGTAGTGCGGCTCGATCAGACCCAGCAGCGCCTGCCACGGCACCACCTGCTCCATCTCCGCCAAAAACACCTCGCGCCGCGTGCGCTTGCGGCTCCCCAGACCCTCGGCATCACCGAACGACAGCTGCATCGCACTCACCCCGATCACGGTGAGGCATTGTCGCGCAATCGGGCGGAGTTGTTCAGACCTTCCTTAAGGATGCGCCCGCGCCGGCAGCGTAGATTGGCCACCGGGCGGCCTGTCCAATTTCGGATTCGTCTGATGGTCGCGTATGCGCGGGGCGCGGGACATTCCTGCCCCATGGGGGAACGGAGCGGTAGCACGGAGCTGGGCCAGCCCGTCGGGCGCCACGGTGCCGGCTGTCCGTCGTGCCGTCCCGCGTCCCCACTGTCCTGGCCGCCCCCTGCCGGAAACGCCCACTCCCCCGGGGCATCCACGATGGCGGCCCGTCCGGGCCCGAGGGCCCGGACGCCTTTTCCCCGCAGCTGCCGCCTGGCCCTCGCCGGCACCGCCCTGATGCCCGGCCCGGTGCTGGCGGCAACGGCGTCCGGCAATACCCCCATCCTCGCCCTTGGCTGCGTCCTCGCCGGCCTGCTTGCCGGCGTGCTGGCGACCCTCGGCTGGCTGGCCTGGCGCCGCCAGCGCCAGCGCCTGCCGGGACTGCCGGACGCGACCGCGCTGCTGGAGGCCGTGCCCTGCGTGGCTTTCCTCAAGGATGGCGACGGTCGCTACCTGGCCGTGAACCAGGCCTTCGAAGCCCACTACCACTGCCGGCGCGAGGACGTGCTCGGCCGCACCCTGGCCACCTCGCGGCAGGTGCACGGCAAGGACGCGGAGGTGCTGATGCAGGCCGAGAGCCGCCTGCACCAGTCCGGCGAGCCGGTCGCCTGCGAGATCGACCACAGCGGCCCCGACGCGGCGCGCAAGCTGCGCCTGCGCCTGCACCCGGTGCGCGGCCGCCACGGCGTCAGCGCGCTGCTGGGCACCCTGGCCGACGTCACCGACCTGTACGAGGCACGCCGCGCCACCGAGGCCGCCACCCATACCGCCGGCACCTTCCTGTCGCTGGTCAGCCACGAGATCCGCACGCCGATCGCCGGCGCCCTGGGCATCGTCGAACTGCTCGCGCACACCCCGCTCAACCAGGAGCAGGTGCACATGCTGGGCATGCTCGAGGAATCGGTGGAAAGCCTGCTGGAGATCATGGGCGACATCCTCGATTTCTCCCGCCTGCAGGCCGGCGAGCTGCAGCTGGACCAGGGCACGTTCGACCTGCGCGACCTGCTGGACGACGTGGTCGCCGCGGCCGCCGCGCCCGCCGCCGAGAAGGGCCTGCGCCTGCATGCCAGCGCCGACCGCCGCCTGGCCGCGGCCTACCGCGGCGACGCCGGGCGCCTGCGCCAGGTATTGGCCTACCTGCTGGCCAGCGCAGTGCGCGCCAGCGGCGGCGGCCAGGTGGAGCTGCAGGCCGAAGTGCTGGCCGATGCCGGCGACGTCCAGCGCCTGCGCCTGTCGGTATCCGACTCCGGCGATGGCGGTGGCGCGCTGCCGATGCCCGCCACCGGCGCTCCGCGCCGCGATGACACCGTGCGTCCCGGCGGCCTGGCGCTGGGCCTGGCGATCTGCCACCACCTGGTCCGGCTGATGCGCGGCGAACTGCTGCTGTCGCGGGTCGAGGGCGAAGGCGGGCTGGCCTGCCTGGAACTGGAACTGCCGGTGGAACGCCCGCGCATGCCGCTGCCCGAGCTGAGCGGGCGGGTGGCGCTGGCCTGCACCCGCGATCCGCGCACCGGCCACGCCCTGGCCCAGGGCCTGGCCGCGCTGGGCCTGCAGCCGCTGGAGGCCACCCCTTCGGGCGTGGAGCAGCTGCATGCCG